>Ga0207689_10005457_pt1 | contig 11379 bp, 7 predicted proteins | sample KBSMisM52_FD_184312 | JGI IMG/M metagenome (GOLD analysis project Ga0207689, IMG submission 184312) | Miscanthus rhizosphere microbial communities from Kellogg Biological Station, Michigan, USA - KBS Miscanthus M5-2 (SPAdes) (version 2) | ecosystem: Host-associated > Plants > Roots > Rhizosphere... | reverse complement strand
GCCCTGGCCGGTATCGACCACGGCCATCTGGTCCTCGAGCAGCCGCAGCACCCGGACCTCCACCGCCGTGTCCGAGCAGGTGATGCACACGTCACCGATGCAGGCTGGCCGCCCGCCCACGCCGTCCGGCTCCTCGTTCACGTCACCACCCCCGGGCCGAGCACGCCGGGCTGCTCGAAGAACACGTGCACCAGCTCCCACAGCACGTGGTACGCGGTGACCTGCAGCTCCTTGACCACGCGCGGGTCGTCGGAGGGCGTGACGATGAGGTGCTCGGCCACCTTGCCCGCCGCGATCTGGCCGCCGTCCCCGCCGGCCAGGGCGATCGTCAGCAGGCCGCGGTCCCTGGCCGCCTCGAGCCCGGCCAGCACGCTGGCGGTGTTGCCGTCGGGGGACAGCCCCAGGGCGATGTCGGCGGGCTCGGCCAGGAAGCGGATCTGGTGGGCGAAGATCGCCGCCACCCCGTCCCGTTCGGCGATCCCGGTGACGGTGGCCACGTCGGTGGTGAGTGAGATGGCGGGCAGCGCGCGCTTGCCCACGATGACCGGGTGGACGAACTCGACCGCGACGTGCTGCGCGTCGGTGCTCGCCCCGCCGGTGCCGAACACCACCAGCTTGCCGCCCCGGTGAAAGCGCACCGCCATGGCGTGGCAGGCCGCCGCGACCGCGTCAGCCTGCCCGGCCAGCTCGTTCGCCGGGCCGCTGCGCAGCTCGAACAGCCCGCGCGCCGTCGCGCCGGGATCAGCCTGTGCCCTATCGCCGGGCACTGGCTCGTTCACCGGTTGACACGCCCCCCTCGAGCTGTCATGACAGCACCGTAGGACAGTTGTGTATGGGCGTCTAGTAGCCAACAGGACACTTCTGGTCAGGATCCCGCTAGCCCAGCGCCGCGGGCAGCTTCTCCCGTGACGATATGCCAAGCTTCTGGTAGGCGTGGGTCAGGTGGACCTCGACGGTTCGCATCGTGACGAACAGCGCCTGCGCGATCTCGCGGTTGGTCATGCCCTCGGCGGCCATCCGCGCCACCCGCCGTTCGCTGGCGGTGAGCGCGTCGGCGCCGGTCCTGACGATCCGGCGGGGCCGGGCTCCGGTCGCGAGCAATTCCTCGCGCGCGCGGGCGACGAGGGCGCGCGCCCCGCAGGCATGGGCCAGCTCCATTCCGGGCCGCAGCAGGTCGCGCGCCTCGGCTCGCCGCCCCGCCCGCCTGGTCGCGGCGCCGAGCTCGATCACGGTGCGGGCATGCTCGAGCCGCCAGCCCGAACCGTCGAGTACCGCGCGGCTCTGGCCGAGAAGCTCCAGGCCGCCGTCGCCGCCCGTGACCAGGGCGAGCGCGCGCAGGGCTCGCCCGAGGGGACCCGCCGCACCCCAGCCGCGGGCCAGCGCTACTTCCTCGGCGGCGAGCGCCTGCGCACGGTCGTCCTCCCCGCTGGCCGCCAAGGCCAGCGCCAGGAAGGAGCGATAGGGAAACACGGCCGGGTTGCGGCCGCGCCATTTACGCTCGCGCCGGCCCAGCTCGTCAAGGTCCGCGATCGCCTCGTCGTGCCGTCCCTGCGCGAGCCGCAGCCGCCCGCGGGAGAACAGGACGAAGTTGAGCATGTAGGTGTCGGCGATGCCGGCGGCGAAGCCCGCGGCCGAGAGCGCACCGTCCGCGGCGGCCAGCTCCCCCTGCTCGACGAGCGACTCGGCCAGAGGGCCGTACGCCATCCGCGCGATACGGTACCCCGGCTCCCAGGCGGTCTCGATGGAGTTGCGGGCGTCGCTTTCTGCCTCGCCGAGGGCACCCTGGTGCAAGCGCAGGATCGCGCGCATGCACGAGCAGCGGGCGAAGCCGATCACCGATCCTCGCCGCCGGACGTCCGCCAGCGCGTCCGACCAGACCCGGCCGGCGCGGGAGAAGTCGCCTGCCGCACCGAGCGCGAAGCCGGCGTCCATCACCAGGCCCGAATCGCCCGACTGCTCGCTGATCAGCCCGCCGTCGACCGCGCGGGCGGCCATCTCGGCCACCTCCGCCGCCGTTCCGCCGCGCATCATCCGCTCGTGGGCGACGGTCGCGAGCAGCATCCGTCCTCCCGGCGTGCTGGCCTCGACGCAGGCCGGCAGGCGCTCGCCGAGCGACCGCCCGATGGGCAGGGTCCGGGCATCGAGCTTCGCCGCGCAGAGCAGCTCGGCCTGAATCCTGCGGCTCAGCTCCTGGTCGACGTCGCGGGCGGATTCCGCGGCCTGTTCGAGCATGGCCACGGCCTCGGCGTAGCGGCCGGGAGCGATCAAGCCGATCGCCAGGTCGTGGGTCATGAGCGCGCGTGTCCGCGGATCCTCCGTGGCGGCCAGTGCTTCCCGCAGGTGAACGACGGCGTCATCGGGCCGCGCCGCCCGGACCTCGGCCTTCCCGAGCTCGGCCAGGATGGTCGGCCGCAGGTCACGGGCTGGCGGCTCGTCCAGCGCACGCTGAAGGTATCGGACCGCCGCCTCGGGCGCGCCGCGCTGCACCGAGCGGGCCGCCGCGCGGCGCAGCGTGTCGACCACCCATGGGTCCGCACGCGCGTCGCCCGCCAGCAGGTAAGGAACGAGGCGCTCGGCCTCCAGGCCCTCCGTGCCGAGCATCCGCGCCGCTTCGAGGTGGCGCGTCGCTCGCTCGGGCGGGGACAGCAGCTGGGCGACGGCGGTCCGGACGATCGGATGGACGAACTCGAGCGGACGGTGCGGCGCCAGCAGGTCGGCGCCGATCAGCGCGTGCTCGGCGGCGGCGCCCGCGTCGTCTGCGAGCCCGGCGAGGCGGTAGGCGTGCCGGGGCTCGACGTCGGTGCCGAGCACGGCGACGGCCCGGGCGAGCCGCTCAGCTTCCTGGCCGAGGCGGGCGAGACGCTGGGCCACCGAGCGGCCGATCGCGCCGCCGCCGAGCTCCGGCAGGCGGTCTGGATGGACGGGGATCCCGGGATCTCCGGCCGCGAGCGCACTGAGCAGCGTCCGGACCAGGAACGGATTACCGCCGGTCGCGGCGTGGCATGGGCTTCCCAGCTCGTCCGCTACCAGGCGGCCGCGATCGCGCCGCACCAGTTCGGTTACCGCGGCGGCGCTGAGCGGGGCGGGCACGAGCCGGATAACCGCCGGATCGGCTTCGAGTGCGCCGATGAGCTCGGGCACGTGGGACTCCACCGGGGGCCGGCTCCCCGTGATGAGCAGCACCGGGAGCTCCGCCACCCGCCGGGCCAGGTACGCGAGGTAACGCAGTGATGCCGCGTCCACCCAGTGGAGGTCGTCGACGGTCAGGAGCAGCGGCGTGACGGCCGCGATGTTGACGGTCAGCCAGTACAGCCCGTGCAGGGCCGCCGCGGTCGGATCGTCCCCGAACAGGGGGTCGTTCCCGTGCTGGCCGGCCGGGCGGCCGGGCGCACCCGGTTCGGCCACGCCCAGGATCGGCGCCGAAAGCGCCGCCGCACCCTGCAACCAGGACTGCCGCGTGGCCGGCGCCGCGGCGGCCACGGGCGCCTCGAAGAGCTGACGAACGACGCCGTAGGCGAAATCACGCTCCAGCTCACCGCCGCGGGCCGCCAGCGACCGCAGGTCGCGATCGGCGGCCAACCGCCGCGCCGCGGCGACCAGGCTGGTCTTGCCGATGCCCGCCGGCCCGTCGAGGAGGACAGCCGCGCCGCGCCCGCGCGCCGCCGAGTCCACCAGCTCCCGCAGGCGCCCGAGCTCGGCGTGCCGCTCGAGCAATTCATCCTGCACCCTGGCCTCGCCGACGCCGACCGCTCTTCCCATGGAAACCCTCACCCACGGCGCGCCCGGAATCAACCCAAGGCTGGCGCGGCCGCCAGAGCCGTCGCGCCCAGCCGGGAGGCGAGCTCGGTGACGATCTCGGCCGCGGGGACTATGCCCGTCACCCCCCCGGCCGACTGGCCCGCGTACAGCGCCATCGCCTCGATCGCGCCGCTCGATCCCTCGGTCGGGGCGTGCGAGCCGAAGCGCGGCACGGGCACGCGCGCCCCGCCGAGCACGACCTCTCCGGCCGACTCGCCGGGGAACGCCTCGGCCGCCCGCAGAGCGCTGCGCAGCACGCGCTGGGTGGTCTCCACCGGATCACCAGCCGAGAAGGCGCGCGTGAGCACGGCGTCGCGCGCTCCCGCCTCGACGAGCGCCTGCTTGTAGCGGCCATGAGCCCGGCTCTCCGCCGCCGCGACGAAGCGCGTCCCGGCGCGGGCGGCGTCCGCGCCCGCGGCCAGCACCGCGGCTACGGCACGAGGACCGCCGATCCCGCCCGCGGCCACGACGGGAACGGTCGCGACCGCGAGCACCTCCTCGAGCAAGGGCAGCAATCCCAGTTCACCTGCTGGATGACCGCCGGCCTCGATGCCCTGGACGACGAGCAGGTCGGCCCCGGCGTCTTGGGCGCGCAGCGCCTGCTGATCCGAAGCGACCTGATAGGACGCGAGCGCCCCGCCCGCGTGAATGGTCTCGACGATCTCCCGGCTCGGCTCGGCGAGGAACAGCTCGACCAGCGGCGCGTGCCCGGCGGCGATCTCCAGGCATTCACGGTCGAGCATCAGGCCGATGAAGTTGACGCCGTACGCCCGTGTGCGCCCGCTGAGGTCGCTGAGCACGCGGGTGAGATAGGGCGCGGACAAGAAGAGCGCGGGAAACATGCCGTGGCCGCCCGCCGCCGCGACCGCCGCGGGCAGTTCGGCGTCGCTCACGACGCCTGCCATCGGGGCGCTCTGAATCGGCAGCCGGCACCCGACCAGCCGGGTGAACCGCGTCTCGTACGACGCAGGCGGGGCATCGGATGGCGCGATGGTCATGGGGCCCTCCTCGGGATCGGAAACGTCCCTCGATCCTCACCGCGCCCCCCGTCGTTCGCGTCGTGGTAACCACCGAAGCCTTTGCCCGAGACCCGTAAGCCGGCCCGAGCCCCGCTGCCGCTACCGGCTGGTCTCGGGGCAGGGGGCCGGGGGCGCGGCCGGGCGTCCCGGCGCCGGCCGCCAGGTCTGGCGCCGGGGACGCGTCGGCCTGGCCAGCCGGCGACCGAACCGGCCGAACCGGCCGATCGCCGCCGCCAGCTTGGCGTTGCTCCTGTCGATCTCGTACTGCTCGCGGGCGGACTTGGGCCGCTCGACCTGGTAAAGCATGTACCCCGTGTACATCGCAAGCCCCTTTCGGAAGGTTCTGCCGCAACAGTAGGAAGGCGCTGTTCCCGCGGTGTTCCCGCCGGTTCGCGGTCCGGGAAAAGCGCGTGACAAATGCGCGACAATGGGGACGTGGCCGTACGGGTCAGGCTGCTCGGGCCGTTCTCCGTCGTCTCCGGGGGCCGCGCCGCGGGCCCATGGCCGCGGCCCAGCGCCCGGCGGCTCTGCCAGCTTGTCCTGGTGAGCCCGGGCCGGCGGGTCAGCCGGGACCTCGTCTGCGAGGAGCTCTTCGCAGATCTGGATCCGCGCGCGGCCGCCCGTTCGGTTTCCAAGGCGCTGTCGATGGCCAGGGCCGCGCTCGCCGGGCTCGGCGCACCAGGCGAGCCTGGCGAGCCCGCGCCCGTCCTGCTCGAAGCCGACCTGACCCACATCTGGGCGAACCCGGCCGTCGAGGTCGACGCGGCCGAACACGAGCTGGCCCTGCGCGCCGCGCTGGCCATGGGGCCGGGCTACGAGCGCGACGACCTGCTCGCGACCGCCCTGGCCGACGACGGCGAGCTGCTCGCCGACGAGCCGTACGCCGACTGGGCCCTGCGCCCGCGGGAGCGGCTGGAGGCGCTGCGCCAGGAGGCGCGGCTGGCGCTGGCCAGGGACCGGGCCAAGGGCGCGGGCGACTCAAGGGCCGAAGCGGTGCTGGCCGCCTGGGCGGCCTGCGCCGAGCACGACCCCGCCTCCGAGGAGGCGGCCGCGGCCCTGGTCCGGGGCTACTTCGCCGAGGGGCACCGGGAGCTCGCGGTGCGCGCCTACGAGCGCTGCCGGGCCGCCCTCGGCGAGCTCGGGCTCGGCCTGTCCCCGTGGCTGGAAGAGGTGTACGCCACGGCCGCCTTCGAGGCCGGGCCGCCCCGGACGCAAGCCCCGGCGCGGGAGGAGCTCAGGACCGTCAGCGTGCTGGCCGCCGAGGTGACCGCGGAGGGTCCCGCCGACCCGGAGGAGCTGCGCGACGTGACCGGCCGCTGCCTCGCCGCGGTGATCGCCGAGGTGGAAGCGCTGGGCGGGACGGTGACGTCGGTGTCCGGGGGAGGGCTGCAGGCCATGTTCGGGGCGCCCGAGGCGCACGAGGACGACCCCGAGCGGGCGGCCCGGGCGGCCTTCCGCGCCCTCGCGGCGGTAGCGGCGATCGATGGGGGCACCCTGCGGATCGGGGTGGAGACCGGGCCGGCCGTGCTCGGTCCCATCGGCGGCGGCGCCCGGGTCGAGTACGGCGCCGTGGGCGAGGTCGTCGGCCAGGCGGCCGCGCTGCAGGCGCTGGCCCGGCCGGGTTCGGCCCTGGTCGGCCCGGTGACCAGGGCCGCCGCCGGGCACCTGTTCGCCTGGGGCGCGGCCGAAGGAGACGGCACCTACCTCGGACCGCCCATGCCGCGCATCGCGGGCCACCGGCTCCGCCCCGGCGGCCCGCTGGTCGGACGGCAGGCCGAACTGGCCGCGCTCGGCACCGCCCTGCGCGAAGCGGCGCGCGGTCACGGCTCGGTCGTGCTGGTGACCGGCGAGCCCGGGCTCGGCAAGACCCGCCTGGTGCAGGAGTGCCGCAGGCGCGCGGCCCGCGGCACGCGGTGGCTAGAGGGGAGCTGCGCCTCCTACGCCTCGTCCACGCCCTACGGCCTCTACCAGCAGCTGCTGGCCAACTGGGCGGGCGTGACGCCGGACCAGCCCGCGGCGGTGACCGGGCCCGCGCTGGAGCGGGTGCTGACCGCGGTCCGGGCCGGCGACCTGTTCCCGCTGCTGGCCCGCATGATGGGCCTGCCGCCGGGAGCGGCGCTAGGCCGGATGGGCCCGGGGGAACTCCAGAAGCAGACGTTCGCCGCCTGGCGCACGCTGACCTCGCGCCTGGTGGCGGCGGGCCCGGCGGTGCTCGTCCTGGAGGACCTGCACTGGGCCGACCCGACCTCGCTTCGCCTCACCCTCGAGCTGGCCCGGCTGGCCGCGGGCCATGTCGAGGGCTGGCGCCTGCTGATCCTGGCCACCAGCCGGCCCGAGGCCGCCCCGGCGCTGGACAGCCTCGACGCCCGCCGGCTGGAGCTCGGCCCGCTGGGCGGGGCGGCCGAGGAGGAACTGGCCCGCTCGCTGATGGGTGACGGCACCAGTCAGGAGGTCCTGGACACCGTGCTGGCCAGCACCGACGGCAACCCGCTGTTCCTGGAGGAGCGGCTGAGCTCGCTGCTGGAGACCAGCGCCCTCGTGCGCGAGCACGGTGCCTGGCGGCTCGGCCGAGCGGCGGGCGCGCGGGTGCCTCAGGCGCTGGAGCGCATGGTCAGGTCCCGGGTGGACCGGCTCAGCCCGGCGGCCCGTGACGCCGTCCGGCCCGCGTCCGTGCTCGGCACCGAGTTTCCCCTGTCCCTGCTGGCCGCGGTGTGCGCCGCCGGCGAGCCGCTGGACGCCGCCCTGGACGAGCTGCGTGCCCGGGATTTCCTGCACGAGGTGACCGGGCGGGCCGAACCCGTCTACCGCTTCCGGCACGCCCTGATCCAGGAGGCGACCTACAACGGGCTGCTGCGCGCCGAGCGCCGCCTGCTGCACGGTCGCGCCGCGTGGGCGCTCGAGGCCGCAGCGGACGGCCGAACGGACGAGGTGGCGGCCGTCCTCGGCCGGCACTTCGCCGCCGCCGGGGAGCCGGAGCGGGCCCTGCGCTACTACGAGATCGCGGGCGACCACGCCACCGCGTCCTTCGCGAACGACGAGGCCATCTCGTCCTACCGCGCCGCGCTCGCCATCGCGGGCGAGGGCGAGGCCCCAATGAAGCTGCAGGTGGAGCTGCAGGCCAAGCTGGCCAACGTGCTCTGGCGCACCCAGCGGCGCGGGCAGGCCAGGGAGGCGTTCCAGGCCGGCCTGCGCGCCGTCCCCGCCGGTGACACGCTCCGCCGGGCGCACCTGCTGACCCGGCTGGGACGGCTGGAGGTGTCCGATAGCCACTACGAGGCGGCCTGGGCCGCCTACGACGCCGCCGAGGACCTGCTCGGCGGGAACCCGGAGGAGATGGACGCGGCCACCGTCGAGGAGTGGCTGGAGCTGATGATCGACGGCCGGGCCTGCCAGTACAGCACCGAACACCAGCTGGAGCAGGCCCTGGCCACACTGGCGGCGGCCCGCCCGGTGCTCGACCGGGGCTCGGCGGTCAGGAAGCACGGCTACTACTTTCACCTGGCCATGGCGCGGGTCGCGCAGAACAGGTTCCGGGTGGACGAGACCGACCTGGACAACGCGGGCCGCAGCCTGGCCGCAGCTTTGGAGGCCGAGGAGAAGGACGTCGGCTACGCCACGTTCTTCCTGGCCCGGTTCCTGCTGCTGCACGGCGACCTGGCCGAGGCCCAGGACCACCTGGAGCAGTCGCTGGCCATGGCCGAACGGATCGGCGAGACCGCCCTGCGGGCCTACAGCCTGCTCGGCCTGGCCATGGCCGCGCTGCGTCGCCACGACATCGCGGAGGTCCGCGCCCTGGTCCCCCGGGTCCTGGCCGAGGCGGAGACCATGGCCGGCCCCGACTACCTGGCCGGGGCCAAAGCGTTCCTGGCCTGGCTGGCCTGGCTGGACCGGCACCCGGACGACGTGATCAAGCTGGCCGAGGAGATCGCGACGTTGATGACCGGCACGCCCGACGCGGGGCTCTACTACGGCCCCGTCCACCTGTGGCCGCTGGCCGCCGTGCACCTGGAAGCCGGCCACCTGGCCGAGGCCGTCGCCGCCACCCGCCGCCTCGCGGACCACTCGCAGCTGCCCGCCGACCTCGAGGCGACCCTGACCGCCGCGTCGCAGGCCTATGACCAGGACCAGCCCGGCCTGGCCAGGGACCGCCTGACCGCCGCCCTGGACCTGGCCCGCGACCTCGGCTATTTCTGATCGCGCATGCCGCGGGCGTCGAGCCCGGCCAGCGAGTGCCCCGAGGTCTCGGCGTTGTGCGCGTGCGCCACGTGGTGCAGGCCGAACACCGAATCCATCCCCGGCCGCAGCCCCATCTGGTCCTCGCACTGGTTGACCGCCCGCTTGGCCAGCGCGAGGCCGAACCGCGGCATCTGCCCGATCTGCCCGGCCAGCTCGAACGTGGTCGTCTCCAGGTGCTCGCGCGGCACCACCCGGCTCACCATGCCCACCTGGTAGGCGCGCTCGGCGCCGAACCTCCCCCCGGTGAACAGCACCTCCTTGGCGAACCGCGGCCCGAGCACCCACGGGTGCGCGAAGTACTCCACGCCCGGGATCCCCATCTTCACCACCGGGTCGGCGAAGAACGCGTCGTCGGCCGCCACGATCAGGTCGCACACCCAGGCGAGCATCAGCCCGCCGGCGATGCAGGCGCCGTGCACCATGGCGATGGACGGCTTGGGGATCTCCCGCCAGCGCCGGCACATGCCCAGGTAGACCTCCATCTCGCGGGCGTACCTGGCGTCCGCGCCGTCCTTGCCCACGTGGTCCCACCACAGCACGGCCTCGCGGTCGAAGGACACCTCCGCGTCCCGCTCCGGGGTGCCGATGTCGTGCCCGGCGCAGAAGTGCTTGCCCGCCCCGGCCAGCACCAGCACCGCGACCTCGTCGTCGTTCACCGCCCGGGCGAACGCCGCGTCCAGCGCGTAGGTCATCGCCGAGTTCTGCGCGTTGGCGTACCGCGGCCGGTTCAGCGTGATCAGCGCCACCCGCCCGCGCTGCTCGTACAGCACCTCGTCCGCCATCAGGGCTCCTCCCTCAGTACGCGCTTCAGCACCTTGCCCGACGGGTTGCGGGGCAGCGCGTCGCGGAACTCCACCCGCCGGGGCACCTTGTAGCCGGCCAGCCGCTCCCGGCAGAAGGCCAGCACGTCCTCCTCGGTCAGCACGAAACCCGGCCGGGCGACCACGAACGCCTGGCCGACCTCGCCGAGCCGCGGCTCGGCCACGCCGATCACGGCCGACTCGGCCACCCCGTCCAGCCGCGCCAGCACCTGCTCCACCTCGGCCGGGTACACGTTGAAGCCGCCGCAGATGTACATGTCCTTAAGCCGCCCGGTGATGGTCAGGTACCCGGCCGCGTCCAGCCGGCCGGCGTCCCCGGTGTGCAGCCAGCCGTCGCCGTCGATCGCGGCCGCCGTCGCCTCCGGGTCGTTCAGGTAGCCGAGCATCAGGTTCGGCCCGCGGAGCAAGATTTCATCCGAACGGCCGATCTTCACCTCGAACCCGGCCGCGGCCCGCCCCGACGTGGCGGAGACCACCTCCGGCGGGTCGCCCGGACGGCACATCGTGGCTACTACCGCCTCGGTCAGCCCGTAGGCGGTGAGCACGGTCTCGAAGCTCAGCTCGCGCCGCATCCGCTCGACCAGCGCGACCGGCACGTCGGCCGCTCCGGTGACGGCGAGCCGCAGGCTGGACAGGTCGCGTTCGGCGCGCTCCGGGTGATCCAGGATCATCTGGTAGATCGTCGGCGCCCCGGGCAGCACGGTGATCCGCTCGGCTTCGGCCAGCCGCATCGCCTCGCCCGCGTCGAACACCGCCTGCGGCACCAGCGCCGCCCCGCTGACCAGGCAGGCCAGGATGCCCGCCTTGAAGCCGAACGTGTGGAAGAACGGGTTCACCACCAGGTACCTGTCGCCCGGGCCCAGCCGTGCGCAGTCGGCCCAGGCCCGCGCCACGCCCAGGGACCGCTCGTGCGAGGTCATCGCGCCCTTGCTCCGCCCGGTCGTGCCCGAGGTGAACATGATGTCGCTGACGTCCCCCGGGCGCACCGCTCCCGCCCGCCGCCGGGCCTCGGCCACAGAGCCAGCCTGAAGGAACGCGTCCCACTCCTCCGGCACCCGCACCACCAGGCCGAGCCGGTCCAGCTCACCCGGACCCGCCGCCGCCAGGAGGTTGCCCATCCGGTCCACGCCGAGGAAATCACCGGCCACGAACAGGGCCCGCGCGCCGCTGCGGCCGATCACGTCCAATGCCTCGGGTCCTGTGAACCGCGTGCTCACCGGGACCACGGCCGCGCCCGCGCCGAGCGTGCCCAGGGCGGTCAGCAGCCACTCGGACCCGTTCGGCGCCCATATCGCCACCCGGTCCCCGGGCCCGATGCCCGCGTCGATCAGCGCGCCGGTCACCGCGGCCGCCCGCTCGTCCAGCTCGCGGAAGCTGAGCCGGAACCCTCGAGCCCCGCCCGGTTCCGCCACCGCCTCCGCGTCGGCGAAATCCCGCGCCGCCCGGGCCACAGCGGCCGGGACCGTCAGCTCCACCGCACCTCCCACCCTTCTTTCGCCCTCCCA
>Ga0207689_10005456_pt1 | contig 11379 bp, 12 predicted proteins | sample KBSMisM52_FD_184312 | JGI IMG/M metagenome (GOLD analysis project Ga0207689, IMG submission 184312) | Miscanthus rhizosphere microbial communities from Kellogg Biological Station, Michigan, USA - KBS Miscanthus M5-2 (SPAdes) (version 2) | ecosystem: Host-associated > Plants > Roots >... | reverse complement strand
CGCGTCGGCGATGCAGGTGACCGCGCCGGTTTTTCCATCATAAGCGACCACGACGCCCTGATGCCGAGTCCGCCCGGGGCGATCCGGATCGTCGAACACGCTGATCAGCTTGGCGCCGAACGTCGAAAGCGCCGCAAGTTCGCCGGGCATGGTCCCGAACATCTGGTCCTTGCCGACAGTGAATATCTGCCGCAGCGGTTGCGGCCGCTCGCCGCTCGACAAGGCGATCATCGCGCGCCGCATCGCTTCGATGCAGCCAGGATAATCGAGCAGCTCTTCCACCTGGGCCGAGTCATAAAAGGCGATTGTCATGGTGCCGTTCTGCTGGAGGTTAGAGCATCCGGAGATCGAAGCGCCGAGTAGTCGGATGTGACGTGGAAAGCCCGCCGTCGACGACGATCGCCGAGCCGTTGACATAGCTGGATTCGTCGGAAGCGAGGAACAGCGCCGCGCGAGCGATCTCCTCGGGCTCGCCGCCGCGCCCGAGCGGGTTGATCTCGCCGATCCTGCCTTCCTGGCCGGACGCCCTGGCCATGTCGTAAATCGGCTTGGTCATTCCGGTCTCGATCAAGCCGGGGCAGATGGCGTTGACCCGGATGCCGCTGCCCGAAAGCTGTTGCGCCGCGGTCTGGACCAGGTTGATGACTCCGGCCTTGGATGCCGAATAGGCCGCGCCGCCCGCGCCGCTGCGAAGGCCCGCGACGCTGGCCGTGCAGACAATGGACCCTCCGCCGCGCGCCTGGATCGCGGGCGCGGCATATTTGATCGCCAGGAAGGGGCCGATGAGGTTGATCCGGAGGATCTCGGCCCAGTCGTCCGCCGTCTGCTCGGAAATCGAGGCGAATCCGCCCGAGATGCCCGCGTTGGCGAAGAAAATGTCGAGCCCGCCATGCTTGGCGACAGTATCATCGATCAGCCGTTTGACGTCGGTTTCGCTGCCCGCGTCGGCGCGAACGTCCGCGCCGTCGGCGACATCGGCTCCGACGACGGCCGCGCCTTCCTTTCGGAACAGTTCAACCGTCGCTTTGCCAATGCCCGACGCGGCGCCGGTGACGATCGCGACCTTGCCTTCCAGCCTGCCCATACGGCCGCTCATAGCCAGCGCTGATGCTTCCTGATAGGCGCGGGCCCATGGATTTCAGCCTTGGACCCGCCGAAACGCAGTGGCGCGACCGGGTGCGCGACTTCATGGACAGCGAGGTTCGGCCTCGCGTCGCCGATTATGAAGCGCAGCAGCGCGAAGGTGAGCGCTGGAAGGTTCTCCCGGTCATCGAAGAGTTGAAGGAAAAGGCCCGAGCGGAAGGCTTGTGGAACCTGTTCATGCCGCCGTCGCACGGCGCGACCCCGGTCGACGACAGCTTCGAGTTCCAGGGACCGGCCCTGTCGAACCTCCAATATGCGTTCTGCGCCGAGGAGATGGGGCGCATTTTGTGGTCCTCGGAGGCGTTCAACTGCTCGGCGCCCGATACCGGCAATATGGAAGTCCTGAACCGCTACGGCACGCGCGAGCAGAAGGATGAGTGGCTGAAACCACTGATGGATGGCGAGATCCGCTCGGCCTTCCTGATGACCGAGCCAGATGTTGCCTCCTCCGACGCCACCAACATCAAGTGCCGCATCGAGATGCGCGGCAACGAATATGTCATCAACGGCCGCAAATGGTGGTCGAGCGGCGCGGGCGATCCGCGCTGCAAGGTCGCCATACTGATGGGCAAGACTGATCCCGACGCTGAGACCCACAAGCAGCAGTCGATGATTCTCGTCCCGCTCGACGCGCCGGGAGTGACGATCGAGCGGCACCTGCCGGTGTTCGGCTACGACGACGCCCCGCACGGCCATATGGAAATCGAGCTCGACGACGTACGCGTGCCGCCGTCGAACATGCTGCTGGGTGAGGGGCGGGGCTTCGAGATCGCGCAGGGACGGCTGGGGCCGGGGCGCATCCACCATTGCATGCGTACCATTGGCGCGGCCGAGGAAGCGCTCGACGCGATGGTCAAAAGGCTGATGTCGCGGACCGCGTTCGGAAAGACGATCGCCGAACAAGGGGTTTGGGAAGAGCGCGTCGCCAACGCGCGCATCGATATCGAGATGACGCGCCTGTTGTGCCTCAAGGCCGCCGACATGATGGACCACGCGGGCAACAAAGCTGCCCAGGGCGAGATCGCCATGATCAAGGTCGCCGCGCCGATCATGGCGCTGAAAATCATCGACGACGCGATCCAGGCGTTCGGCGCAGCCGGAGTATCGGAAGATGCGGGCCTTGCGCGCACCTACGCATCGATTCGCACCTTGCGGCTCGCGGATGGCCCCGACGAGGTTCATCGCCGCGCGATCGCCCGGCTGGAGTATAAGAAGCACCGGTGAGCGATCCGGGGATCGACGAAGCGGCGCTCGGCCAATGGCTCGAAGCCAATGTCCAGGGGTTCATCGGGCCGTTCCAGCTAGTGAAGTTCCCGTCAGGACAGTCCAACCCGACCTACAAGATCAGCGCCGGGTCGGGCGAATATGTGATGCGCCGCAAGCCGTTCGGACAGCTGCTACCCTCGGCGCATGCGGTCGATCGTGAGTACCGGCTGTTGTCCGCTTTGCATCCGCTTGGATTCCCGGTCCCTCGGCCGCTCGCTTTGTGCGAGGATCCCGCCGTCATCGGCGCGATCTTCTACATCATGGAACTGGCGAGGGGCCGGCCCTATGCCAATGGCGCCCTCCCCGAATTCGACCCGCCCACACGGCAGCGAATCTATGCGCAGCTGGTCGACACTCTGGCCGACCTTCATTCCATCGATCCCGAAGCGGCCGAGCTCGGCGATTTCGGCAAGCCCGGCAATTATTTCGAACGGCAGGTGATGCGCTGGACCCGGCAATATCGGGATTCGCAAACGGACTATATTGCTGAGGTCGAGCGCTTGATCGCCTTCCTTCCCGAGACGCTGCCTGAGCAGTCCCGAACCTCGATCGTTCATGGGGACTATCGGATCGACAATGTCGTTTTCGACGGCGACGGGGCCCTGACGGCAGTGCTCGACTGGGAGCTTGCGACGCTCGGCGACCCCCTCGCCGATTTTTCCTATCTCGCCATGCAGTGGGTGATGCCCGCCGATGGCGGAGCGGGCTTGGCCGGACTCGATCTCGCCGCGCTCGGAATTCCAGCGATCGACGAGATCGCGCAGCGTTATTCCGCGCGTTCGGGCGTTCCGGTCGCCGAAAAGCTCGACTGGTATTTCGCCTACAATCTCTTCCGCCTCACCGGCATCGTCCAGGGCATCAAGAAGCGCGTGATCGACGGCACGGCGAGCCACGCCGAGGCCGCCGAAATGGCCAAACGCGTTCCAACGCTCGCCTCAGCGGCGTGGAACTTCGCGGTGAAAGCGGGCGCCTAGCCGGTCAGAGCCGGCCGAGCAGCCAAAGAATCAGGATAATGATGAGGATCAGGCCGAGGAGCCCCGACGGGCCGTAACCCCAGCCGCTGCTGTAACCCCAGCGGGGCAGCGCTCCGATGAGGAGCAGGATCAAGAGGATGATGAGGATGGTGCCAAGCATGGCAAAGCCTCCATTTTGTTGTCGTTCGCGTGCGGCAACGAACTAACTGTCAGGAGGGTTGCAGCGGTCTAGCGCCCCGTAAACTTGGCCTCGCGCTTCTCTAGAAACGCCGCGACCCCCTCGCGATAGTCTTCGGTGAAGCCGAGGCGCCGCATGGCGAGGGCCTGGCGGTCGAGTTCCTCGTCGAGATCGTGGGCCCAGCTCGCGCGGATCATCTCCTTGATTGCGGCGAGGCCGAGCGGCGGCAGCGATGCGAGCCTGGCGGCGATCGCGTCCACTTCAGTGTCGAGGGCTTCGTCGTCGACCGCTTTCCAGATCATGCCCCATTCCTCGGCTTTCTCGGCGAGGAGCGGCTCACCGGTCAGCGCGAGCCCGAGCGCTCGCGCCTGGCCGACCAGGCGCGGCAAGGCCCATGTGCCGCCGCTGTCGGGAATCAGGCCGATGGCCGAGAAGCTCTGGATGAACTTCGCGGACTTCGCCGCGACAACGATGTCGCAGGCGAGCGCGATATTTGCGCCGGCGCCCGCGGCGACTCCATTGACCCGCGCGATCACCGGTTGCGGGAGCGACGTCAGCGTTCGGATCAGCGGGTTCCAGCATTGCTCGACCGTTTCGCCGAGGTCGACCGCCTGTCCCGGAGCGACGGCGCGATCGTTGAGGTCCTGCCCGGCGCAGAAGCCACGGCCCGCGCCGGTGAGGATGAGAATGCGCGCATCGCCGAGGTTCGCGAGCGCGTCGCGCAGTTCCTCGTGCATGTGGATCGTGAAGCTGTTGAGGCGGTCCGGACGATTGAGCGTGATTCGGGCGATCGGGCCGTCGTTCTCGAATAAGATCGTTTCGTAGGGCATCCGCCTCCTCCCTACGAACAAAGTGGACGCTGAAACAAGTTTAGCGTGACGGGACGAAGGCCGAGTTTTTTGAAAGCGACGAACCGGCGAACCCCCTAGCGCCGACTGCGCCGATCTCGGGTCGAAAAGGGGGATACATGGCCAGAAACCGTCTGTTTCACTGGACAGTCGCAGCAATCGGATGTGGCGCCTTGGGCCCGACAGGAAATGCACTTGCGCAGCAGTCGGCCGAAGACCTGACCGTCCCGAAGATTTCAATCGTAATCGAAGAAGGGGAACGGGCACCGTCACAAGTTCTCGACGCAATTGCGGCCCGGGAGATTGGGTCTGGGTCGGGCAATGTAACCTTCTCGATCTCGGAGGGACGCGGGATTCTGGCTGGTCCGAACCAAGTCGTGGATGCAGCGAACGGGGGCGCGATCGCCCACGCGGAAATTGTCGCCGGACCCAATTACGATGAAACCATCATTAGGATTCTGGTCGACGGAAAGCCTGTCGGCAGGGCACTGCGAGTCGGCACGATCGCCAGCGGAAGCGTCGCTCAGCTTCTTTCGAAGGATGTTCCCGATGGCAGTGAGGCGCTTCTCGCCCAAGGACCGAGTTACGCGGTCGTCGATATGGATATGCTGCGGTCCAAGACTCCCGTCGACAATAGCGACGAGCCAACGGGCCGATATTGCGCGACGATTTTGGATAAGGAGCGGGACGTCTACGGTCACTCGAGGGTTTTGGGGCGTGGGTGTTCGGAGGGATCCGACGGCGACGCGCTCGCCAAGGCTCAATCAACCGCCATCGCTTCAGGAGCAAGCGTTCAATACGTCACCTACATTATCGGTTTTGCCGAGCATGCCGGTTACGGCGGGCTGTTCCAGAAAGTTTATGGCTGTTGCGGCGATTGCGACTGGGCCGGCTATTCGATCAGCACGTCGGAGGTAAGCTCGTTTTGGTATTCGAATCTGTCCTCTACCGTGCGCCCTTATGGTCGCTGCTATTACGTGAAGTACAAAAAATCGTTGTCGTCGGGCGGCCACACGGATTGGGGTTCAACACGGACTTTGTCGGACTGGTATGTAGGCGATTATTACAACGACCATATTTACGCCGTCCACGTTTGGGGCTGACCGCCTGACGCATTGATTGGCAGGCGCGGCCGGGCGTGACACAAGCGGTGCATGGACGCCGATGAGCTCGCTAACCAGGTCGCGCGCGGAATGCTCGTCGCCGAGGGCACCGGGCCGGCCTGGGGAATAACCATCGAGGAGGCGCGCGCGGGTTATGCGCGGCTGTCCATGACGGTGCGAGCCGACATGCTGAACGGCCATGGTATTGTTCATGGCGGAATGGTCTTCGCGCTTGCCGACACGGCCTTCGCTTATGTGTGCAACGGGCGGAATGAAAAGACGGTCGCGGCGCAGGCTTCGATCGTCTTCCTAGGCAGCGCCAACGAAGGCGAGACGCTGATTGCCGAGGCCGGAGAGGCCGCGACGGAAGGCCGGAGCGGCGTAACGCGGGTGACCGTGCGAACCTCCGACGGCCGTTCGATCGCCGAGTTCACCGGCTATTCGCGGACGCTCGGCGGGCCGGTGGTCGAGCTCTAGCGGCCTACCACGGGGCGACGCCCTGCGGCCCGGGCGGGATCAACCGGCCGTTCACGATCAAGGTCCCGATCACCATCGATCCGTACAGATCGACGGGCGCGTCGATCGTTGTGCGGCCGAGAAACTTTCCCTTCGGAGTGGCCGGCTTCGACGAGCGCTGCGACATGGTGCAGTTGCGATAGATCGCCTTCCAGCTCCACGGGAGGAGCGCGGATCCGACAAGTCTGAAGGTGCAGGCATCGAACAGGACGTTGTCGCTTTCGGCGAGGTTCACGATCGGCCCGCCGCCATCGTAGATCTTGCCGGCGCGCGAGAGCTTGGGGTCATCGGTGAATCGGCAGTTGGTGAAGCGGCAGGCCAGAGCCGGGTCGGAACTCGGGAACGGATGGACGACCGAGCCCGCGAAAGTACAACCCTGGAAACGAAAACCGGGCTTGTTCGGCCAAGCCGACCAGGTCCTGGTTCCGACGAACAGGCAGTCGGCAAAGCGCACGTTCGCGCTGTCGCCGCTGTCGGCCACCATTCCGACGCCTTCATTGTCGATGAATTTGCAGCGCGTGAACGAGATGTCGCGGATCGGTGTGCCTTCACCCTCGATATCGACTCCTGCCGAGGGCGGGCTGCTGAGCGCGGAACGGCCGGTGTGGCTGAATTCGCAGTCTTCGAAGTCATAACCTCGTCCGCCGGTGAGGCTAAGGCCCTGGCGGCAATTGTAGCGGCACGTGAGATGCGTGAAGCGGCTTCGCGCTATGCGCCGCGGATCGCCGATGATCAGCGCGCCATCCTGGCCGTGGTGGTGGCTGTAGACATTTTCGACTCGTTCGCTGCCGAGATTGCCGATCAGCAGCAGGCCGGTCGCCGGAACCTGCCATCCCACGTCTCCGAATTTGCCACCGACGCGTAATCCTGTCGCTCGACCATCAAGCTCGACATCGCGGATTTCGACGGGGCCGCGGCATTGCTCGACGAGGATCATCGCCCGGTAAGGGCTCGCTAGCTCGGATCGATTCGTGTTGGGTATCGGCCGATGCGACGGCGCGCCGCTATGCGGCTCGAACGCGCCGAATCGCAGCGCCGGAGCGCAGCGCAGGCGTGCCCCGTTACCGAGGATCCTCAGGGGGCCGGCGAGATTTCGAAGTTCCAGGATCGGGTGAGGTGCCCAGCTCCATTCCCCGGCGGAGCGGGCCTGCGCTCCGACCAGATACGTGCGTCCGGCCGCGAGCGATATCGTACCGCCACCACGGCGATTCACTTCAGCGCTGAGCCGACTGAAGGCGGCGGTGTCGTTGGTGACGCCGTCGCCGCGCGCGCCGAAATCCTCCGGACGGACCATCGGCCCGGACTGGGCAAGCAACCGCGATGGCCAGGATGCCGCCGCGGCGCTGAGAGCGAGGAAGGCGCGCCGGTCGAAACTCATTTCGGCCGCACTAACGCGCCAGCTTTGAGTTGGAGCTGAACGGGCGGCAGGATTTGAACCGCTTGGCGGCAAAGGCTACATCGCACGTCATGTACACGACCGAACTTCAGAAGACGGCCAAGATCGAGAATCTCGAGGACCCGAAACTCATCGAGGCGTTCGAGGCCCGGGTCGCGGCCGACGAATTCATCGAGCCCAAGGATTGGATGCCGGAAGCTTATCGCCGGACGTTGACGCGGCAAATCAGCCAGCACGCGCACAGCGAGATCGTCGGCATGCTTCCAGAGGGCAATTGGATCAGCCGCGCGCCGTCGCTTCGGCGCAAGGCGATCCTGCTCGCCAAGGTGCAGGACGAAGCGGGCCACGGCCTCTACCTCTATTGCGCGGCCGAGACGCTCGGAACGAGCCGCGAGCAGATGATCGAGGCGCTGCACTCGGGCAAGGCGAAGTACAGCACCATTTTCAATTATCCGACGCTGACCTGGGCGGATATCGGCGCGATCGGCTGGCTGGTCGACGGGGCGGCGATCATGAACCAGGTCCCGCTGCAGCGCACGTCATACGGGCCTTATGCCCGCGCGATGGTCCGCGTCTGCAAGGAAGAAAGCTTCCACCAGCGCCAGGGCTACGAGATCATGATCGCCATGGCGAACGGCACGCCGGAGCAGAAGCGAATGGCGCAAGACGCGCTCAATCGTTGGTGGTGGCCGAGCCTGATGATGTTCGGGCCGCCCGACGCCGATAGCCCCAATACCGCGCAATCGATGCGCTGGCGGATCAAGCGCGAGACCAATGACGAGCTGAGGCAGAAGTTCGTCGACATCACCGTGCCGCAAGCGGATTTCCTCAAGCTGAAGGTCCCGGACTCAGAGCTAAAATGGAATGAGGAGAAGGGCGGCTACGATTTCGCCGAGATCGATTGGGAAGAATTCTACGCGGTCGTTCGCGGCGAAGGCCCTGTCGCCAAGGAGCGGATGAAGGCACGCCGTGAAGCCTGGGACAATGGCGCCTGGGTGCGCGAGGCAGCCGTGGCACACGAGGCGAAGCGGCGCGCGAGGAAGGCGGCGTGAGCAGTGACTGGCCGCTCTGGGAAGTCTTCGTCCGCTCGAAGGGCGGCCTTTCGCATCGCCACGTTGGCAGCGTTCATGCTCCTGACGCGGAGCTCGCGCTCGCTCACGCGCGCGACACGTACACGCGGCGGCTCGAAGGGGTGAGCCTCTGGGTCGTGCCCTCGGCGGAGATCGTTGCGTCCGACCCTGACCAGGCCGGTGAGCTGTTCGAACCTGCGGAAAGCAAGATCTACCGCCACCCGACCTTCTACGACATCCCGGACGAGGTGAAGCACATCTGATGGCCACCGTCGCTGTTGACCCGCGCACGGATTACCTCCTGCGTCTCGGCGACGACGCGCTCGTGCTCGGCCAGCGCCTCAGTGAGTGGTGCGGGCATGGGCCGGTTCTCGAAGTCGATATCAGCCTCGCCAACCTCGCGTTGGACCAAATCGGCCAGGCCAACCTGCTGCTGAATGAGGCCGGCGACGGCGACCGGCTCGCTTTCCATCGCGACGTACTCGACTTTCGCAACTGCCTGCTGGTCGAACAGCCGAACGGCGACTTCGCGCAAACGATCGCCCGGCACCTTCTCTACACGACCTGGCAGCACATGCTCTTGCAACGGCTGATCGAGTCCAGCGACCAGTTCCTGCGGGAATTTGCGACCAAGGCGGTCAAGGAAGTCGCCTATCACCGCGAGCTCGCGACCGAATGGGCCATCCGCCTTGGCGACGGCACCGAAGAGAGCGCTCGGCGCATGGCCGAGGGCCTCGATTGGAACTGGCGCTTCGTCCCCGAGCTGTTCGAGGTCGACGAAGGGCTCCAAACTGTCGTCGACAGCGGGATCGCTCCCGACCCGCGTGGGTTCGAGGAAGATTATCGCTCGGCGATCGCAGCGGTCCTGGCGGAGGCGAAGCTGGAAGCTCCTCCCGAACAGCGACCGATCCTCGGCGGCCGCCGTGGCCACCACAGTGAACATCTGGGCCATCTGCTCGCGGTGATGCAGTTCCTGCCGCGGACCTACCCCGACGCGACCTGGTAAATGTCCGTCCACTTTCATCCGCTGAGGATCGCGGAAATCGTCCCCGAAACCGCCGAAGCCAATTCCATCCGCTTCGAGATTCCGCCGGAATTGCGAGAGGCCTTCGCGTTCAGGGCCGGCCAGCACCTGACCTTGCGCGCGTCCATCGACGGTGAGGAGGTCCGAAGGAACTATTCGCTTTGTACCGCACCCGCGGACAGCGACTGGATGGTGACCGTCAAGCGCATTGGCGGTGGGCTGTTTTCTAACTGGGTCGGCGACCGGCTGAAAGCAGGCGACACGATCGACGTCATGGTGCCGCACGGCAGCTTCACGACCGATTTCGCCACGGGGAACCGGCGGCACCTGGTCGCGATTGCCGGAGGCTCGGGGATCACGCCGGTGTTGTCGCTGATCAAGACCTTGCTGCGCGAGGAGCCGCAAAGCCGCTTCACCTTGCTCTACGGCAACCGCGACAGCAGCTCGGTGATCTTCCTGGAAGCGCTCGCGGGCCTCAAAGACAAGCATCTCGGCCGGCTCGAAATCTATCACTTTCTTGATGCCGAAGAGCAGGACATCGAGCTGTTCAACGGCATGCTCGACCGAGTCCGGCTCGAAGACGCGATTCCGGCGCTCGTGCCCGATGCCGCGGACGTCGACGGCTGGTTCATTTGCGGTCCCGGTCCGATGATGGACGCGGCCGAGGGGGCACTGCTCGATCGGAACGTGCCCAAGGAGCGGATCCACATCGAGCGTTTCACCGCGGATCGTCCGCCCGAAGCCGTGACTCGCGAGATGGCGCAGCTGCAGACCCAGGCCGAGGGGGTCAACGTCTCCGTCACTCTCGACGGCCGCACCCGCAAGGTGCCGTTCACGGCGGGCAACATCCTAGACAGCGCGCGGGCCTCAGGACTGCCGGCGCCCTTCGCGTGCAAGGCGGGGGTGTGCGCGACCTGCCGGGCGAAGGTGACCAAGGGCAAAGTCGAAATGGCCGCCCGCTACGGGCTCACCGATGAGGAGGTCGCCGCCGGTTATGTGCTGACCTGTCAGTCGGTCCCGCTCGGCGACGGCGTCGCGGTGGATTACGACGCCTGACTTCGCTAATCGCCGTTCCATGCTGACCCGTACCGACGCCAAGGCGAGAGGGCTCGCTGATCTTGAACCGGTTGCCGAGGATCCGCTCATCGGGCTGATCGCCCTGGTCAATGCCGACCCGCGACCCGACAAGATCGACGTCGGAGTCGGCGTCTTCCGCGACGGGGCCGGCAACACCCCGATCCTGAAGGTCATGAAGGAAGCCGAGCAAAGGCTCGTCGATACTCAGGTTACCAAGGCCTATCTCGGAAGCTCGGGCGACAAACGTTTCGCCGAGCTGCTTCGTCCGATCCTGCTTGGCGAGCATGCGGGGGATGAACGGATATCGGGGGTCCAGACGCCCGGTGGCTGCGGCGCGCTGCGCCTCGGTTTTGAGCTGATCGCGACGGCAAATCCGAGCGCTCGGGTGCTGGTAGGGACTCCGACGTGGCCCAACCATCCGCCGATCATCAGCGCGGTTCGATTGAGCCGGGTAGATTATCCCTATTACGAGCGCGGGCAGGGGGCGATTCGGTTCGAGGACATGGTCGCTGCGCTGGAGAGCGCAGAGGCGGGGGACGTCGCCTTGCTCCACGGTTGCTGCCACAATCCGACCGGCGCGGACTTGAGCGAAAACCAGTGGCGCGAAGTCGTTCGAATCGTCCGCGAGCGCGAACTGATTCCGCTGATCGACATCGCCTATCAGGGTTTCGGGCGCGGCCTCGACGAGGACGCGTTTGGAGTCCGGCTGATGTTGTCGGCGTGCGACGAAGTGATCATCGCCCAGAGTTGCGACAAGAATTTCAGCGTTTACCGCGACCGCGTG
>Ga0207689_10005454_pt1 | contig 11384 bp, 9 predicted proteins | sample KBSMisM52_FD_184312 | JGI IMG/M metagenome (GOLD analysis project Ga0207689, IMG submission 184312) | Miscanthus rhizosphere microbial communities from Kellogg Biological Station, Michigan, USA - KBS Miscanthus M5-2 (SPAdes) (version 2) | ecosystem: Host-associated > Plants > Roots > Rhizosphere... | reverse complement strand
CGGCCTCCCTCTTCGAGACCGCGAGTGTGCCGTCTTCGGGAGCCGCGTCGCCGGTCACGAGGTGCAGGCTCCGGGAATCCTCCGCGCGGCGGAACACCATTTCGCTCGACGGGAACCTCCGCTCGGCCGCGGGGAGCTCGTCGAACGTCCGCGCTGCTTCGAGCAGGATCGACTCCGTCGGCATCGGCGGAAAGAGCTCCACGTCCTGATCGACTTCGCCTTGCGGCGCGAACTGGAAACGTCCGTCGGTCCAGGAAAACGCGGAGAAGAGGATCCGCTGGCTCTGGATCCGCAGCGCTTCTCGCACGTCCTCGACCTGGACCAGCTGCATCCCGAGCAGCAGCCGGCCCAGGCGAACGTGTCGTTTCTTCTGGGCCTCGAGTGCGCGGTCGAGACTCTCCTCCGAGAGAAGCCCCGCCTTCACGAGGAGAGATCCCAGGCGGTTCTCGATCGGGTGTTCGAGGGAGTCGATCGAGACGATGCGGCCGTTGAAGAACCCCACCGTCACGGTGTCCTTCGCGCCCTCGACGGTCAACATGCCGCTCTTGCGCTGCATCCCGAGCATCTGAAAGATCTCGGTGACCGAGAAGACGCGGAGGTTCCCGTCAAGACTCATGGGAGTTCCTCCACGCGCCGACGTTCGCGAAACCCCAGATCAGGAGCGCGCCGAGCCCGAGAGCGAGCCGACCCAGGAGGACGTCCCGGTAGGGCGCGAGCGGACGGAGCTCGAACACCCATGGGCCGCCGATCGCCAGGAAGAGCGCGAGGAAAAACAAGAAGAGAGACGCGGTGGCCAGGAACGGGCGGTGAGCGAAGAAACGGTGGACGCCCGGGGCGACGAGCGAGACCAGCCGGACGAGACCGCGGCGCCGCCGCAGGCGGGAATCGATCTCGGAACGGTCGTCGTCGCGCTCTCGGGATGCAACCTCGTCCCGCCGCGCGTAGAGCCGCACGCAGCGGCCGCAGAGGCTCGCCGGCCCCCCGTAACGCTTGCAGAACCGGCAGAACCCCCGGCCGCACCGGGAGCACTCCTCGGCGAAGCCGCGGGGCTTGCGGATCGCGCGGAAGGCGACCGCGACGACGAGGGCGCCCCAGGGCGCGAGACAGAACGGCGAGCGGAGCAGGTCGAGGATCGGGGTCCGCGCGACGGCGGCGCGGCCCCGGTCCGGGCCGCGCCGAACCCAGCGGTCGGACCGTTCCCGCGCCGTCGAAAGACGATAGGTTGCGGGCACGACCCGGGCGAGCGGCGGGCGCGACGACCAGTCGTCCACGCTGCGCCGTGAGATCTCGACGGCCCGCGCCCGCGCGCGCTCCTGCCCCTTGAAGTCGTAAATCTCGCTTCGCGCGACGGAGAGGTTGTAGAAGGCTTCCGCCTCGTCCGGAGCGCGCCGGGACGCTTCCTCGTAGTCCGCGATCGCCGAGGAATAGTCCCCCTCGATGAAGCGGACGTTCCCCCGGTTGACGAGCGCCCGGTAGTCCCTCGGATCCGAATCGATCACCCGGCCGTACGCCGTCAACGACCGGGAGTAGTCGCCGGCGCGATCCGCGTACAGCGCGATCAGGAACCAGGCGTCGGCCTGGTCCGGGGACGCCGACACGATCGCGGCCAGCTGCTCCTCGACGCTCGAGTCCTCCCGCCGCTCGTCGAGATCGACCGCCGCGAGGTAGAGCGGGGATCGCCGCACGAGGTTCTCCTGAGAGACGCCCTCGACGAGGAGCGGGACCGCGCCGAGCGCGAGGAACGCGCCGGCGAGAAGCCACCGCTCCGCCTTGTCCGAGTACGCGTAGGCGATCACTCCCCAGTAGAGCAGCAACCACACCGGCCCCAGGGTGACGAGGACCGGCAGAAAGAGCAGCGCCACGGCGAGGGGCGCGGCCACTCGCTGGCTGAAGGGGCGGGCCGCGATCTCCCGCAGGTCGTGCCAGAGCCGCCGGAAGTGGGCCAGGAAGAGGCCGAGCACGATGGCGGCCGCCGTCGCCGCGAGGGTGACGGCGAGCGCGAGCACGAGCGTCGAAAAGAATGCGAGGCGGGTCTCCGCGACCGCGAAGACGGTCGCGAGCGCGGGCGCCACCTGGGACGCGGCGTCGCTCAAGCGCCCCTGGCGGACCAGGTATCCGATCCGCGACGCCGCGGCGTCGAAGTTGGAATCGTCCAGCCTCGCGGCGATGTCGTAGGCGAGCGACGCGTGGCGGGCTTTGGCGTTCTCGGCTTTTCGCGCCTCGTGCAGCGCGGCCCGCGAAAAGCTGGACAGGCGCCGGATGCCCGCGGCCCGCGCGGCTTTCATCATCGTCTCGAGGGACGCGGTCGCCGTGCGCGAGTCGTTCTCCTGGAGCGCCGAGAGGAGCTCGAACCAGTTGGATCGATAGGTGGCGCGCGACACCGGCGGAGGCAGCGGTGGAACCCTGGTCGCCGGCGTCGTCTCGGCCCGGATCGCGCTGGCGAGCAGGAAGAGAACGATCCCGGCCCTTCTATTTCGGGGCGCGGCCGACCTCCACATATGCAAGACGGAGCTCGTAGAGTACCCGCGAGAGCAGGTCCGACTCTTCGAAGGACAGGTTCCCCCGGGTCTTCTGCTCCAGCACCCCCAACCAGTCGATCATCTGTCGCGCGACGGCGAGGTCCCGGTGTCTCGGTCCCGCGGCGGGGTCCGCGAGGAGGCCCAGAGCCGAGTACGCGGTTGTCGCGAGAGAGCTGACGATGCGCGCGAACTCTCCGCGCGGCTCGGCCGGGGATTCGGACGCCGGCGGAGGTTCCTCCGCGGGCGCCTCCGCGGGCCTCTCCGGCGATGGCGCGGGAGGCGGGGGCGCGACCGCTGCCCGGGCCGGCTCGGTCGTCTCCTCCGGCTCGAATCCGGGACGGAGCTCGCCTTCGGGAGTGAACATTCTCCGGTCGACGACCCGGATGGGCTTGCCCTCGCCTTCGCTCATTTTTGTACGTCGATCTTAGAACATCCGGACGCGATTCCGCCCGTCGCATCGCTATGATTCCGACGTGTCCGAAGAGCTCGCGCGCCTCGTCTCACTCGTCGAGACACTTCGGCGCGAGTGCCCCTGGGACCGCGAGCAGACCCCCGAGACGCTGCGAACGTACGTGCTCGAGGAGTGCTACGAAGTCCTCGACGCCATCGACTCGGCGGACCCGGATGCCCTCGCGGACGAGTTGGGCGACCTGCTTTTTCAGATTTTCTTCCTGTCGCGGATCGCCGAAGAGCGCGGCTGGTTCGGCATCGGCGCCGTGGCCGACGGGATCGTCCGGAAGATGACGGACCGACATCCGCACGTCTTCGGCGGCGCGTCCGCGGCGGACGCTCGCGAGGTCCGGGAGGGATGGGAACGCCGCAAGCAGCGGCGATCCGGGATGGCCGATCCGCTCGGCACCGTGCCGGCGTCACTGCCGGCGCTCGCCTCCGCCTACCGGATGACTTCGCGCGCCGCGGACCTCGGATTCGACTGGGAGCGCGACTCCGACGTCGCGGAGAAGATCGAGGAGGAGCTGGCCGAGTGGCGCGAGGCGCAGGCGAGCCACGATCCGGAGGCCGAAGAGAAGGAGATCGGCGACCTGCTGTTCTCGATCGTCAACCTCGCCCGGCGGCGGAGCGTCGATCCGGAGAGCGCGCTGCGACGCGCCCAGGCCCGCTTCCGATCGCGGTTCGCGCGCGTGGCCGAGCTCGCGCGCGAATCGGGCCGCGCGGTCGGGGACGTCGGCGCCGAGGAGCTGGACGTTTTCTGGGAGCGGGCGAAGGCCGAAGAGTAGCTCTCCGCCGTCGGTTCTCAGTTCTCCGCCGGAGCTAGTTCGACGCGACGCGCGCTTTGGGCGTCGGGGCGCGCGCCACGCGGGTCAGGCTCGTCACCGTGACGAGCTCGACGTTTTCGCCCGCCAGACGCGGCAGCTCCCGCTCGAGGAGGGCGAGCGTCGCGGGATGGGGATGTCCGATCGCGAGCGCCGGCCCGTCCGTCCGCGCCTTGCGGATCAGGTCTCGAAACGCCTTCTCGACCCCGTCGGGAGTCTCGACCGCGTCCAGGAAGACGCGGCGGGACACCGCCGGCAGCGACGCCTCGTCCGCGATGCGCCGGGCGACTGTCGCCTCGGACGTGCGGCTGTCGAGGAGGAAGAGCCCGCGCTCCGAGAGCACGCGCACGACCGCCCGCATCACGCGCGGGTCGGCGGTCGCGGCGGATCCCATGTGGTTGTTGACGCCGACCGCGCCCGGAACGGAGTCGAGGTCCTCGGCCACGGTCTTCTCGATTCTCTCGTCGCTGTCGGACCGCAGCACGACGCCGGGTCCGGGCTTGACGCGCGGATAGCCGTCCGGCTCCATCGGGAGATGGAGGAGAACTTCCTTCCCCGAAGAGGCGAGGCGCCGCGCCGCGTCCCCGCTGTCCGGAAGGATCGGCAGGACGGCGCCGGCCACGCGGTACGGCCAGCGAGCGATCCGCTCGAGCGCCTCCCGGTCGTTGCCGAGATCGTCGATGACGATTGCGATCCGGGCGCGGGCCGGCGACGGAGCCGCGGGAGACGGCCCGGGAACCGCCGTCGGAGCCGCCGTCGGCTCGCGGTGCGGCGGCGGCCGGCGTTCGGCGCGCCGCGGGGCGTGCGGGGCCGGCGCCGGAACGCGCTCGGCCGGCCGGGTCTTTAGATAGAGGGCGATTCCCAGCGCGAGCGCCAGGAACGCGAAAAATGCGGTGGCGGGGGAAATCCGGCGCGGAGGGTCGGCCAAGCGCCGGAGCGGACTACGCCGCCTGGCGGGCCGCGCCGCGACGCGCGACCTCGAGCCCGCGCTCGAGAATCGGGTCGCGCGACTCCGCGTCGCCGGGGAACGTGATCACCCGCTCGTCGGGCGACAGGCCCTTACCGCCCAGGATCGTTCCGGACGGCGACTGATAGCGGCCGACCGTCATGTAGAGGCTGCCCCCGGAACCGGTGGGCACGAGCTTCTGGATGATCGCCATTCCGACGGTCGTCTCTCCGACGGTGGTGGCGTTCGCCCGGTCCTTCAGCGCGGCCGCGAAGATCTCCGCGGGTCCGCCCGTTGCTTCGTCGATCAGCACCACCGTGCGGCCCTTCCAGGCCGCGTCGCCGGCCGCTTCGAGCGGCTTGACCGCGACCTTGCGGGTCACGACCCGCGCAACCGGGCCGCGGCCCGTGAAGAGCGCGGCCGCCGCGGGAACGTCGGCGGCGTCGCCCCCGATCGCCCCGCGCACGTCGACGATCAGCCGGTCGATGGACCGCCGGTTCGCTTCCTCGACCGCGCGGCGGACGCCGTCCGCCGTGGCCGGGGTGAACCCGGAGATCTTCACGATTCCGACGTCCCGCTCCCATTTCGTCTCCAGCGCGGGGGGCGAGAAGCGCTCGCGCTTCAGCCGCAGCGTCACCTTCTTGTCCTCCACGACGCGGAAGAGGCCGACCTCGACCGTGCTTCCCTCCGGCCCTTCCAGGGCCGACGTGATCTTCCAGAGCGGCGAGTTACGCAGGTCCTTCCCGTCCACCGCGTGGATCAGGTCGCCCGGCTGAACGCCGGCCTTCTGGGCGGGCGAGCCCGGCATCGGGGCGACCACGTAGGGAAAGCCGCCCCGGCGCGCCACGAGGATGCCGGGGCCGACGGCTCCCGACGCCTGCTGAGCGCGGTACGCGTTCATCGACGCGGCGGAGACGTAGTAGGAGAAGGGATCGAGCGCGTCCGTCATGCCGTCGTACGCCCCCTCGAGGAGCGTCTTCGGGTCGGTCGGGTCGACGTAGTTTCCCCGGGTCAGCGCAAACACCTCGGAGAACACGGAAAGGGCCTTGGTTGCGGGGTCGCGACCGGGCCCGGAATCGACGGCGCGAAGGGACGCGAGGGCCGCGATGGACACGACCACGAACAGCACTCGGGCGCGGTTGGATTTCATCGTGGCGATGGTAACACCCCGAAAAGCCGGCTTCTTCCGCCGGATCGGGGTGGAATTCGAGCTATCTCAGCCACGCCACCGGATCGCTCGCCCGCTGCCGATCCCGAACCTCGAAATACAGACCGGACTCGTCGCGGCCGGGACCGGTTCCGGCCGTGCCGACGGGCGTTCCCGCCGGGACGTACGCACCGGTTCGGACCGCGACACCCTGCAGCCATGCGTAGAGTGTGAAGACGCCGTCGCCGTGGTCGAGGATCACCAGGTTGCCGTACTCCGCGAGCCACTGCGCGTAGACCGCCTTGCCCGCGTAGATCGCGCGGACCGGAGTCCCGGCGGGCATCGCGATCGCGATGCCGTTCGACTGCGTCCACGCGTCGAACTTCGGATGCCGGTGGCGACCGAACGTTTCGGTGAGCGTCCCGCGCGCGGGCCAGTCGAGCACTCCTTTCCATGGGCGGATCCCGCCCGCCGGGCCCACCGGTTCCTCCGGCAGCCGGGAAAGGCGTTCGAGCAGCCCTTCCAGGCGCGTGGCCTTGTCCGACAGGACCGCGACCTCGCGGCGCTGCGTCGCGGAGAGCGACTGCTGTTTCTCGAGCAGCCTCTGGCGCTCCACTTTGAGCGTCGCGATCCGGTTTTCCTCCTGGCGCGTGCGCGAGTAGAGCCGGTCGGTCTCGACTTTCAACGCCTTCTCCCGCGCGAGCCCCGCTTCCAGTCGGGTCTGCGACCCCCGATGCGCGGTCAGAAGGCGGGCATCGCGCCGGGCGAGCGAGTCGAGGAGCGAGACGCTCCGCACGAAGCCGGGCACGTCGCGGGCCTCGAGGAGGATCCGCAGATAGCCGAACCGGCCGAACCGGCGCAGCAGGCGCGCGCGGGCGAGCAGGGCGCGGCGGCTGTCGACCGCGGCTTTCTGCGCGGCCTTCGTTTCCACGCCGATCTCGGAGAGGCGGGCGGAGTATTCCTCCCGCAAGCGCGCGAGAATCTCCTTTTCCCCGGCGGCGATCTGGAGCTGGAGGTCCAGCCGGCCGAGCTCCTCGGAGAGCGTGGCCTGCCGCTTCCGGCTCGCCGCGACCTGCGCTTCGAGCGACCCGATGCGGGCGCGCAACCGCGCGAGGTCCGCGGCCCGCTCCCGGTCCGCCTCCGACGCGACGCGCGTCGGTACGGGCGCGGGCGGCGGAAACGCCAGGACCACGGAGAGGAGGACGGCCGCCGCGCTCACTTCCAGACGATCGGTCCGGTTGCCGCAGTTCCGGCGAGGAGCCCGCGCAGCGCGGCGGTCGCATCGGTGATGCCGGGAATCCGATCCGCCGAGAACGGGCGCGACGCGAAGAAGATCCCACGCACGAGGTCGGGATCGAGGGAGCAGTGGTCGCCGCTCCACACGTCCTTGTTGTCCTCGAAGATCGTGCCGGTCGGAACGCCGAGCGACGACTGCCACGAAACGCGATAGCCCGCGCGGTTGGCCACGATCAGGTCCGGGATGAGGCGGGGGTCGTAGCGCTTGTAAACGTCCTCCCGGCGGAAGACCCGCGACACCGCGCGCTCGCCGGTCGTCGGATCGGTGAGCTCGAGAAGGCCGCGCGTGATCTCCGCCCGCAGCGCGTCGTACTCCGCGCCCGGCTCGACGATTCCGTTCTTCTCGCGTCCCCGCAGGTTCACGTAGACGTCGCCGAGGCCCATCGCGTACGCGCGGGACTTCGACCAGTCGACCGCCTCCCAGAAGGCCCCGCGGGAAAAGAGCGCCTCCAGGTTCTGCCGCTGCGCGTTGCCCTTCAGAACGAGATAGCCCTTCTCGACCAGCCACGAGTCGTAGTTGACGGATCGCCGCCAGGTCGCGAACCCGTGGTCCGACAGGACGAGCAGCGCCGCGTCCGCCGGCAGGGCGCGCGCGGTCTCGCCCACGATCGCGTCCATCGTCACGTACGACTTCTCGACCGCGTCGCCGTACTTCGCGGCGAGCGCCGCGTCGTAGGCCGGATGCTTCGGGTCGCGGAAGCGCCAGAACACGTGGCCGACCCGGTCCGGGAACTCGAAGTAGTGGACGAGGAGCCGCCGCTTCTCGGCGACGAGCGCGGCGAGCATCTTCCGCTCGTGCGCGACGGTCGCCGCGACGTCGTCCAGGAACGCCGGCTCGGACAGCGTGCCGGATTGAATCGACCAGGTGTCGATCGCCCAGCCCATCGTCTTGTAGCGCCCGAAGCGCCGGACGAGCTCCTTCGCGTAGCCCGACGGGCTCGAGATCGCGAAGCCCGGCGGGAGACGCTCCGGGTCGAACTGGATCGGTGAGACGTAGAGCGCGATCTCGGGCGAGACGCTCTCGGCCAGGAAGCGTGCATACCCGTGTACGGTGACGAGCGGGTTCACGCGGAACGGGAGGCTGACCCAGTCGCTCCAGCCGCCGCTCGCGAGCTCGAATCGCGAGCCGCCGGCCTCGACCGTCACGCGGTCGCGCGCCGCCGAGACCGAGAGCGTCATCGGCAGCTCGATCGACCCCTTCTTTCCGAACGCACGGCCGGGCGGTCCCACGAGGCGGGTCGTCTGGCGACCCACGTTCGACTCCAGCCGCACGAGCTCGATCGAGAAGTCGTTTCCCTCGCGCGGCGCGAAGAACGGGTCGGACGTGTAGTACGCGGGCTTGCCGATCCTGCCGGAGAGGTCCGGGACGCCCAGGCCCGAGAGGAGCCGGCCGTCGCGGAACGTCTCGGGCGGGAACGTGACCGGGAACCGGATGACCGTCGCGGGGCGGGCCGCGTCCTCCGACCAGAACGTCGCGCCGCGGCGGTTGCTCTCGATCCCGGGACGGGTCGCGGGCAGCCACGCCCGGGCCACGAGGAAGCCGCCCACCCCGACGCCCGCGCCGAGGAGAAGGAGCGCGGTCCCCGCGATCCGGCGGCGGCGGGAGAGCAGGAACGCGGCGGGTATGACGAAGAGGACGCCGAACGCCGCCACCGCGGCGGGTGTGTTCTTCCCGAGCAGGAACGGCACCTCGGTCTCCTGCGCCACCGCGAACGTCGGCGTCATGTCGGCCGGATCGCGCTTCAGGAAGTCGAAGATCTGGTGGCCGCCCGGGTCGAGGCCCGTCGAGAAGGAGCTCCACGAGACCGGCGTCTGGGGCGGGACCGGCGGCGTCAGCGGCGAAAAGCCGCCGCGCTTCGCGAGATCCGCCAGGTTCGGGAGCCGCCCCGCCGCCATCATCGTCTGAACGAGGCCCGCGTCCACGCCGTCGAAGGCGAGGACGACGACCCGGGAGGGCGGCGACGTGAGCGCCGCCGCGCTCATCAATGCGGCCGCGAGAAAGTGCACGATTCAGTGTAAGGGGTTTCCGGCGTCTCCTAGAATCGCGCCGTGACCAACCGGACCGAAGACCTGTCCACGCTCCTCGCCCGCATCCCGGACCCGGCGATCCGGTTTCATCGCGTTGCAGAATCCATCGATCCCCACTGGATTGATCGAAAATCTGCCGAACGTATGAAGTCGACGCAGATTCAACAGGACGCATCTCGAGACTCACATCTTCATTGAGGCGAAGCGGCCGGGAGGTGCCCAGAGACTGACACTCAGACGAGGCGACGACTCCAGCTAATAACCCAAATCCAATGGACCGCCAGAATAATTCCTGAAGACGACTTTCTATCATTTTCTTGTTTACCTTTAACGCGTCATATTGTTGAGTTGGGAGTACATGTCGTCTGCGGCTTTGATCACCTTCGTGTTCGATTCGTAAGCCCTTTGTGCGAGTACCATCTGCACAAACTCGGTCACGACATCTACGTTTGAATTCTCAAGATAGCCCTGCTGCAACGTGCCCATCCCTTCAGAGCCTCCGGGATTGCCCTGTACGGGATCGCCCGAACTCAAGTTCGACTGCAGCAGATTGGATCCCATACTTTCCAGTCCCCCAGGATTGGGAAACGTAGCGAGTTGAATTTGTCCCAATTGCGATGGATTCTGCTGACCCGTCAGAGATGCGTTGACCACCCCGTACTGCGTGATAGTGACTGCCGTGGCGTTCGCCGGGATTGTGATATTTGGCAGGATCGGATCACCGTCTGTGGTCACAATTGTGCCCTGGTTGTTGAGATGGAACTGGCCTGCCCGCGTGAAAGCAACCGTTCCATCCGGTCGCTGAACTTGAAAGAATCCGGATCCCTCGATCGCCATGTCGAGCGGATTTGACGTCTGGTTGAGCGCTCCTTGCGTCATGATCACTTCCGTTGCGGCCGGCTTCGTGCCAAGTCCGATCTGCAATCCCGCAGATACCGTCGACTGACTTTGCGCCGCACCCGGCGTAACCAGGTTCTGATAGATCATGTCTTGAAACTGAAGGCGCAGTTGGCGAAATCCCGTTGTCGAGGAGTTCGCCAAGTTATTGGCGATCGTATCCAGATTCATCTGTTGCGCGCTCATGCCGCTCGCCGCCGTATACAGTGCTCGAATCATTTCCTCTCCTCTTCGCTGAAATAGTGCGACGCTACACGCGAGGCAGATCCTCGCTGGCGAACTTGTTGAAATCGGTGTGAAAGATTGTCAGCGTCTTCTGCATCATCTCTGCCTGACGCTGCATCATCATCAGGTTCAGCGTCCCCTGAATCGCATCTTGATTTGCGCCCTCGATGCTTCCCTGGCGCACCTCGGAGTTATTTGAAAGCGCGCTTGGGATGCCCGTTCGCGATGCATAACGGTTGGCGCCTTCCGCAGTAAGTTGCGTTCCGGAAGGAAACGTAAACACGCCTACCGTAGCCACCGCGCCACCGGCAACCGAAAGCACTCCGTCGGCTCCCACTGAGACTTCCCCGGGCGGAACAGGGATCGGCTTGTTTGCTGTTGAAAGCACCGGTTCGCCGGAGGACGTCACCAAGGTGCCACTTTGCGAACGATGGAAACTCCCGTCCCGTGTAAAGCGGAGACCGTTAGCGGTCTGTATCTGAAAGAATCCTTCACCCGAGATCGCGAGATCGAGAGGATTGCCGGTGTGTTGCAAAGCGCCTTGCGCCATGCTCAGCCGGTCGCCGCCTAGCATGCCATAGTTGTTGACCGCTAGACTAAGCTCGGAATGATGCGATTCGACCCCTAGAACAACTGAGCGAAAAAACTCCCGCTCAGCCCGGTATCCTGGAGTGTGCGCATTAGCAAGGTTCGCCGCGGCCGTATCTAGGCCTTGTGCGCGCGCAACCAAACCGCTCATGGCCGCGTAGAAACCACTGTCCATCGAGATCGCCTCTGCAACCTGACGTTGCAGAAGATGGACCGAAATTGGGGACGAAAGATTGGAGAAATCTCAAAATTTAAACAAGGCTGCCGCGAACCAACCTGCTAAGCGAGACGATTACTTCAGTCCGTCACAAACGATGGTCACTTCAAAGCTTGAATCGCCAAAACAATACCTGTGCTGCAATTGAAACTCAGGCGCTTGCACATGAAGGTTGTAGTCGCGCCCCGTGATCACGGCCGGAATGGAGAGTCCGCAATTCGCCGCCAGATCCGGAACCTTTCCCTTCCAA
>Ga0207689_10005452_pt1 | contig 11385 bp, 7 predicted proteins | sample KBSMisM52_FD_184312 | JGI IMG/M metagenome (GOLD analysis project Ga0207689, IMG submission 184312) | Miscanthus rhizosphere microbial communities from Kellogg Biological Station, Michigan, USA - KBS Miscanthus M5-2 (SPAdes) (version 2) | ecosystem: Host-associated > Plants > Roots > Rhizosphere... | reverse complement strand
AGCACGGCTGGGAACGGTTCGGCCAGGACCATAACGGCCTGCTCGCCAACGGACAGCCAACCAAGCCCTATGTCGAAGGCGCCTGGATGACGAAGGTCGGCGGCCGCTACTACCTGCAATACGGAGCGCCAGGGACCGAGTTCAACGTCTACGCGAACGGCACCTATGTCTCGGACAAGCCGCTCGGCCCCTTCAAATATGCCGATTACAATCCGATCGCCTACAAGCCCGGCGGTTTTGTTCACGGCGCCGGCCACGGTTCGACCTTCGAGGATCGTTACGGCAATTGGTGGAACACGGGGACGCCCTGGATCGGCTATAACTGGACGTTCGAGCGGCGGATCAACATGTTCCCGGCCAAGTTCGAAGGCGACGGGCAATTCTGGTCCTCATCGCGGTTCGGCGACTTCCCTTATTATGTCCCCACGAAGAAGATCGAGGATCCGAACAGCCTGTTCACCGGCTGGATGCTCCTTTCCTATCGCAAGAGGGCCGTGGCCACTTCAACTATGGGTGAGTTTGGTGCCGACAGGGTGACCGACGAGAACCCGCAGACCTTCTGGGTCGCGGGCGCGAACCGGCCCGGCGAGACTCTGACCGTCGACCTGGGTGCGACCAAGACGGTACGGGCGGTCCAGGTCAATTTCGCCGATTACAAGTCAGGGCGCTTTGGGGACGCGCCAGACGTCTACACGGAGTTCGAGCTGCAGGGCTCGCTCGACGGCCAGAGTTGGCAGCCGCTGGCGCGGACCGAGCCGCCGCGGCGCGACCGCCCCAATGCCTATTTCGAATTGCCCACTCCGGTTCGCGCGCGCTTCATCCGCTACGATCATGGTCATGTCGGGGCGGCGAATCTTGCCATCAGCGACATTCGTGTGTTCGGCAGCGCGGGAGGTAACACGCCGGCCGTTCCGTCGGGCATCAGTGCGCAGCGGGGATCGGACCAGCGCAATGTGACGATCAGTTGGGCGAAGGTCCCCGGAGCGGTCGGTTACAATATCCGTTTCGGCATCCGCCCGGACAGGCTGACGCTGACGCACCAGCTTTGGGCAGACGAGCTCGGTAATGGTGAGACACTGCAGAAGGAGCTGCGCTCGCTGAACTCCGGTGTCCGCTATTGGGTCGGGGTCGAGGCCTTCAATGAGAGCGGCGTTTCGAAGCTGAGCAAGGTCGTGCCGATCCGTTAGCCGAGCCAGCCGCCGGTGAATCCGGCGCGCTTCAGGCCACGGCGAATGGCCGGCACCCGGCGCATGTGCCGCCAGACGAAATCGTCGCGATAATTGGCAGCCTGGAGCAGGATCGGGCCCTGGTCGAGCCCGAGATAATCGCTCGCTACCCAGCCGTGCTTCGGGTCTACTGAACCGGATTCCACCTGCGCGCCGGCGAAGCGGAAGCTGGGATTGAGGCTGTCCCGGAAGCCGTATCGATCGAACAGGCTCGGTTGCTTCAGCAGCGCCTGAGCACAGGGGATCACGATTTCCGGAGCGAAGGGAAGCGAACCGAGCGCCGCCGTGGGTGCGATCGTGCCGTCGTCGCGGCCGTCAGGTTCGGTCAGCGGTCCCCTTGCGGAATAGCCGAAGAAGGTTCGATTGCGTCCCTTGAAGGGAAAATTGAACGAGCCGGGTCCGTCGCACGCGCTGAGGCCCCAGAGGTCTTTCGAATAGCCGTCCCACTGCATCGGATTTGCGATGCACCAGGCGCGATTGGCGTAAGTCTCTCGCCGGCTGTTCTCGAAATAATCGAGGGCTGCGGCGCGCATCGCCGGGTCTCGAATGCCCCGGAAGTCGATGAAGATGTGGCTAAACTGGTGGCCGAACAGAGGCGCGAAAGCGATCCGCCGCCGTGGACCGTCGCCGCGCCAGAATTTAGGGTAGGGCTTCGTCCATTGCGCCCATAGGTCCGCCGGCGCGGGGTGCGTTGGTGATCCAAGCGCCAGGACGTTGACGAACATGCCTTCGTTGAACCCGACCCAATTGGCCGGGATGAGGCCTTCGCCGGGATGCCAGCCCATCGAGACGGGACGCCGCCCATCCGAACGGAAGAAATTCCAGTCGGCACGCGCATAGAGAGCATTCGCGAGCCTGCGGATTTCGCGTTCCGCGGGGTGATCGCGATCGAAATATTGGCCGGCGAACAAGGCGCCCATCAGCAGGATGGTGGTGTCGACGCTCGACAGCTCGACGTCGCGGTGGCGAACGCCGGTCTGCATGTCGATGAAGTGGTAGAAAAAGCCTTTGTGCCCGGTGGTGCCGGTTGGTTCGGGTCCCTGCGGAGCATCCCAGAAGAAACGCAGCGTGGTCAGCGTGAGATCGCGAGCCTCGACCCTCGAACACCAGCCGCGCTCGGCGCCCACGGCATAGGCCGGTAGCGCGAAGCCAACCGCAGCGATGCTCGAGAAGGACGGTGTCGGCCAGCGATCGGGGACGAGCCCGTTCTTGCGGTTCACCGTATCCCAGAAGAAGCGGAAGGTCCGGCGCTCGATTTCCTCATAGAAGTGCGGGAGCTTGCTGCGCTGTAGGGATCGCGCACCCAGCGGTCCGGCCGCTCCGGTGGCGAGCAAAGCGGCGGATTTGATGAGCTCGCGTCGTTCGAGATCCATCAGGGGCCTTCGGTTGTGGCTCGGATCACGAGTTCCGGCTCATGCAGCTCATCGCCGCCGCCGTCTGCGCCGCCGAGGATTTCGAGCAGCCGCCCGAGCGCGCGCTGCCCAAGTTCGGCGATCCTCACGCGAACGGTGGTGAGTCCGAGGTGCTGGGCCAGCGGGATGTCGTCGAATCCGGCCAGCGCCACGTCTTCGGGCACGCGCAGGCCCGCCTTGCGCAGCGCCTCGAGGGCGCCAATCGCCATGTTGTCGTTGGCCGCGAAAATCGCATCGAATTCTATTCGTCGGGCCAACAACGTCTCGACCGCGCGCTCGCCCGACTCCTCGTAGAAATCGCCCTGCAGGATCTCGACCATCGCTCCCGCGCTGTCGTTGATCGTTCGGCAAAACGCATCTGCGCGTTCCTGCGCATCGATATTTCCCTGGGGTCCGGCGATGTGAACGATGCGGCGACGGCCGAGGGAAAGCAGGTGTTCAGCGACCGCTCGCGCGCCCGCGGCATTGTCGAGGTGAATTCCGGGTAGCTCGGCGGGGCGGCCGCGGGTGTTGATCAGCAGGGTCGGGAGGTTCTTTGGAAGGGCCTCAACCAACAATTGGTCGTGGACGTGGGGCGCCATGAGCAGCAAACCGTCGACTCGGCCTCGCATTGCCCTAAGCACGTCGGTGCCGCCGCTGGACTCCGGGTGCATGTTCGACAGCAGCAGAAAATAGGACCGTGCGCTCGCGATCTCGTCCATTCCTCGGACGATTTCCGAGAAGAACTCACCGTGCAGCGCGGGGAGGACCACCCCGATGGCGTTGGTCCGGGCCAAGCTGAGGCTTCGAGCGCCGGCGTGTGGGACGTAACCGAGCGCGTCGACAGCGGCGATGACCCGCGCTTTGGTCTCCTCGCTGACATTGTCGAGCCGGTTCAACACCCGGGAGACAGAGGCCACGGAAACCTGTGCCTCTCGTGCAACGTCGCGGATGGTCGCTTCTGCCATGGTCTCCCTCGGCCAGTTTGCGCTATCAAGACCGCGATTACGACCGATTGCAAATGGTTCGTTGCTCGGCCATGTAACCGGTTACATCGAGCGTCAAGTGGACCATTTCGCTTAACAATGGCGGGTTCGGCGACGCATAGGGGGAGCCATGCTGGACATGCGCATTTCTCGGCGGGCCGCCATGATGGGCGCTGGTGCGGTCGCTGCCTGGGTCGCCAGTCCGGCGCGCGCACTGATCGAGGCCGCGGGAACGCTTTCCGTGCCCGGGATCGTCGACGACCTCATTGGACGCATGACTCTCGAGGAGAAAGCCGGCCAGCTCAGCCTTATGGCATCGGCCTGGGGCGGCGGCATCGCAACCGCCCTGAACCCGCCGAGCGCAGGTTCGAGCTTCCCGCAGCAGGTCCAGGAAGCTCGGCAGGGCCTGTTGACCGGAGTTTTCAACGGCAATGGTGCGCGAATGGCGCGTATCCTCCAGACCGCGGCCGTCAAAGACTCGCGTTTAAAGATACCGCTGATCTTTGCCGCGGACATCATTCACGGACATCGGACCATTTTCCCAGTGCCGCTGGCGGAGGTCGCGAGCTTCGAACCCGATCTAGCTCGCCGGACCGCCGAGGCCGCCGCATTCGAGGCGGCGGGGGCCGGGATCGACTGGACTTTCTCGCCGATGGTCGACGTCGCTCGAGACCAGCGTTGGGGACGCGGGGTCGAGGGCGGGGGCGAAGACGTGCTTCTCGGCCGATTGTTCGCAGCGGCGCGTGTTCGGGGCTTCCAGGGACCCGACCTCAAGTCGAGCGCCCATATGCTCGCCTGTATCAAGCATTTCGCGGCCTATGGCGGAGCTGAGGCGGGACTCGATTACAGCACGGTCGACATGTCGGAGCGAACGCTCCGCGAGGTGTATCTTCAGCCGTACAAGGCAGGGTTCGACGCTGGCGCGCTTTCGGCGATGGCGTCCTTCAATGAGATTTCCGGCGTTCCATCCACCGGAAACCACTGGCTGATGACCGACCTGCTTCGCGGGGAATGGGGTTTCCAGGGCTTTGTCGTGTCCGATTACACGGGCGATGAGGAAATGATCGCCCACGGCTTCGCGAAGGATGGGCGGGATGCCGCCCGGTTGGCCCTGCTAGCCGGGGTCGACATGAGCATGCAGAGCGGGCTCTACCGAAAGCATCTCCCTGACCTGGTGCGCAAGGGAGAGGTGCCTGAGGCGGTCCTCAACGAATCGGTACGCCGCGTGCTGGCGATGAAGGCGATGCTCGGGCTGTTCGACGATCCATTCCGCCGGATCGACGAGAAGCGGGAAGCCGCGCGCTCGATGCTGCCGGCGACTCGAGCGCTGGCGCGTGAGGCGGGGCGCAAGGCGATCGTGCTCCTCAAGAATGACAGCGACCTACTGCCTCTTCCTAAGTCGGGTCAGAAGATCGCGCTGATCGGTCCGTTCGCTAGCGGCCAGCACGACCTCGTCGGCCCGTGGTGCGTTTACGGCGACGATGCGAAGGCCGTGGACCTGGCAACCGGCATCCGCGGCGCGCTTTCGGATAAGGGCAGCCTCGTCATCGCCCAAGGTTCCGGGGTCGAGGAGCCGCTGGCCGGCGGCATCGATCAGGCGGTCGCCGCCGCCCGCCAGGCCGACATAGTCATACTCGCCATCGGTGAAGGGCAGAACATGTCGGGCGAGGCGCAGTCGCGCACCGAGATCGTGATTCCCGAGCCGCAGCAGGCGCTCGCCGAGGCTGTGGCCGCGACGGGCAAGCCGATGGTCGTCGTCCTGAAGCACGGGCGAGCGCTCGCGCTTAGAGGCGCCGTCGCCAACGCGCAGGCAATCCTCGCGACGTGGTTCCTTGGGACCGAGACCGGCAATGCGATCGCGGACATCCTTTTCGGTGCTCACGGCCCCTCCGGCCGCCTACCGGCGAGTTTCCCGCGCGCGGCGGGGCAGGAGCCATATTATTATGCGCACAAGAGTACCGGCCGGCCTAACCCGCCGGGTCCGCTCGAGGCCTACAAGGCGCATTTCCGCGGCATTCCGAACAGCGCGCTCTATCCGTTCGGTCATGGGCTCACTTACGGCAAGATCGACTATTCGGACCTGGCGCTTGGCTCCCCGGCGCTATCCATGAACGGTGAAATTGCCATTAGTGCGCGGGTCACCAATCGCGGAAGCCGGGCCGCCGAGGAAGTCGTGCAGCTCTACACCCATGACCGTACCGCCAGCGTTACCCGCCCGGTGCGCGAGCTAAAGGCTTACCGGAAGATCTTGCTGGCGCCAGGTCAGTCGGAAACCGTCCGTTTCTCCCTCCGCGCGGCCGACCTCGCTTTCTATGGTCGCGAGAACCGGCCCATCGTCGAACCCGGAACGTTCGACGTGTGGGTCGCTCCATCCGCCGAAAGCGATGGAATTCACGGCACGTTCGATCTGACTGCCTAGGTTACGGCCTCAGCAGGTCGAACCCGGCCGACCGTCCTGCGCCCGAGCGGATTGAACAGCATCGCCACGCTCGAGAGCGCCAGGAACAGGAGCGGCACGAGGGCAACGGTCGTCCGCATGCTGGCCAGCATTTCGGGGCTTTGCTGGACGTTCGCGACATAGCCCGAGGATGCATAGGTCCAGCCGAGAATGGCCGTCGCAATTCCTATCGCGATGCGCTGCAACAAGGCAGCGACCCCGAAGACTGCGCCTTCGACGTGCAGGCCGGTTTCCCGCTCGCCATATTCGATCGTGTTCGGAAGCATCGCCCAGAAGACGAAGTGAAGCCCGACGATGAAAACCTGCATCGAGATCAGGAAGAGCTGCATCCCGGCCGGCGTACGCACATCGCTCATCGCGAATGCTGCAAGGCCGATCATCGCCAGCGTGGTCGCGACGAGCCATAAGGTCCTGAGGCCGACGAACCGCCCGGCAAGCATCCAGACCGGAATGGCAATGGCGCTCACCGCGCTGATCGAGGCCAGCGCGAGCTGCCCCGCCTGGGGGTCGCTGAGCACATATTTGAAATAATAGAGGACCGATTTCCCCAGGACCGTCACGGCGATGATCATCGCGATCATTGCCGAATTGAGCGCGACGAAGGCGCGGTTACGAGCCAGACTGAGGAGGGCGGCCTTCACATTTCCGGGCGGAGGGCGATCGACAACCGCGCATTCGCGATATGTCGTTCCAACCAGGACCATGATGGCCGCGCCGATCGCCGCGAAAATCATGGCCGCAATGAGGTAAGTGCGGGGAGCGTCAGCCGACCCGGTAAGCCACCTCCCGATCGGGACCGTTCCAAGGGCGACGATCACGGCCGCGCTGGTCCCGAACAGCATGCGTAATCCGGCAACCAGGGCGCGATCGCCGGGATCGGGACTGACCCGGGCCGTCATTGCGAGATAGGGCACGTTCGTCGCGGCATAAGCGGTGCGGAACAGGAGCTGCCCGGCAAGGACGATCACAGCGCCGAGCAGGCCCGGCAAGGCGGGTGGAAGATAGGCGAGCACGAAGGCGATGCCGAGCGGAACCGCGCCGGCGGCCAGCAAGGGTCCATAACGGATCACGCCTTGCCTGCGGTCGACTACGACCCCCGCCAGAAAGTTGGCAATTCCGTCCCACACCGATGCGATCATGTAGATCGTGGCCGCGACTGCGATCGGCAGGTTCACGGCGTCGGTATAGTAGAAGAGCAGGAAGAGCATGACGCTCTGCCAGTAAAGGTTGAACGCAAAGTCGCCGAAGGCGAACAGCAGGAGGCGCGGCTTTGACGGATGCGTCATCGCGCGATTTGGACCGTCGCGGCGCGGGGCTGGTCGGGAATGACTTTTCGAGCGGGTCGTGGACCGTGGACCGTCACCATGATCGACTTCCACCACGGCCGATAGGATCCTTCGCGCTTTTCGAAGCGCAGCGATACGCCGTCTGAAGTCGTGACGCAGCTGACGTGCTGGCGGAGGCTCGGGCCGCGGACGCTCACCCCGTCGTCGAGGTAGATATCGCCGCGGCAGTCCTCACCCGGGTAGACGTCGAGCTCGAGCGGCCCTTTCGGCGTTTCCGCGGTGCTCTGCACGAGCGGTTGCTTGGGGATGATTGCGCCCGGCCGGACAAACACCGGGAGGCGCTCCAGGCGCGGAGTCTCCGTGATTTTCTGGTCCGCGACCGGAAGGCCGGTCCAATAATCGTACCAGCCCTTGCCCGGCAGGCAGATGTCATAGGCTCGCGGCTGCTCGGGCTTGGGCGAGGCGGCGACGAGCAGGTCGCGGCCGAGCGTGAAGGCCATCGACTGATCGCACGGGGCCGATGCCATTTGCGGATAGTCGTAGAAGGTCGGCCGCATGACCGGATCGCCCGTTCGGGCGCTGTCTTCGGCGACCGAATAAAAATAGGGCAGGAGCCTGTAGCGCTCCTCGATAAAGCGGCGGCGTATCGCGAGATGCTCGGGGCCGTCGACCCACGGCTCGGCGCGCGGTGCATCGTTCGCCGAATGGCTGCGAAACACCGGCGTAAAGGCCGCGACCTCGTACCAGCGGGTCATCAGGTCGGGGCTCGCGCCGCCGATGAAGCCGGCCATGTCGGCTCCCGACCAGGCGACGCCTGAAAGTCCCAGGCTCAGCATCTGCTGGACCGCGAGCTTCAGGTGATCCCAGGTCGAGCTGTTGTCCCCGGTCCAGGTCACGGCATAGCGCTGTCCGCCGGCATAGCTGGCGCGGGTCATCACGAACGGCCGGACGTTGGGCCGAAGTTTCTCCAGCCCCACGAACGTCGCCCTGCTGTTTTCCATGCCGTAGACGTTGTGCACTTCGGCATGGGCCGCAGCCCGCGGCGCAAAGCCATCGCCTTCGATGCGGTGCACCGTGCCTAGCGGCATGGTCTTGGTCGGAGTGTCGAAGATCGCCGGTTCGTTCATGTCGTTCCAGAAGCCGGCAATGCCATCATCGACGAGCCGCTTGTAGAGCGAACCCCACCAGGCGCGGCTCGCAGCGCGTGTGAAATCGGGGAACACCGACGGTCCCGGCCAGACCGGCGCGACGTAGGTGCTTCCGTCCGGGTTCTTGAGGAAATGGCCGCCGGCGGCGCCGCTATCGTAGGGCACATAGCCTTCGCCAGGAGCATATGCGACGTGGAGGTCCGTGATCGCGACCAGCTTGAACCCTTGTGCGCCGACGTCGCTTGCCAGGCTCTTCATGTCCGGAAAGGTTGTTGGGTTGGTCGTGAACGGCCGGTTGCGGTCCTGGTAATCGATGTCGAGCCAGATCACGTCGGCCGGAATATGATCCGATCGCAGCCGAGCGGCGATCGATCGAACCTCGTTTGCGCTCATGTAGCTGTAGCGTGACTGCTGGAAACCGAGCGACCAGAGCGGGGGCAGCGGCGCCTTGCCCGTAAGGTCGGTGTACCGGCGAACCACGTCGCCGACGGATGGTCCGGCGATCAAATAATAATCGATCGGGCCGCCGTCGGCGCCGATCTCAATCATCCCATCCTCGCGATGGCCGAAATCGAACCAGCTGCGCCATGTATTGTCGAGGAACAGCCCGTACGCGCCGCCGGGCCCGCCGCTGGCGATATAGAATGGGATCGATTTGTAGATCGGATCGGTGTCGCGCTGAAAACCCCAGGCGTCGGTGGTCCAGTTGACGAAGCTCTGGCCACGGCGGTCGAAATTGCCCGTTTTGTCGCCAAGCCCGTAGATATGCTCGCCCAGCGGGAGTTGCTTGCGCAGCTCGAATTGCGCCCCATCGAATCGGACGGGCCCTGGCGCGTCGTCGACGATGACCTTTCCCCGAGCGTCCGTGACGGTCAGCCGCAACGTGTCCGGATCGATGGCGACCGCTAGTGCGCCGGTGCTGAACCCGTTTGACGTGGCTCGCACGGGCTTCATTTGCTGCCTGACCTTGGCAAGTACGGCCCAGCTTGCATCCTCCGGGAAGGCGGTTCCGTGGGCGATCCGAATGCGCACGACCGCCTCGGAGAGGGCCGTTACCCGTACTGCCGTTTGGCCGTTGCTGGCTTCGACCCCGTTTGGAAGCGCGGCAATCCCTGCCGCCGAGGCCGCTTGCGCCGCCGTCGCACCCAAAATCGCCAGGAGGACCCGTATCATCCGCTAGACGGTAGCGTGGTGCGACGCAGCCGCAATGGGAGAAAGAAGAAGTGAAGTGGTGGACGCACTAGGGCTCCCACCTAGGGCCTGCTGATCAGCAGACCGTAACGGGGACCTTCTCGACCCATTGCGGCGTGAAAGCCGCATCGCGGATGGACCAACCGAATGCCGCCACGTCATCAGCGGTGACCGACCCGAGCAGCGCCTTGCGGAGCGACGGGTGAATAGAGGGCAAGGCGGCGGCGGAAAGGAATGCGCTAGGCAGCCAGGGCCGGACCGCGCCGCCGAGCAGGCGCTCATAGAGGAAGCGATAAGCCTTGAAGCTGCTCAACTTTCCTTCGCCCAGATCGAAGGCCGACACTGTCATCAGCGGCCCGATCACGTTGGCGACTGCGCCGGCTTCGATGTCATCGGGAATATCGCGACGAATGGCCTCTAGAAGCGCCCGGTAGAGGCGCGACTGAGCGTTGATGCTTGCGCCTTCTGCCGAATGGCGCGCCCAGCGATCGCCGGCATTAGCACCGCGCTCGGCCACGTCGAGCGAGCGGCGAATATAGCGCTGCTCGGCCGCGGAGAAGGTCGCGAACTCCATCATTTCGGAGATCATCTGGAACGACTGCTTCTGGGCCATTTCGACACCTGCACCTATTTGAATTGCAGGTACTTTTCGCACGGAGAAAGGCTCGGCCTCCAATGCCCTTCTGCGATGTTTACGATGCCGGAAATGCAAGAAGGCCCCGCAGCGCGTTGCCACGGGCCTCCTTGGTAATGTCATTGCGACTCAGGGAATCTTGAACAGGCGGTCGAGCGACAGCTTTCCGCCACCCAGCGCGATCAAAGGCAGGAGCAGCCCGGCCCAGCTAAGGTGCGTCGGCCAGGCGTCGGGATATACGAACACCTCGATCACAGTCGTCATGACCAGCAGCGCGCCCGCGGACAGCCGGGTGAAGAGACCCACGACAAGCAGGATCGGGAAGAGATGCTCGGCTGTCGTCGCGGCATATGCGGCTGGCACGGGCGGGATCAACGGCAAGTGATAGTCGGTGCGGAAGAGCTCGAACGCGCTGTCGTCGATCGTCAGCCAGCTGCCCTCGGCGATCTTGGTTCGGCCGGACATGAAGAACACAGCGGCGATGCCGAGCCGTTGCACGAGCAGCAGCAGCGAAGGCGGAAACAGCTTGGCGGCGGTGTTGGCGAGAAGCCCGAACGGCGCGCGCCAATTCAATGATGTGGTGGTAGCGGTCATGGGATGCTCCTGTGGGATGAGGCGGCGAATGCGCCGGCGTTGACGAGGGACGTGAACAGCGACCCGACGTCGGTGTCCGGATAAAGCCCGGCCGTAGCGATGGCGGCAGCGCCGACGCTCTCGCCGAGGCGAATGCCGAAGAGAAAACGGTGGCCCGCTCGACTGAGGCGGCTTGGCTGGACGTCCAGGCCGGGCCGCGTCAGCAACACGCCCTCGGCCTTCCACTCCAACTCGAGCTCGCCTTCGGACCCTTCACGGTGCGCGAGCCAGATGCTCATCGCCGGCGCGGTCAGCCATTGGAAGCGGGTCGCGGGATGAAGCCGCAAGCGAAGCGCCTGCCAGTCGTCGCGGCCGCTGACATGGGCCATTTCGAGCGGATCTTCATCGCTTGCGAACAAAGACTCGATGTGGAGCCGCTCGATGCGAGCGACGTGGGGCAGATAGGGGATTTCATGAAGCCAGCTTTGCTCA
>Ga0207689_10005451_pt1 | contig 11385 bp, 6 predicted proteins | sample KBSMisM52_FD_184312 | JGI IMG/M metagenome (GOLD analysis project Ga0207689, IMG submission 184312) | Miscanthus rhizosphere microbial communities from Kellogg Biological Station, Michigan, USA - KBS Miscanthus M5-2 (SPAdes) (version 2) | ecosystem: Host-associated > Plants > Roots > Rhizosphere... | reverse complement strand
CGCCGCGTCCACGATGCCGGTTTGCACGTTGACGGTCGGCGGGTTCTCGGGATCGACCCGGAACGGCGCGCCACGATAGAGCTTCTTCGCCTGCCACGGACGCAAGCCTTCGGCGATCTGCTCGGGGAACTGCGAAGGGTCGGCGGCGGCCCGGAAGGCGAGCGGCGTCAGGTAGCCGGCCATCTGATGCTGGCCGTGGCCATCCTGCGGCGTGCCGGAGAAGCGCCCGTAGATGACCAGCGGGCGGAAGGTGCGGATGACGCGCACCATATCGCCGAGCAGCGTCTGCTCATCCCACTTGGCGGCCGCCTCCGCGCGCGTCTTGGAGAAGCCGTAGTCGAACGACCGGGTGAAGAACTGCTCGCCGCCGTCGAGGCGCCGGGCCTGCAGCAGCTCCTCGGTGCGAATCACGCCGAGCGCGTCGAAGAGCTCCGTCCCGATGATGTTCTGGCCGCCCTCGCCGCGATTGAGCGACAGATAAGCGGTGCGCGCATGGTCGCCGCGCGCCATCCGCGCGAGAAAGCTCGAGTCCTCGTCGTCGGGGTGGGCGCCGGTGTGGAGCACGCTGGCCGTCGTCTGCAGCCGCTCGAGCAGCTGCACGAGTCCGGCCGCGCCCATGTCGTAGACCGGACGCACCTGCGCCCGGGCCGGTCCCTGTACGGACGTCGCCACGCCGAGGAGCACCGCCACGACGACCGCAGCCCGGGTCCGCATCGGGTCGAGGATATCAGAGGGCGGTGTCCGCAACCGGGCGGGCGGCGTCCCACCACCGGACGGTTCCGCCAGCGGCCCGCCGCCGGCCGGCGAGATTGAACGCGGCCGGCGTGGCACTCGTCTTGAGAAGCCACGAGGGACACGATGCTGAACGACTTGCGCCTGGCTCTTCGCCTGTTCCGACGCGCCCCCGGCTTTGCCGCCGCCGCCGTCGTCTCGATCGGCCTCGCGATCGGGTCGAACGCCGCCATCTTCAGCCTCGCCGACGCCCTCTTTCTGGCGCCGCTCGACGTGCCCGACCCGTCCCGGCTCGTTACGCTCGGGACCCGGCCGTGGGAGAACGACGGCCGCCACTCGTTGCCCGACTACGCGGACTTCAACGCCACCAACCGGTCGTTCGCGAGCGTGGCGGCGGTCCGCACCGTGAGGGCCGGCATCGCGAGAGACGCAGGAACGTCAGCGGACCTGCGGGTCGGCTTCGCGGTGACGGCCAACTTCCTCGCCACCTTCGGCGTGCCTCCCGAGGCCGGGCGCGACTTCAGCGCCGCCGAGGGGCAGGTGGCCGGACGCGACGCCGTGGTGCTGCTCGGCCACGACTTCTGGGTGCGCGAGTTCGGCCAGGACCCGTCGATCGTCGGGCGAACCGTGCGGCTGAACGGCCGGCCGTTCGACGTCATCGGCATCGTGCCCGACGCGTTTGCCCACGTCTTCGGTCTGGCCCGCCCGGCCTTCTTCGTGCCGATCACGATGACGCCCTTCCTCGACGGCGACGCCGGCGATGCGCAGCTCACCGATCGCGGGCAGCGCCTCTTCACGGTGAAGGGGCGCCTCGCGCCCGGCGTGTCGACCGAGGCCGCGAGCGACGAAGCCGCGACTATCTTCCGCCGGCTCGCGGCAGCCCATCCGGACTCCAACCGGCGGATCGACGGCATCGTGGTGAGCGAGCTGCGCAGCCGCGTGGCCGGGGACCCCTACACCCCGATGCTCCTGGGCTTCCTTGGAGCGCTGACGTTCGTGCTGCTGTGCATCGCCTGCGGCAACGTGGCGAACCTCATGCTCGGCCGGGCGAGCAGGCGCACCCGCGAGATCGGTGTGCGTCTGGCCATCGGCGCCGGCCGCGGGCGCCTGGTGCGGATGCTGCTGGCCGAAAGCGTGGTCCTGGCGCTGGCCGGCGGCACCGTCGGCGCCGGGTTCGCCGCGGGCGGCATCGCCCTGCTGCGCGCGTTCGCCCCGTCATCGGGCGGCGACGTGGAGACGCCGCTGCTCATCGATCTCGATGCGCGGGCGCTCCTCGTGACGTTTGCAATCGCGGGTGCCAGCGCCCTGCTCTTCGGGCTGGCGCCGGCGCTGCGGGCCGGACGCACCGACGTCCTCAGCGCGCTCAAACCCGGCGCCGGAGAATCCGGCCGTGGGCGGATGGTCGGACGTTCCGCGCTCGTCGTGGTGCAGGTGGCCGGCTCGCTGGTGCTGCTCGTCGCCGCCACGCAGATCGCTCGCGGCCTGTCCTATGCGCTCAACACCGATCCGGGATTCAGCACCGATCGCCGGCTGACGATGCGGCTCGATCCGGGGCTCGCCGGCTACTCTCTCCCGCGCAGCGAGCAGTTCTATCGCGAGCTGACCGCGAAGGCCGCGGCCGTGCCCGGCGTGCGCTCGGTCGCATTGGCGACCAGCCTGCCGACAGTGCCGGCCTTCAGCCTGATCGCGGTGGCGCCCCAGGGCTTCACCTTTCCGCCCGGCCAGAGCAGCGCCGCGATCCAGTCTGCGTCGGTCGACGCCTCCTATTTCGACACGCTCGGCGTCCGCCTCGTGCGTGGACGCGGCTTCCGCACCACGGACCGCGCGGATGGGCCCGGCGTGGCAGTGGTCGACGAGACCTTCGCCGCGCGCTATCTCGGGCCGAATCCCCTCGGGCAGCGGCTGCGGCTGGTCGATCTCGGCGGCCGCACCGCCGAGGTCGTGGGGATTTCCGCCGCGGCCCGCCCCAGCGCCATCATCATGCCGCCGCAGCCGTTCGTCTTCCTGCCGCTGGCGCAGCACCCGGCGTCGCGCCTCTCGCTGATCGCGCACACCGAAGGCGACGCGGCGGCGATGGCGGGGCCGCTGCGAGACGTGGTGCGATCGATCGACGCCGACGTGCCCGTCTACCGCGTGGAAACCACGCAGGGGCTGTTCGACGAACGGGCGAAAAAACTGGCCAACCTGCTGACTGGCATCTCCTCTTCAGTCGGATTGGTGGGGCTGACGATGGCGCTCATCGGCCTGTACGCCATCGTCGCGTATCAGGTGAGCCGGCGCACGCGGGAGATCGGCATCCGGATGGCGCTCGGCGCGCGCCAGGGGCAGGTGCTGCGCCGAGTCCTTCGCCAGGCGGCCACGATGGGGGCGGCCGGCGTGTTCGTCGGCACCGCCGTCAGCTTTGCCGCCGGCCGCGGACTCACCGCCCGGCTCGACACTCCATCATTCGATCCACTGCTGTTCGCGGCGGTGCCGATCCTGCTGCTGGCCACCACCGTCCTCGCGTCGCTGATTCCGGCGCGGCGCGCGGCGTCGATCGATCCGCAGCAGGCGCTCCGGCAGGATTAGCGACCGGGTACACTACCGGAGTTGTCCTCTTCTCCCCTCGAAGACGTTCTCGCACGCTACTGGGGCTACACGTCGTTCCGTCCGCTGCAGCGTGAAGCGATGGACGCCGTGCTTGCCGGGCGCGACTCGATCGTCGTGCTGCCGACCGGCGGCGGGAAGTCGCTGTGCTTCCAGGCGCCGGCGGTAACCGCCGACGACGGGATGGCGGTCGTGGTCTCGCCGCTCATCTCGCTGATGAAGGATCAGGTGGACACGCTCGTCGGCAACGGCGTGCCCGCCGCGCTCTACAACAGCTCGCTCTCGGCCGCGGACAAGGCCGACGTGATGCGCGGCCTCGCCGAGCGGCGCTACCGGCTGCTCTACGTGTCGCCCGAGCGCCTCGTGGGCGAGGGCGGCGACGGCTTCCTGGCGCGGCTCGCGACGTGCGGCGTGCGGTTCATCGCCATCGACGAGGCGCACTGCATCAGCCAGTGGGGGCACGACTTCCGGCCTGAATACCGGCAGCTGGCACGGCTCCGCGAGCGCCTCCCCGGCATCTCGGTGCACGCCTACACGGCCACGGCCACCGCGCGCGTGCGGCGTGACATCGCGTCGCAACTGGCCCTGCAGAATCCCGTCGAGCTCGTCGGATCGTTCGATCGGCCCAACCTGGTCTACCGCATCCTGCCCCGCGCGTCGCTCAAACAGCAGCTGCTCGACGTCATCGGGCGTCATCAGGGCGAGGCCGGCATCATCTATTGCACCTCACGCCGCGAGGTGGATGCGCTGGCGGCGTGGCTCTCGGCGTCGGGAATGCCGGCCCTCCCCTACCATGCCGGGTTGTCGGACGACGAGCGCACGTCGCACCAGGATTCGTTCCTGAGCGAGCGTGTCGATCTCATCGTGGCGACGGTGGCGTTCGGGATGGGCATCGACCGCTCGAACGTGCGCTTCGTGGTGCACGCGGGGGCACCACGGTCGCTCGAGCACTATCAGCAGGAGTCGGGGCGCGCGGGCCGGGACGGGCTCGAAGCGGAGTGTCTGCTCATCAGCTCCGCGGGCGACTTCGTGCGCTGGAAGATGATGCTCGAGCAGAACGGCGAGCTCACCGACGCGGCGCGGACGCTGCTGAAACAGATGGAGCGCTACTCCACCGGTGTCGGCTGCCGGCACCGGCACCTGGCCACCTACTTCGGCGATGCCTATCCGCCCGGCGAGTGCGCGGCCTGCGACGCCTGCCTCGGCGAGCTCGAGTCGGTGCCGGATCCGGTGCCGATCGCGCGCAAGATCCTGTCGTGCGTGGCGCGCGTCGGCCAGCGCTTCGGGGTGATGCACGTCACCAGCGTGCTGCGCGGGCAGAGCAGCGAGCAGATGCTGGCTCGCGGACACGATCGGCTGAGCACGTTCGGCCTGCTGCGCGACGAGCCGGTGGCGGCGGTGCGCGGCTATATCGAGCAGCTCGTGGGGCTCGGCCTGCTGCAGCTCACCGACGACGCGTATCCGGTGCTGTCGATGACGGCGGAGGGCGTCGCGCTGCTCCGGGACGAATCCGCGGCTCCGGGGTTGACGCTCGCGCGCCAGCGGACGCCCACGAAGGGCGCGCCGCGATCGCGGTCGCGCATCGAAGCCGAGTCGTGGGATCACGTGGACCGCGGCCTCTTCGATCGGCTGCGCGCGCTGCGGCTCGACCTGGCACGGGCGCGCGGCGTGCCGCCCTACGTCATCTTCCACGACGCCACGCTGCGCGAGATGGCGCGCCTACGGCCGACGTCGAAGGCCGCGCTCCTGGACGTCAAGGGTGTCGGCGCCCGCAAGGCCGCCGAGCTCGGCGACGCGTTTCTCATCCTGATCGCGAGCCACACGTCGGCTTAGGGCTTAGGGCTACTGGCGGACGGATCGCGCCAGTAGGATGCCGTTGAAGAGGAACTTGAACGTGCCGTGCGGCTGCGCGCGATACGTGATCTCAGGGCCGAACACGAGCACGCGTCCGCGGCCGAGCGGCGCGTCGATGACGGCGGCGCCGCCGTTCAAGTAACGCTGGCCGAGCGCCCAGCCGCTGCGCATCGGCGCGGCGCTGGGATACCACGCCACCCGGCGCGAGGCGGTGCCGGGCTCGAGCCGGAACACCGGGCTGGCGTCGAAGAACACGTCCACATCGCGCTCGAAGCCGTAGCCGAGCGGCACGGTGTTGTCCACCGCGACGCGCATCACCGAACCCGGCACGTAGTGCTTGTCGCGCGACAGCGGCACCTGCCGGCCGTCGGCCTGTGTCTCGACGAGCGCGTTGGCGACGCCGATGCCGAGGCGCTCGGCGATGGGCGCCGCGCCGCCGATCAGCACGAGCGTGCCCCCCGCTTCGACGAACTGCTTCAGCCGCGGCACGGTGCGGCTCCAGGTGATCGCACCGGCGCGGACGCGAAATTCGTCGGGGGCGTCGTCGGGCACGAACGGACCGTCGGCCCGCCGGCCGTCAGGGGCGGGCACGGCATCGGAAGGCAGGATGAGCACGTCGAAGCGGTTCGCCAGCCCCGGCTCGTCGAGGGTGCGCGGATACACGACCTCGAAGGGGAACTCGTAGCGCTCGAGCAGCCAGCGAATCCAGCCGCTCGCGGTCGAGCCGCCATAGCGGTCCCAGAGCGCCACGCGTACCGGCCGCAGCTTCAGCGCCGGCCCCGCCGGGCGCGCAGGCACACCGGCGAACACCAGACCCAGATCCGCGGCCGCCTTCTCCAGTACGCTCCGCACCGCACGAGTGGCGGGCACCACCATCACGCCCGTGCCTCCTGGGGCTCCACCGGCGCTGCGATCGATCGGCCAGTACACCTCCGCGCCCGCGCGCAGCAGCCGGTTGACGGCCACGAACGCGTCGTTCTGCTGATGGCCCACCAGATAGGCCGTGGTGCCGGCGGCGTCGCGCACCGCCCCGGCCGGCGGCGCGGCGGCGGTCACCGGTTCGAAGGGGCCGTCGAAGCCGTCGACCACGCGGTCGAACTTCACCCCCATCTGGAACGCCAGCGTCCAGCCGGCGTTGTCGTACGGCGGCACCGGCGGCCCGCCCGGATACGCGACGTCGTTCGGGTGCTCTTGCGGCTCGAACATGTCGAGCACGTGCGGCCGGAACGCCTGTGCCGTCTTCACGACGAACGACCCGGCCGGATACCGCCGGCCCTGCACGGCGAACTCGGCGGTCGCCCGCTGCACGGTGATACCGGTCTCGAGGAGCGCACCCACGAACTTGGTCGCGGTCAGGAAGTCCGGCTGATCGGAGGGCAGGATGTAGCCGCGGGCGTCGCGCTGCTGGGGATCGCGGAACACGCGCTCGAACGTGTCGGGAGACGGCGAGGCGGCCGACCCGGCGTCGGCCTTTGCGGCGTCCACGCGCCGCGGCGACGCCGTCCACGAGTCGCGGCTGCCGCGCTCGATCGCGTTCCTCCCCATCTGGTAGATGTTGAACAGCAGCGTCTCGCGATAGCGCGAGGCCAAATCGAGGACGGCGCGGTTGGCGGTGAGCGAGTAGTCGATCGACTGGCGGAAGCGCCAGGCCTGCGGTGCGATTGGAAACGGCAGGTCGCTCGACGGCAGCTGGCGCTCGGGCACGAACCGGATCGCCGTCGGCGTCGGGTCGCCGATCGTTTCCGTCAGCAGACCGATCTGGTTGTGGAAGTAGGCCGTGGTGCGGAGGCCGCCGTTCCACCAGGTGGAATACACAGATCCGCCACGCGTCGTGACCCCCGGCTTGCCCTCGGCGGCAAACCGCGCCTGCATGGCCGCGCCCACCAGATCGATGCTCGCCGGAATCAGCGGATCGAACACGTAGTTGAACGGGTCGCGGAACGGCGGCGCGAACATCACCGTGCCGGGCGGGCCGGACTGGTGGTGGTTGTAGACGATCTGCGGAAACCACTCGCGATAGAGGACGCGGTTCATGTTGCGCGTCTCGGCCTGGCTCGAGAGGTAGAAGTCGCGGTTGTTGTCGTGCCCGACGTACTTCTGGTACGCCCGCGGAACTCCCGCGAGCGACCGGCGGCGCGGATCCGCGGCGCGCATGTACCAGTTCGCCACCAGCTCGTGCCCGTCCGGGTTGGCGTGCACCGCCAGGACGATGACGTCGCGCAGGATGCGCAGCGTCTCGTCATCGGAGCCGCTGGCGAGCTGGTAGACGAGCTCAATCAGCTGCTGCGCGCCCAGCACCTCGTTGGCGTGCAGCCCGCCGTCGATCCACACCACCGCCTTGCCCTCTTGCGCCAGGGCACGGGCGGCTTCGGGCGTGAGGCCGTCGGCGTGCGCGAGCCGGGCCGCGATGTCGCGATAGCGATCGAGGCGCGCCAGATTCTCGGGCGCGCTCACCACGGCCATCCACTGCGTGCGACCTTCTTCGGTGCGGCCGATGTCCACCAGCGACACCCGGTCCGACTCCTGGTCGAGCGCTTTCCAGTACGACTCGAGCTGACTGTAGCTGGCGAGGAAGTAGTCGTCGCCGATGGCGGAGCCGAAGGCGTCGCGCGGCGAGGCCACCGCCGCGCGCGACTGCGTCTGCGCCGGCGCGAACGGCAGCACGGCGAGCGGGAGCACGAGCAACAGGGCGCGCAGGCGCATGAAAACCCGCTTCAGTCGAGCACGAAGATCGCGCGCGTGTAAACCACCTGGAAGCCGAGCCGCTCGAAGTTGCGCTGCGAGATGCTGCCCGGTTCCACCGTGGCCATCGCGAGCTCCGCGCGGCCCGAGGCGGCGCGCATCGCGTGTGCCACCACCGCCTGCTGCACGCCGCGGCGCCGGAACGCCGGCAGCGTCGACGTTCCCGCGATGCCGAGGACGCCGTCGAGCACGTACGTACACGCGGCGCCCGCCGGCTCCTCGCCCACCCACACGAGCAGCCGGTCGAAGTCGGGATGCACGAACCCGCCCATCACGTGTCGAATGCGGTCGACGACGTCGGGCGGCGGCGCTGGTGATGCCGCTCCCGATCCGTCCGCGGCAGCGAACCCCGTCGCGACGACACGCAGCCACAGGTCGTCCTGTTCCAGCGTGGCCGTGCTGACGCGCAGGTCGGGTTCGCGAGCGGTTCCGGCCTCCAGCGTGCGGACCAACTGGTTCTCGAACCCCTGCAGTTGATAGCCGCGCTTCGTCAGCCGCGCGGACACGCCGGGCGCCGCGAGCGGGCACAGCTCGATCTGTACCGGGATGCCGCGTTCGTCGTAGAACGCTTCGATGGCGTCGAGATCGTCGTCTTCGACCGGCGCGCCCAGCCCGAGGCCGAGCATCTTGTTGAGCGGCGAGCCTTCGAATGCACACAGCGCGCGCCCGCCGGCCACTTCGAGCGACGCGACGCCGCCGGGCGTTCCGGCGCCCGCGGCCAGGGCGCAGAAGTCGATCTCGGCGCGGTCGATCCGCCGCGCGAGCTCCAGCGTCGCGTGAAGCATTGCAGATAGACTCTAACGTTTCCGATGAGGATCGCGACCTGGAACGTCAACGGCATCCGCGCGCGCCAGTCCGAGCTGCAGGAGTTCCTGGAACGCGAGCGGCCCGACGTCCTGTGCCTGCAGGAGATCAAGGCGTCGCTCGACCAGCTGCCGTTGTGGCTGGCCGACACCGAGGGCTACTGGTCCTACTGGCACGGCGGCAAAGGCTACTCGGGCGTCGCGCTGCTGGTGCGGAAAGACCACCACGTGGAGTCGCCGTCGTTCCTGCACCCGCCGTTCGACTTCGAGCAGCGCATCGTCACGGTGACTCTGCCGGAATGCACCGTGGCCTCGATCTACGTGCCCAACGGGGGCAAGGACTTCGCGGCGAAGATGCGGTTTCTCGAGGCGATGGATGCTTACGCCGCCGAGTGCCAGGCGGCGGGCCAGCCGCTGGTCCTCTGCGGCGACCTCAACGTGACGCGTACCGACATGGACGTGCACCCGAAGGAGCGCAAGCCGCGCGCCACCGGCCAGCTGCCCGAGGAGCGCGCGCTCATCGAGCGCATCATCGGCCGCGGCCTCGTGGACGTGCAGCGCTCGCTGCATCCCGACGACGCCGAGATGTTCACGTGGTGGGCGCCGTGGCGCAGCATGCGCCAGCGCAACATCGGCTGGCGGCTCGACTACGTGCTCGCTTCCGCCGCGCTGGCCGCGCGCGCCGAATCATGCGTCGTCCAGCGTGAGTTCGGCACCAGCGACCACGGCCCGGTGATCGCGACTTTCGCAGAGGCGGAGAAAGCGGAGAAGGCGGAGTAAGCAGAGAAAGGCCTACTCCGCCTCCACTGACGACCACGCCTCGGCGAGCGCGTCGCCGGTGGCGAGATGGTTGAGCAGAAAGTCCGCCGCGCGGATCGCTTCCTTCAGCCGGGCGGCATCGAGCGGCGCGTTGGCGTTGCGGCACTGGCGTGCGGCTTCCACGCGAACGATGTCGAGCGCGGCGCCGATCCCGCGCACGATGGTGGCAACGCCGCGCCCTTGATACGCCGTCCACGACGCAAACGCCTTCGCCGCCACGTAGTGCCGCAGCGGCCGCGAGAATTCCGTCCACGTCGACGGCACGAAGCGCTCGTACGCCTCCGCGAGCCCCTGTTCGTCGGGCACGGGCCGAAGATCGTCGGGCACGCAGCTCATCGCCTCGAGGTACGCGCGCAGGCCGGTGTCGAGCGTGGCGGGCGGAGCGGCGGACACCAGGTCCCGGGGCAGCCGCGCGACTTCGTCGCGCAGCGGCTCGCCGTCGCCGGTCCAGCGGCGCAGCACCGAGGCATCGCGCGTCAGCGTCGCCACAGCCGCTTCGGCGCTGCCGGCCGCGGCGGACACCGCCACCATGTGGCGCTCCCACGCCGTGTAGCCGGCATCGTCCATCAGCACATCGGGCCGCAGCAGCGGCGGCAGGTCTCCCTCGGTCACCGTCAACCCGTCGTAGTCCGCGGGCGGAAAGGCGGGCGGGCCTTCGACGATCTCGAGCGGCACGTCCTCGCGAAAGAGCTGCGACGCGGCCGTGGGGCAGAAGTGCGAAAGCGTGATGAAGGTGCCGCGGGCGTCCTGCACCGCCAGTCTGGGAAACGTCCGGCAGGTCGTGGCAAGCGCCTGTTCGCCGAGGTCGCGGTGCACCAGGCAGAGGTGCGATTCCCGATCGAAGAAGACGCAGGCGCCCGACTCGATCCGTTCGAAGATGGCGGCCTCGTCCTCGGGCAGAGCCGGGTTGACGACGAACGGGTCGAGCCCGGCCGCCTCGGGCGACGTCCTCAAACGCCCAGTCGCCACCGCCTCCTCGAGCGAACGGTAGACCGGCAGCGTCATGGGCACGTCCCAGTGGAGCGAGCAGCAGACGCCCGAATGGCGGCAGCGATAGTCGGCGTGAATGCTGAGTGCCCGGACTTTCCCTGGTTTCTCGTGCAAGTAGCTATCCCTCAACGAGTTCGATACCTCTTACAGAACTATTACAGTCGTTTGGGGCGCTGCCCTGCTATCGTCCAACACCGACGTTCACGAAACACCTAGAGGAGGAAGACCGTCGTCCATGGCCACTGTGAATCTTCTGTACGGGCGCAAACACCAAAGAGGCGTGAACTGGATCACCGCCATCGCGATGACCGCATTTCACGTCGGCGCAGTCGCCGCCCTGTTCAACATCGACTACGGGGCCATTGCGGTCGCCTACGTCCTCTACGTTATCGCGGGCAGCCTCGGCATCGGTATGTCGTATCACCGGCTGCTGACCCACCGCAGCTACAAGACGCACAAGTGGGTGGAGTACTTCCTCACCCTCTGCGGCACGCTCGCGCTCGAAGGCGGACCCATCTTCTGGGTGGCCACACACCGCATCCATCATCAGCGATCGGACAAGGAAGGCGATCCGCACACGCCGCGCGAGGGCACCTACTGGGCCCACATGGGCTGGATCATCAGGGGCGAAGGGCTGCACCACGACGCCTCCGTGCTGGCGCGCTACGTGCCCGACCTGTCGCGCGATCCGTTTCACGTGTGGCTGTCGAAATGGCATTGGATGACCAACGTCGTCGTCGGCTTCGCGCTGCTGGCCATCGGCGGCTGGACGTACGTGCTCTGGGGCATCTTCTTCCGCACCACCTTCGGCCTGCACGCCACCTGGCTCGTGAACTCGGCGACCCACCTCTGGGGCCGC
>Ga0207689_10005446_pt1 | contig 11392 bp, 11 predicted proteins | sample KBSMisM52_FD_184312 | JGI IMG/M metagenome (GOLD analysis project Ga0207689, IMG submission 184312) | Miscanthus rhizosphere microbial communities from Kellogg Biological Station, Michigan, USA - KBS Miscanthus M5-2 (SPAdes) (version 2) | ecosystem: Host-associated > Plants > Roots >... | reverse complement strand
CGGCGCGCGGTGAGTCGGCGCGCGGTGAGTCGGCCTTCATGACCGGCACCTTAGCCGTCACCGCTGGCCGCGGGGAAGCCGGCCTGGGCCGGGCGCGCCGGGGCCGGGCCGCGAAGGCTCTATTCCGGCCCGTCGGGCCGGCCGCTATCCGGGTTTCCTATTCCGTCGGATAGACCCGCGAAAGAAATATGCCGACCGTCGGTACAAACGGTTCCCTGGCTATAACGGCGGTTATTACGACGAGGACGGGACCATACGACGCTACCGGGATTTGGAAAGCCCGGCGGCGCGGCATGAAACGCGCCGGATCGGCAAGGCGGCCGGCCTGGCCGCGGCGGGCTCCTTCGACGGACCGTTCGGCATGATCGCGGCCATGATCATGGCACGAGCCAACCGCGCCGCGGAGGCAAAGGCGGTCGCTGAGCTCGCCCTGTTCCCGAAAACCGGACTCAGGCCCCATCGGCATCGTCAGCCTCACGGTCCGGATGCGCTGGGCCAGCCGGCAGGCCAAGGAGCGGTTCTCCCGCGCGCTGAACGGCCCGTACCGGGCCAGCGTCTTCTTCGCTGCTCAGCCTGGATCACCTGATCGCGATGACCGACCTGGAGGTGACCGGGACCGACAAGGCGCTGGCGGCGCTGCGCCGGTTCGGCTCCGACGGCGCCCTGGCCAGTGCCGAGCAGGCCAGCGACCTGCTCGACGCCATCCGCGACGACAGCTAGCGAGATTGTGAACCGTTCGGCCCGGGAATCCGTGTTGATGTCGGGGACGGAAGCGGCCATTGCGGGGGCGGTCGCGTCCCGCAATGTTTCCCGGCCGACCCGGCCGTGGAGCTGTGGCTACCGCCGTTTTCCATTTCCCGCAGACGGCGGTAGCCACCTGCGGGTCATCCGTTGCACCGCGTGAACTGGCTGCCGGGTGCGGCCGTTATACCTGGTAGGGCGAGACGCCTGCCGAAACGGCCTGGCGGGGCGATCATATGGACGATGCAGATACGTGTGCCGGGATCCGGCCGCAGCTGGGCGTGTACCTGACCGGCGCGATCGCTCCTGCCGACCGCGTGGTGGTGGTGCGGCACCTAACCGCCTGCGCCAGCTGCCGGGCGGAGCTAGCCGGGCTGGCGGGGCTGCCCGCACTGCTGCGCCGGCCGCCGGTCCAGGCCGCCGCGCAGGAACCCCCCACGGACAATACGGTGCCGGATAATACGGTTACGTACTATCCGGACGCGGGGTATCCGGACGCGGGGTATCCGGACGCGGGCGGGATGCCGGGGCGGCTGGTCCGGCGCGTGGCGCGCCAGCGGCGGCGGCGGCGCTGGCTGCTCGTGGCCGCCGCCTTCGTGCTCGTGGTCGCGGCCGGCGCGGGGTGGGCGCTGCACCTTGTGGGCCCATCGGCGCCCGGGCCACAGGCCGAAGCGACCATGCTGCAGACCCGGAACGTCGGTGACGTCACCGTACTGACCGACGACGAGGGCTACACGCTGTACTGGTTCGGCCCGGACAGCGCCACCAAGTCGGCCTGCCTGGACAGCTGCGCCCGGAGTTGGCCGCCGGTGACCGGGCCCGCGACCTGGGATTCCGGGGTAACCGGCACCATCGGCGCGATCGTGCGGCCAGGCGGGGCGCTCCAGGCCACCTACAACGGGCATCCGCTGTACACCACGACCGCGGACACCGGCCCGGGCCAGACCAAGGGCAACGGAGTATGGTCCCACGGGGGCGAGTGGCACGAGGTCACCGTGCCGGGCCGGGCGGGCTGACCAGCGGCCGGGGATGCGGGAAGCCAGGCCCGTTCGGTACTCCTGGATCGGGGGAGGCCGGCCGGGCACCTTCCGTGAGAAAATCCGTGCCGTCGGCCATACCGCCCGTTAGGACCATCGTGTTCGACTCATCGCTGCGCACGCCGCTGGTTTACGCGATCGCGGTCCGGTACCAGACCCCGCTGTGGCGGGCCGGGGCGCTGCTGCGGGCCGGGTGCATGGCCGGCTTCTGGGTACTGCTGCTGTGGTTCCCGGCCGGCAGCGTGCCGCAGGGTGCCGCCATGCTCGCGCTCGGCTCGGTGGGCGCGGTCACGGCCTGGGCGCACAACCGGTCCTCGCTGCTCGACTTCCTGGTTGATCACGACATCCCCGGGCTGAGCGCGGTGGCCAGGCACCTGATCGGCGCGAGGCTGCGGGCCGCCGCCGACCTGTCCGGGCTGCTGGAGGGGTTCGGCATCATCTCGGTGACGCTGCTGTTCGCCGGGCCTATCGCGGTGCACCCGCTGCCCGCCATCGTCTACGAGCTGGGCACGGTGCTGATCGTGGTGCACGTGTGGAGCGCGTTCCTGCAGGCGATGACCGACTCGAGCTGGTACTCCCCGGACGTGCCGCCCGGACGGGCGGTGCTGCTGCTGCGGCCGGTAATGCCGCTGATCGTCGCGGCCATCTTGTTCGCGATCCTGGGCTACCCGATCTACTGGGAGCATGAGGCAGTGCCCGGCGGGCTGTTCGGCGTGATCCTGGCCTGCGCGGTCGTGTTGCTGCTGCTGCCGTTCACGCTCGTCTACGAGCTGATCCTGCGCGCCGCCAGGGACGCGCTGGGCCTGCTGGCCCGGCGCTACCGGGCCGAGGACGCGGTCACCGTGCACAGCCTGGTCAAGAACGCGGCCTACGCGCTGATCAGCGAGGTGGACGCCGACTCCGGCGCCGGGGCGGAGACCAGGTCGCTGGCCCGCGAGATGCTGGCGCTGACCGAGGAGGCGCGCCTGCTGGCCCTCGGCCGGACCGCCGACCTGGGCGGCGTCGAGCTGCTGTGGCACTGCGTGACCCGGGTCCTGCCCAGCGGCGGGCAGATCACGGCGGAGCTCGACCCGGCCAGCCATACGGTGCAGCTCAGCGGGACCGACTACCAGCTGGCCCGGCGCTGCCTGGTGGACCTGATGACCAACGCGTGGAAGGCGGGCGCGCACCGGATCGAGGTCACCGTCAGGGTCGCCGAGCAGCCGGGCGCGGCCCGGCCGCAGACCGTGCTGCGGGTCGACGACGACGGGCCGGGGATGCCGCCGGGGGTGCTCGACAATCCGGCCACGAGCCTGGCCGTGATGGCCGAGCACCTGCGGGGATACTCGGGTTCGCTGACGTTTTCCGACCGGGCCGGGGGCGGGACGAGGGCGTGCGTCCGGTGGCAGTCGGCATGGTAAGGGGGGCCCTCCGGTGCGGATCCTGGTGATCGACGACTACCTGAACGTGGAGATGGCGCTGCGCGGCATCCTCGACGGGCACACCGTGGCCGGCGTGCGCGACCCGGCCGCGCTGCCCCGGATGCTGGCCTACGAGGAGCCGTTCGAGGCGGCCATCGTGGACCTGCGCTACGTGCAGTCGACCGCGACCGGGCTGACCGCGCTGGCCACGCTGCGCGAGCTCTCTCCCGGCACCAAGACGATCATCAGCACCACCGACGAGGAGGAGAACCGGCTGCTCTACCTGCTCGCGGCGTTCCAGTTCTTCGAGCCCAGGGCGCTGCTGGCCAAGCGCGCCGACGCGTTCGTGACCCGGGCCGTGGTCGAAGCCATCGGCCGCGGCGATCCCTCCCCTACCCCGGACGCGGACCCGTTCCGCCGGGCCGCCGCCACGCGGCCGCCCCTGCTCGACCAGCTCGTGCACAACCGCACCGAACTAGGCATCTGGCAGGAGCTTGCCCGCTTCGACAAGCGCCTCCAGATCGCGAGCGCGGCGCACGTGCACCCGCGGACGCTGGACGCCTTCACCGCGGCGAAGGGCGCCGCCATCGACGTCGTGGCCGCTCACTTCCCCCGGCCGGGCCGCGAGACCGAGCCTGTGACGGACGCGGACGGGGCCGGGCCGGGCGCGGCGCACGGCGCCAACCTGATCCGGGTCATCCATTTCGCGCGCACCCACGAGCAGTTCTTCGCCGACGCGGAGGTGGCCGGGCTCCTCGAGGCGTCATGGCGGTCGCGCTGAATCGGATGTGAGTGCACTTGGTGTCGTCAGAGCAGCACTAATTGAACTCACAAACCGCGGGCGCCGCGCCGCCAGGCGCCACCGCGACTGTCCTTCAGCCAAGTACAGCGAAGTTTTGCCTGGCCTATCCGCGTGAGGCCGTCCACGCTGGCTACTCATGCACCTGCCGGGCCGGACACGGTGAGCACGGGCTACCTGCCCGTGCTCGGCGCCGCGCTGCGGCACGGGCCCTGGGTGGCGGGGCTGTGCGTGTTCGCGGTGACGCCGGGCGCGCTGATCGTCATCGCCCTGGTGCTCGAGCGGCGCTGGCTCGTCCCGGGTGAGCAATTCGCCGCCGTGGCCTACGGCGACCCGCTGCTGGCGGTCGCGGCCGGCCTGGGTACCTGGCTGGCCGGCCCGCATCCGCCGCACGGCCTGACCGGGCCGGCCGCCGGCGTCACGGTGGTCGTGCTCGGGCTGCTGTTCGGGCTGGCGCAGTGGCGCGGCGAGCTGCGGGGGGGTTATTACACCCGGGCGCAAGCCGTGGCGCCGACAAAGATCTGGCACCAGGTGGTGGTCTACCCGGTGCTCGGTTACTGGCTGTGGACCGCGGGGATCGGCGGGCTCTCGGCGCCCGGCGGGACGGCCGCCTGGGCCGTCTGGGCCGGGAAGGCCCTGCTGCTGGCGCTGACCGGGATCTGGGTGGCGACCAACGTGTACGACCGCCGGCATCCCAAGCTCGGCCACCCGCCGTTCGACTGGCGCCGGCTGCGGCCGCGGCCGCGGCCCTGGGCGGCGGAGTCGCAGACGCTGCTCGCGGCGCGCGAGAGCGGCTGACGGTTGTGCGAAGTTTTGTATGGGGTGGCGGCCTGACGGCTGGCACTGTGCTACTACGCCGACGAGGCGGTCCGGGCCGACGAGGGGGCGGCCCGGGCCGCCCGGCCGGGGTCCGGGGATTGGGCTTGCCTAGGGCTCGGTGCCGGCGTCCGGGGGCTCGTCTTCGCAGGGCTGACCGCAGATGTCGCAGATGAACTGGCCGAGCGCGTCGCGCAGCAGGTCGGCACCGTCGTGCGTGCAGCTGCGCCGCAGCCGACGCGGGGGCCTGCTCATGGCTCCGGGCGGCCGCGACGCACCGGATTCGAATGCCACCACGCCTCCGTGCGCCTATTCGGCTTCTTGGTCAGGCACTATCAGCCTACGCGTCTCGCTCCAGCGGCCATAGGCCCTCAGCCACCGGCGGGCGACGGTGAAGCTGTTCAGCACAACCAGGTACGCGGCGGCGTTATGCCCGCTCGGCACGGCGAACACGGCGCCGAGGGTGAGCACGTCCCCGGGGCCGAGGACCAGGTCGCCGGACGGCGGCTCGCCGTCGTCGAGCAGGATGTTCGCGCTGGCGAAATAGGCATCGGGCTCCTTCCACCCCACCGCCTCCTGGGTCAGGTCGTGGCCGTGCCTGGCCAGTTCCTCGGCGGTGATGGAGCTGACCGAGACGAGCTGTTCGGAGTCCCTGGGCACGGTGATAGCGAGCTGGCCGTTGTTGCGGATCGCCACCTCGACCAGGAGCGCTCCCACCGGCGGCCCGTTGAACGGCTGGCGCGGCATGTGCCGGCGCTGGACCGCGTGCGCGGTCACGGACGCCCTGATCTCATAGCCGACCGCGGCGGTGAGCACCCGCCCCTTGATGAACTTGAGGTAAGCGAAGGCGCCGCCGATAACGATGGCCGCCGCGGTCAGGGCATCGTCGATCTGCGTCAGTAGTGTGGAAGTCACCGTAGCCCGATCGGTTTCTCGTGGCGTCGAGTATTCCAGCGTGGCGGCGAGCATAGACGAGCTACCGTCAAAATCGCGGAAGTCACCTGCACGTCACCAAGTGTTCATCCCGGCGATGTGCGTCATTGCGCAGGTCAGAGACGCGTTACGCGTAACGTAGAGCATGGTGACCGACAGCAGGAACTGTGAGCAGTGCGGCGTGCTGTTTACCCCGCGCCGGGAGCACGCGCGCTTCTGCTCGGCCCGCTGCCGGGTCGCGTGGAACCGGCTGAACGCCAGCGATACTCCGGCCGAAGGGGGCGCGCTCGGCTGGACGATCACCGCGATGCGCGAGACGATCGACCGGCTGCTGCGCGCCAGGGGCTGGGACCGGCCGCACGCCTTCGCGGTGGTCAGCGAGGCGGTCTGGTGGGTCACCATGGTCGACGCCACCTTGGTGCGCTACCACCCGGACGCCTACGACGGCGTGCTGGCAGGTCACGAGGCGGCGGAGCGGCGGGCGATCGAGGGAACGTTCGGCGGCCTGCGATTCGTGCGTAACCAGATGGGCTACTACCTGGACCACGCCGACTTCATCCAGCCCGGACGCGGCGCCCTCGCGACCTGGACCTGGCGGTCGCTGCCCGAGCCTGGGCTGGACTCGCGCCCGGCCCGCGGGCAGGAATGGGAGCTGACGCGCTACCGGGAGTACCAGGCCTGGCTGGCGGACCAGCCGGTGGGCGACACGTTCCGGCTCGCCGGCGCCTTCCTGCGCCGGGCCTCGGAAACCTGCCTCGCGCCCAGCTAGCCCACCAGGGTGCGCGCTGACTAACGGGGCCCTTCACCTGCGGGGTCGGCCGGTTCACAATGATGTCATCTGGCCTCCGGGAAGGAGACGAACCATGGCAATGCCGAGTTCGGACACCGACGAACTGGCCAAGTTCGGCTACAAGCAGGAACTGGACCGCTCGCTGGGGCTCTTCTCCTCGTTCGCCGCGGGGTTCAGCTACATCTCGATCATGACCGGGGTGTTCGAGCTGTTCTTCTTCGGCTTCGGCACGGGCGGCCCGGCGTTCATCTGGACCTGGCCCGCGGTGTTCGCCGGCCAGTTCCTGGTCGCGCTGTGCTTCGCCGAGCTCGCCGGGCAGTACCCGCTGGCCGGCTCCGTCTACCAGTGGGCCAAGCAGATCGCCAGGCCGTTCACCGCGTTTATCGGCGGCTGGATCCTGAGCGTGGGAGCGATCGTCACGCTGGCCGCGGTGGCGGTCGCCTACCAGGTCGTGGCGCCGCAGATCTGGGCGGGGTTCCAGATCATCGGCGGCCAGGCGGACATCGGCCTGGTGTCGACACCGGACGGCGCCAAGAACGCGCTGCTGCTGGCCGCGGGCCTGGTGGTGTTCACGACCGTCATCAACATGGTCGGGGTCAAGACGATGGCCCGGATCAACAACTTCGGCGTGGCCGCCGAGCTCGTCGGGGTGTCGCTGCTGATCATCCTGCTGGCCGCGCACATCCGGCGCAGCCCGGCCGTCATCTTCGACACGTTCGGCCTCGGGGCGACGTATCCGTGGGGGTATTTCGGCGCGTTCCTGGTGGCCGGGCTGATGAGCGCGTACGTGATGTACGGGTTCGACACGGCCGGGTCGCTGGCCGAGGAGACCCTGGACCCGCGGAAGAACGCCCCGCCCGGGATCCTGCGCGCGCTGATCGCGGCCGGGGTGGCCGGGTTCCTCGTCATCTTGTTCGGCGAGATGGCGACGCCGGACATCCACGCCAAGGAACTCGGCACCTCCGGGCTCCCGTACCTGGTCAAGGCGACGCTGGGCGGCCCGATCGGCAACCTGTTCCTGATCGACTCGCTGATCGCGATCACCGTGTGCAGCCTGGCCGTGCACGCCGGCGGGATCCGGATGATCTTCACGATGGGCCGGGATGGCCGGCTGCCGTTCGCCTCGGCCATCGCGAGGGTGCACGGCAAGTCCAAGACGCCGCTGATCCCCTCGATCGTGATCGGCGTGCTCACGATCCTGCTGCTGGTACTGAACGTCGGTAACCAGCGCGCGTTCTTCGTGCTCACCTCGGTCGCGATCATCATGTTCTACATCGCCTACATGTGCGTCACCGGGCCGCTGCTGATCGCGCGGCTGCGCGGAAAGTGGCCGACGCCGGACCATGGCCCGTACTTCAACCTGGGCCGCTGGGGCTTGGTGGTGAACCTGCTGGCCGTCTTTTTCCAGATCGTCGTCATGATCAACCTGGCCTGGCCGCGGCCGGCCGTCTACGGCGCCGACCACTGGTACTTCCAGTGGGGGGCGTTCACCTTCACCGGCCTGCTCGGCGGCGTCGGCATCATCTATTACCTAGCCAGGCTGCGCGGCCGCCCGGCCGCGGTGCTGGCCGAGCACCGCTCCGAGGCGATTCTCCCCGGGGCCGGCGCGGTCGCCGACGAGCCCGCCTGACGACGGACGGCACGTGGAAGATATCGCGGGCTTCCTCGGGTCGCATCCGCCGTTCGACGTGGTGGACGCGGATGAGCTGGCCCGGATCGGCGCGGTGACCGAGACCGAGGTCACCCCGCGGGGCGCGGCGATCTTCGCGCAGGGCGCCGGGCCGGTCGAGTCCGTCTGGATGGTGCGCAGCGGCTCGGTCGAAGTCATCCACGACGGGCGGGTCCTGGACCTGCTCGGCCCGGGCGAGCTGTTCGGGCACGCGTCGATGATCTCCGGCCTGCCGACCGGTTTCGAGGCCCGGGCCGCCGAGGACACGGTCTGCTATCGCATCCCGGCGGAGGTTATCCGCCCGCTGCTGGCCCGCCCGGACGTGCTCCAGTTCGTGGCCCGGTCGATCGTCAACCGGACGGTCCCGGCCGCGGCTCTCCCTGAGGACCAGGTCCGGGTGGCCACGCTGATCAGGACGCCGCCGCTGCTGTGCCAGGGCACCGAGCCGATCCGGGAGGCGGCCAGGCGGATGACCGAGGAAGGCGCGAGCGCGGTGCTCGTGCCCCTGTCCGGCTCGTTCGGTATCGTGACCGACCGTGACCTGCGCAGACGGGTGATCGTCCCGGGCCTCAGCCCGGACGCGCCGGTGTCGTCCATCATGACCGCGCCCGCCTTCACCGTCACCGCCGACCGGCTGGGCGGCGACGTCCTGCTCGACATGCTCGAGCGGAACGTGCACCACATCCCGGTGGTGTCGGCGGCCGGGCGGGTGCTGGGCGTGGTCGACGACGGCGACCTGGTCGCCGCCGAGGGGCGCAAGCCGCTCCTGCTGCGGCGCGCGATCGCGCTGGCCGAGAGCCCGGCCGAGCTGGCCACCGCCGCGGCCGGGCTGAACCCGGTGATCATCGCTCTGCACGACGCGCGGGTGACGGCCGAGCAGGTAACCGCGGTCCGTTCGGTCGTCCTGGACGCGCTGACCCGGCGGCTGGTCGAGCTGGCTGTCCGGGACGCCGGGACGCCGCCCGTGCCGTTCACCTGGTTCGCGCTGGGCAGCCTGGCGCGGCGGGAGGCGGCACCCTCCTCCGACGTGGACAGCGCGTTGGCCTGGGACGGTACCCCGTCGGGCGATGCGGCCGGCTACTTCGGCCGGGTAACCCGGGCGGTGGACGAGGGCCTGCGGGCCTGCGGAATCTCCCCGGACGAACACGGGGCCAGCGCGGCCAACCCGATCTTCGCGCGGTCCCTTGCCTCCTGGCGGCGGGCGGCGCAGAGCCTGTCCGAGGACCCGACCCAGGACAAGGCGCTGATCCTGACCTCGGTGCTCGCCGACAGCCGGCCGGTATGGAGTTCTGGCGGCGCGGCCATGGACGGCGGTCTGTGGGAGGGGCAGCCGACTCCCGATCTGCTGCGGCTGCTGGCCCGGTTCGCGCTGTCGTTCCGGCCGCCAACCGGTTTCCTGCGCGATTTCGTGGTCGAGCACTCGGGCGAGCGGCGCGGACAGCTCGACCTCAAGCACGGCGGGCTGATCCCGATCGTCGACCTGGCCCGGTGGGCCGGAATGGCGGCCGGGATGGCGAGCGCCTCGACGCGGGAGCGGCTGCGGGCGGCCGAGGCGGCCGGGACGATGGACAGCGCGGAAGCGCAGACGCTGACGGAGGCGTTCGGCTTCATCTTCTCGCTCCGCCTCGACCACCAGGTCGAGCAGCTGCGGCGTGGCTCGGTCCCGGACGACTTCATCGACCCGAAGACGCTGAACCCGCTGGCCCGCTCCTACCTGCGGGAGGCGTTCCGGGCCGTGGCGTCGGTGCAGGCGAACCTCTCGGCCGAGCTGTCGCTCGGAGTGCGCTGGGGCTGATCTAGGGTTGCCGATCTAAGGCGCTGCTCGGGGGGAATCCGTTTCCCCCGGAGCAGCGCTATGGCTCTTGATTACGCCGGGGCCAGGCTGAACCGCTGCGTGTCCGGGTCCATCGCGAGGATGCGGACCGAGACGCGGGTGCCAGCCGGCCAGGACTGCCCGGGCGCGAGACCGGTGACGCCCTCGGACTCGACGAACGAGCCGAACGGCACCTGATCCGTCACCACGCCCTCGATGACGTCACCAACCTGGTGCCGCGCGAGGAAATCCTGCCAGCTCATGAAGATCACCTCCCTCCCGTCACGAGCGGCTTCTCGCTTCTCGCTGCTCGCGGCGGGGCGGGCCTCGGGCCCGCGGGGTGATCAAGCCGTGGCCGGGTTACCCATCTGTGCACGGCCCATGGCCGACCCGGCAGTCACACGCCGATGGTAGCCGTCATCGTCGGCCCGCGGCCACTGGTTACGCGGCGGCCTGCTACGCCGCGGCCTGGATGGCGGCGACCGGGGAGTAGTGGGAGGCGTCGCCCTTGACGGAATAGCTGGGGCTGCCGTCGATGCCGGCCGGGATGTCGCCGGCCACGGTGACGCGGTGCAGCCGCCGGGGCGCGTCGTCGTAGTTGTCCACGGCGTAGTGCTGGGTGATCCGGTTGTCGAACAGCACCAGCTGGCCCGGCTCCCAGGTGACCCGCAGGATGTTCTCCGGGCGGGTGACGTAGTGCTGCAAGATCTTGAGGATCTCACGCGACTCACCCTTGGCCAGGCCCACGATGCGCTGCGCGAAATCACCGATGAACAGGCCGCGCTCCCCCGTCAGCGGGTGCACCCGGACCACGGGGTGGGCGGTCTCGTACCTGGTGGAGAGGAAGATCTTGCGGCGCTCCCGGTCGGCTTCGCTGAGGCTCTCCGGCGGCACCGCGTAGTCGTAGTCGTTGGTGTGCACCGCCCGCAGCGTGTCCGCGAAGGCGCGCAGCGGATCCGGCAGATCCCGGTAGGCCGCGCCGGTGTTGGCGATCAGGGTCTCGCCGCCGTAGGGCGGGACGACGATGCTGCGCAGGGTGCTGGCCTGCGGCGGGTTCAGCACGAAGGTCACGTCCGTGTGCCAGTGGTTGGCCCGGGTGTCCTCGCTGTCGACCGGAAGGACGTTCGGCTCGCCGTCGACGGCGGGCACGGTGGGGTGCGCGGAGGTCAGCGGGCCGAAGTAGCCGGCGAACCGCTGCTGATCCTCGTCGTCCACGCGGACGCCGCGGAAGACGAGCGCCTTGTGCTCGTTCAGCGCCGCGCGGACCGCGGCGATGGTCTCGGGATCGAGGATGAGGTCGGGGGGGAGGCCGGTGATCTCGGCGCCGATGCGGGCGGTGATCTTGCGGATGCCCAGCTTTGTGCCGACTTGGGGCGTGGTCATGACGGGTTCTA
>Ga0207689_10005445_pt1 | contig 11394 bp, 5 predicted proteins | sample KBSMisM52_FD_184312 | JGI IMG/M metagenome (GOLD analysis project Ga0207689, IMG submission 184312) | Miscanthus rhizosphere microbial communities from Kellogg Biological Station, Michigan, USA - KBS Miscanthus M5-2 (SPAdes) (version 2) | ecosystem: Host-associated > Plants > Roots > Rhizosphere... | reverse complement strand
GCTGCGCAACCGTCCAATTAATCCCATCATTCGATCTGAAACGAGTTGAGTGTGTCTCATGTAGCCTCCATGGAGTTCTGAATGGTTATTCGTACCGCAGCGCCACCATCGGATCGACTTTCGTCGCTCTACGCGCCGGCACATAGCACGCGATGAACGCGACCGCAGCGAGCACCAGCGCGACGCCGGTAAACGTCGCCGGATCGCGCGCGCCAACATTGAATAGCAAGGAACCGATCACTCGCGTCAGAGCGAGCGCGCCGGCCAAACCAATTACCACGCCGATGACGACCAGGCTCATGCCCTGTCGCAACACGAGTCCCAGGACGTTCCAGCGACGCGCACCCAAAGCCATGCGCACGCCGATCTCACGCGTTCGTTGGCCCACGGAATAAGCCATCACGCCATAAATGCCCACTGCCGAGAGCGCCAGTGCGAGTGCCGCGAACAAACCGAATAGCGTCGTGCGATAACGCGGCCCAGCAACGGCTCGGGACAGCCATTCATCCATCGTCCTCACCCTGGCGATTGGTTGACTCGGATCGATTCCAGCCAGCTCGCGACGCACCGCTGCAGCTAATGCCCCACTCTCAGCGTGCGCGCGAATCACAACGTTCGCGCCGAATTCATATGCCGGCATATACATCGTGGGAAGGCCGGGCGCGGCGAGTGAGCCGTGACGAACATCGCCCACAACTCCGATGATCTCGAAGGGCCGATTGCCAAAGCTCATTACCAGACGCTTCCCCAACGGTTCTTCGTTGGGAAAGGTCTGCTGCACAAGTGATTCGCTGACGATTAGAACCTGAGCATTTTGGCGGACCTCCTGCGGCGTGAAATTACGGCCGCGAAGAAACGGTATATGCAGAGCACCGAAGTAATCGGTATTAACGCGACGAAAATCGTTATCGAACGCCTGGTTCGGAGCGCCCGGCGCGCGGCCTTCGACGGTGTAGGGCATGTCGTTCGGCTGCCCACTCAACGGCAGTTCGCTGACTAATCCGACAGTTTCCACCCCGGGTATTGCGGCAACACGACTTTGAAATTGTTCCCAAAAGTTAGCGCGAGTTTCCGGCGCGGTGTATTTCTTTTGCGGCAAGTCGATCCTCATCGTGACGACGTTGCTCGAATCGAAGCCCGGTTTGGTGCTTTCCAATCTAATGAGGCTTCTAATCAGCAAACCAGCGCCCACGAGCAGCATTACGGCAACCGCGGTTTCGAAAATCACCAACAAGCTACGCGTGCGATTCCGCTGGCCACTTTCGCCGGTACGTCCGCCTTCTTTTAGCGTTTCGCTGAGATTCATCCTCATCGTGTGCAGGGTCGGAGCGAGGCCGAACAAGACACCGATAACCACGGAAGTCACGAGCGTGAAAGCCAGCACCGTGAGATCGATTTTTACCTGCGCAGTTGCCGGGATGTTATCGCCGCTTAGAGTGACGAGACCTTGTACACCCCAAATCGCGAGGAGAGTGCCGAGCGCGCCTCCAAAGAGAGACAGCATCACGCTCTCGGTGATCATTTGTCGCGCGATTCGCAGCCGGCCGGCGCCCAGTGCCGTCCGCAGCGCAATCTCTTTGCGCCGCGAAGCCGCGTGCGCCAGCAAAAGATTTGCGACGTTTGCGCACGCGATCAGAAGCACAAATCCGACCGCGCCCAGAAGAATGTATAGAGTTGATCTGACGTTACCGACGATCTGTTCTCTCAGCGACAACAGCCGCAGGTTCCATCCCGTGTCCGTCTGCGGATATGCAGCTTCCAAACGGCGCGCGACGATATCCGTATCTGCTTGAGCTTGTGCGAGTGACACTCCGGCCTTCAACCTGCCAATCGGCCGGAGGAAATGCGCCTGACGCTGCTTTAATCCAGGATTCGACTCAAAGGGCAGTGGCACCCAAATTTGCGTGCCGCCCGGGAAGTCAAAATCGGCTGGCATCACGCCAATCACCTCGAAGCTTTTGTCGTCGAGGGTTATTTTTTTATTGATGATGCCGGCGTCGCCCCCGAAACGTTGTTGCCACAGAGCGCGACTCAGCACGACCACTTGATCGTTTCCAGCCTTTTCGTTTTCGATCTGAAAGGTTCGTCCTAATTCAGGTTGCACTCCGAGCGCCTGAAAGAAATTGCCGCTCACCGGCGTCGCAGCCAAACGCTCAGGGTCGCCACCGCCGGTGAGATTGGCGGAGCCCGGGAATGAAACCATCGCCGCAAACTGCTCGAAGGAGTGATTTTCGTGGCGATAATCGAGGTAGTCGAGAGGTGAAACGCTGGCGCGGTTGCCGCCATTGCGAATGTTCCCAAAAGTCCAAACCAGACGATCCGGCTCAGGAAAAGGCAGCGGGCGAATGAGCACGCCATTAATCAAACTGAAAATTGCCGTGTTGGCGCCGATGCCCAGCGCCAGAGTGATTAGAGCAACCACGGTGAAGCCGGGTCGCTTCCACAAACCTCTCAGGCCGTAGCGAATGTCCTTTATTAATGTATCCATACCCTTGCCCTCGGATCGAACTTCAGTGCTCAGCCACTACTCGTACCGCAGCGCCACCATCGGATCGACTTTCGTGGCCCGCCGCGCCGGAACGAAACAGGCGACGAGCGCCACGATGGTAAGCAGCGCGGCTGTTACGCCGAACGTCAGCGGGTCTCTTGGCTGTACTCCGAAGAGCATGCTGTTGAGGGTCCCCAGATATTTTGTCAACACATAGGCACCGGCGAGACCAAGCGCGACGCCGATCAAAGTTAGCGTCATACCCTGGCGCAAAATCATCGCCAGCATCCGGCCGCGGTTCGCGCCCAACGCCATGCGAATCCCGATCTCATGTGTGCGCCGTGACACCGAATAAGCCAGCACGCCGTAAAGTCCGATCGAGGCCAGTTGCTGTGCCAGGACGCCAAAAAGGCTCATCAGCTTGGCGAAGAGGCGTTCTGTCGCCAGCGTCTCATCGGCTTGTTCGACCTGTGTCTTGATGTTGTTGAGCGGCAAGTTGGGCTCGACCTCGCGAACGGCCTGGCGAATGGCCCCGACAAATGCCTTCGGGTCGCCGGTGGTGCGGACCTCGAAGATCATCGAGTTGATTGCTCCCGGGGTCTGCCGCCAGGGCCGATACATGGTCGCGGGAATCTCATCGCGCTGGCTCGTATACTTCGCATCTTTGACCAGCCCGACGATCTCGATCGGATCAGGTCGCGCAATGTTCATGCTGAAGCGCTGGCCGATGGGATTGACTCCGGGAAGATACTTTTCTGCAAAAGTCTGGTTTACGATCGCGACTTTGGGCGACTTCAAATCATCCTGCGCGGTGAATGTGCGTCCGAGCAGCAAAGGGATCTCCATCGCTTCCATGAAGTTCTCCCTCACTTCATGGAAATATACTTCTGCGGTCGACGGCACTTTGCCGTCAGGTCCGGGCTTGGCGCCTGGCAGGTCAAAGGTGCCATTAGTTGAGCTTTGCGACAGCAAGGCTGCCCGCGAGAAGGTTACTTTTCTGACTCCGGGTACAGCTTCCAGCCGCGCAAACACCTGCTCATAAAAGTTCCGCAATCGATCGTCTTTGTAACCAAGCAGGCTGGGATCGATATTGAAGAGCAGCAGGTTCTTCTCATTAAATCCGGGTTCAACGCGCTGCAAATTAATCAGGGTGCGGACCATGAGTCCCGCGCCAATTAGAAGCAAGAGGGACAGCGAGACCTGCGCGACGACGAGCGACCGGCTCAGCAGCGAACGCGTGGTGGCGCTGGAACCGCGGCCGGTGTCTTTAAGTGTCGGGGTCAGGTCAACTCGGGTTGCGCGCAGAGCGGGAACAATACCGAAGACAATTCCAGTTAAGAGCGACAGGCCGAAAGTAAATGCGAGTACACGCAGATCCAGACGCGGGCTTATTGAATTCTCGCGGCCGGCCCACTCACCCACGCTGATCAGGCTGTCTTTGATCCAAAGCGCGAAAAGAACACCGACAGATCCACCCAGCGCCGATAGGAGCACGCTTTCGGTCAGCAGTTGTCGAATCAGACGCCAGCGACTCGCGCCCATGGCCAACCGGACAGCGATCTCTTTCTGCCGCGAAGACGCGCGCACCAGCAGCAGGTTCGCAACGTTGGCGCAAGCAACGAGCAGGACGATCGCGACGACACCCAACAACAACCGAAGCGGCTTGACGAAAAACTGCCGGCCGGTCACTTCGCCCCGGCTTCCGGAGATGGCGAGGAGATGCGGATAGTCCTTGGGATCGAGTTGATTAATCGGTTGTAGCCCGCGCGCTCGTCTTTGAATCTGACGCCCTTCACGGTGTTCGAGGGCGGATTGTTGAAACGCGAGGTCGAGCGACGCCCGCGCCTGCTCGACCGTCGCGCCCGGTTTCAGTCGGCCCATTATTCTGATCCACCAGTCGCCCGCGCCCATGAACTCAGAACGATCACCGTCGACTTGCGTTTCCCAGCCCATCGGAATCGCCACATCCATCGACGTACCGAGGTCCATTGCCCCTTCGAAACCTGGAGGCGCGACACCAGCGATGGTGAAGGCGATATTATTGAGATTGATTTGCTTGCCGACGATGTCCGCACGACCGCCAAAGCGTTTCTGCCAGTACCGATAACTGATGACGGCGACCGGACTGGATGCAGAGTTGTCGTCGGAGTAGGTGATCATGCGTCCGAGAAAAGCCGGCACGCCGAGCACTTCGTAATAATTCCCGGTCACGGCTTGAGCATTGGCAAAATCCGCCAACCCGTCGGCATTGACATTCAGGGCAATCGCGCTAAACGCGATGATGTCTGAGCAGGCACCGCGCTGCTCACGCATGCGCACAAACGTCTGGTAAGGAAAGGAGGAGCGAGTGGTCAGTCCCGTGGCCGGATCTGTTCGGTTGGTTCCGTTGTGACTACCGGGCGTGAACTGTTTGTTTGAGATCGAACTAAACAGCACCAAACTGTCGGGATCTTTGACCGCCGCCAGCTTTTTCAGCAGCACGGCGTCAACCACGCTGAATAAAGCTGTGTTAGCACCAATTCCCAGAGCCAGTGTTAACACGGCGATCAACGTGAAGCCTGGATTCTTCACCAACGTGTGTAAGCCGTACCGCAGGTCCTGCAAAAAGCTGTTCATGTGACGTTCTCCTTCGGGTGGAGAGCCGCTGTTGTTCAGAAGTCGGCTCGGTCGAATTGCTTTTGCACTCGCCCACGCTCGTATTCAGAACCGATCGTCTTCGCGGTTTCGACAAAGGCGGATCGCAGACGTGGGTCGCTGCGATAGTGTTTCAAAGCTTCGATTAGAAACGACGCCTTTTCATAGTCGGACTGCATGCGGGCGGCCGACGTAACGAGATCCGCCAAAGCTTCGGCGTTAATCTCGTTCGGTTTGAGGGCGCCAGTCAGTACGCGATGATGTTCATAGTCCGAACCGATGGTCCGAACTGCGTTTAGCCATTCGCGTCTCAACGCTGCGTCTCCCTGATAATGTTCGGCGGACTTAATCAGGAAGGTGGCTTTCTCGTAATCCGACTTGATAACGGCTGCCGACTTGGCAAGAGCTATGAGAAGCTCCTTACTAAGCTCGTCACGATTGAACACCGTGGCCAGAACGCGGCCGTGCTCGTAATCCGAACCAATTCTGGAAACAGCTTCGAAGTAGTCCGCTACCAGCTCCCGATTGGCGAGAAATGGTTTCGCGATCTGGACCAGCAGTTGAGCACGTTCGTAATCGCTAACGATACTGGTGGAAGCGTTACGAAGCGCGGCCTTCAAATCCTGATTGCTGACGCCCGGCGTTTGGAGCAAAGCTTCAAAGTAAATACGCCGAACGTAATCACCCTTGAGATAAGCGATTTCGTCAATCAAGCCGCGCGTGCCGCGTAGCCCCAGGATTCGTTCGACTCGGTTTTTGGCATCGAGCCCGCCCTCGCGAGCCGCCTGTAACAAGACATTGCGCAACCACGCGCGCGCCTCTGCGTCAAACGGCCGGACTTGACCATTGACCCAGTAGTCGCGCCGCAGTCCGCCGTTGGGCGCAGCAGTGACGACCAATTTGAACGTGTGCGCGCCGCGGCTGTCATAGATGCGCAGTTCGCCGTCGTAAGGAATATTGGCGACATCGGAATAGTCGTCGTTGAATTCGACTTTGTTCTCGACTCTGACTTCGATCTTCTTTCCATCGTCAGAGTTGTTCCATGTCCAGGTGTTGCGATTGGACTTGTCCTGAGCATGCACCAACGAAAAAACGAAAACGATTCCAAATATCACCAGAGCCGTTTTGGTGGATCCTCCGATAAACTTTCTTTTCATTTCAATTCCCTTCACCTAAAAATATTCTGTCTGCCTCTGCTTCTTAACTCGTGATCACTCGTAACGCAGGGCGATGAGTGGATCGACTTTCGTCGCGCGGCGTGCCGGCAGATAGCACGCGACCAACGCGACCAATAGCAATCCCGCTGTGACCAGGCCAAATGTGACTACATCCGTAGGTGAGACACCGAAAAGAAGGCTCGACATGAATCTGGTGATGGCGAACGCGCCGGCAAGTCCGATCACTGCGCCAATTACCGCGAGGAACATTCCGTTTCGCAGCACTAATTTCAGAACGTCGAGAGCACTGGCGCCGAGCGCCATGCGGATGCCGATTTCCTGAGTACGTTGACTCACCGCGAAAGCCATCACTCCGTAGATGCCGACGGCAGACAGCACCAGCGCGATCACGCCGAACAGCAGCATCAGGGTGAGTGTGAAGCGACGCTGGCCGAGCGATTTCGCGACCAACTGATCGAGCGTTTGCATGTCGTAAATCGGTTGTGTGGAATCGATTTCGGCGAGGGCTCCGCGCACAGCGGATGAAAGAGCAGCGGGATCGCCTTGCGTGCGCACAACGATCGCCAGCGCCGGCGTCGCGCGAATCTGAGCCACCGGCCAATACATAGTCGGCAGCGGCGGTTCATCGAGCGCAAAACCCCGAACGTCGCCAACAATGCCGACAATCGTCGCCCACGGAAATTCATTCGTAAGCTTGCCCAGCCGAATGCGCTTGCCAATTGCCTCGCTGTTCGGGAAGAACTGTTTGGCGAATGTTTCATTGACGACTACTACACGCGGCGACCGACCGTCGTCGGTTGGTTCAATGATTCGGCCGCGCATGAGCGGAATACCCATCGCCGCGAACCACCCCGGCGTAGCCTGGCGGTTTTGCGCGTCCGGCCTATCCGCCGAGTCGCGCGGAACATAGCCTTCGATTTCGATCAAACGATCCGTGCCGTTTCCATCAAGCGGAATCATGTTGGTGGCGCCGGCGGCGGTCACGCCTGGCAGTTCGCGCAGGCGCGCCAGGGCGCGATCGAAAAAGTTCACAAAGCGGTCTTCGTCAGCGGCCGAGATTTGACCGTCAGGAACAGGGAGCGATATGCGTAATGTCAACGCGTGATCGGTGCGGAATCCGGGATTAACGTCGCGCAAACGCGAGAAGCTGCGCAGCATGAGTCCGGCTCCGACCAGAAGCATCAGTGAGAGCGCGACCTCGGCAACGACCAGCGCTTTGCGAAGACGGCCATGGCCGGCAGTTGCGCCGCGGCTGCCCTCTTTTAGCGCTCCCACCAAATTCGAGCGAGATGACCAAATGGCCGGCACAAGGCCGAACACGATGCCCGTCGCAATCGCGATCGCTCCGGTGAACGCCAACACGCGCCAATCGAAGCCAATCTCGCGCGCGCGCGGAAGCGAATCGGGACTGAGCGCAACCAGCGCCGCGGTGCCCCACGCGGCTAATAGAATGCCAAGACCGCCGGCGACAAAGGCCAGCACGAGACTTTCCGCCAGAAGCTGGCGCAGCAAGTGAATGCCCCGTGCGCCCAGCGCTGTGCGAATGGCGATCTCGCGCTGACGCGGAGCGGCTTTTGCGAGCAGCAGGTTCGCAACGTTGCCGCAGGCAATGAGCAGAACAAACCCGACAGCGCCGAACAGCACATATAGCGGCAGTCGAACGTCGCCGACAATGTCTTCAAGATAAGGTCGCGCGCGGAATCCGAAGCCCGCGGTAGGTGGAAACATGTCGGGGAAGTTGTCGCTCTCGTATTTGGCAACAGCATTAAGATCGGCGGCCACGCTTGCGGCCGTCGCCCCCGGATTGAGCCGGCCGATGACCCGCAGAAAGTGCGAGTTGCGCACCTGAAGGCCGGGATCGGTAGTCGTGAGCGGGATCCACAGATCGACCGGCGCCTCAAATTGAAAGTCGCGGGGCAGAATGCCGATGATCTGATAGTCGACATTGTCCAGTCGCAGCGATTTGCCGGTCGCATCGTCACTGCCGCCGAACTGGCGTTGCCACAGCCCATAGGTGATGAGTGCGACGTGGTCGCGACCCTTCGTCGTTTCTTCAGGCGCGAAATTACGCCCGCGCACCGGCTGCACTCCGAGTGTCGGAAGCAACGACGGAAGCACCACGCGCACAGTCACGCGCTCAGGTCTGGTCGCACCAGAGAGATTCGCGTCTCCGTCAACCCAGCCGCCGATACTCTGAAAGCTGTGCGTTTGCGCAACGACGTCCTGGTATTCAGGATAAGAAAACGGACCGTCGAAACGGTTGTTAAACTTAACCGCGCCGGTGTGCACAGCGTACAAGGATTGAGAGTCCGGCAAAGGGAGTGAACGGAACAGGACACTATCGACCACGCTGAATATTGCGCTATTTGCACCAATGCCCAACGCCAACGTGACTATTGCGATCAAAGCAAAGCCCGGCCGCTTGACGAGGCCGCGAATCGCGAAGCGTAAATCTTGAATCAGTTGTTGCATGTCTGTTCTTACTCGTATCTCAAAGCTACCAACGGATCGACCTTCGTTGCGCGCCGCGCCGGCAGGTAACAAGCAAGCAACGCGACGACGATCAGAAAGGCCGAAATCGCAGCAAAGGTGACCGGATCGGTGGCACTGACCTGGTAAAGCAATCGCGAGATAAGCCTTGTCGAGAGCCAGGCGGTCGCTAAACCAAGAGCTACGCCCGTGAAGACCAAAATCATCCCCTGCTTCAGAACCATTTGCAGGATGTCGCGCATTTGCGCGCCCAGTGCCAGCCGAATTCCGATTTCCTGGGTTCGTTGTTTGACCAGATAGCTAATTACCCCATACAAACCAAGCATCGTCAGGATCATTGCGAGCGACGCGAACAGTCCCATCAGAGCCAAGAGAAACTTGCGGTCGGCGACGCTGCGATTGACGAGGAATTCAACCGTCCGAATTTTCCACATCGGTTGATCAGCATCGACCTTCCACAGGGCCTGGCGCACTTGTTCACTCAGACTAAGCGGCTCGACCTTCGTGCGAATTACGACAGTGGCGAAATAGCCAGGTTGCTGCGAGTAGGCTCCGTACATCTGTGGCTGTTGCGTTTCCTCCAGCCAGTAATGTTTAGCGTCGCCCACGACGCCGATAACCGTCGCGACCGTTCCATCCTGTCCGGCCTTAACTTGTTTGCCGAGTGGATCCTGGTTCGGCCAAAACTTCTGAGCCATGGTCTGATTGATGATGACGACGAGCGGCGTGTTCGGCTGGTCATGATCATCAAACAGACGTCCTTTGATAAATGGAATTCCGATCGTCTCAAAGTAATTTGGCGTCGCCGAATTGAACATTACTTCGGGCTCGCGTCCTTTCGGCGGCGCTTCGCGATCGGGCAGGGTGATCGCCGTCGTTCCCCCATTCCCACTGAACGGCAGCCCGCGCACGAGTGCTACTGATTGCACGCCCGGAACTTCCTGGATTTGAGCCATCACTTGCCGATGAAAGTTCCACTGCGCGGTTACTTCTTTGTACTTAGTTCGTGGCAGGCGATATTCGAGACTGAGGAGTTGTTCGGGCCTGAAGCCGACATTGACGCGTAGCAGCTTGTCGAAACTTCGAATCAGCAAACCAGCACTCACCAACAGCACCAGCGAGAGAGCGACCTGCGCAATCACAAACCCGCTGCGCAAACGATTCCAGCGCGCGCCCTCGCCGCCTCCACGGCCGCCTTCTTTTAGAAACGATTGCAGGTCTGGTCTTACGAACTGCAATGCGGGGGCTAATCCAAACAACCAGCCCGTCAAAACGGAAATCGCCAAAGCAAACAGCAGCACGCGTAAATCCAAACTTGCGTCTTGCGTGTCTACAAAGTTCTGCGGGAGCTTGAGCAAACCATAAAGACCCCAGTAAGCGAGAAAGACCCCGAGCACGCCGCCAATCACGCTGATCAAAGTTGTCTCAGTCAGAAGCTCGCGAACCAATCGCCAACGGCTCGCGCCCAGGGCCGCGCGTACGGCAACTTCTCTATGACGGTCGAGTCCGCGAGCGAGCAACAGGTTCGCGAGATTGGCGCAGCCGATCAGGAGAATCACGCCGACGGCGGCGAACAATAACCACAACGCCGGACGAATATCTCGAACGACCAGTTCGCGAAAGCTTTCGATTCTCGCGCCGCGGCCCGTGTTCTCTTTGGGATATGCCGCGGCCAATCTATTCGCGACGGTACTCGCTTCAGAGGCGGCCGCCGAAACGGTTGCGCCGGGCTTTAGGTGACCGAGCACAAACAGAAATCTTCCGATGCGCTCGTTTGTGTTGCCAGGAAAGTTCGCGACCGGCATCCACAGCTCGACGTCCGGATCAAACGGGTGCTTGAATTTGCCAGTGACTACACCGATAACGCTGTATGTTTCGCCATTGAGGGTTAGTTTTTTGTTGTTCAGGTTTGGATCGGCATTTAGCCGCTCGCGCCACATCTTCTCGTTAACGACCGCCAGCTTCGGAGCGCCCTGGCGATCTTCACCCTCAACGAAAGTCCTGCCCACAATTGGATTGAGATTGAAGAAGCGGAAATAATTTGCCGAAACAAACGCGCCGCGCACGCGATCGGGCCGCTCGCCCCCGGTGACGTTTACGCTTTGAGTTTGGAAGAAGGCTACGTCTTCCAACGAAGACATCTGCGCGCGAAAATCTTCCGCTTCGGGGACCGATAAGCCATCGCGCTCTCCGCCGCCCGAGATCGTCGACAGCGCCACCAACTGATTGGGTTTGTAATAAGGGAGCTGGCGCAAAAGTACTGCGTTCACGACACTGAAGATCGCTGTGTTGGCGCCAATACTGAGCGCCAGAGTCGCAACGGCCACGATGGTGAATAAAGGCTTCTTAGTGAGGCTACGAATCGCGTAGCGCAGGTCTAATCTGAGTGTGCCCATATTGAAAATCCCACTTCTTTCTTATCGCCGTGTCATTCGTAACGTAGCGCCACCAATGGATCGACTTTCGTCGCTCGTCGCGCCGGAACCCAACAGGCCAGCAGCGCCACCGAGGCCAGCAGCAAGGCCACTGCGGCGAAAGTCAGCGGGTCGGTTGCGCCCACTTCGTAAAGCAAACTCTTCATCAAGCGCGTCAGCGCGAACGAGA
>Ga0207689_10005444_pt1 | contig 11394 bp, 10 predicted proteins | sample KBSMisM52_FD_184312 | JGI IMG/M metagenome (GOLD analysis project Ga0207689, IMG submission 184312) | Miscanthus rhizosphere microbial communities from Kellogg Biological Station, Michigan, USA - KBS Miscanthus M5-2 (SPAdes) (version 2) | ecosystem: Host-associated > Plants > Roots >... | reverse complement strand
GAACCTCACGCGCGCGAGCCTGCTGCGTGCCGCGCGCAGCCTCGACACGACGAGGAACCCGTTCCTGCTGCCCGGGACACGGCTGCGCACCTCGGTGAGGGACGCGTTCCCGATCGACACGGTCTACCTCTACCGCTACGACAACAGGCAGTGGGTCCGTACCGCAGGGCCCTTCCCCGCACGATGACTCGACCCCCCAAGGAGGGAACACCAACGATGAGGACACGGACACGCACCGCCGTGGTCTCGGTCGCGGCGCTCGTCGCGCTCGCGCTCGCGGCCGTGGCCACCGCGGCGTACACGTCACCGAAGCTCTCGGTCTCGTACGCGCCGGGGAACATCACGAACATCGTCGCCTCCGCGTCGGTGAACGACGACGCGACAGCCCGTGCGGCGATCGTCATCCCGAACGGGAGCACGATCACGAGCACTGCGGCACCGGGCACGAAGGTGGGCACAGCGAAGGCGCAGGTCAGCGCCCTCGCGCTCGGCGGGGCGCTGCTGCCCCTCGCGGGCGACATCGTCGTCGCGCCCCCCGGCGCGGTGACGCCGGCGTCGCAGACGGGCTGCATCGGCCCCGTGACGCCGCAGCTGACGCTTCTGCTCGTGCTCCAGGCGGCGGGCCAGACGATCAACCTCCCCGCGTACATCCTCCCGACGAGCGGCGCCCAGACGGCGCTCGGCTCGACGCAGCTCGTGTTCTGCCTGCCGCCGCCGGACATCCCCGCGGACAAGGGCGGAGCGACGTTCGGGGCGAAGTTCCTGAGCGCCGACCTGACGCTGAACGGCGTCATCGGCCCGGTCGTGCAGGGCGCGTGGGTCGCGTTCTGGACCCCGTGGAACGCCGGCGTCGGGACCGTGAACACCGCCGCGACCGTCGTCTCCCCCGCTGCGATCGCGCCGGGCGGGATCACGCTCTCCGGCCGCAAGGTCAAGGGCGTCAAGCGCCTAGCGGGCCGGGTCACGCAGGGCGGCGCAGGCGTCGCGACGCGCGTGACGATCCTCGCCGGCGCGAAGCGCCTGGCGACCGTCGCGGCCAAGGCGAACGGGACGTTCAGCTACGCCGTGCCGAAGAAGTCGAAGGCGACGACCTTCCGCGCGCGCGCGGTCGTCGCCGGCCGGGCCGCACCGGCTGCCTGCACGCCGTTCGCCTCGATCGGCGTGCCGTGCGTCAACCCGACGGCGAGCGGCTTCACCGCGACGTCGGGGAGCGTCCGGCTCCGCTAGAAGAGCCAGCGACGCGGAGATCGGAGCGGGCGCCTGCGGGCGCCCGCTCCATGTCGCGGGGCTCAGGCCGGCCCGAAGCTCGGGGCGACGCCGAAGACCGCCTCCGCGACGCCGGCGGCCGTCGCGCCGTACCGATGCGCCGTGGCGGACGGCACGAAGAACGCGTCGCCCGGGCCGAGTGTCGCCTCGACGCCGGCCGCTTCGACCTCGAGCTCGCCGCGGGTGACGTAGACGAGCTCCTCCCCGTCGTGGGACTCCTCGAGGCTCGCCCGTCCGGCGGGCACGGTCAGCGTCCCTGCCGTCAGGTGCTCGGTGCTGATCAGGAGCCCCACGAGCACGTCGCGGTCGAGCCGCCAGACGCTGTCCTCCCGCCGCAGCATGCGCAGCGACCCCTCCTGTGGGCGCGTGCCGGCGAGGTTCCCGACGACGCCCTCGACGGCGTACACGCTCTCGTCGAGATACGGCCTCGTCCGCGCGTACGCGCCGGAGGTGCCCGTCGCCGGCGGCGGCGCGAAGAGCTCGAGCACCCGCAGCGGCTCGTCGCCGTAGGAGAAGCCGTGATGCCAGGTGTCGCGGCGGAAGAAGACGCTCTCGCCGGGGTCGGCTCGGACGATCTCGCCGGTCTCCGGGTTCGCGAGCACGAGCGTCCCCTGCAGCACGTGGAGGAGCTCGTCCGCGGCGAACACCGTCCGGAAGCTGTCCGAGTGGCGGAACACGCCGCCGGGCGGGAGGCCGAAGACGATCGCGTGGATCCGCTGCGAGGAGACGTAGATCCAGTCCTCGACGAAGCCTGCCTCCTCGTCGCCCCAGGTGTGCCGCACGGCGTCGGCCGCGCGGATCACCGTCGGCGCCTCGAACGACGGCCGCGGCGAGGGCCTATAGCCCATCGTGGCTCCGGCGGTCGTGGGCGAGGCGCGCAGCGTCGAGCTCGGAGAACGACGCGTCGTAGAGCGGGTCGGGGAAGCCGCTCTCGATCGTGCGCGCGACGCCGTCGCGGCCCGCGGCCTGTGCGGCAAGCATGATCTCGAGCGCGTGGTAGGCGTGCTCCGGCCGCGTGACGGTCGGGCGGCCGCTCTCGACGCAGTCGACGAGATGGCGCAGGCCCTCGGTCCATTGCCAGTGCGGGTCGGTCTCGGGGAAGACGCGCCAGGCGCCGTCGTCGTTTCGCCAGAGCTCCCAGCCCTCGGGCGCCCAGTCGTCGCCGAGGAGCTGGATCGTCCCTTCGCTGCCGTAGATCTCGATCGCAGGCGATCGGTAGCGCTGCATCGTGAAGCCGGTCGTCACCACGGCGAAGCGCGCATCGCCGAAGTCCAGCAGCACGTGCGCGTTGTCCTCGGCCTCGACGCGGATCGGGCGGCCGTCGACCTCGCGCTCGGGAATCGCGACTCCGGTCATCGCCGTCACGCGCCGCGCGGGCCCGAATACGGCGCAGAGGCTCGTGACGTTGTAGACGCCGAGGTCGAACAGCGACCCGCCGCCGGGCGCGTAGAACCACTCACCCCACCACGGCCCCGCCCAGCCGTAGCGCGCACGGGCCGTGAGGAGCTCTCCGATGCGGCCGTTGCGCACGGCACCGTGCACCGCGCGGAAGGTCGGGCTCAGGAGGATGTGCGGCGCGCAGACGAGCAGGCCGGGCGACGTCTCTGCCAGCTCGAGGAGCTCGGCTGCCTCCCGGAGCGACGTCGCCATCGGCTTCTCGACGAGGACGTGCTTGCCCGCCTCGAGCGCAGCCCTCGCGAGCGGGCCGTGCTCGTTCATGCTGGTCAACACGAGGACGACGTCGACGTCGGCTGCGCCGATCACCGCGTCGGGCCCGCGCAGCTCCGGCTCGGCGTCGTAGTGCGCGGCCGCGCCGCGACGCTTCGCGTCGTCCACGTCGTACAGCGCGCTGACGCGCACGCGCCCCTCGGTGCGCAGCCGCTCGATCATCGCCCGATACGGTCCGGCGAAGACGCTGCCGCAGCCGATCACGCCGAGCCCGAGGCTCATCTGGCCCGTCTCGCGACCCGGTAGTACGCGTCGGTCCACGCGGGCCGATCGACGTCGAGGCCGCGCTCGAGGCCGATGCGAGCAGCCAGCGCGGCGGCGGCGGGGAACGTCGAGACCGCCGTGAGCCTGCGGTCGGTCGTCTCGCCGCCGGGCGCGCGGATCACCGTCGCACCCTGCCCCCCACAGATCGCCTCGGCTTCCGCGAGCAGAGTATCGTCGCCGTCGCCCGCAGGCAGGCTCAGCGCGAGCGCCCCCGGCCCGAGCGCCATCATCGCCGAGGTCGCGCCCTCGCGGGTCTCGACGCCCTCGGCTGGGACGAGGGCGATCTCCTTCAGCAGCAGCGCCGCCTCCAGCGCGGCCGCCCAGCCGGGACCACCGCCGAAGACGACTGCGGTCTCCGGGTCGATCCGACCGATGTCGTCGACCCAGGCACGGGCGTGCCCGATCGTGAGCTCGAGCTCGTCGGGCAGGCGACGGAGCGCGGCGGCGAGGCCGGTGTCGGCGGTGAGGGCCGCCCACAGGCGCAGCGCGGCGACGACAGCGCCGCAGAACGCCTGCGTGTGCGTGACGGCGCGCTGGCTCGGCACCGAGACGAGGGCCCTGGCACCGGCGTGCGCGCCGAGCGTCGAGCCGGCGTTCGCGGTCACGACCGCGTACGGCTTCGGTGCGCCGCCGTCGACCGCCTCGACGAGGTCGCGGAACTCGCCGGAGGAGGACACCGCGAGGAAGACGTCGCCCGGCCGCCATGCGAACGCGCCGCGGGCGAGCAGGCCGCTCGGAACGGCCACGAGCTCCGGGCCCTTCCCGGACTCCAGCGAGGCGAGCCAGAGCGCCACGGCGACGTAGTACGCGGCCCCGTTCCCGCTCGCGACGACCCGCCGGACGCCGTCGGCCGCGACGAGCGCGGCGACCTCCTCGACGTCCTCCTCCATCGTCGCCCGAAGCGTCGAGGGCAGCTCGACCACATCGCGCCAGAGCCCCGTCCCGTCGAGCACCGCGCCAGCCTAACCGGGGACGTCAGACGCCAGGAGCGCCGCCCCGACCACGCCGCCGTCGGCGCCGAGGAACGAGCCGACGACCGGGAGCGGCGGGTCGTGCGGATACGCCAGGCGCTCCCGGAGCGCCCGCTCGACCCGTTCCCGGAAGGCGGGTGCCGTGCCCAGCCCCCCTCCGAGGACGACGAGCGCCGGGTCGAGCGCGTTGGCGAGCGTGGCGAGCACGCCTCCCAGAGCGGCCGCCGCGTCGTCGAGGATCGCCGCGTGCGCCGGGTCCGCGAGGACGTCCTCCGCGCGCTCGAGCCCGGCGGCGCGGGCGAGCGCCGGCCCGCTCGCCGTGAGCTCGACCGGCGGCGCGCCGAGCACGAGCGCCTCGCCGTGCGCGCCGGCGTACGGGCGCCCGTCGATCACGAGGCACGCACTCGCCCCGGTCCCCACGACGACGTGGAGGAACGGCGACACCCCGGCGCCCACGCCGAAGCGGGCCTCCGCGAGCGCCGCCGCGCGGACGTCCGACTCGACGACGACGGACGGCGCCCCGACCGCCGCCTCGACGTCGAGCCCGCGCCAGTCGACCGTGTCGCCGCTCGCGGGCCGCCCGTCGAGGTCGACGAGCTCGCAGAGCGCGATCCCGACCGGCAGCCGTCCGCCGCCGAGCTCGGCGGCGAGTGCCGCGCAATCGGCGAGGACCGCGGCCCCGCCGCGTTCCCGGCCGGTCGGCACCCGGCGCCGCCCGAGGACGGCGCCGGACGAGGTCTCGACGGCAGCAGCGGCGATCTTCGTCCCGCCCACGTCGATCCCGATCGCGGCGGCCCGCGCGTTTCGGTCCGCCGCTGCCATCGCTCTATAGTCTCGTATCCGCCGCCGGGGCGGGACCCGTAGCCGAGGAGGGAATGTGAACAGGCGCCTGCTGGGAGTGCTCTTCCTCGTCGCCTTCACGCTGCTCGCCGCCGTCACGGCCGGCGCGTACGCGGGGAGGCAGGCGACGACGACCACGTTGACGATGTGGTCCTACGACAACCAGGATCCGGGCCTCGAGCCGGTGCTGAAGCAGCTCTCCAAGGACTTCGAGAAGAGCCACCCCGGAGTCAAGATCAACGTCGTCTTCAAGTCCTTCACCGATCTCGTCGGCACGGTGCCGCGGGCGCTCGCCTCGGGCAGCGGCCCCGACGTGACCGAGGGCAACCAGGGCTACCAGACCGACGCCCAGCTCGTGAAGGCGAAGCTGATCCTGCCGCTGACGAAATACATCAAGAAGTACAAGTGGGACAAGCTGTACGCGCCGTCGACGTGGGGGATGTTCCGGTGGACGCCCGACGGCAAGTCGTTCGGCAAGGGCCCGGTCTGGGGCATCGCGCAGACCGGTCAGAACGTCGTCGCTTTCATCAACAGGAAGAAGCTGATCGCCGCTGGGATCAACCCGAACAAGCTCCCGCGGACGTATGCGGGCTGGGAGAGGATGCTCGCCAGGCTTCGCGCAAAACTCCCCGCCGACGACCCCGTGATCGAGGCCGGCAACAAGTCGGGCTATGGCTTCATCCACATCTTCGGCGGCATCTGGGGCGCATATGTGCAGCCGCAGAGCGTCCGGAACTGGGTCTACCACGTGCCCGGATCCCGCTACGACTCGGCGGGGACGATCAAGGCGCTCGGGAGACTCCAGGCGTGGGCCAAGGCCGGCTACTTCAACGACGACTACAACGCGGTCCAAGAGGACGCCGCCGCCGGCGTCTTCGCGAAGGGCAAGGGCGCGATGTGGATCGGCGGCGACTGGGACTCGACCATCATCAAGGAAGGTCTCGGCGCCAAGAACATCGTCGTGACGCCGATCCCACCGGGGCCAGGTGGCCAGTGGGCGTCGATCGGCGGCCTCTCGGGCCCGTGGCACATCTCGGCGAAGACGAAGTACCCGGATCTCGGGGCCGAGTGGCTGAACTACGTGATCACGTCGACGCGCGCGAAGGCGCTCATGTTCTCCCAGCAGCAGATCCCGTCCGACAAGAGTGCCAAGGCGCCTGCGGGTGACGCGTACCTGGGCCAGGTGAGCAAGGCGTTCCAGCAGGTCGCAAACGACGACGGGCTCCTGCTCTACACCGACTGGGCGTCGCCCTCGATGTACACCACCCTGCAGAACCAGTTCCAGCTGCTGCTCGCCGGGCGCCAGACGCCGGCGGGCATGGCGAAGGCCGTCCAGGACGACTGGGCGAAGTTCGACAAGACGCTCCGCTGATCACGCCGCGTGGCGGATGAAGGAGCAGACGCGGCGCGCCCGGGAGAGCAAATCCCGGGCGCGCCGCGGAGGCGCCGGCGCGGGCCGACGCGAGCTCCCGGCGACCCGCGCAACATCGGGTGGCTCTACGTCCTGCCGGGCCTGGCGTTCTACGTCCTCTTCACGCTCGCGCCGCTCCTCCACACGGTCTACTACTCGCTGTTCGACTGGGACGGCCTCACGGCGAAGACGTGGGTCGGGCTCGCGAACTACGGCGAGGCGCTTCACGACAGCGTGCTGCGCGACTCGTTCGTCCACTCGGCGATCCTGATCGTCTACTACGCCGTCTTCCCGGTGATCATCGGGCTGGTCCTCACGGCGGCGCTCACGCGCTCGGTCATCCGCGGGTTCCGCTTCTTCCGCACCGTCCTGTTCCTGCCGCAGCTGATCGCGGGCGTCGTCATCGCGCAGGCCTGGACGTGGATCTACGCGACCGAGGGGCCGCTCAACCGCTTCCTCGAGCTGATCGGGCTCGGCTCGCTCGCGCGCCCCTGGCTCGGCGACTTCACGTGGGCGCTGCCGTCGATCGGCGCGATCGGCAGCTGGGTCACCTTCGGGCTCTGCATGGTCCTCTTCATCGCGGGGGTGCAGAAGATCCCGACGTCGCTCTACGACGCGGCGCGGGTCGACGGCGCAGGCCCGGTGCGCGAGTTCTTCGCCGTGACGCTGCCGGGGCTCCGGGCCGAGATCCTCGTCGCGTTCGTGCTGACGACGATCAACGCGCTCCGCAGCTTCGACATCGTCTACAACACGACCGCCGGCGGGCCAGGGGGGTCGACGCTCGTCCCCTCGATGTACATGTACCAGAACGCGTTTCTGTACAACCGCGTCGGCTACGCGGCGGCGATCGCGACGGTGCTGGCGATCGCGATCTTCCTGCTCGCGGCGGTCGTGCTGCGCATCGGCGACCGGGGCGAGCACCAGTGACGGCCGTCCGCATCGACCGGCTCGGCACGTACTTCATCCTCTGCACGTTCTCCCTGCTCGCGCTCTACCCGGTGCTCTCGATCCTGTTTCTCGCGCTGCATCGGAAGACCGACCTCGTCAGCGGGTTCGCGATCCCGACGCGGATCGACCTCTCGAGCTTCGAGGCTGCGTGGACCGAGGGCCATTTCGCGACCGGCTTCAAGTCGAGCTTCATCGTCGCGGGCGCCGTGACGGCCGCCTCGGCGGTGCTCTCGATCGGCACCGGCTACGCGTTCGGGACCATGCGGTTCGTCGGCGACCGCATCGTCTTCCCGATCATCCTGCTCGGGATCATCTTCCCGTACGAGGCGACGGTGATCCCGCTCTACTACGACTTCCAGGACGTCCCGCTCCTCCACTGGAACCTCCTCAACACGTACTGGGCGCTGATCCTCCCGCAGATCGGGCAGTCGGTCGCGTTCGGCACGTTCTGGATGCGCGCGTTCTTCCGCTCGACGCCGCGCTCGCTGATCGAGGCGGCGCGGATCGACGGCGCGTCCAGCTTCGGCGTGCTCTGGCGGGTGCTGCTGCCGCAGGCGATGCCCGCCGTGCTGACGATGTCGGTGCTCGTCTTCACGTACACCTGGAACGAGTTCCTCCTCGCCCTGGTGCTCGTCTCGGGCACCGAGTCGCACCAGACCGCGCCGCTCGGCCTCAGCTTCTTCGCCGGTGCGTCGCGTGCGACCGACCCGACGAAGGTCGCCGCCGCGGCGGTGCTCGTCGCCCTGCCCATCCTGCTCGTGTACCTCTTCCTGCAGCGGCACTTCGTCCGCGGAATGCTCGCCGGAGCGCTCAAGGAGTGAAATAGACGAATGGCACGAATCAAGCTCGTGTACCTCGGCGGCGGCTCGACCCGGGCAGCCGGGACGATGGCGTCCTTCATGGCGAACGGCGCCGACTTCGACGGCTCGGAGGTCGTGCTCGTCGACCTCGACGAGGAACGGCTCGGGCTGATCCGCACGCTGGCCGAGAAGATGGCGCGCGCGCGCGGGCTCGACATCGCCGTCAGCGCGACCACGGACCGCCGCGCCGCGCTCGACGGCTGCGATGCGGTCCTCTCCTCCTTCCGGCCGGGCGGGTTCGCGGCGCGCGTCCACGACGAGCGGATCCCGCTCGAGCACGGGCTGATCGGCCAGGAGACGCAGGGCGCCGGCGGCTTCTTCATGGCGCTCCGGGCGATCGCCGTGCTCAAGGACGTCTGCGCCGAGATGGAGGAGCTCTGCCCGGACGCCTGGATCTTCAACTACACGAACCCGGTCAACATCGTCGCGGAGGCGGTCACGCACCACTCACCCGTGAAGATCGTCTCGCTCTGCGAGGGGCCGATCTACTTCCGCGACGAGATCGCCTCCTCGGCGGGGCTCGACCCCGACGTCCTGCAGGTGACGATGGTGGGGCTGAACCACGCCTGCTGGGGCGTCGAGCACGACTACGGCGGCCGCGACCCGCTGCCGCTGATCGAGGAGGCGTGGGAGCGGCGCCGGGACGACCCGACGCTCGAGCCGCATCTCCGCCGCCAGCTCCGCCTGGCCGCGGCGATGGGCGCCGTGCCGGCCGACTACTTCCAGTACTACTACTTCACCGACGAGGTCCTCGCGGAGCTGGGGGGCAAGCCGACGACCCGCGCGGAGGACATCCTCGGCTGGTCGGGCGACTACTGGCGCCACTACGCCGAGCAGGCGGAGACCGAGGACCCGCAGCTCGACCCGGGCCGCTCACGCGGCGGCATCCACGAGCTCGAGCTCGCGATCGACGTGATGGACGCGATCTTCAACGACAAGGACGAGACCCACCCGGTCAACATGCCGAACGCGGGCGGCGCACTCCCAGGCTTCCCCGAGGATCTCGTCGTCGAGGTGCTCGGCCGGTGTCACGGCGGCGGGATCGAGGTGATCCCATCGAAGCCGCTTCCCCGGCACGTGCGCGGCCTCGTCGAGATGCTCGGCGAGTATCAGGCCCTCGCCGCCGAGACCGCCTGGGCGGGGACGCGCGCCGACGCGCTTCGGGCCCTGAGCGCCAACCCGCTCGTGCGGCAGGTCGAGGTCGCCGAGCGGGTCTACGACGCGCTCGCGGAGGCCCACCGCGACCACCTGCCCGAGAGGCTCCTCGCGTGAGCCCGCTCGTTCTCGGCGTCGACGGCGGCAACACCAAGACGATCGCGGTCGTCGTGACCGGGGAGGGCGCGGTGCTCGGCACGGGCCGCGCCGGCTGCGGGGACATCCACAACGCACGCGGCCCGGACGCGGCGGTGGCCGAGATCACCGCCGCGGTGGGCGCGGCGCTCGCCGAGGCCGGCACCGGGGCGGGCGACGTGGCGGCGGCCGCGTTCAGCCTCGCCGGGGCGGACTGGCCGGAGGACTTCGACTACCTCCGCCGCGAGCTCCGCGACCGGCTCGACCTGAGCGAGGCTCCCGAAATCGTCAACGACGCGGTCGGCGGCCTGCGGTGCGGCACGGATGACATGGTCGGGGTCTCGGTCGTGATCGGCACCTACTCGGCCCTCGCCGGGAGGAACGCGGCGGGCGACCTCTTCCACTTCGGCTTCTGGCCCGACTCGACGGGTGCGCACGGGCTCGGCACACACGCGCTCGCCGCGATCTGGCGGCGCATGCTGGGCCTCGGCCCGGAGACGACGCTCCTCGGCCGGGCGCTCGAGCGCTGGGGCTGCGAGTCGGCCGAGGAGCTGCTCCACGCGCTGACGAGGGTCGGTGGGCCGGACGAGGCGGCGGCCGGCCGCTTTGCCGACGCCGTGCTCGACGAGGCGGAGGCCGGCGACGAGGTCGCACGCGAGATCGTGGAGACCGTCGCCGGCCGGATGGGCGACTACGCGCGGGTGTGCGCCGCGCGCACGGGCCAGGACGGCGCACCGTTCCCGCTCGTCCTCTGCGGCAGCGTCCTGCGCCACCCCTCCCCGCTCCTCCGCTCCGTCCTCGTCTCGCGCGTCCCGGACGGGGAGCCGGTGTACCCGGACGTCGAGCCGGTGGCCGGCGCGGTGCTGCTCGCCGCCGACAGGGTCGGCGCGCGCCCCGAGCTCGCGCAGCTCGGCGCGCCGCTCAGCCGACGGTGAGCTGCGGCGGGGCCGTGAGCCCGCGCGAGGCGCCCTCGCGCAGCAGCGTCTCGAGGTCGACGGCGCCGCCGATGCCCGTCGGCGTGCAGACCGCGAGACCCGCGTAGAGCACCGCCCAGCGCAGCCTCTCCTCGAGCTCGGCGCCGGACAGGTCGGCCCAGATGTACGCGGCGGCGAGCAGGTCTCCGGCGCCGGTCGTGTCGATCGGGCGCTCGATCGTCTCGGCAGGGACCTCAACCGTCTCTCCGTTGGAGAGGGCGATCGCCCCCTCCCCCGCGCGCGTGACGACGAGGGTGCCGACCCGCTCGGCGAGAGACCGCGCAGCGTCCTCGACCGTCTCCTCGCCGCTCAGCCCCAGCGCCTCGCGCTGGTTGAGGAAGAGCGCGTGCGCGCCGTCCAGCGCGGCCGGCGGACGGCCCTCGTAGGCGCGAAGGTCGTCGTCGCCGCACGTGACGTACGCCGTCGCGAGCTCGGGGACGACGTACAGCTGGTCGAGGCTCGCGGCAACCGCGCGCGGCTCGAGCGCGGCCACGTCCGCCGCCGCGGCGCGCGCACCCGGATCGATCGTCACCATCGCCCGGTCGCCGCCGAAGGGCATCACCATCGTGGTGGGCGTCCTCGGCGCGGGCCGCGACGCGACGCAGCGGACGCCCTCGTCGGTGAGCATCCCGCGCACGAGGTCACCGCCGACATCCTCGCCGAGCGGCGCCGCGACCGCCGCGTCCAGGCCGAGCCGCGCCGCGCCGACGGCCGTGATCGCGCCTCCGCCCGGCGAGCGCAGGAGCTCCGCCGCGAAGCGCTCCTCGCCGAGCGACGGCAGCGACTCGAGGCCGATGAAGGTCAGGTCGAGGAAGACAGGGGTGGCGACGACGAGGTCGGTC
>Ga0207689_10005442_pt1 | contig 11396 bp, 9 predicted proteins | sample KBSMisM52_FD_184312 | JGI IMG/M metagenome (GOLD analysis project Ga0207689, IMG submission 184312) | Miscanthus rhizosphere microbial communities from Kellogg Biological Station, Michigan, USA - KBS Miscanthus M5-2 (SPAdes) (version 2) | ecosystem: Host-associated > Plants > Roots > Rhizosphere... | reverse complement strand
ATCGATCGTCGCGACCTCCTCGACCTGGCTGAAGTCGTTCCCCACGAGACGGATCCGGGCGGTGTCCGCGTCACTGAGCCGCACCACGACCTTGGTTCCGGGACGCGCTCGAAGGCGACTGAGCTCGTAGTCCCGCACCGAACGCAGCCAGACCAGGGGCTGGCCTTCCGCGGGCGGCATCGCGCGAAGGTTCCTCATGCGCGCATGGTCGACGTCGTCCAGCACCACCGCGGGACGCGCATCCGGCCGCTCGGCGTCCAGCTCGGTATCATCCAGGGTGAGGCCGCGCACGTGCCGGCAATAGAGGCCGTAGGCGGGGAGATCCCGGAACATGTACGCATCGGGATAGGCCTTCTCCTTCTCCAGCACCAGCTGCGACGCGACCTCGGCCCCGGCCCCGCCCTTGGCGGTGATCCGGACGTTCTTCAGCGCGATGTCCGCGACGGGAGCCCCGGGCACGCCCGTGATCGAGGAGGCGGTCATCGCGCCCACCGCCACCACGTTCGAGATGGAGACGTTCTTCAACGTACCGGCCACCGGCACGTCCTGCGAACGTCCGCGCTTGCCCAGGCGTACGAAGATGGGCGCGCGAACGTCGGTCATCCGGATATCCGAAACCGTGACGCGCGCGAGATGTCCCCCGTCCACCGTCTGGAGGGACACGCCGGTGCTCAGGTCGCCCTTCCAGGCGTGGGATTGCCCGACGATGGTGCAATTGGTGAACAGGATGTTCCGGAAATCGCCGACCGATTCGGTGCCCAGCTTGAGGGCGTTGTGAATGGTGGTGAGATGGCAGTTGGTCACTCTCACATCCTGAGTTGGGCGCCGAACTCCGAGGGCGAAGCTCGTCTTGAGCACGATCGCGTCGTCCCGGGACTCGATGCGACAGTCGTTGATCCGCACATTCCGGCAGCAGTCCGGATCGATTCCGTCGGAGTATCCGTTCTGGATGGTGACGCGATGGATATCGACATCCTCGCAGCCGAGGAGGCTGATGTTGTAGTTCGGGGCGTTGGCGATGGTCAGATCACGAATCCGGATGTTGCGACACCGTTTGAGCGCGATCGGCTTGGGCCCCCCGCGGCTCGAGCGGTTACCATCGATCCGCCCGGGGCCGAGAATGGCGATATCGACCAGGTCGAACCCCTGGAGGAGGGCGGACCGGAAGTCCGACGTCTCCGGGTCCGAGAACGGGTCATATGGGAGACGTTCGGCCGCATCGAAATGCTCGTCCGCCTTGCTCGCGATCAGGATGGCCCCGGCGTCGAGCCGCAGGGTCACGTGGCTGCGCAGGCGGAGCGTGCCGGAGACGTATTCGCCTGGAGGAAAGAAGACGGTTCCCCCACGGGGTCCGGCGGCGTCGATGGCAGCCTGGAGCGCTCGCGTGTCGATGGTGCGGCCGTCGCCCTTTGCGCCCTGACCGCGGACATTCAGCTCGTCGCGGACGCCCGCGGCCCAGATGGGCCGGGCGGACAGGAGCAAGGGCGCCGCGAGCCCAATGGAGCGTTCCAGGAACGCGCGTCTCGAGTGGTTCATCTGCTTCTACGGAGAGCGCAATCACCGTGCCATGCTGTTCCGCGGCTCCGGTGAACGGTCGAAGTCCTGAGGAATGCAGGACGAGGCGGGGTGCTCGCCTTCGCCGGCGGCCGGCTCCGGACTGCTCCGGGCCGAGCGGGCCCGGTAGACGCTACCGACCACTCGGAAGGGTCGACCCAGTCTCTTGCCCGATTCGGGGCTGCCCGATTCGGGCACGATGCCCTGGACCGGGCCGGCCGGCCGCGTCCAACCCGGCGTTTTTCCGGAAGGCGGCCTTTGGCATCGCTGATGCCTTGCCCAATCCGGCCACGCCGCCCTGACGGGAGGGGCAGCACGGCCGGCGCCGCCATGGGGCGGCGACAGAACGAGAGTCCCGGTTCACCGGCTTCTTACTGAGGAGGCTTGTCCGATGTCGCTCTCACCGCGCACGGATCGGCTGATCGCGTGATGGACCGGCGCACGTTCATCCACACCCTCGCCGGCGGCCTGGTCGCCGCGCCGTTCGCGGCCGGGGCGCAGTCACTCGAGAAGCCCTATCGCATCGGCATGCTCGAGCGGACGTCGCCGGAGGTCAACGCCGCCAACGTCACCGCCTTTCGACAGGGATTGCGGGAGCGCGGATACGTCGACGGGGAGAATCTCGGCATCGAGTACCGATCGGCGGATGGGCGCGACGAGCGGTTCCCGGATCTGGCCGCCGAGCTCGTCGGGCTGCGGGTGAGCTTGATCCTGACGAGGGGCACGCCCGCGTCGCTGGCGGCCAGGAACGCCACCGCGACGATCCCGATCGTCTTCACCGGAGTCGGTGATCCGGTCGGCCAGGGCCTCGTGGCCAGCCTCGCGCGCCCGGGCCGGAACATCACGGGCCTCAGCGCCGCGGTGACGGAGATCTTCCCGAAGCGGGTTCAGCTGATCACGGAGCTGGTTCCAAGAGCCGCGCGGATCGCCGCCCTCTTCAACATGAGCAACCCGGCGCTTCCCCCTCAGTGGAGAGAGGTCGAGATGGCGGCCCGATCGCTGAGTGTCGAGCCCCACCTCCTCGACGTGCGCAAGCCCGAGGACCTGGGGCCCGCGTTCGATGCGGCCGGCCGGCAGCGGGCGGACGCGCTCATCGTGGGCCTCGACACCCTCACGCAGGCCAATCAACGAGTCATCGTCGACCTGGCCGCGAAGCGCCGGCTGCCCGCGATCTACGCGTCCACGGAGTTCGCCGGGGGTCTCGTCGCCTACGGCGTCAACTACCCGGAGATGTATCGTCAGGCCGCCAGCTTCGCGTACAAGATCTTCAAGGGCGCCAAGCCGGCGGATCTCCCCGTGGAGGAGCCCATCCGGGTAGAGCTCGTCATCAACCTCAGGACCGCCAAGGCTCTCGGCTTGACCATCCCGCAGTCGGTATTGTTCCGCGCGGATCGGGTGATCGAGTAGAGATCGGGCTCCCGGGTCGGCCGAGCCGGGCGAAGTCACCCGAAGGTAGACTCCGCCCGGCCGGCCGCAGACGTTCCTACATCGTCTTCCAGTCACCCGCGCCTTCGAAGGCGGCGGCGGCCCGGTAGATCGTCGGCTCGTCCCAGTGCTTGCCCACCAGCATCATGCTCACCGGCAGGCCGTCGCTCATGCCGCACGGGATGGCCATGGCCGGATGGTGCGAGATGTCGAAGGGCGCGGTGTTGGTGATCATCTCGAGGGCCCGCTGCACCACTTCCTCGCGCGGCGCGCCCGGCTTCGGCATCGGCTGCGCCTTCATCGGAGTCGTGGGCATCATCAGGAGGTCGTGCTCGTCGAGGACACTGTCGTAGGCCGCGATCAGGCGCCGGGTGATGTTCATGGCCTTGCCGTAGTAGCGGCTGCCGTGCTGCTCGTGGATGTAGGTGCCGAGCATCGTGAAGAGCTTCGTGGTCTCCGACAGCTCGTCGGCCCGGTGCCGCCAACCGCGATGGAAGTCCATCAGGCTCGCGACGTAGAGGTCGGGGCGGCTCAGGCCGTACCCGTCGCCCCACATCATGGTCTGGGTGAGACCTTCCACGCCGATGGGGAGCCAGAGCGCGCCCGCCAGCGTGTGCCACGGGATCGAGACCTCGGTGACCTTCGCGCCGAGCTTCCCGAGCAGCTCGCCCGCCTTGCGGACCTTGGCGTCCACGTCGCGCTCGGAGTTGGGCAGGCCGAAGCCCTCCTTGACGATGCCGACCTTGAGCCCGTCGACCCCGCGGCCGAGGGCCTCGGTGTAGGGGTGCACCTTCGGCGAGTACTGGCGCGGATCGTAGCCGTCGGCGCCCGCGATCACCTCGAGGAGGAGCGCGTTGTCCTTCACCGTCCCGGTCATCGGCCCGGTGTGGTCGACGTAGATCTCGATCGGCATGATGCCGGTGTAGGGAACGAGCCCGTGGGTCGGCTTCATCCCGTAGATGCCGCAGAACGACGCGGGCATGCGGATGGACCCGCCCTGGTCGCCGCCGATCGCCATGTCGGCTTCGCGCAGGGCGACCAGCACCGCGCTGCCCGACGACGAGCCGCCCGCCGAGTAGCCCATCTTGTGCGGGTTGTGGACCGGGCCGGTCGCGTTGGTGTGGCTGCCCCCGGACAGGCAGAAGTACTCGCAGTGGGCCTTGCCGACGATGGTGCCTCCCGCGTCGAGGATGCGGGTGACGATGGTGGCGTCGATCTCGGGCGTATAGCCCTCGAGGGTGGAAGCGCCGTTCATCATCGGCACGCCCGCGAGCATCACGTTGTCCTTGAGCACGACGGTCTTCCCCTTGAGCTTCCCGCCGGGGGCGCCGTCCACCCGCGACTTCACGTACCAGGCATTGCGCGGGTTGTCCGCGGGCTGGGGACGGATCCCCGGGGTGCGCGGGTACTTCACGGGCGGGAGGTTGTCCGGGAGCGCGTCGACCACGTTGTAGCCGTCGATGCTCGACTGCATGAGCTCGCGGAAGGACGTGAGGTCGCTCTCGGAGAGGGAGAGACCCATCGTGGCGGCGATTGCCTTGAGCTGATCTACGGTCGGCGGTGATACGGCCATGGGAGCCTCCTTGAAGAACTGGTTGGGTCTACGGCGCCAGGTAGCGCAGGAGCCGCGGGTCGTTGCGGATCGTCGCGGACGGGCCCTCGAGGGCGACCCGGCCCCGGTCCAGCACGTACGCGTAATGGGCGACCCCGAGGGCCAGCTCGAGGTGCTGCTCGACGATGACGAGCCCGATGCGGGTCGCGAGCTCGGTGAGGCGCGCGGCGATCTCCTCGATCACCCCGACCCAGACCCCCTCGGTGGGCTCGTCGAGCAGGAGGAGCTTCGGGCGCGTCAGGAGCGCGCGGCCCACCGCGAGCATCTTGCGCTCGCCGCCGCTGAGCGTGCCCGCGCGCTGGTCGAGTCGCTGGCCGAGCTTGGGAAACAGGGTGAGGACCTCGTCGATGGCGCCGGGGTCGCGCCGGGTCACCGCCCCGACCGCGAGGTTCTCGCGCACCGACAACCGGCCGAACACCGCGTGCTCCTGCGGCACGTAGCCGAGGCCGCGCCGCACGCGCTGCTCGGTCGGGGTGCGGGTGTCGTCGCGCCCTTCGAAGGCGATCTGCCCCTGGCGCGGCTTCAGCTCTCCCACGATCGTCTTGAGCAGCGTGGTCTTGCCCGCTCCGTTGCGCCCGAGCACCGCCACCGCCCCCCGCGGGCCGGCCGCGAGGTCGACGTCGAACAGGGCCTGGCTGTGGCCGTAGAACGTCGACAGCCCGCGGACCGCGAGCAGGGGTGTCTCAGACACGGGTGAGGTAGACCTCCTGCACCTTGGGGCTGGCCTGGATGGCCTCGACCGAGCCGGTGTCCAGCACGCTGCCCTGGTCGAGCACGGTGAGCACGTCGGACACGTCGCGGATGAAGTCGAGGTCGTGCTCCACGATGAGGACGGCGCAGCGGGCCTTGATCGGGGCGAGCAGCTCGCCGGTGAGACGGCGCTCCTCGAGGCTCATCCCGGCGGTGGGCTCGTCGAGCAGGAGCAGGGTCGGGTCGGTCGCGAGGGCCATGGCGATCTCCAGCCACTGCTGCTCGCCGTGGGAGAGCGTGCCCGCGAGGTGGTCGACCCGTCCGCGCAGGGGGAAGCGCTCGAGCGCGGCGATGACCGACTCGTGCCGCGCGCGCCGCGTGGTCGAGCGGAGCAGCGACACCAGCGAGTCGCGGCTCTGGAGGGCGAGCAGGACGTTGTCGTACACCGACAGCGCGGGCAGCACGCTGGTGATCTGGAACTTGATGCTGAGGCCGGCCCGCGCGCGCTCGGAGGGGGCGATGCGGGTGAGGTCGCGGTCGGCGAAGCGGATCACACCGGTGTCGGGCATGAGCGCGCCCGCGATGCACTTCATGAGGGTGCTCTTCCCCGATCCGTTGGGGCCGATGAGCCCGTGGATCTGGCCCGCCTCGACGCGAAGGTCCACGCCGGCGAGAGCACGGAGCTCGCCGAAGCGCTTGCTGACGTCCGCGACCTCAAGCAGCGCCATGGCTTCCGCCGGCCTCCGGGCGGACCGGCGCCCGGCCGAAGCGGCCGAATCGCTCGCGCTCGGTCACCACGAGCCCCACCAGGCCGCTCGGCCGGAAGAGCACGACGAAGAGGAGGAGCAGGCCGAGGAGGATCGGCCAGAAGGTCTGGAAGTTGTCGGCGAGCAGGAAGCTCACGTACTCGATGCCGGCCACCCCGATCACCGCGCCGACCAGCGTGCCCACCCCCCCGAAGAGCACGTAGAGGACGATCTGGGTGGACAGCAGCACGCCGAGCATGTTGGGCCACACGAAGCCGTCGTGGAACGCGGCGAGCGCGCCCGAAAGGCCGCAGATGCCGCCGGCCAGGGTGAAGACGATGGCCTTGAAGTGCTGGACCCGGTAGCCGAGAAAGCTGATCCGCTCCTCCTGCTGGCGAATGCCCGCGAGCACGAGGCCGAACTGGGAGCGCACGAGGGCGCGGCAGAGCGCGTAGACGACGACGAGGACCACGAGGGCCAGGTAGTAGTAGACGGGCCCCTCCGCGATGGTGAAGGAGCCGGCGGTGAGCGGCGGGATCGAGGGGATGCCGTTCTGCCCGCCGAGGTAGTACCAGCCGCGGGCCAGGCGGTCGGCCGCGTAGGCCCCGGTGAGCGTGCCGAGGGCGACGAAGATCGTGCTCGGCGGGTAGCGCCCGAGCAGGAGGAACCACGCCATGATGAGGGCGAGCACGAGCCCGATGACCGTGCACGCGGGCACGACGACGAAGATCGAGGTGAAGCCGAGGTCGCGGGCGAGCAGCGCCGCGCTGTAGGCGGCGGTGCCGTAGAAGAGGGCCTGCCCGAAGCTCATGATCCCGGAATATCCCCAGAGCAGGTCGAAGCTCAGCGCGGGCAGGCAGACGAGCACGATGCGCGTGGCCAGGACGATCCAGAAGTGGTCCAGCACGAGGGGCAGGCCGAGGCCCACCGCGAGCAGGACCAGCTCGAGGACGAGGATCAACGGCCGCCTCGCCCTAGCACTCCTTGGGGTCGACGAGCCCCTTGCTCTGCGAGACCACCTCGTAGTTTCCGTTCTTGGCGACCGCGATGTACATGTTCATCTTGCAGTGCCGCTTGCCCGGCACCATCTCGGCCGCTCCGCCGGGCCCCTCCTCGATGCGGGCGCGATCGAAGGCCGCGGCCACGGTGTCCCGGTCGACCTTCTTGGCCTTGTTGACCGCGCTCTCCCAGAGCTTGAGGCCGCGATACATCCCGGTGGCCGCGCTGCCCGCGGTGAAGAGGACGGTGCCCGGGTAGAGCTTGTCGTAGTCGGCCTGCAGCTTGGCGCTGAACGGATCCTTGATCGCGCGGAAATAGTCGAGACAGCTCGCGAGCCCCTCGAACTCGTGGGCCGCGTTGATGTTCAGGGTGTTCTCGTCGTAGTACACGCAGGACAGGCGCCCGCCCCGCTTGGTGAAGCCGGCCTCGTAGAGCTGCTTGATGAAGGGGCCCACCCCGGGCGGGATGACCGTGTTGAAGACCACGTTCACGTTGTTGGTCATGATCTTGTTCACGGTCGCGCTGTACTCGACCTGGTCGAGGGGGTAGTACTCCTCGAACACGACCTCCCCGCCGTTGGCCTGGATGACCTTGCGCGCGTACTGGTTGAGCAGCTTGGGCCAGACGTAGTTCGCGGAGGGCAGCGCGAAGCGCTTGCCCCCGTTCTTGATCAGCCAGGGGATGAACTCGTCGCACTGCTGGGCCGGGGTCGGCCCGGTGCAGAAGATGTAGGGGGTGCACTCCTGGCCCTCGTAGAGCTGGGGATAGATGTAGAGCGTCTTCCCCCGCGTCACGATCACGTCCTTGATCGCATTGCGCATCGAGCTGGTGATGCCGCCGAACACCACGTCGACCCGGTCGCGCTGGATGAGCTTGCGCACGTTGTTCACCGCCACCGATTCGTTGGAGGCGGTGTCCTCGATGAAGAGCTGCAGCGAGCGCCCCAGCACCCCGCCCTTGGCGTTGATGTCGCTGGCCACCATGGACGCCACGTTCGCGTTGGCCTTGCCCGCGAAGCCGATGGGCCCGGTGAGGTCGGTCGCGATGCCGACCTTGATGGGATTGGACTGCCCCCAGGCCGGCGGCACCACGAAGCTGCCGCGCCCGAGCGCGACCGCGCCGGCCGCCCAGGCGGCCCCGGTGAGGAGTGAGCGGCGAGTCAACGGTGCGGTCGACGGGGCGAAGTCGCGCTGTGGGGGCATGATCAGCTCCTTTGGGTGGAGAGAAGACCAGCGGGCCGGAACTTGACGATGACGATGGCGATCACGAACACGAGCACGTCGGCGAGGACGGGGCTGAGCACCCACGGGAGGCCCGCGCTCAAGACCCCGATCACCGCGGCGCCGAGGGCGGGCCCCTCGAACGACCCGACCCCGCCGAGGAGGACGGCGAGGAAGCCCTGGATGAGGAAGCGCACGCCGAGATCGGCGAACATCGAGAAGATCGGCACCATCAATCCGCCGGCGAGGCCGGCGAGGCCGGCGCCCACCGCGAAGGTGAGCGCGTAGACCCGGTTGGTCGAGATGCCGGAGGCCCGCGCGAGCGCGGGGTTCTCGAGGGAAGCCCGGATCGTGAGGCCGAGACCGGTGCGCGTCAGCACGAACCAGAAGACCGCGATCACGATCGCGGTGACGAGGATGATCACGCAGCGCCAGCGGGAGAGCTGGACCGCGCCCAGGCTGAACGAGCCGATGAGGGGGTCGGGCACCGAGTGATACAGGCCGCCGATGAGCCCGCGCACGCTCTCGCGGATGACGAGGCCGATCGCGTAGGTGCCCAGCATGGCCACGACGGGCTCCGCGTAGAAGAAGCGGATGACCCCGCGCTCGAGGGCGAGCCCGACGAGCGCCACCGCGAACGGCGCCACCACCATGCCCGCCCACACCGGGTAGCCGTGGCTGTGGGTGAGGTAGACGGTGTAGGCGCCCAGCAGCAGGAATTCCCCGTGGGCGAAGTTGAAGACGCCCATCATGCTCGCGATCACCCCGAGGCCGGTGACCATCAGCACCATGATGGCGCTGAAGCTCGCGAGATCGAAGCCGACGCTGACGATGTTTTCCACGGCGATCACGCGATCCTGGTTTCGGGTCACGGCCTCCAGGGCCCTGAGGGTTGCACGATCCTCGCCCGGACTCAAGAGCCTGTCGCGATCGGGTCCATCGGCGCGCGTGTCCCGGAATGACGAGGGACTCCGGGGCCGGGTATGATGTTCTCCGCCTCGCCAGGATCTCGCCACCTCTGGCGGTGGCGATCACGACACGTCACCGACCGCATGAGCGAGAAGACGCTCGGATCGAGGAGAGGCCAGGTGAAGAGAGTCCTCGGACCCGGCCGCGTGTCGGTCCTGCTCCTGCTCGTCGTCGCGGTGGAGGGATGCGCCAGGCCGGTCCCGCGCCCGCTCGCGGGGCCCGATCGACCCGGCGTGCAGGCCGAGCCTCGCGCCTCGTCACGATCTGATCGGTTGCGGGACGATCCGACCCGAAGCGCGCCGGCGGTCGAGACACCCACCCCGCCGCGGGCGGCCGAACCGGCCCCCGCGCGGGCCGATCCGCGGGCGGAACCTCAACCGCCGGTGCCGACGTCGGAGCCCGCGCCGCCTCGGGGCAGCGAGCCCGACCCGTCGGCCGTCATCGACTGGCTGCTGAACCAGAGGAGGTAGTCATGCCGGTTTCCAGAGCCGCTGGGATGGAATCCGCAGGGCGCGATTGAACTTCGACGACGCGTTCTCCCAGGCGATCGTCATGGTGAGCTCGACGATGGTGTCCTCGTCATAGGCCGCGCGGAGGCGCGCGAAGAGCTCGTCGTCGACGTCCCGATCGCTCAGGGTGATGGCGTCGGCGTACTCGAGCGCCAGCTTCTCCGCGTCGGTGAACAGGGGACTCGCCCGGTACTCGTCGAGCTGACGGATCTTCTCGGTGGAGACGCCGAGGCCGCTGCCGACGGCAGCGTTGATGTCCTGTCAGAACTCGCAGCGGTTGAGCGCGGCGACGCGGCGGTTCAGCAAGGCGCGGAGGCCGGCGTCGACGAGCCCGGAGGCGTCGATCCCCGTCCACATCGCGCGGACTCCGCGGAGGATCGTCGGCCGCCGCGCGTAGAGCAGATGGTTGAGCAAGGGGCCGCCCCAGGTCCGGGCCTGGGCGGCCAGCACCTGGCCGGCGTACTCGTCCCGGATCCGACTCGCGTCCACCCCGTCAATGCGCGCCATGATGTCGAGTCCTCGTGGGAACGAGCATGCGTGACCGGCGCGATGGCTTCAATGCCGAGGTGATGATGGATTCGGCCAGGGCATGAGAACGCAGTGGGTGACCGACCTGGCCGAGGTGGTCGCGGGCGATCACCTGCGCGCGGATGCCGGGCGGTATCTCGGGTACGCCGTCCTCGCGCTGCTCGCGGCCCTCGCCGTCGTCCGGCTCGTCCGCCCCCCTCGCGGAGTGAGTCCGGGTCAGCGGAGCCCCTTGTTGGGGTTGATCAGGTACTTCTCACCGGTGGCCTGCTTGCCGTAGACCGCGATCTCCTCGAGCCGCAGGGCGCCCGCGAGCGAGACTTCCTTGGTGTACGTGCTCGCGAACGTGGTCTTGATCTCGGCCGCGACCCGCTCGCGCAGCTTCTGGGCGGCCTCGAAGCCGATCTTCTGGAGGAAGGGGGTGAGCAGCCAGCCGCCGATCCCCCAGGCCATGCCGAAGGTGCGGTTGAACTGGGTGGGCCCGCGGTCGAGGCCGCCGTAGATGTAGACCTGCTTGTGGGTGGTGGACCCGTACCGGCTGTACTCCTTCGCGGTCCGGTTGGCCGCGATCTCCATCGCGGTGAGGATCTGCCCGGCCAGGGTGCCGCCCCCGATGGCGTCGAAGGCCACGGTGGCTCCGGTGGCGACGAGCGCCTCGGTCAGGTCGTCCATGAAGGCGGGCGAGCTCGAGCTGCACACGTGGGTGGCGCCGATCTTCTTGAGCACGTCCGTCTGCTCCGGCTTGCGCACGATGTTCACCAGGCCGACCTGGTCCTTGAGGCAGATCTTGTTCAGCATCTGGCCGAGATTGGACGCGGCCGCGGTGTGCACCAGCGCCTTGTGCCCCTCCGCGCGCATGGTCGCGACCATGCCGAGCGCGGTGAGGGGATTGACGAAGCAGGAGGCGCCCTCGGCCGGAGTCGTCCCCGGCGGCAAGACCAGGCACTGGACCGCCTTCATGCAGCGGTACTGCGAGTACATGGCGCCCCCGAGGACGGCGACGGTCTTGCCCATCAGCGCCTGCGCGGCGGGTGACGTGCCCGCCTGGACGACCACCCCGGCGCCTTCGTTGCCGACGGGCAGGGACTGGTCCAGCCGCCCCGCCATCGCCTTCATCACCCCCGGCGAGATGCTCGCGGTCACCACC
>Ga0207689_10005438_pt1 | contig 11399 bp, 14 predicted proteins | sample KBSMisM52_FD_184312 | JGI IMG/M metagenome (GOLD analysis project Ga0207689, IMG submission 184312) | Miscanthus rhizosphere microbial communities from Kellogg Biological Station, Michigan, USA - KBS Miscanthus M5-2 (SPAdes) (version 2) | ecosystem: Host-associated > Plants > Roots >... | reverse complement strand
GGTCATCGACAGGCCGGCGATCGCGATCGTCGCGGCGATCAGCGTCTTGTAGCCGAACAGCGGCTTGCGGCTGAACACCGGGATGATCTCGGTGGCGATGCCGAAGAAGGGCAGCGCGAGGATGTAGACCTCGGGGTGGCCGAAGAACCAGAACAGGTTCTGCCACATGATGGCGCCGCCGCTGGAGGCGTCGAAGACGTGCGAGCCCAGCCGCCGGTCGATCTCGAGCACCAGCAGCGCGGCGGCGAGCACCGGGAACGCCATCAGCACCAGCATCGAGGTGAGCAGCGCGTTCCAGGTGAACATCGGCATCCGGAACATCGTCATGCCGGGCGCGCGCATGCAGAAGATCGTGGTGACGAAGTTGACCCCGGACAGGATGGTGCCGAGGCCCGACAGCGTCAGGCCCATGATCCACATGTCGGCACCGATGCCGGGCGAGTAGATCGCGCTGGTCAGCGGGGAGTACGCGTACCAGCCGAACGCCGCCGAGCCGCCGGGGGACAGGAAACTGGCCAGCAGGATCAGCCCGCCGAAGGTGAACATGTAGTAGCTCAGCAGGTTGAGCCGCGGGAACGCCACGTCGGGCGAGCCGATCTGCAGCGGCAGCAGCTCGTTCGCGAACCCGACGAACAGCGGGGTGGCGAACAGCAGCAGCATGATCGTGCCGTGCATGGTGAACAACTCGTTGTACTGCTGGTCGGAGACCACGTGCTCGTTCGGCCCGAGCAGCTGGATCCGGATCAGCAGCGCCATCACGCCGGCGCACAGGAAGAAGAAGAACGACGTGATGAGGTACAGGTGCCCGATGATCTTGTGGTCGGTCGAGGAAAGCCAGGACGCGAGGATGTTCCCCTTGCGCTCCGTCCTGGGCGTTTCGTAGACGCTAACCGGGCGTTCGATCGTGCTCACTGCGTGCTCCCGGATGAATTCTGCGCGGCCTGCTGCGCCGCCATGTAGGCCTGGAACTGCTGTGGCGTCACTACCTTCAGCGTAAACAGCATTTTGGCGTGGTAAAGGCCGCACAGCTCACTGCAGTGCCCGGTGTAGGTGCCCGTCTTCGTCGCGGTGATCGTGAAGTGGTTCGGGTGGCCGGGGATGACGTCCCGCTTGAACAGGAACTCGGGCACCCAGAAGGCGTGGATGACGTCTTGTGAGGCCAGGTTGAACTGGACCGTCTCGCCCTTCGGGATCTCGAGCACCGGCAGCGGCCCCTCGCCCTGCATGTTCCCGACGTTGGTCACGCCGTACTGCGGGTACCTGAACTGCCAGCTCCACTGGAAGCCGAGCACGTTCACCGTGACGGCGGGCTTGGACGGCAGCTTGTCGATGTAGTCCTCGTCCTTGGCGGTGAAGTAGAACAGCACCGCGATCAGCACGAACGGTATCGCCGTATACGTGATCTCGATCGGCATGTTGTAACGCGCCTGCGGGGGCAGCCGGTCGCCGCGCTTGCGGTGGAAGATCACCGCCCACAGGACTAGCCCCCAGATCAGCGCGCAGACCGCGAAGGCCGAGATCCAGGATCCCTGCCAGAGCGTCAGGACCGTCTTGCCCTGCTGGGTGATCGGGTCGGGGAATCCCAGCCGGGTGAACGTATCGTTCGTGCACCCGGTGAGGCCGAGGACCACGAAGGTAAGCGCGACCGTCATGCCTGCCGCGCGGCGCACGCGCGCCCGGCCCGGACGGGGCTTTCTAGAGCCCTGCTCGGCGTTATCGGTAGTCAAGGCGAGGGCCTTCCTCGGTTCTGCTACAACGTGTCGTGCAAACAGTATCGCGCACCGGCCGCGAGCCAGCTACGACCCCACGGGTTTGAGTCATCTTTGCCGCCGGCGCGCGTACGCCGGGCCCGGGCGGGCATGATGGACGGCGTGAGGGTGTATACATGACCGGCCGACGCAACCGGTTGTTCGGCCGCGTCCCCGCGGCACCCCCGGCGGAACAGCAGGCCACCGAGCCGGTTCCGGTCATGGAGGCCGAACGGGCGCCGGATCCGCCTGTCCCCCCGGTTCCTGCCCTGACCATCGACGCCTTGGGGCGCAAGTGCCCCATCCCCATCATCATGCTCGCCGATCAGATCAGGAACGTCCCGCTGGGCGCCGTGGTGGCGGTGCTGGCCGACGATCCGGCGGCCTACACCGACATACCGTCCTGGTGCATGATGAAGGCGCACGAGTTCGCCGGGCACCGGGAGCTGCCGCAGGGCGGCTGGGCGCTGTACATCTGCCGCAGGCTGTGACGTCTAGGTCGGCTTGAACCGGCCTGTGAAGCGCGGGTCATCCTCCCACCAGGGTTTTTCTCCGTCCTGCTCCCCCTCAGCGGTCACCGCGGCGGCGGCCTGCCTGGCGTCCAGCTCGGCGTCGATCCGGGCCGCGTCGGACTCGTCCTCGCGGATCAGCTGGATCAGCTGGGCGGCCAGGAAGGGCAGGCCGACGAGGTCGCCGAGGATCCACAGCGCTCCCCCGCCGATGATCTGATCCGACTGCAGCGTGGGTCCCCACGGGCGGGCTACCGCGTGGTACCAGGCCCCGCCGATGAGATTCTGGCTGGCGATGATGGCGAGCCCGAGAAAGGCATCGCCGATAACCTCGGCGCCGGTGATCCACATCGAGACCGCGTAGGAGTATTGCTTCGGCACCGGGTCGACCCGCAGCAGCGTCCAGAAGAACGCGAAACCGGGCGCCATCAGCGCCAGGAAGGTCAGCTCCCGGACCGCGGTACTGTGGAACACCGCGGTGTACCAGGACGTGAAGTACATGACGAAGGGCACGCCCACCAGCGCGAACGTGGTGATCGCGGGGAACGTGAGGATCCGCGCCGGACGCGAGCGGATTATCGTCTCCAGGCGCGCGCCGACCCGCGGGAGTACCGCGATGACCAGCGAAATCGGGCGCCCGAGCGCGAGGAACAGCGGCACCACCAGGACGAGCAGCACCGTCTGTACCGCCCGCGCGTAGAACAGCACCGACTGGTATACGCCCACCCAGGACATCGTCGCGACGATCAGGAAGCCCAGGCCGAGGCCGAGGAACCAGATCCGGCGCGCGACCGGCCAGCCCGGCTGCTTGCGCATCGCCGCGAGGTAGCCGCCGCCGAGGATCAGCACCAGCGCCAGCATCCACGGGTCGAGCGTCCACTCGGTGAACGCCCGGGCCACCGTCAGCTCGGGCGGGCCGTGGTAGCCGCCTTCGGCCGCCCGGGTCAGCCCGGCCAGCCCGGCAGATGCGACCGCCGTCCCCATGCCCGTCACGCTACCGCCGCCCCGGCCATGGGCTGCGGCCGGGCGGCACGTCAGGCAGCGGACCGGTCAGGAGGCGGGGCGGACGGCGCCTATGTACATGATCTGGACGGGCTTGCTGCAGCCGGTGGAGGTGTTCGGCAGGTAGACCGGCTCGGTCTGGTTGGGCGGGTAGATCTTCAGGGCCGTCGCCTTGGTAGGGCCGCAGCTGGCGCTCGGGAAGTTCAGCGCGTCCACGATCTGCAGCTGGGCGTTCGCGGTCGCGCCCGCGGCCAGCGTGACCAGCTTCTTCGACGTGCTGGTGCTCCGCTTGGCGGCCAGGCCGATCTGCTTATACGGCGGGCCGGTGACCAGCGAGACGCCCGGATAGCCGAACAGCGTGCACGTGCTGCCCGAGGTGTTGGTGAAGTTGATGGCGACGTACACGCCGCCCGCGTAGCCGTTGGAGGAGCCCAGCTTGACCTGCAGCGCGCTGGTCGCGCAGGCTGGCGTCCCCGGTGCCGAGGAGGACGGCGCCACCACCGCGGGGGTATTGCTGCTGCTGGTGGCGGCCGGGGCGCTCGAACTGGCCGCGGGCGTGGAGCCGGACGCGGCCGGCTGGCTGCTGCCTGACGATGCGCATCCGGCCACGGCCGCGGTGCAGATCAGCGCCGCGGCCGTGAGGGCGAGCCGCCCGGCCCTAAGCACCACGGCTCGAAGGTGAGCAGCGAGACGACCAAAACGCGCTTCACAAGGCCTCCCCAAGCAAGAACAAGCGGTTCAAAGCCTGAGACGGCGCAGGCATGCGCCGGGTTGTGAAATGACATCACGCTTTGGTTGCCGATGCGAAGAGCCAGGCCCGTTCGGTATGAAGATCGTTATCTCAGTCGGGCAGGTGCGCCGCGACCTCGGTTGCCGCCGTGTCGCCGTAGGCGGCGGCGAAACGCTCGGTTAGCGGGCCCGGCTTCAGGTTGTACTCCTGCGGGCCGGTGGCCTCCAGGGCGTGCACCGCCATCAGGTTGCCGAGCTGGGCAGCGCGCTCGAGGGGCAGGCCCCAGGCGACGGCGGCGAGGAAGCCGGAGCGGAACGCGTCACCGGACCCGGTGGGGTCAACAGGCTTGGCGTCCGGCACCGCGGGCACCGAGATGGTCGGCTCACCGCGCTGCTCGATCTTGGCGCCGGCCGCGCCGAGGGTGGTGATCCTGACCCCGACCCGGGCCAGCATCTCCGCGCTGCCCCAGCCGGACTTGCGCTCGATCAGGGCTTCCTCGTACTCGTTGCCGAACAGGTAGTCCGCGCCGTCGACCAGCGTACGCACCTGCTCGTCGTCGAGGATCCTGGCCAGCTGCTGGGATGGGTCGGCGGCGAAGGGCAGGCCCGCCTCGCGGCAGTCCACGGTGTGCGCGACCATGGCCCCCGGGTCGCCGGCGCCGATCAGCACCAGGTCGATGCCGCCGTGCTCCTCCGCCAGCGGAGCGAGCTTGATCTCGGCGTCCTCGCTCATCGCGCCCGCGTAGAACGAGCCGATCTGGTTGCCGTCCATGTCGGTCGTGCAGACGAAGCGCGCGGTGTGCTTGAGCAATGACTCCCGCACGCACGCCGTGCTTACCCCGTGGGCCTCCAGCCAGCGCCGGTATTCCTCGAAGTCAGCCCCGACCCCGCCGACGAGCAGCGGGCGCAGGCCGAGCACGCCCAGGCCGAAGGCGATGTTGGCGGCGACACCGCCGCGTCGGATGGCCAGTTCATCGACGAGGAACGACAGCGAGACACGGTCGAGCTTGTCCGCGATGAGCTGGTCGGTGAACTTACCGGGGAACGTCATTAGGTGGTCGGTGGCAATCGACCCCGTGACCGCGATACGCACGGCGCTACCCTACCCCCCGGGTCGGCGTCAGTGGAACGAATCGCCGCAGGCGCAGGAACCCGTCGCGTTCGGGTTGTCGATCGTGAAACCCTGCTTCTCGATCGTGTCCACGAAGTCGATGGTCGCGCCCATCAGGTACGGGGCGCTCATCTTGTCGGTCACGACCTGCACGCCGCCGAAGTCGGCGACAATGTCGCCGTCGATGTCGCGCTCGTCGAAGTAGAGCTGGTAGCGCAGACCCGAGCAACCGCCCGGCTGCACCGCGATACGCAGCCTGAGGTCGTCGCGACCCTCCTGGGCGAGCAGTGAGCTCACCTTGTCCGCGGCACCGTCGGTCAGGACGATCCCCTGCGTGGCCTCTTGCTGAACAGTCACCTTAGCTCCCGCCTGGTGTATGTGCCGCGCTTGGACGGCGTCTGGCGTTGCTCCAACGTGCAATCCCAACGATATGCGGTGCGCCGGCATTCCAGCCACCCCTGAGGCGTGGCTCACAGCGTCCCTGAGGCGGGCCGCTACAAGCCGGGTGCGCCCCAGACCGGGAACCACCGGGCCAGGTCCGGCTCCCACTTCAGGTCGTCGCCGATCACGCCCTTGACCTCCAGCTCGAGCGCGTTGTTCCGGCGCTCGCCGGACAGCGGGGCGAACGGGTAAAACGAGCCCCGCTTGTACAGGTAGATGAGGGCGAGGCGGCGCTCCTGCTCGTCGGAGAAGGCGACCAGGGTACATAGCAGCTGCGGGCCGAAGCCGTTGTCGACCAGCGAGGAGTTGACCGCGTGCAGGTCGGTGACCAGCGCCTCGAGCTCGTCCGACATGCGCGAGCTGACCAGCCAGGTGAAGCCGTAGTCGTCCTTGGTCACCTCGACCGGCAGGCCGCCCTCGGCGTGCGAGCTCGAGTTGAGCAGCTCCTGTACGTCCTTCTGCATGTCGGAGAAGGACCGGCCCTCCACCGGGCGGAAGCACACGGAGCCGGATCCAGTGGGCTTGAATCCGGCTCCCGCGTCCAGCGTGATCGCCGCGGACGGCAGCGCGAACAGGTCGTCCAGCTTGGGCTGGACCGGCTTGGTGCGGCCCAGCAACGTGTCCAGGAAACCCACGAGCGCTCCGTCCTAAACTGGTCCTCAGCCGGCGGTCCGGTTGAGCTGCTGCTGGATCTTGTCGAGCTCGGCCAGGCGGCGCTCCAGGCTCGGGTGGGTGGAGAAGATGTTGGCCAGCTTGCTGCTCTTAGCGGCCAGGTGCGCGGCCGGCGTGAAGTAAAACGCGTTCAGCGGCTGCTGGGTGCGCAGGTCCTTGGTCGGGATCCTGGCTATGTCCCCGGTCACCTTGACCAGCGCGGACTTCAGCGCGCTCGGCCGCCCGGTGAGCAGCGCGCCGCTGCGGTCCGCGGACAGCTCGCGATACCGGGACAACAGCCTGATCAGCAGGAAGCTGACCGCGTAGACGACCACGCTGACCGCCATGAGGACCAGCCAGATGGGCAGGGCGTTCTGGTTGCTGTTGTCACGCCGACCGCCGCCGAACAGCTCCCCGTAGAACGCGATCCTGACCAGCAGCGCCGCGATGATGGCCAGGAACGACGCGATCGTCATCACCTGGACGTCCTTGTGCGCCACGTGCGACATCTCGTGGGCGAGGACGCCCTCGAGCTCGTCGTTCTCCAGGCGGCGCAGGATTCCCCTGGTCGCGCAGACCACGGCGTGGTCGGCGTTGCGGCCGGTCGCGAACGCGTTCGGCATATCGGTGTCGGCGATCGCGACCCGCGGCTTGGGCATGTCAGCCAGCGCGCAGAGCCGGTCCACGATGCCGTGCAGCCGCGCGGCTTCCGGCGAGTCGGTCGGGCTTACCTCTTTTGCCCCCGCCGTGGCCAGCGCGATCTTGTCGGAGTAGAACAGTGACCCGATGGCGAAGCCCCCGCCCAGGATCACGGCAAAGAACACGATCGCGGTACTGGACGCGCCGTACGCCGTCCCGATGCCGATGATCGCGGCGATGAACGCGACAAAGACCAGCCCGAGCAGGAACAAGGTCGCGGTCATCCGCACCGTGAGCCCCCGGTCGGGCGCATACCTGGTACGCGCCGCCATGGCGACACCTCCGTTCGGCCCCCGGCTGGTCGTAACCGCCCGGGACCAGCAGCCAATTATCTAGCTCAAATCTACCCGTCCAACGCTGAGCGCCAGCCGAACGTTACCCGCGAGTATGCTCAGGACCTTCTGCCCACGGCTTAACCGGGGGCGTCCCCGAGCCAGCCGGGCCCTAGCCGGGGATCAGGCCTTCCTCGGTGAGCATCTCGCGGACCTCGTCCATGCTCGCGTCCTCAGGCGGAAGGATCAGGTCAGACGGTTCCAGGGTGTCGGCGGCCAGCGCCGAGCCGTGGGCGCGAACCTGGTCGAGCAGGCCGTGCAGCGCCGCGGTGAAGGCCGCCTCGTCGTTGCGGTTGACGGCCGCCTCGAGCTCGCTGTCCAGGCGGTTCAGCTCGGCGGTGGCCGCGTCGTCGATGCTGAACTGGCCCTCGCCGCTGATTCTGACGATCACTATCCCTCACCGTCCTGCGGCTCGGCGGGCCGGTCGGCCGCCGGGATGCTGGCCGGCTGAGCCTGTCCCTGGGATGCCTGGGCCCCGGCCTGGGGGGCCTGGGCCCCTTGGCTGTTGCCGTTGGCGCCGCCCTCGAGCTGCTTGGGCGCCCCGGCCGTGATCTCGCCCTTGAGCCTGCTCAGCTCGCTCTCGACGTCGCTGCTCGCGGACATCATGTCGAGTTCGCTTTGGATGTCGTCGCGCTGGCCGCCCACGGCGTCGTCCAGTGCGCCCGAGGCCATCAGCTCGTCGATCGCGCCCGCGCGGGCCTGCATCTGAGCCGTCTTGTCCTCGGCCCGCTGGATCGCCATGCCGACGTCGCCCATCTCCTCGGAGATGCCGGTGAACGCCTCGTTGATCCTGGTCTGGGCCTCGGCCGCGGTGTAGGTGGCCTTGATGGTCTCCTTCCTGGTGCGGAAGGCGTCCACCTTGGCCTGCAGTCGCTGGGAGGCGACCGTCAGCTTCTCTTCCTCGCCCTGCAGTTGGGCATACTGCACCTGCAGGTCGTTGAGCTGGCCCTGTGCCGACGCCTTGCGCTCCAGGGCGCCACGGGCGAGGTCCTCACGGCCCATCCCGAGCGCCTTGCGCGCCTGGTCCTCGAGCTTGTTGGATTGCTGCTGGAGCTGGTTCATCTGCAGCTCGACGCGCTTGCGCGACGTGGCGACATCCGCGACCCCACGGCGCACCTTCGTCAGCAACTCGAGCTGCCGCTGGTAGGAGTAGTCCAGGGTCTCACGAGGGTCTTCCATCTTGTCCAGGGCCTTATTGGCCTTGGCCTTGAAGACAAGTGAGACTCGCTTCATCACGCCCATACGCGCGGCCGTCCCCTTCATTAACATCTTCGCCGCCATCAGTCCGCGTGACCGGGCCGAAATCATGGGTCCGGGCACCCGGCTAGACGGCGGACGAGCCCGTGCGACTAGTCGCAATCCACCCTACGCGGTCTCCCGCATTGCGAGCTACAGTGCGGGCCCCCCGGCGATGGGTGGCGCCAGCCCCACCTCTGCTGGCTTCGGGGGGCCATTCCCCCCGTTCCCCCCGATAAGCTAAGCGCGTGTTCCGACGCCGTAGCGCCGGGGCGACGGACGGCACGGCCCAGGATTCCCCGGGCGCGCAGAGCCCGGACGGCCCGGCAGACACCAGACCCCGTTCCGCCGCAGAGGCGGCCAAGGGGCGCCCCACGCCCAAGCGCAGCGTAGCCGAGGCCAAGCGCCGCCAGCCGATCACCGGCTCGTCGCGGGCGGCGGCGGCCGCTCCGCGTACCAAGGAAGAGAAGGCCAAGGCCCGGACGAACCGGGCCGGCCGGTACGAGGCCATGAGGCGGGGCGAGGAGTGGGCGCTGAACCCGCGCGACCGCGGCCGGGCTCGCGCCCTGACCCGCGATTTCGTGGACTCCAAGCGCCGGGTGAGCGAGTACTACATGTACATCCTCGTCGTCCTGCTCGCCGCGGTGTTCGTACGGAGCCCGGCGGCCCAGGCGATCATCTCACCGGTGGTCCTGCTGCTGATCCTGGTCATCGTCGTCGACGCCACGCTGATCCGGCGCAGCCTGACCCGGCTGATGGCCGAGCGGCTGCCCGGTGAGTCCACCCGGGGCCTGACCATGTACGCGGTGATGCGGGCGCTGCAGATCCGCAGGTTCCGGGTGCCGACTCCGCGTGTCCGCCCCGGCGACAAGATCTGATCTCGGCCCGATCTGATCTCGGCCCGTTCGCGGCGTTACGGGTGAGAACGTTGTGAGCCGTGTGATTCTCAAACGCGCGACGTCTAAAGTTGGGGACCATGGAATACCGACACCTTGGCCGCAGCGGCCTGATGGTCAGCGAGATCGCCTACGGGAACTGGATCACCCACGGCGACCAGGTCGAGGAGCAGGCCGCCATCGATTGCGTCCGGGCCGCGCTGGACGAGGGCATCACCACGTTCGACACCGCCGACGCCTACGCGGGCGGGCGGGCCGAGGAGGTCGTCGGCCGGGCGCTGCACGGGGTGCGCCGGGAGTCGCTCGAGATCTTCACCAAGGTGTACTGGCCAACCGGCGACAAGCCGAACGACCGTGGCCTGTCGCGCAAGCACATCACCGAGTCGCTGCACGCCTCGCTGCGCCGGCTGCAGACCGACTACGTAGATCTGTACCAGGCGCACAGGTACGACCACGAGACCCCGATCGACGAGACCATGCGCGCCTTCGACGACCTGGTCCGCGCGGGCAAGGTGCTGTATGTGGGCGTGTCCGAGTGGCGTGCCGAGGAGATCGCGGCCGCGCTGCGGGTGGCCGGCGAGCTCGGCCTGGACCGGATCGTGTCAAACCAGCCGCAGTACAACATGCTGTGGCGGGTCATCGAGCCCGAGGTCGTGCCGCTGTGCGAGAAGGAAGGCATCGGACAGCTGGTTTTCTCACCGATCGCGCAGGGCGTGCTGACCGGAAAGTACGAGCCGGGCGCGGCGCCTCCGGCGGACTCCCGGGCCACCGCGCCGGCTGGTTCGGGCTTCATCAAGCGCTGGCTCAGGGACGATACGCTCGCGGCGGTGCAGCGGCTGCGGCCGCTGGCCGACGAGGCGGGGCTGTCGCTGGCCCAGCTGGCGGTGGCGTGGACGCTGCAGAACCAGAACGTGTCCGCGGCCATCGTGGGCGCGACCCGGCCCGCGCAGGTGCACGAGAACGTCAAGGCGGCCGGGGTCACGCTGGACGCCGGCCTGATGAGCCGGATCAACGAGGCCCTCGGCGACGCGGTGGTCCGTGACCCGTCCCGGACCGCCAGCCCGCCGTCACGCCCCTAGCCAGGGCCTCTAGGTCCGGCTCAGTCCTCCGGGTGCAGGCTCATCGGACCGTACTCGGTCCTGGTGTCGTCGAGCAGCGAGACCTGGTCCACCCCGGCCGCGAGCAGTGCGCGCCAGTTCTCCCCGAGCCAGCTCTCCGCGTCGCCCTGGCTGGCGAAGATCGCCTCCTGCAGCTCGTCGGCGGTGATCGCGGTGCCGTCAGCCTTCTCGTACCGCCAGGTCCAGGGCATCGTTCGGTGGCCTCCCGCTGAGACAAGCACTGTGCGTGTGCTGACTGAGGGTAGCTCAGGCCGGAGACGGCCGCGACCGGGTGGGTGGTGAGCGGCTAGTGAGCGTTAACAAGACATGAATAACGCGCAGAACAAGATGGCCCAGACGGCCTTGCCGCGGCCGGTGACCGGGCTCCAGCCCCAGACGTCACTCAGCGCGTCCACCATCTGCAGGCCGCGGCCGGCTTCCTCGTTCCGGTCTGGCATCCGGAGTACCGGGGCGCGGTCGGACGGGTCGAGAACGGCGCACATGACCTCGCCGGTCCGGCGCAGCAGGCGCAGGCCGAGCGGCTGGCCGGGCTCCTCGGCGGACCGGGCCGCGTGCGACACGGCGTTGGCCACGAACTCCCCGACGATGGCTTCGGCGTCGTCGGCGAGCGTGACCAGGTCCCACTCTTTCAGCGTGTTCCTGGTGAACTTCCTGGCGGTCCGGCCGGACTGGACACCGGTATTGAGGGGGCACGCCGCCACCGCGGGCGAATCCCACCAGTCGGACGGCATCCGGACCACACGCGGGCGGCCAGGCGCGTATTCCCGCAGCCTGGCGGCCAAGTCAAGCGGCCGGCGAACGGCAGGATCGACCTTCGTTCGTGTCGGCAACCCTACTTGGCTCAAGCCCATCGCGACCCCGCGAAGCTAGGAACGGCAATCCCAGATGATTGACGCAAATCACATCCTGCCCGAGATTCCGCCTTTC
>Ga0207689_10005437_pt1 | contig 11400 bp, 10 predicted proteins | sample KBSMisM52_FD_184312 | JGI IMG/M metagenome (GOLD analysis project Ga0207689, IMG submission 184312) | Miscanthus rhizosphere microbial communities from Kellogg Biological Station, Michigan, USA - KBS Miscanthus M5-2 (SPAdes) (version 2) | ecosystem: Host-associated > Plants > Roots >... | reverse complement strand
TGTCAAGGAGGGCTCAACTAGTTAATGCGGGCCCTCCTTGACACCGATTTCCATCGCGTAGGATTTGGCGTTCGGCGGGGATAAATTCGAAACGAATCGAATTCGTAAGATGTGTTGTCACTCACCGCCATTTATGTAGAGGGCCAAAGAGTAATGAGGCAACAGTTTGACTGGAGCCTTTTACTGGATTTCCTCTTCACGTCTTCCGTGCAATTTTGAGTTTCAAGAAAAATTCAAACAACCTTCAAGACAAATCTGGTCTGTTCGGCTATCAAGCGTGCCGATATGAGATTGATCAAAGGACTTCGTCAACTGTTTTCCGGCGCGAATTCAAGGACAGAAAGGCGGATCGAACAATCGGAATTGCTATTGAGACGAACGAAATCAGTCGAGGTCATAGTGGAAACCGAAGAAGAAGTTTTCTATCAAACTAAGCACGAGTCTCTGGCTCCTGATGGGACCGAGATCGAGACTGAGTCGAATGAGGGAAATAGGCATATCTAGTCGGAGTCAACAACATGAGATCTGTAAACACACGCAGACTTACTCTTTCGTTAATCCTCGTGGCAGTTATGTTTCTTGGCGGTTGCGCAACGCGTGGAACTAATGCCGAAGACAAACAAAAGGCCGCCGATTCCTCGATGGCAGCGGCCTCACCTAATGCCCCTGTTTCCGAGCCAGGTGCTTCCACCTCTGGTCCCAACCTCATTTCTCTTGCCTCCGGTGCCTTCATCCTGAAGCGGCCCAGCGAATGGTCTGATGACTGGTCAGTCTTCAATCTCCTTGACGAAAACCCAAAACAGTTCTGGGCTACGGCCAAGGGAACTACTACTCCGCAGGAGATCATTATCGCGCTGCCTGAAAGAACGCTATTCAAGACGTTCGAATTCGATAACTATAGCCACGACGCTCAATTTGTTGGTTGTGATGCAAAGGATGTATTAGTCGAGGTGTCAGACACAAACGAGGGCGAAGGATTTCAAAAAATTATCGAGGCTTCACTGAAAGACGCTGTTGACAACCAGCGGTTTGCTGTCTCGGCTGATGTGCCCGGTCGCTGGATTCGATTAACCGTGAGAAATAACCATGGGTCGCCAGACGTTACGCAGTTGGCAGATTTTCGCGGTTATGGCACCCAACTGACCCATGACGCAACGCCTGATATCAATGGCACGTACGAGGTTTATTTCACCGGCGATCTTCACCTTCGTCAACAGGGTACGGCAGTGGTTGGCTGCTATGAATCACGGCAAGGCCGTGTCCAGGGAGGCTTCGAAGGAAAGGCTTTTAAGTTTACCTGGTTCGAGAAGACTGGGTATTCGGTCAAAGAAATCGGCCCGGGGGTCATGGTGTTTAGTCCTGACCGCAAACAGCTTTATAGTCTCTGGTCCGACGGAACTCGCCAGCGATTAGTGCTGGGAACGAAGAAGAGCGATGAAATTGGCAGCTGCCCGGATTTTTCCGGTGGTGTCGAAGAACAGTTAGCCAAAGATCTGGAAGAGTTCGGACGCGCCCGTCTTTATGGCATCAACTTCGACTCAGACTCAGATCGAATCAAGGACGAATCTAAACCGACGCTGGATAAGATCGTCGCCATTCTGAAAGCAAAGCCTGGTTGGAAGATAACAATTGAAGGACATACTGATTCAACGTCGACGCCACAACATAACCAGGATCTTTCCGAGCGACGAGCGAAGGCAGTAAGCAACTATCTTCAAGCGGTGGGAATTCAGCCATCTCGTCTCGAGACGATCGGCTTTGGGGATAGCAAACCGGTAGCAAGTAACGACAGCGAACTTGGGCGCTCTCAGAATCGACGTGTGGAACTGATTAAGCACTAACAGAGAAGGCGCGGTAGTTCGAAGTAAGAAGTTACCCTTCATTGGTAAACGTTGTCACCAGAATTCAATTGATGAAGAGGGCGCGGCCAAAAGGAGAAATCTCATGAAGTGGCAGAGACTTATCGTTGCTTGTCAATTGGTAGTTAGCCATTGTCGCCAGCGTCATACTGCTCGAGCTAATTGGCGACCGCCAGGGTCTCACCTTCGCGTCATGGCGCTAATCCTGCTGACAGCGGGAATCACTTCAGCGCAACAAACCAACTGGGAACTCGAACCCGAAACAGATTCACGCCTTCCCATGGGTGGGATCTCGGTCGTCGAAGGGTCAACCGACGCGAGTGGAGTGGAATTCATATTGAACAACATCACGATCATGAATCCTCTCAACGTCACCCTGGTTTCACTGAATCAACCAGCCTCACTCGAGTTGCTGGTCTATAAGGAAGCGCCTGACAAACCGCTTTTACAAGGCACGACCGGGACAGATGGATCCGTGAGTTTCAGTTTCCGCACAGATGAGACAGTGCTACTGAGAGTCAAGGGTGCAGAAGGTAATCGCTATCAAATGATGCTCTGGGTCGGACCTCAAATTGAGATGGAGCCCGCGACTACTTACGTAACGATGGAGGAGTATCGACAAACCGCAACGGCAAATCCGGCGAATCCGGCGAATCCGGCAAGTCCTGGGGCGGTAGCAACTGGTCCTTCTTTTCTCAAGTGGATTTCAATACTCCTCGGCCTCATTCTCATCGCACTCATTGTGATTATCGTTCTACTTTTTAAAGGTAAGAAGAAGAGCGCCGGGGCGCTGCTTGTATTGATGACGCTTGGGAGTTCTTCGCTTCTCGGTCAGCCACCGCCTACTTCGCGCGATTTAAAACCAGCTAAAGCTTCTCCAGCAGCTACAACTCAACAAATTCAGGACCAGCTCAAGAAGTTAAAAGAAGCGCTCGACAATCTGACTAAGGCAGGCATCAAGGCAGAGCCAAAAGCGATTGATCCCAGCAAACCAGCCGAAGAGATCTCCGTGAAGCCGAGTGATTTCATCATAAAGCTTCCGGACAATATCAATAACACGGTTGCAGCCACGAAGATGTTGCTGCTCTTCCTGGAACAATTCGGGCTGATTGATCCGCGCGAAGCGGCAGTGCAACCCAATCTCAATCCTCCTGGCCAGCCATCTATTCCTTCACGTTGTTATCTCGATCCGAATTGCAGTCAATGCTTCGCTGATGCCACTGCCAAGCTTAAGAAAGCGCGTGGTCTTTTAGAAACACAATATGTAATCTACAAGCAGACCGAACTGAAGGCCGGACGAATCATCGAAATGGCGGACGCTGCTGCCAGTCTCAGTCCATACGGAAAGTTGTTATGGAACGTCCAAAAGGACAATCCGAAAGAACCGATGAATCAAGCTCGGGAAAAATTCTACGCCACCTATGACGGCAATTTGGTTAAGTTGCTCAACATGGTCAACGAAGGGTTGATTGCCATTGGAGATTGTGAGCGCGTCAACTACGGTGAACAGGATTGGCACAATCGCTTTGGCATGCCTTATTACCTGTTCGTAAGAGAACGCTATACGCGGAAGTAGTTGCAGCCAAAGGGTGGACCAGATTGTTTTTATGGGATCTGTCGTTCCGTCGTTAACATTTTGCTCGACGGGTAAATTTCACACAGAAGCACTTCCTCGGTCTCCACCGTTAGCTCGACAAACCTGTCCTGGTTCGTGAGCATTCGTATTGCTCGGTTCCCGCATCTGTCTTAGAATTCGCGCCTGTAAGTAGTTGTCTTTGTCGTTCTATTCGCGTCACCCTGTCTTGGTAGGGCAACCATTAGTTTCGTCTTGAAGGTTGCTTGAAATTTTCCTGAAAGCCACAAATCCTCACCCGTTAGCTTGATTTCGTCATGGTTGAAGACAACCTCGCTTATGAATTCGATGGGTTTCGGCTCACTCCCGCTGAGCGCCAACTCCTGCGCGACGGAAACCCTGTAGCACTCGCACCAAAAGCTTTTGACACTCTTGTAGTGCTCGTCCAGAACCACGGCCACGCGTTGAAGAAGGACGAATTGATGAGGCGCGTATGGCCGGATGCTTTCGTTGAAGAGAGCAACTTGAACCACTACATCTCAGTTCTCAGAAAATCGCTCAATTGTGGAAGCAGCGGGGATGGATACGTCCAGACTGTGCGCGGTTATGGTTTTCGTTTCAACGCCGATGTGCGAGCGGTGAGTGAAGAGAGTACTCCGCTGTTGGTGCATAGGAAGACGCGAACACATGTCATTCTGAGGGAAGAAGAAACACAGACTCAGAAGACGACCATCACAGTTGAGAAATCGGGTACCTGGCGGCTCGGCGTTGTGACGGCGCTCGTCGTTGTTATGTTCGCGGGAGTGGCGGCAGTTTATTTCGGATCTAGCAGGCGAGTCCGGCGTCCAAATGCAGTCGCGGTTTCTCCCGATCAATCCTCTCGGGTTTTCGTGAATCGAGAAGCTCGCGAAGCCTACCTGCGAGGGCGCTACTTCTGGAATAAACGCACACCAGATGACATCATGAAGGCCGAATGGGAATTTCGCCGTGCTGCCCAAATCGATCCAAATTATGCACTCGCATACGTAGGCATGGCAGATTGTCTGTTACTTGGCGGCGCTGTTCCTTCCAATACTGAGAGTGCCAAGGATCTAGCCCTTAAGGCGATTGCACTGGACGACACTACAGCTGAAGCACACGCCACCCTTGCATACTATCTCGGCGCAGTTGAATGGAATTGGACGGAAGCAGAGAGTGAATTTGAAAAGTCAATTGCGTTGAATCCCAACTATGTTACTGCCCATCATTGGCACGCCTATAATCTTGCCTCGCTCGGCCGCATGGATGAAGCGGTGGGGGAAATCCAAAAGGCTCGGGAACTCGACCCTCTTTCGAGCATCATTAATACGGACGTAGGTCACATACTGTACCTGGCGGGGCGCTTCGATGAAGCTATCGCGAACTATTCAGTGGCCTTGCAACTGAATCCCGACTTTCGCGTCGCGCGCTGGCGGCTTGGCGAGGTCTACATTCAGACCAAACGTTATGAAGAAGGGATGACTGAATTACAAAAAGCCATCAATCTGGAATCTGTGAGTGTTTCAGGTCTGGAGTTGTGGAAGGCGCATGCTGATGCGGTGAACGGTCACCGCGAAGAAGCGTTACAGATCCTTAGTCGCCGACGTGTGGATGCAGAGTCGCGTGGGCATTCATATGGGATTGCTTTGGTCTATGCAGCACTAGGCGACAACGACTCAGCCTTTGAATGGTTGGAAAAGGGACTCCAGGTACATGACGGTCAACTTGCGCTGATCAAAGTTGATCCGATGCTTAAGAACATTCGCAGCGACCCCCGTTACGCAAAACTTCTGCATCGCATGAATCTTCCTACGACCTAAAGTCACAATCTGACATCTTCGCCGAGATAGACTTTCCCCATTCCTACCGCGTCAAACTGTTTTACTATTATTGGTTCTTGTGCGTGTAGGTTCGTGTGATTTTTGGGATCGTCTTTTATGTCCGCGAGATCGACGCATCCACAAAATCACACTAACCATCACTCAAAAAGCCCTCACGACGCTTTCAGCCATCGTCACCAGGACACCTCTCAAATTTAAGTTAAAGTTTGGCGAGCGGGGAACACGACGAACATGCCGGCACGCGCGCAGGTCTTTCGCGCTGTCGCTGAAGATGCTAGTTTCGCAAGAGATTCAACCTTCATCTTCCGCATCATTTTCCCCGGTGAGCTTACCGCGATCTCGCTGATGCCATTAACATTCATATGAATCCCTGATCCTCAAATCAGCACGGTTGACGATTCGTGGCTCTGACTAAATACAAAGGGTTTCGATCGATCCCTTAGTACAATTGTTTCTCCCTTTCGCTTGTGATTTACTCTCACCCTCGTCAAACAATTTCCCCCTCCCCTAGCTCATTCACAAGAAAGGAGCAATGATGAAAAGTGCAACCGATCTAAAGCGTGAAACTCCCGTTGAGGTTGAAGTCGACCCGCGTCTTTCACGCGGCGTGAAGGCGTTTTTGAAGGTGCTTAATTCTTCGGATGGCCCGCCGCTTGAATCCTTACCACCACTTGACGCCCGTGAAGTGCTGGTGGGCGCGCAGGCTTCCGTTCCAGTTGATCTTTCGGGCATCGAAGAGTCGGAGAAAACCATCACGGCCCAGGGCCACACGATCAAACTTAACGTCGTGCGTCCAGAGGGCGTTAAAGGCAACCTCCCGGTTTTTATGTTCATACATGGCGGCGGCTGGGTGTTGGGCGATTATCCGACGCACAAGCGGATGGTCCGAGACCTTGTTGTTCTTACCGGTTTTGCCGGAGTCTTCGTTAATTACACGCGGACACCCGATGCCAAATATCCACAAGCCATCAATGAAATCTACGCCGCAACGAAGTGGGTAGCTGAGCACGGCGAGGAGATCAATGTGGACGGGAGAAATCTAGCCGTCGTCGGCAACAGCGTCGGCGGCAATATGACTGCCGCGACCGCGCTGAAGGCGAAAGATGAAGGTGGCCCCGAGATCAAACTCCACATCATGATGTGGCCGGTGACGGACGCCAACTTCGAGACTGAGTCATTCAAACAGTTCGGCGAGAAGCGTTTCCTTACCACGCCTTTGATGAAGTGGATGTGGGACCTCTACACGACTGACCCAAAACAGCGCAAAGAGATCTATGCAGCGCCATTGCAGGCAACTGTCGAACAATTGAAGGGGCTACCTCCCGCGCTGATCCAAGTTGCAGAGAGCGACATTCTGCGCGACGAAGGCGAGGCTTACGGGCGCAAGCTGGATGAAGCGGGCGTCAAGGTTACTACGGTGCGTTACGACGGCATGATCCACGACTTCGGCTTGCTGAATGGCTTAGCTGAAGAGCCGGCGGTTCGTTCGCTGTTTGAGCATGCGGCTGCGGAACTGAAGAAATATCTGCAATGAGAAAGTCATTAGCAAACATGTGATGCTCTGTCTTAGCCAACACGACCGGCGGCTTGAAACGCCGATCGGAAAAATGAAAGGCAAGGTAACAGTATGAAAATCGTAGTCATTGGTGGAAGCGGGCTCATCGGATCAAAGCTCGTAGCAAAACTCAGCGCTCTGGGACATGAGGCTGTAGCGGCGTCTCCCAATTCAGGTGTTAACACGCTTACCGGCGAGGGATTGGCCGAAGTACTCGAGGGAGTGCAGGTCGTTGTGGATGTCTCGAATTCACCGTCGTTTGAGGATGCTGCGGTCCTAAACTTCTTCGAGACGTCCACACGCAATCTCCTCTCCTATGAAGCGGTTGCTCGTGTGGGCCATCATGTAGCGCTCTCAGTCGTTGGGAGCGAGCGTTTGCCTGAGAGCGGTTATCTTCGAGCAAAGATCGCGCAGGAGAACCTGATCAAGGAAGGTTCGATCCCCTACTCAATCATTCATGCGACTCAATTCTTCGAGTTCGTAAACCGCATCGCTGACGAAGCTACCAGTGGAAACAGTGTTCACCTTCCGCCCGTGCTATTCCAGCCTATAGCCGCCGACGATGTTGCCACCGCGGTTTGCGAAGTGGCTACTGGTTCACCTTTAAATGGCGTAGTTGAAGTGGGTGGACCAGAACAGTTCCGTTTCGACGAGCTGATCCGACAAGCGCTAAGCGCGCGCAACGATCCGCGCGAGGTAATCGCTGATCCACACGCAAAATACTTCGGCACCGAGTTGAGCGAGCGCAGCCTTGTCCCGGACAATGATGCGCAACTTGGCGAGACGCACTTCGAAGATTGGGTCAGCCGGTCCACAAGTCAGGTCCGGGGAACGACGCTGCAACGCGCAACCGCTGCTTCTCAAAAGCAATAGCCGTTAAGCCGGCCGCAAATTCTGACAACTTAAACCTTCGAGAACGACACAACAGAAAGGAGAGAGTGTTATGAGCACTTTTACAACGAAGGATGGAACACAGATTTACTATAAGGATTGGGGCACCGGACAACCGATTGTCTTCAGTCACGGCTGGCCACTGACGGCGGACGCCTTTGAGGACCAGATGTACTTCCTTGCCTCGAATGGCTATCGCTGCATTGCCCACGATCGCCGTGGCCATGGCCGCTCAAGTCAACCTTGGAACGGCAACGACATGGACACCTATGCCGATGACCTTGCGGCACTCGTTGAGGCGCTTGATCTTAAGAAAGCAATTCATGTCGGACACTCGACCGGTGGCGGCGAAGTAGCCCGCTATGTCGGACGCTACGGTACAAAGCGCGTGGCTAAGGTGGTGCTGATTAGTGCGATCCCGCCATTGTTGGTGAAGACTGAAGCGAATCCTAATGGGCTTCCAAAGGAGGCGATCGATCAGTTGCTCGGCGGCATACGGGCCGACCGCGCACAGTTTTTCAAAGACTTTAGCATCCCGTTCTACGGCTTCAACCGGCCAGGAGCAAAAGTCTCTGAAGGCTTGCGCGATAGTTTCGTTCTGCAGTCGTTGTTAGCTGGTTTCCCAAACGTCTACGCTTTCACACAATCGGCTGACTTCACTGAAGATCTCAAGAATTTCGACGTTCCGACACTCATCATGCATGGCGATGATGATCAGGTCGTACCGATTGCTATTACTTCGCTTGTGTCGTCCAAGATTGTGAAGGGCGCCACACTCAAGGTGTACCCGGGATTACCGCATGGTATGTGCTCGACTCACAAGGATCTCATCAATGCTGATTTGCTCGAGTTCATAAAGAAAGCTCAGACAAGCTCTCAAACGGCCTGAGTTCGCAACGCGGCGGCAGATCGCATCAGGTCTGCGCGGTCTGTCGTCGCGTCAAGGAATTAAAACGTCGATCAATTTTCACATCAGTAGTTTCGTCGACGGGAATGTGGCGGCTTTAGTTAGAGCCTTGGGAGGTTCACATGCACGAAGAAGACTTGGAAGTGCTGATAACACTAGATGACCCAGGTGAGGATACGCTAGAAGAGGATAGGTTCCATCTTAAGGATGAAAATAGCGGTCCCTTGCGTCCAACTAGGAAGCGAACCGCAGATGTCATTGTTGATAACGAGGATAGGCAAGTTTAGCTAGCGACCCTCATCTTGACTCATTCAACAATTCGCCGATTGTCTTGACGGTGCGGGCCTGGTTCTCCAGCTCCCCAGCCGAATAGGATCAGTCTAACGTTAACTTGTCTGTCTATCACATTCGTTTTCGGATAGCAGTCCCACAAATGTCCATTTCACGACGCAAATTCATTCAGCTGTCGGCCGCGTTTGGCGCCACGTTGGCATTGAGATCACGTGATGTCGGTGCGTCAACGTTTGAATCGACCGAAAGACGCGATCTATTCCCACAGGGTGTTGCGTCAGGTGATCCGCATGCCGACAGTGTCATTCTGTGGACGCGGCGTCCGCCGATTGGCGAGTCCACTGCCAAAAAGTTGATCGTCGAGATTTCCAATGATCAGAAATTCCAGTCCGTTTTTTCGACCGCCATTGCAAAGCTATCTGCCGAGACGGATTGGACCTGTCGCGTACTGGCCGCAGGGCTGAAGCCACGGCGCGTCTATTGGTTTCGTTTTATCGACGAACATGGCTTCAGTAGTCGTATCGGTCGAACTATCACAGCGCCTTCAACGAACGATCGTGGCCCAGTCAACTTCACATTTGTCAGTTGCCAAATGGTGCCGGCAGGAGCTTGTAATGCTTATCGCAAAATGATCTGGGAAGACGAACAGAAGGGAACTGAAGATCAACTCGGCTTCGTGCTCCATCTCGGCGACTTTATCTATGAGGTTGTGTGGTACCCGGAAGATCGAGCCCAATACTACTCACGTAAATTGCGCGATGTGATTCGCTACCCGCAAGGCGAAAAGGTTCGTGACTTTCACGTCCCCGTAACCGTTGAAGATTATCGCGCGCTGTATCGCGGCTATCTTTCTGATCCGGACTTGCAGGACGCGCGTGCTCGCTGGCCCTTTGTGTGTATGTGGGACAACCATGAGTTCTCCTGGAAAGGATGGCAGAGCCAACAAGACTTCGCCGGCGTGCGACCCGCGCAGACACGAAAGGTGGTCGCGAACCAGGCTTGGTTCGAATACCAACCAGCGCGGGTGGTAAAGCCGAGTTCTGATCTCAATCGGTTCGATGTCCCACCAGTTAAGGACACGCCGCTAACTACGCTCGACGATCATGGCCTTGGTCTGGAAGCAGGTAACCAGGCCGCGATAAACAGTCTGAAGATTTATCGTTCTCTACGCTTTGGCAGGAACGTGGAATTGATTCTCACTGACAATCGTTCGTTTAGATCCGAACCAGTGATGCAGCGCAAGGAAGCTGCCGTGTTTCAGGTGCAGAGTTTTCCTTACGTGTATTTAGAAAATGCTGTTGACGTTCTCGATGCGGGTCGGGCCTACAACAATGGAAAGCCACCCGATACGATCAATCTCAATGGGACGCAGGTTCCTAATTTTCGTAAACACGAACCACCACAGTCGATTCTTGGACGAGAGCAGAAGAGTTGGCTCCTAAACAAGCTGCGCCAATCGTCAGCAGCGTGGAAGCTTTGGGGAAACTCGGTTGGGATGCTCGATTGGCGGCTCGATTTTCAGAATCTCCCCGTAGGTATCGGCGGGAAATGGCCAGATGATGGTTATGCAACGTTGATGATCGACGACTGGGCTGCGTATCGACATGAGCGTGCAGAGATTCTGGATCACATTCGTTCCGTTGGCGTAACCGGAGTAGCGACGATCTGTGGTGATCGGCACGCGTTCGAAGCGGGCCTTGTCTCCGCGTCGCTGCGGCCTGGTGATGCTGATCCGATACTTCCGGAATTTGTCACCGGCTCAATCTCTGCACCCGGGTTATTCGAAGGCGCCGAATATTCGCTTCCAAAGGATCATCCACTCCGTGCTGTTTATCTATACCAACCATCCGCTGCTGCACTTCTTCAACCGGCAATCAACTTCTCGCTGATGCATGGCGTGCGTGCCGGGCTGGAGTTGCAGCGAACCGGTGACACAAAGCAGGCACTAGCCGCACGAAATCCTCAGTTAGCTCCGAATCTTTCTTTTGTAGATCTCGGCGGGCACGGATACTCGGTCGTGCGCGCCGCTCAAGATCAACTGGAGGTTGAGTTCGTTTGCATTCCTCGCCCTCTAGAGCGAGTTGCGACTGACGGCGGGCCAATAACATACCGCGTGACACATCGTGTGGATCGATGGCTGCCTAACACACGTCCGAAATTGCGAAGAACAAAAGTAGAAGGAACCTTGCCGTTAGCTACTTAAGAACCCTTCACGGTTAGTGTGGCAATGGCCAACGAGGCGCCGGTATCCACGTCTCTTTTAGAAAACCAAAAGCCCTGGTTGGACCAGGGCTTTCAGTTGGCGTGAGACATGTAGCCTCAAATGCCATAACGTCCTCACCCCGCCATGGCTACGCCGGTTGGATGCATTCTAGCTGAACTGGGTGTCAGATCAAAATGGGGAAGTTTAAAGCAGTATTTGTTCGATGTTTTGGCAACAAGACCATAGGCACTCGTCTAGAAGT
>Ga0207689_10005436_pt1 | contig 11400 bp, 6 predicted proteins | sample KBSMisM52_FD_184312 | JGI IMG/M metagenome (GOLD analysis project Ga0207689, IMG submission 184312) | Miscanthus rhizosphere microbial communities from Kellogg Biological Station, Michigan, USA - KBS Miscanthus M5-2 (SPAdes) (version 2) | ecosystem: Host-associated > Plants > Roots > Rhizosphere... | reverse complement strand
GATCCGTCGCGGAGAGTTGTGTCGTAGATTTCTATTCGGTCGGTCATAAGCTAAATAGAACCCGCGGAGCGGGTGGTGGCGTAAAGCCTGGGGTGAAGCGGGGCGGAACCCCAGGAGCACGCCGTCGAAAGTATCCTGAGTCCGCGAAGCGGCCGCCAGCCGAATAATTACGCTCTCGTCTTCGCAACCGCTATCGGCCGCTTCGCGGGCTCTGGAGTTTCTTTGCCAGCGATCCTGGGGTTCCGCTGCGCTACACCCCAGGCTTTATGCTGCCACCCGCTTCGGGGGTTTGGCCCCAACTAGCCGTCGGTCACCGCACCCAGACTACTGCTGGAAACAAGACTGGCGTATTTTGCCAGGACGCCGCGTGTATAACGCGTCGCGCGCGGGCGCCACAGCGCGCGTCGTCGTAGCAATTCTTCCGCGGAGAGATCGAGTTGCAATAGCCTCGCATCGGCATCGATAGTTATTGAGTCTCCGTCTTTCACCAGGGCAATCGTGCCGCCTATGGCAGCTTCGGGAGCAACGTGTCCTACCACCAGGCCGTAGGTTCCGCCGGAGAAGCGACCATCAGTGATCAGTGCCACCGCGTCGCCCAGTCCGGCGCCGATGATGGCGGAAGTCGGCGCGAGCATTTCGCGCATTCCCGGCCCACCCCGCGGCCCTTCATAACGAATTACCACAACGGCGCCCGGTTTGATTTCTCCGGACAAGATCGCCTGCAGACAGCTCTCCTCCGAATCGAATACTCGCGCCGGCCCGGTGAATCTCGGATCTTTCACTCCGGTTATCTTCGCCACCGCGCCTTCGGTAGCAAGATTGCCCTTGAGTATTGCCAGATGTCCCTGCTTATAAAGCGGTTTGGACCACTGATGAATGACGTCCTGGTCAGGCCGTGGTTCTGCCGGAACATCTTTCAACGCTTCAGCTATCGTCTGACCCGTTACCGTGAGCGCATCGCCATGCAGCAGATCGTGTACCAACAACATCTTCATCACTTGCGGAATTCCTCCCGCCCGGTGCAGGTCGGTGGTCACGAAGCGTCCTGAAGGCTTAAGGTCACATAGAACGGGAATGCGCTGGCGAACTTCCTCGAAGTCGTCGATCGACAAAGGCACACCAGCCGCATGCGCAATTGCCAGCAGGTGCAACACCGCGTTTGTCGAACCCCCAACCGCCATCACTACTGCAATCGCGTTCTCAAAAGCTTTCCTGGTGAGAATCTCGCGAGGCAGGATTTGCTTTTCAATCGCCACCGCCAGGACGCCAGCCGAATCGGCAGCGCTGTCAGACTTTTCCTGATCCTCTGCTGCCATCGTTGAAGATAAGGGCAGGCTCAGGCCCATCGCTTCAATCGCCGCTGACATTGTGTTGGCCGTAAACATTCCGCCACACGAACCGGCTCCGGGACAGGCGCTTCGCTCAACCTCCAGCAGTTCAGCTGCACCGATACGTTGCGCTGAGAATTGCCCAACCGCTTCGAAGGCACTCACTACCGTCAGATCGCGACCAGCGTAGTGGCCTGGTTTGATCGTACCGCCGTATACGAAGATGGATGGGATATTCATTCGGGCGATCGCGATCATTGCTCCCGGCATGTTCTTGTCGCAACCACCAATGGCCAGGACGCCGTCGACGCTCTGGGCCTGGCAGACCGTCTCAATTGAATCGGCAATTACCTCTCGAGAGACGAGACTGTATTTCATCCCCTCAGTGCCCATCGAGATACCATCGCTGACCGTGATCGTGCCAAAGACCTGCGGCATAGTGCCCGCTTCGCGCAACGAACTAATGGCGCGGTGGGCCAAATCGTTCAAACCCATATTGCAGGGCGTAATCGTGCTGTAACCATTGGCCACGCCCACGATCGGTTTTTCAAAGTCTGCGTCACCGAAACCCACCGCGCGCAGCATGGCGCGATTGGGAGTGCGCTCGGCTCCGGATGTGATCAAACTGCTTCGCTGGTTGTTGCTCATTAGTATTTCGGGGGAGCGGCCGAGTTGAACTCACACAGCCCACAGCGACTGGTCGGGATCGTAATGGAGAGGCCGATCCGCGCCATCGAGCCAATCGGCGCGCGCCGGAGCGCAAATATCGAGGGCCAACGTGTCTTCGAGCGCTTCCGATGAGTGCTCAACTCCAGGGGCAATTCGCAGCAACTGGTTCGGCCCCAAGGTTACCTCGCCACTCGGAAGCAGGAATCGCCAACTGCCTTTCAGCACCAGGATCATTTCTTCATTTTCATGGCTGTGAGCGTGCGTAACAGCGCCTTCCTTAACTTCGATCCGGGCCACGGTTACGCTCTCACCGATGGCGACTTTCCTCTGATAGAGGTCAGTGATTTCTTCCGCTTTCATTCGATCCCAATCGTATAAACCCATATTTCACCTTCCTTAGTTTGTTTTCCCCGTGCCGGAAGCCGGTGCAGAACCTACAGTCAGAATCTGTCTTCTGCCGTCTGCCTGCTGTTCTCTAGTTTCTGGCTTTGTCAACGAGCCGCCCGGCTGCGAGCCAGGGCATCATTCCGCGCAACTCGGCGCCGACGCGCTCGATTTGGTGCTCTTTCGTCTCTGCTGTAAGTTCTTCAAAGCGCCTGCGTCCATTGCGGGCCTCTTTCATCCACTCCTGGGCAAACGCGCCGGACTGAACTTCCGCCAGGATTCCTTGCATGCGTCGCTTTGTCTCGTCGTTTATAACTACTGGCCCGCGCGTCATATCGCCGTACTGCGCCGTGTTGGAGATCGAATAGCGCATTTCGGATATGCCGCCTTCGTAAATGAGATCAACGATCAATTTCATTTCGTGGAGACATTCGAAGTAGGCCATCTCCGGCGCGTAGCCGGCTTCGACGAGCGTCTCGAAACCTGCTTTGATAATTGAAGTTAGCCCGCCGCAAAGTACAGCTTGTTCGCCAAACAGATCCGTTTCCGTCTCTTCCCGAAAGCTGGTTTCAATAACGCCGGCCCGTCCGCCTCCAATAGCCGAGGCGTATGCCAATCCAACCTGTTTAGTCTCCCCAGTAGGATCCTGGTGGACTGCGAGCAGGCAAGGCACCCCGGCGCCCTTTTCATATTCGCGTCGCACGAGATGACCGGGCCCTTTGGGCGCAACCATAAAGACGCTGACGTCCTCAGGCGGTTTGATAAACCCGTAATGGATGGAGAAGCCGTGTGAGAAAGCGAGATACTTTCCCGGCGTCATGGAATCACCGATGTCGCGCTCGTACACTTCAGCCGCAAGTTCATCCGGCACTAGCATCATTACAATGTCGGCTTCAGCAGCCGCTTCCGCCACCGGGCGCACGCGCAGTCCGGACTGTTCAGCCTTCGCACGGGAAGGACTGTCAGGGCGCAGCCCGACGGTGACGTTGCAACCGGACTCGCGCAGGTTGTTGGACTGGGCAAAACCCTGGCTGCCATAACCGATCACCGCGATCTGCTTATTCCTGAGCGAGCTCGCGTCTGCATCTCTGTCGTAAAAAACTTTCATGGGTTGATCCTCACAAATTTAAGTACTGAGTACTGAGTACTGAGTTCTGAGTACTGAGTTCTGAGTACTGAGTTCTGGGTTCCGTGACTTCTTCCTTGCAACGAGGAATTCGCTCCAGAGGAGCGAAATGTTTATAGAACCTTCTCGCATTTCATTCCCGCTCCGTAGGTGCGGAACATTTCGCTCCTCCGGAGCTTTGAAGATGTCAATCTCACTTCTATATACATTTCGTCCCTACGGGACGGTTCAGTGGCCCTTTAAGTTGAGTTGGCGGCTTGGGCAAACTCCTGTTCTTCGGATATCCGTGTCGAGTTATCTGCTGTCGACAACCGCCCAATAGCGATGCAGCCTGTGCGCGTGACGTCACGTACACCCATCGGCCGCAGCAAGTCGATAAACGCCTCTACTTTCTCCTTGTTTCCCGACGTTTCAATGATCATTCCCGTCGGCGAAATATCCACTACCTTGGCACGAAAGACAGCGACGAGGTTCAGTAGCTCCTGCCGTGCCGCCCCCGGAGTTGCTTCGACGTCGATGAGTGCCATCTCCCGTTCGATGTGCGGCTGCATCGTCACGTCCAAGACCACCCGTACGCGCGCCAGCCGCGAACATTGTTTGACGATCTGCTCGATGGTCCGATCATCGCCTCGGGTGACTATCGTCACCCGCGACCACGCCGGATCGGTTGTCTGCCCTACTGACAGCGTCTCGATATTGAACCCACGGGCGCTAAACAAGCCGACAATGCGCGAAAGCTCGCCCGGTTGATCAGCAACGACAATTGAAAGTGTGTGTCTCATGTCATTAAAAGGATGAAGGCGGAAGGATGAAGGATGAAAAGCGTGGGCGCGCTTCCAGTAAATCATCCATCGGTCGCAGTTATTCGTTCATCCTTCCGCCTTCATCCTTCATCCTTCCTTATGAACGATCATGTCGCGCGAGTTTCCGCCTGCCGGCACAATCGGGAAAACGTTTTCCTCCTTGGAAACCACAATATCCATCACCGCGACTCCCTTATGTGACAGGCCGGCCGACAGCACATCCGGTAATTCGTCGGGCCGCGTCGCCCTCACGCCAAACGCTCCGTAAGCCTCAGCAAGTTTGACGAAATCGGGAGACACTGACAGGTCCACTTCCGAGTAGGCGCGTTCGTAAAACATCTCCTGCCACTGACGCACCATTCCGAGATACCCGTTGTTCATGATCAAAACCTTGATCGGCAGGTCATACTGCACTGCCATAGCCAACTCCTGATTGGTCATCTGGAAACCACCATCGCCGACCACCGCCACTACCAGCTGATCGCCGAGCACTAACTGCGCCCCGATGGCTGCGGGAACGCCGTAACCCATCGCTCCGAGACCGCCGCTCGTAATCCACTGCCGCGACCTCTTGAACGGATAAAACTGTGCCGCCCACATCTGGTGTTGACCCACGTCGGTGACGATCAGTGCGTCTCCATTAGTCAAACGGTGCAACTCACGAATTACGGTCTGTGGCTTGATGTGATCCCCGGAGCCGCTGAAACGCAGTGGCTGCTCAAGCTGCCAGGCGCGAATGCGTTTCCACCAGACCGCCCGACGCTTAATACCGCGGTCGATATACATCTGGCCGAGGTTTTTGATTTCAGTTTGCAAAGCGGCAAGAGCTTCGCGCGCGTCAGCGATCAGCGATATTTCCGGCGCTCGATTTTTCCCCACGTTTGCTGGATCGATATCGATATGCACCACTCGAGCATGCGGAGCAAAGGTGGCAAGTTTTCCGGTTACCCGGTCGTCGAAGCGCACGCCGACTGCGATCAGAAGATCGCTTTCAGCCACAGCCATATTCGCGGCATAAGTGCCGTGCATGCCCAGCATGTTTAGGCAAAGCGGATGCACCGAAGGAAAACCGCCCAGTCCCATCAGCGTCGGCGTTACCGGCAACTGCAACTCCTCAGCGAAAGCGAGGAGCGCTTCGGCGGCGCCGGAATTAACGATGCCCCCGCCAACGTACATCACGGAGCGCTCCGCATTCATGATCGCCGCAGCGGCTTCAGCGACTGCCTGGGGATCGGGCGGCCACTTACGTTCGACTAAGGGAAAGCTGATGTTTTTCAAACTTGAATACGAAGTGCGAGCCGCCGACACATCTTTCGGGATATCAATTACGATTGGCCCGGGGCGGCCCGTCCGCGCCAGGTGAAAAGCTTCGTGAACGACCGGAGCCAGATCCCGAACGTCGCGCACGAGGTAGTTGTGCTTGACGCATGAACGCGTAATACCAACCGTATCAACTTCCTGAAATGCGTCGGTGCCGATCAGCGGCGTCGGCACCTGACCGGTGATGACTACTATCGGAGTCGAATCCATGTAGGCATTAGCAATTCCAGTCATCGCATTGGTCGCACCCGGCCCCGACGTAACCAGCGCGACGCCGACGCGGCCTGAAGCGCGCGCGTAGCCTTCGGCCATGTGTACTGCACCCTGTTCGTGGCGAACCAGGTAATGGGTAACGCGATCGCGCGCGCGCCAAAGTTCGTCGTAGATATGAAGGACAGCGCCTCCGGGATAGCCGAAGATCGAATCCACGCCCTCGTGTAGCAAAGCTTCAATCAGAATCTCCGCCCCGCGCGGCTCCGTTATTTCATCTGCAAGCGGAAGTTGAGCTGCTGGTATTAACGTTTGTGGCTGTGCGCTCATGTGGTTCCCTAAAATCCCGGATCTCAAATTTCAAATTTGAGATCTGAAATGCCTCTCTCGTCACGGTAGCGTCGTTTCTCCCATCAAGTATTTATCGACGCCCTTAGCGGCGCGGCGTCCGTCGGCAATCGCCCAAACTACCAGTGACTGCCCGCGCGCCATGTCGCCGGCTGCGAAAATTCCCGGCACGCTCGTCATTTTGTCTTCGTTGACGCGAACATTACTGCGCTCGTCAATCGCCACGCCAAGCTGGGACAGCAGTCCATCAGTCTCTGGTCCCAGGAAACCCAGGGCCAGCAGGATCAGTTGTGCGGGCCACTCCTGTTCCGACCCGGGAATCTCTCGCGGCACTGGCCCTCCGTTGTTGTTGGGCGTCCACTCAACCTGCGTTGTTTGTACGCCTCGCAACTGGCCATCGGGGCCGCCGACAAATCGCTTGCTCATAACGCAGTAGTTACGGGGGTCCTGCCCAAAGACGGCAGCGACTTCTTCCTGACCGTAGTCAAGCCGATAAACTTTGGGCCACTGCGGCCAGGGGTTGTCGGGCGCGCGTTCGTCAGGTGGTCGCGATAGAATTTCGAATTGGACCAGGCTCTTGCAGCCTTGTCTTAAAGCAGTGCCGACGCAGTCCGTGCCGGTATCGCCTCCGCCAATTACAATCACGTCCTTGTCCCTCGCGGAGAGGAAGCCTCTGTCTTCGTGGTCACTGTCCAGCAGACTTTTGGTGTTGCCGTGCAGAAACTCCATCGCGAAGTGAATTCCCCGGAGGTCACGCCCCTCGATGGCCAGATCGCGTGGCCGCCTCGAGCCACCACAAAGCACCACTGCGTCAAACTCCTGCATCAGTCGTTCGACAGAATAGTCATGGCCGATGTGAGTTTTCGTAACGAACTGAATCCCCTCAGCAGCCATCAGGTCCGTGCGCCTCTCAACCAACACCTTTTCCAATTTCATGTTGGGGATGCCGTACATCAACAGGCCACCAACCCGATCCGCTTTTTCGAAGACAGTCACCCAGTGGCCGGCGTGATTGAGCTGCGCGGCGCAGGCAAGACCGGCGGGACCGGAGCCGATCACGGCTATTTCCTTGCCGGTACGAACTGAGGGCGGCTCGGGAACTACCCAGCCTGCCTCAAATCCCTTGTCAATGATCGCTTGCTCAATCGTCTTGATCGTGACCGGCTTATCACTGATCCCCAGCACGCAAGCACCCTCACACGGCGCGGGACAAACACGTCCGGTAAATTCCGGAAAGTTATTCGTGTGATGAAGACGACCCAGTGCTTCGCGCCAATGACCTCGATAGATGAGATCATTCCACTCAGGAATCAAATTGTTTACCGGACATCCGGAGGCTGCGCCGTCGATGATTCGCCCGGTATGACAAAAGGGTACGCCACAGTCCATACAGCGAGCGCCTTGTTGGCGCAGCTCTTCCTCAGGCAAGTGAAGATGGAATTCCCGCCAGTCGGAGACGCGCTCCGCTGGTGGCCGGACGACGGGAAGCGTCCGCGTATGATCCATGAATCCTGTTGCTTTGCCCATTTTAGTTAGCGAGTGTGATGAGTACTGAGTACTGAGGGGTTCCACTCATCTGCCTCAGCACTCAGCACTCAGCACTTTCTTCATTGCCCTGCTGCCCGCGCCAATAGTGCTCGGGAGTTCAATTCAAACGCTGCCACCTCCGCGCCTTCGCGGGTCATGCCGCTTTCCTTCATTTGCCTTTGCGCCTCCAGCACGCGCTTGTAGTCGTGCGGGATGACACGCACAAACTTCGGCAGGCACTCATCCCATTGCAACAGCACTTCAGTAGCGCGGTTGCTGCCCGTGTATTCAGCATGAGCGAAGATCATGTTCTTGATCGACTCCATCTCCTCGTTGTCTTCCCAACCTGTGAGTTGGACCATCCCCCGATTACAGCGCTTCGCAAAATCGCCCTTTTCGTCGAGCACATAGGCAATACCGCCTGACATCCCAGCGGCGAAGTTGCGGCCGGTTTGGCCCAGCACCACCACGCGACCACCGGTCATGTATTCACAACCGTGATCGCCCAGGGCTTCAACCACCGTATGAATGCCACTGTTACGCACACAAAACCTCTCACCGGCAATGCCGGCGATGTAGGCCTCTCCGCTGGTAGCGCCGTAGAACGCTACGTTTCCGATGATTACGTTTTCCTGCGAGTTAAAGGTCGCTTGACGGGGCGGGTAGACAATGATCTTTCCGCCGGACAATCCCTTGCCGACATAATCATTGGCGTCTCCTTCGAGTGTCAGCGTCACTCCACGCGGTATAAAGGCACCGAAACTTTGCCCGGCGGAACCATTAAACGATAGTTGGATAGTGTCGGCTGGCAAGCCTTCCGCGCCGTAGCGGCGAGTAACCGAACTGCCAAGCATCGTGCCGACGGCGCGGTTGACGTTGCGGATCGGCAGAGTCGCCGAGACGCGAGTCCCATTTTCAAGTGCCGGCTTACACAGTTCCAGCAGCGTCGTACTATCGAGTGATTTTTCCAGCCCGTGCTCCTGCGGGATCTGGCAATAACGCCCTACGGTCTCCGGCACGTTTGGCTGGTAGAGAATGTTTGAAAAATCGAGGCCGCGCGTCTTCCACTGCTCAAGGGCCGTCCGCATCTCGATACAGTCCGTACGACCAATCATCTCATTGACCGTTCGGTAGCCCAGTTGGGCCATTAACTCGCGCACTTCCTGCGCGATGAATTGCATGAAGTTAACCACGTGTGCCGGGTCGCCAGTGAAGCGGGCCCTCAGTTTGGGATCCTGCGTCGCCACTCCAACCGGACAAGTGTTCAAGTGGCAGACGCGCATCATGATGCAACCCAGTCCCACCAGGGGAGCGGTGGCAAAACCAAACTCTTCTGCGCCCAGAAGGGCGGCCACAACTACGTCGCGCCCGGTTTTAAGTTGTCCGTCCGTCTCAATTGAGATACGGCTGCGGAGGTCGTTGAGCAACAGCGTCTGGTGAGTCTCGGCGAGTCCCAACTCCCACGGTACGCCCGCGTGCTTGATGCTGGTGAGCGGCGAGGCGCCAGTGCCTCCATCGTAACCGCTGATCAAGACGACATCGGCATGTGCCTTAGCCACGCCTGCCGCTACCGTGCCGACTCCCACCTCGGCGACCAGCTTGACGCTGATACGCGCCGTTTGATTGGCGCTCTTCAAGTCATAGATCAATTCGGCGAGGTCCTCGATGGAATAGATGTCATGATGTGGCGGTGGCGAGATAAGACCGACGCCAGGAGTGGAATGCCTGACTCTGGCAATCTCAGGATAAACTTTGTAACCCGGAAGTTGTCCGCCTTCGCCGGGCTTCGCGCCCTGCGCGACCTTGATTTGCAACTCTTCAGCATTGACCAGATAGTTGCTAGTGACACCAAACCGGCCCGAAGCGACTTGCTTGATTCTGCTGTTGCGCGAGTCGCCGTTGTCGTCGACCACGTAACGCGCCGGATCCTCTCCGCCTTCCCCCGTATTGCTCTTGGCGCCGATTCGGTTCATGGCAATCGCCAGAGTTTCGTGCGCTTCTTTGCTGATCGAACCATAAGACATGGCGCCAGTCTTGAAGCGTTTGACGATGTCAGCAACCGGCTCGACCTCTTCGATGGGAATCGAAGCCCGGGCCGACTTGAATTCCATCAGGCCGCGCAAGGTACAAAGCCGACTCGACTGGTTGTTCACCAACTCGCTGTACTCTTTGAAAGCCTGATAGTTGTTCGAGCGAACAGCGTGTTGAAGCTTGTGAATAGTTTCCGGGCTGAATAAGTGAAGCTCGCCATCGCTGCGCCACTGGTATTCGCCGCCGTCGCCGAGTGTTTGCTCATGCACCTGCCGGTCGGGGAATCCCAGCTTGTGTCGCAACTTCACTTCCTCAGCGATCACATCGAGGCCAATCCCACCGATGCGTGAAGGGGTCCAGGTGAAATAACGATCGACGAAGTCTTCGTTAAGGCCGATGGCCTCGAAGATTTGCGCCCCGCAATAACTCTGAATAGTGGAGATACCCATCTTCGAAATGACCTTGACGATGCCCTTATTAATCGCCTTGATGTAGTTGGCAATCGCCTTGTCAGGTTCAATACCAGGCAACAACTCGCGGGCAATCATGTCGCGTAAGGTTTCGAATGCCAGGTATGGATTGACTCCGGCAGCACCGTAACCCAGCAACAAGGCAAAGTGATGAACCTCGCGCGGCTCGCCGCTTTCAATGATTAGACCAACCTGAGTGCGCGTGCCCTGGCGAATCAGGTGGTGGTGTACGCCGGCGACTGCGAGCAGTGCCGGAATGGGGGCCAACTCTTTAGTCACCCCCCGATCGGAAAGAATGATGATTCCGAAGCCCTGGGAAATCGCCTCGCTGGCTCGCCGGCAGAGTTCATCGAGCGCAGTTTCCAAACCACGACCGCCGGCGATTACTTCAAAAAGCATTGGCAGACTTATAGACTTGAACCTCGCATCCCCCACGCGATTGTCCGGGTCGGCCAGGTGTTGCAGCTTTTCCAGTTGTTCATTGGTGAGAATTGGTGACGGGAGCTTTATCTGCCGGGCACACTCGGGCGTGGGCTCCAACATATTTGCTTCGGGGCCAATGCTGGTGTCAGTTGACATGATTAGCTCTTCGCGGATGGCGTCGACGGGCGGGTTGGTCACCTGCGCAAAAAGCTGCTTGAAATAGTTGTAGAGCAACTGCGGCCGTTCTGAGAGCACTGCGATTGGGGTGTCGGAACCCATCGAGCCGATCGCTTCATTGCCATCAGTTCCCATTGGCGCGATGAGAAGTTTGAGCTGCTCATTTGTGTAACCAAAAGCCTGCTGGCGTTGCAGAACGGTCAAGTGATCCGGATCAGGCGGAAGAGGCGGACTCGGAAGCTCCTGTAGTCTCACCACGTTGTCACTGAGCCACTGACCGTAGGGGTGTTCCGTCGCGATCTGTTGCTTCAGTTCCTCATCGTCAACGATCCGACCAGCTTCCGTATCAACCAAAAACATGCGGCCCGGGTGCAACCGGCCTTTCGAAAGAACGCTCTCAGGAGGGACGTCCAGAACACCTACTTCGGACGCCATCACCACCAGACCATCCTTCGTCACGTAGTAGCGCGACGGCCGTAACCCGTTACGATCCAGCACAGCGCCAATGCTGATTCCGTCGGTGAAGGCGATAGAAGCCGGTCCGTCCCAGGGTTCCATAAGGAAAGAGTGGTATTCGTAAAAAG
>Ga0207689_10005430_pt1 | contig 11407 bp, 9 predicted proteins | sample KBSMisM52_FD_184312 | JGI IMG/M metagenome (GOLD analysis project Ga0207689, IMG submission 184312) | Miscanthus rhizosphere microbial communities from Kellogg Biological Station, Michigan, USA - KBS Miscanthus M5-2 (SPAdes) (version 2) | ecosystem: Host-associated > Plants > Roots > Rhizosphere... | reverse complement strand
CATTGTCGGGCCCATGCGCGATGCGCCCGGAACGAGCACGCCGGTCTCTCCCGGTCGACCATGGGTGGTGTCGGCGGCGATGGTGCCCTTCCCCTGGATCGATCGCAGGTAGTTCACGATGTCCCAGCGATCGGACTCCTCGATGCGATTGTACGACGGCATCAAGCCCCGGCCGTTGCGAATCATCCCGAAGATGTAGCCGTCGGCAAGATTGTTGGCGGCGTTGGATCCGGCGCCAATGGCGATGCCGGCCATTCCGTATTTCGTCGCCGTACCGTTGGCCATGCCGAGCGGCCCGTGACAAACGGCACAGTTGATCTGGAATTCGATGCGGCCGCGGTTCACCGACGCCGAATCCGCCGGCACCGGGTTCGGAATCGCAGCCATCGCCGCGATGCTCTGCGGCATCGGAAGGCGATTGTACTCGAAGCCCGGCGCCGCGGTGCCGACCGTCGGCACGGACGCTTGCGGATTCGCGCGCGGGGGAATCGTGTCCGCTGGGGACTCCCACGGATCGATCTTCGGCTGCTGTTTGAAATCTGTGAACCAGCTGCAGGCACTCAACAGCAGGACAGGCAGCGCGCGAGAGATGCGAGACACGCGACTAGCGCTCACGTCGCACCTCCTCGGCCCCGTTCTTCTTCAGAATGTCCATCGCCGAGTCGGCGCGGTTCGGATCGGTCACCACCCAGACGCCGAAGTGCCCACCGCTGAAGCGCGGGTCGTAGCCAACGGTCATCGTCAAGCGTGGAACGCGTGAAAGCGCGAACATGGCGAATACGGTCGCGAGACCGCCGATCAACACCATTACCTCGAAACCGAGAATCGTGTACGGCACCCAGCTCGCCACCGGCTTTCCACCGACGACGAGCGGCCAATAGTCCGAGATCCACACCGGAATCCAATAGCCGAACGTCACGCCGGCGAGACCGAAGATGAGCGTGTAGATGCGGACCTTGCTCGGCGCGTGCGACATGGCATGCTCGAACTCATGGCGCGGCGTCGGTGTGAACACAGTGATGTCGCCGAAGCGTTCTTTCTTCAGCTCTTCGATCGCGTGCAGCGCCGAGTCGATCTCGTGGAATGCTCCAAGTACGCCTTGCATTCGGTGTCTCCCCTTCTCCTCAGGCGGTGCCGTATTCACCCGTCTCCGACGGGTGCGGATAGCCGACGTCGAGCTCGTGTTCGAGCTGTGGATCGGGGTGCTTCATGCGCGGCGGTATGACCTCCTTGATCTCCGACATCGCCATCGCCGGCAACTGCTTGATGAAGAGCAGGAACCACATGAAGAACCAGCCGAAGCTGCCGAGCAGAATCCCGTAGTCCACCCATGTCGGCTTGTACGAGCCCCATTGCCAAGGCTCGAACTCGTGCGACAGCGACGGGACGACGATGACGAACCGCTCGAACCACATGCCGAGGTTGATGAACAACGACAGGATGAACAGCCAAGTCGGATTGCGGCGGAGCTTTTGACTGAAGAGCGACAGCGGCAGGACCATGTTGCAGATGAGCATGATCCACGCAGCCCACGCCCACTGGCCGAACACGCGGTTCCAGAAGTAGTCCTGCTCGAACCGGTTGCCGCTCATCCACGCGACCTGGAACTCGGTGAGATACGCGAGTCCGACGACCATCGACGTGAAGAGGCAGAGCTTCGACGCGGCGTCGAGATCGTTGAGCGTGATGTAGTGCTCGAGCTTGAATGCCTTCCGCAGCGGAATGGCGATGGTGAACACCATCCCGATACCGGAGAAGATCGCGCCGGCGACGAAGTACGGCGGGAAGATCGTCGCGTGCCAACCAGGCGTCAGCGCCATCGCGAAGTCGAACGACACGACGGAGTGCACCGAGAGCACGAGCGGCGTCGCGAAGGCGGCGAGGAACAGGTACGCACGCGTGAAATGCCGCCATTCGCGATCCGAGTTCCGCCACCCGAGTGACAGCGTCGCGAGAATCGCCTTACGCACCGGATTCTTCTCGCGGTCACGAAGGATCGCGATGTCCGGGATCAGACCGATGTAGAGGAAGGTGCTCGAGATCGTGAGGTACGTGAGGATCGCGAACACGTCCCAGACGAGCGGGCTCTTGGGATTCGGCCAGATGAGCCGCCAGTTCGGATACGGAATCAGGAAGAAGAACTTCCACGGCCGCCCGAGGTGCAGGATCGGGAAGAGACCTGCCGTCATGACGGCGAACACCGTCATCGCCTCGGACACGCGATAGATGCTCGTGCGGAAACCGGCGCGGAAGAGATACAGAATCGCCGAGATCAGCGTGCCGGCGTGACCGATACCGACCCAGAACACGAAGGTGATGATGTAGACGCCCCACATCACCGGCGGCTGATATCCTGCCGCGCCGAGGCCTTCGTGGATCTGGTACGTCCACGTGGTCGCGCCAATGAGCATGCAGAGGATCGCGATGCCCAGCGCGGCAAACCAGCCGAGCGTCGGCCGGAGCGTGCCGGCGATCTCGCGATCGACCTGCTCGTAATCCTTGATCGCCGGAAAGCGCACCGCGGCCGACGGAATGTTCGGTCGTTCGACGGTACGGGAGGGAGCCGCTGTCGTTGCCATGAGCGTCCCCTACCCGCGCGGCGCGGCCGCGCCGGCTGCGGGGTGATTGACCTTCTTCAAGTAGACCACCGCCGTGTAAGTGTTGAGCTCTTCGAACACGTGGTACGCGCGCCGGTCACGAGCGACCTGGGTGACGGACCAGTTGGGATCCGCCGCGTCGCCGAAGGTGATCGCGCGCGACGGACAGGCCTGCGCGCACGCCGTGGTGAACTCGTCCGGCCGCACGTCGCGATGCTCGAGCGCCGCGCGATTCTCCGCTTCGCGCACCCGCTGGACGCAGAAGGTGCACTTCTCCATGACACCCTTGCCGCGCACCGTGACGTCCGGATTGAGCTGCCAGTTGAGCGGCTCGGGGAACGCGTACTGCTTGCGATCCGATTCGCCGTAGCCGAACCAGTTGAAGTAGCGAACTTTGTAGGGACAGTTGTTCGAGCAGTAACGCGTGCCGACGCAGCGGTTGTAGACCTGCACGTTCAGGCCGTCTGGTGCATGGTATGTCGCATAGACCGGACATACCGGCTCGCACGGCGCGTTGCCGCAGTGCTGGCAGAGCATGGGCACGAAGCGCGTCTCGAAGTCGACGCCGAACTTGCCGTCGAGATTTCCCTCGAAGTAGCGCTCGAGACGCAGCCAGTTCATCTCGCGGCCACGCTCGATGTTGAAGCCCGGACGTTCGTCCGCCCAGATCGAGGCGTTCTGCCAATAGGCGCCGACGGTCGGGATGTTGTTTTCCGCGTAGCACGCGGTGACGCACGCCGAGCAGCCGGTGCAGCGAGCGAGATCGATCGTCATCGCCCAACGGCGCTTCGTCATGCCGCGCGAATCGGCGGGATCGTACATCCCCTTCAGGATGCCTTGATTAGCCGAGGTGGGCGAACCGAGCTCGCCCTGCGCGTCCGCCGCGACGGGAGACCGCATGCCCGGCAGGAATGCATGGTTCGCGTCGCCGGGAATCTCTTCGTGCTCGGGCCGCTCTGGGTTGTTCAAGTCCGCGGCGTTGATCGCCTGCGCGATGCCGCGTCCGTGCTGTCGCGCGGAACCTTCGGTGCTCGGCAGCGTGCGATGGTCGCCCGTCTTCGAGATCGACGCCTTCGTGCTGGTGAGCACGAGACCGCCCGCGCCGTCGGTACCGAGTGGCAACAGGTCGAGCGCCTGGACGCCGAGCGCGCGCGCGTAGCGGCCGTAGCCCCACTGCACGTTCGACGGGTCGTGATTCTTGGGCTGGAACGTCGCCATCTGGGCAGCGGAGCGATGTCCCTGTCCGAGCGGGATGGCGATGGCGTTTTTATGAATTCCTAAATACGGGAGGGCGGGAGCGCGCACCGTCCCCTGCGCCGTCTTGACTTCGACAATGTCGCCGCGGTCGACGCCGAGGCGCTGAGCTGTTTCCGGATGCAGCTCGACCCACGAGCTCCACGCGATCTTCGTGACGGGATCCGGAAGCTCCTGGAGCCACGGCTTGTTCGCACCGCGACCTTCACCGAGCACCGGCGACGGATACGTGACGAGGAAGAAATCCCCTTGGGTGGCGGCGATCGCCGGCGCCTTGGGTGCCGCCGTTGGAGCTGCCGCGACTGTTGTCGTGCGCGCGCCCAGCGAACCGGCCATGATGCCCTTGGGCAGCGCCGCGGCGATCGCTTTGTCACCGCCCGGCAGCGTCGAGAAGAGCCAGGTGCGATAGTCTGTGGCAGCGAACTTCGCGGCGTTCGCAGCGTCTTTCTTGGCGACAGCGAGCAGCACGTCGGCCGTCCCCATCGTGCCCGCGAAAACCGGATCCATTGTCGGCTGCTGGAGCGAGATCGTTCCTCGCACCGGCTCCGCGTCGCCCCACGATTCGAGCGAGTGCAGGTCAGGGATGATGAGCGTGCAGAGCTCAGTCGTCTCGTCCGGATAGCTCGAGAAGCTGACGCGCACTGGAACGTTCGCGAACGCCTCGGCGAATTTCGCCGCACGCGGCAGCGAATGAGCCGGGTTCACGCCGCGCACGAATGCGACGCCGACTTGCTTGGCGCGCATTCGCTCGACCGCGGCGAGCACCTGATCGGTGCGTGACATGCCGTCGAACGAGGTGATCGGCTGCGCCGAAAGAATCGTCGTGCCGACCGCGCCGGACGCCTGGTTGATCGCCGCAACGGCGAGCGCGACGTCGAGCGCGTTGTCGCCGGTCACCCCGGAGAGAACCAGCGCCGGCTTCGCGGCGGAGAGCTCGGTGGCGATGCGCTGCAACGCGGCTGCATCCGCGCCGCTCGCGGTCGCGGCATCCTGAATGCTTCCCTTCCCGGCCAACGCATTGGCGATCGCCAGCTCGCTGCCCGGGTTGCACGCGATCCATTCATCGGCGTTCAAGCCGGTCAGCGAACGGCGCGGGCCGATGTAGACGAAGCGCGGCGCGGCATCGAGCTGGGCGCGCGCCTCGGCGTAGTTGAGCTGTTGCGGAACGCTCGCGCCCCAGCCGTCGAGGAAGTCGGCGCCGAACGAGACAATCAGCTTGGCGGCTTTGAAGTCGAGCGACGGCCACGACACGCCATAGGTGCGACGATTGGCTTCCATCGCCGCGGCGTCGGCCTCGGCATCGACGCTGAGATGCGCCGGCATACCGAACGCCGCGAGCCAGCTGTCGAGGAAACGCGGGAAGCTCCCACTCTCGTGCTGGTTCAGGAACACGGCGTTTCCGGCGGCGCCCCGCCCCTGCGCGACCGCTTGGCTCAAACGATTGATCGCGTCGTCGAGCGCGATCGCCTTCCACGCGTCGCCTTCCTTGACCATCGGCGTGCGGAAGCGATCCGGATTGTACAACCCTTGAAGGCCCGCTTGTCCCCGCGCGCAGAGCGCGCCGTGATTCAGCGGATGATCCGGATTTCCCTCGAGCTTGATCGCGCGTCCGTCACGCGTCTCGGCGATGAGACCGCAGGCGGCGGCGCATTCACGGCAGGTCGTCGCGTAATACGTCGACACGCCAGGGACCGTTTGGTCGGGCGACACCAGGTAGGGAATGAGCTTCCCCGTGTCTTCGGCCGCGCACGCGGCGGTAGCGAGCGCCGCGCTCGACGCGCCGACGACTTTGAGAAATTCGCGGCGCTTTACGCCCCCCCCAGTCTTCTCGCTCATGTCAGTAGTGGCAGTTGGCGCAGTCGTAGCGCGCTTTTTTGCGCTCACCGCTCTGTACGTCGGCGGGAGCCACGGCGCCGGCCGCGGCGGGCGTTGCTTGCTGCTGTGCCGTGTATCCAGCCGCCTCGAGGCCTTCCTTCGCGCTGTAGCCGTTCACGTGACAGCTCACACACCAACCCATGTTGAGGCTCGAGAACTGATAGACGCGATCCATGTTCTGGATCTGGCCGTGGCAGGTCTGGCAGGTGACGCCGGCATTCACGTGACGCATGTGCGGGAAGTGCACGTACTCCGGCACCTTGTGAATTCGCACCCACGGAATCGGCTTCGCCTTGGGACCCATGCCCGCGCCCATGCCGGCGACGTCCGCGAACTTGTAGAGCTTCTGCAGCTCAGCGCTCGTGCGCGCCGGTCCGAGGTCGGTCGCGGGACGTTGCGGCCCCACGAGGTTGTGGCAGCCAATGCACGTCGACACCGCGGGGAGGCCGGGGTCGGGTGATTTGTTCGCCGAGAAGTGACAGTACAGGCAATTCATGCCGAGTTTCTGCACGTGGACCGGGTGCGGAAAGTTGATCGGCTGAACTGGCGAACGATGTTGCGAAGAGGAGGCGCCGCTGTAGGCGGAGAGTATCACGGCGCCGGCGGCCAGGACGACGAGTCCCGGAATGGCGGTCCACTTCCTTCGCTGAGTCATGCGACGGGCTGAATTGTCGAGAGGGCGCGCGCGCTTTGTGAACTAATTCACAAGGCGCCCGACTGGCGGGGAAATCTGATGGGACCGGAAATCACACGCAAGGGAGTAAAGTCCTTGTCCGCTCACAGCCTGCCGAGCAACACCTGGCGCAGATCGTCGGGCAGAAGATCGAGGTTCGCGCGCGGCGCCTGCACGAGCCGCAACGGCCACTGCGAGCCGAACACGAAACGCTCGGCGCCGATCGTTCGGAAAAGCTTCGCCAAGTGGTCTTCGGGCGGGCCCCAGATCCAGGCGATGTCCCACAGGATTCGTCGCTGCTCCGCGGGCGTCAGCCCCCAGTGCACCTCTTCGATCATGTCGCGTCCAGCCGCGGTCACGACCAGGCGGACCGAGTCGCCGGCGCGCGCGAGCGAGCGGACAGTGGCCGCGCTGAGGTCGCTCGCGCCGTCGAGCGGATGTCGTTGGCGGAGGTCTTCGAAGCGAACGGTGAGCACGACGGCCATCTCGAGCTCGCCGGCGGCGATCGCGATCTCGGCAAAGCGGTGATCGTGCGGTCCGAGGCCCCACTGCGGCGGGTAGAGGCGAACCGCCGGCGCGCCGGCTGACTTCGCATCGCGCAGCGCGGCCTGCCAACCCGGCCAATCCGGACGAATCGCGGGCACCGCCTCGAGTCGCGACGAAAAAGGCTGGAGCGTGGCGAACAGCTCGGCGTTGCCGAGCGTCGGATCGCGGTAGAAGGCGGATGGCAGGTGGCCGACCCAAGCGCTCTCGATGCGCTCCCGATCGAGGACGCGAAGCAACGCCTCTGGTGTCGGATGCGGCACGTGACGGAAGGGATATTCGCCGATGAAGGTGTTGACGTCGATCATGCGGTGCACCGCGGAAAGCTGTTCGGCGGAAAGATGCGAACGGCGTTTCGCCAGCGAATGTCCGCGATGTCGCCCGATTGCAATCCGATCGTGTCGAGCGCCCGAAGTTTGGCGAGACCAGTACACATCGTCAGGTCGCAACCCCAGAGCAGACGGCGCGCGCCGAGGGCCGACACCGCGGCGTCGAGCATGCCGCGGTCCACGCCGCTGCCGGAGAGGTCGGGATAGATGTTCGGAACATCGGCGACCGCGCGGAAGGTGTGCATGTAGTCGCCGCCGCCGCCGATGTGCGCGAGAATGAACGACGTCTTCGGATGCCGCTCAGCTAGTCCCGACAGGTCGATTCCATCAGAGATCTCTTGTGAGGGCCACTCGCGCGTGCGGTGCTGCCAGATGTGGTGCAACACCGGCAACCCGCGCTCGCCCGCCAACGCCGCGACCGGGTCGAGCAACGGATCGTTTGCGCGACGGCTGGCGAGCAGCTTCACGCCAATCGCGCCCCGTTTCGTGCATCGTTCGACCTCGCGCAGCGCGTGATCCGTGTAGTTCGGATTCACGGTCGTGAACATGCGCACGCGGTCTTGTTCACGACTCGCGATGTCGAGCATCGCATCGTTACCGCGCTCGACGTCTGCAGGCGACGGAAAATATGTCGGCGACGAAAAGCCGTAGCTGCCGAGCACCGAAGCGACGTGGTACGTGATGCCGATGCGGTCGCCGGCGCGAAAGCGCGCCGAGTTGACGTCGGCCCAGTCGGCGCGACCGGCGTCCGCGTGATAGAAATGCGCGTGGGCGTCGATGAGCGGCGCGGACCCGGCGAGCGGTGCTTCGCCTGCCCCGCGCGACGGCGTCAACGCGAAGCGTCCTCGTCCCGGAGGTCGACGAGCGCGCTGCTCGCGCCGCGCTCGATCTCGCGAATCGCGTCTTCGTCGTGGGCAAGCGCCGCGAAGTTGTACGCCCCGCGCTTGAAGAGCACGCCGTGCGACGCCGCGAGCTCGAGGAAGCGCTGTTCGCGCGCCGGACTGTCGAAGCGAAGAAACCACATGGGGTCGATGCCGTCGACGGTGATGCCGTCCACACCGCTCGCCTCGATCGCCCTGCCGATCACGCGCCGCAGCTCGGCGCCGATCGTCCACAGTGAGCCGCAGACGTCGCCGGCGTCGTGCCAAGCGAGCACCGCCCCCGCCGCCGCCAGCGCCGCGCTCTCGCCGCCGAGGGTAGACGAGATCCAAGTGCGTCGGGAGGCATCCATCAAGTCGCGGTCGCCGACCACGGCGGCGAGCGGGAACCCGTTCGCCATCGCTTTGCCGAACGCGGCGAGATCGGGAACCACGTCCGCGAACGCCTGGTATCCGCCGGTCTTGAGACGGAAGCCCGTCTTCATCTCATCGAAGATCAGAACCGCGTTCTTCTTCTTGGCGAGATCGCGCGCCTGCTGAATCCAATCCGTCGACGGCAGCCGCTCGACGACCGGCTCGATGACGATCGCCGCGAGCCGATCGCCGGCGTCGCTCACCGCGCGGGCGAGAGCCGTGACATCGTCGAACGGGACGCGCCGGAAATCGTCTCGCGTTTTCTGCGGTACGCCGGCCGCTTCGTCCGAACACCAATCCAACCAGCCGAAGTATCCGGAACCGACGACGAGATCGCGCCCCGTGTAGGTGCGCGCTATGCGCACCGCGGCGGCCATCGCTTCAGCACCGCTCTTCAGAAACTGGACCTTGTCGGCGCACGGAATGATTCCGCACAAGCGCTCGGCGACATCCACTTCGCGAGCGTCGGCGAGGCCGCAGACGTTCCCGTTGGCGATCGCGTCGGCGACAGCGCGCGAGACGTTCGGCTCGGCGTAACCGAGTGCGACCGCGCCGAGCGCCATCGTGCAGTCCACGTACTCGTTGCCGTCGACGTCGACGACGCGACAGCCGACCGCTTGCGAGAAATGCGTCGGGCCCGTGGACTGGGCGGAGCCGTACAGGGCTTCGACGCGTTTGCTGCCGGTTGAAGTGCCCATCGGCAGCGCGGCGCGCGCGCGCGTGAGGAGATCGACGTCGTCCTGCTCGGCGTCGACGTCCGGCGCTTCCGTCTCCTCGGTTACCGCGGATTCGCCGACCGCTTCCGTTTCGGAAACGGCGGCTTGCTCCGGCGCGCCTTCACCCTTGGCGCCTCGATCGAAGAAACGGCGAAAGACCATGCCGAAAAAGGTGGTACCGCCGGTTCATCGTCAACCCTTACGTCGGGTCCGGTTGATGAAATTCACGACTTCGATCGCCATGGCGCGGATGAGCGAGAGCTCCCGCGTGTTCGGCGCGGCGCGAAAGGTGAGCGACCGGAGCGTCCTCATGATGTGTTCGGGGTAGCGCGTCTTCATGAACTGAATGGTCTCGAGCGCGTCCTCGGCGTCCTTGAAGAATTGCTCGTACTGCTCCTGCGTCGGCGGCGGCGCGTCCTTTCGCGGCGGGGCGAGGGTGCGGGTCGCGTCGGACGCCGCGAGGTGCAGCTCGTAGAGCGCCAGCAGGACGGCTTGTCCGAGATTCAACGAGGCGTGGTTCGTTGTCGGAATCGTGACGGTCGCTTGAACGCGGTCGAGGATCTGATTGGGCAGGCCGTTGTCCTCGCGACCGAAGACGGCGGCGACCGGGCCCTCGGGCGCTTGGTCGAGCAATTCAGTCGCCGCGGTTTTCGGGTCGATCAGGCGAAGCTTTGCCGAACGGCGTCGAGCCGTGAAGCCGACGACGTGGATACAATCGGCGACGGCGGCGTCAAAATCGTCAAAACGCTCGATGCGCTCGATGAGATCCATCGTGCCGTGGGCGATCCCTTCGATCCGGATCGCGTCGTACTCGACGGGATTCACGAGACGGAGCCGGCTCACCCCCATGTTCTTCATGGCGCGCACGGTCGCGCCGATGTTGATCGGGTTCTGCGGCTCGAACAGGACGACGATGACGGAATCGAGAAGCGTGCTAGTCATCGATCCGCAGGGGAATCAGGCGGTCGGGTTCGTGCCGATCGCCGCGAAGGTAGACGAACTCGCCACGAGCCCGGCCGCCGCTGAGCACGAGCTGTCCGCGGCGACGCTCGCGACCGATCGGTTTCTCGTTCACGATGACGTCGAGTGCGTCCGGAGGGGGACCTGGCAGCGTGATGTGCAAATCGTAGCCGGTAGTTGTGGGCGACCAACGCGCGTCGATGCGTCTCGGTGCGCGCCAGCCGTCGAGTTGGCGAACGCGGACCAAGGGCGATTCGCGCTCGGGGATCAGCATCCATCCACTGAGCAGGTCGCCGGAACGAAGATAGAGCTGCACGCTATCGCCGTTGATGTCGGCGGCTTCGTTGTCGTAACGGTTTACGGAATCGGCCGCCGCGAACGTGCGATCGCTCAGCGGCACGTGAAGGTCGATCTCGAGCGTGGCGTTGCTCCATCGGAGCTCCACGGCTGCCGAAGGCCGGCCGGCGTCTTCCCAGGAAGGCTCCGATCGCCGATAGTGCTCGCGACCGAGCTCGATATGCAACGGCGTTCCGTGCGCGGACAGGGACAGTGGAGGCCGAGCGCGCCGTCTCGCCTCATCGGCCTCCACGCTGCGCGCCGCGGCCGGTCGCGCACCGCCCAGCTCGACCCATTCTTCGCCGGAACTCTGGATTCGCCATGCCTTCGGCAGGGCCACGTGGTTTTGCGCTGAGCCGTCCTTCAGCCCAACGCGAATCCCTTCGCCGAACGACACGTCAGCCACCACACCTCGCCAGTCCCATACGATGCGGTGACGGCCGGCGCGTTCTCGAGCGCGGAGGAGGCGAAACACACGCTCGCCGTGAGCGGGCGCGCCCGGCGCGACGGCCCTCCACCACTCGCAATCCGTCGAGCATTCGGCCCAAACTCGGAGTTGCGTCGGGCGATGTACGCGATTCGGCCGCGGCCGCGGCAGGGTCTTTCTTCTTCCGTGGTGCTCGCTTCGCTGCTGGTTTTTTTGCTGCAGGTTTCTTCTTTTTATCGTCAGCCATTGGTGCTCATTTTCAGATCGTTCAAGAGCGAAAAAGCAGATCCTCCGGCGCCTTCCGCTTCGCGGATGGCGCCATCAGGATGACAACCAAGCAGATCCTCCGGCGCCTTCCGCTTCGCGGATGGCGCCATCAGGATGACAACCAAGCAGATCCTCCGG
>Ga0207689_10005429_pt1 | contig 11407 bp, 9 predicted proteins | sample KBSMisM52_FD_184312 | JGI IMG/M metagenome (GOLD analysis project Ga0207689, IMG submission 184312) | Miscanthus rhizosphere microbial communities from Kellogg Biological Station, Michigan, USA - KBS Miscanthus M5-2 (SPAdes) (version 2) | ecosystem: Host-associated > Plants > Roots > Rhizosphere... | reverse complement strand
TTGGCTTTCTGAATTCTATGAAGTCACCAAGAGTTGATCCTATTTTCCAAACTCTTTTAGGAATTCTTCATTCTTTTGACTGTTCGACCGAAACCTTAGGACCCAAGGCTGGTTTTTTGGAGTACGCTTCAGGTGCAAAATTGATCGTATTACCAACACCCATTCAAAACTTTTGTAAATGAGAATAAGGGTTCGTCACTTATTGTCTGGCTTAAGATTTCAAAAAAATGACACCTTATTCCGGGTCTATCCTCTTAGTTAGTTAGTTACCACGCCTTTTCCCGGCCTTGTCAAGACGCCTGATAATTCCGATTATCATTGGTATCGTTATGACGACAATAATGCCGACCACTATGTATTTCAAATATTGCTTCAAAAAGGGCATGATACCGACCAGGTACCCTGCCCCCACAAAACATATTATCCAAAGCACGGAGCCCAGGAAAGTAAAAAGCAAGACCCGACGGAAATCGAGTTTTATCACTCCGGCTACGATCGGAGAAAAAGTCCGGATAATAGGAAAAAACAATCCTGCAGCCAAGGCAATATTCCCATACTTTCTGTAAAACGCTTCCGCGGCCTCAAGATGTTTTCGCTTAAAGAATCTCGATTCCTTTCGCTTGTAGATCATGGGACCGGCCTTCCAGCCAAACCAATACCCAGTCATGTTACCTAGAACCGAAGCGACGGTCAGCAGGCTGCACACGATGAAGACATTTTCATGCAGGTCCCCTGTGGCAACAAAAACGCCTGCCGTAAATAACAATCCACCGCTGGGAATAAAAAAACAGAAAAATAATCCCGTTTGACAAAATACCGAAAGAAACAGTAACAGTAATCCACCATATCGGATTAATGATTCTGAGTCAAACATGGTTTCAGAGATTTTTTAGATGTCGAATTTTATTAAAACTGCAAGAACTGGGCGAACGGCCGCAATTATCATCTACCCTTTCAGCACCTCTCTCGAAATAACGATCTTCTGTATTTCTGAAGTTCCCTCTCCTATTGTACAAAGCTTGGAGTCACGATAATATTTTTCGACAGGAAAATCTTTTGTATAGCCATAGCCTGCAAATATCTGTACGGCCTCATTGGCAACCTTCACAGCTATTTCAGCAGCGTAATATTTTGCCATAGCCGCAGCCTTGGTAACATTTTCGTTTCGGTTTTTCAGATCACAGGCCTGCAATATCAATAGTTCTGCCGCTTCAATCTCCGTTGCCATATCAGCCAGCTTAAATGAAATAGCCTGGAAACTTGAAATCGGTTTATCAAACTGGTGACGCTCTTTGGAATATTGTAGAGACGCTTCATAGGCTCCTTTTGCAATTCCGAGGGCAAGACATGCAATAGAAATTCTTCCTCCATCAAGCACTTTCAATGCCTGCCGGAAACCATCTCCTACTTCACCTATCCTTTGTGAATCAGGGATCCGGCAATTGTCAAAGATCATTTCTGCCGTTTCACTGGCGCGCATCCCTAACTTATTTTCTTTTTTACCACCGCTGAAACCAGGCGTTCCTCTTTCTATTATAAATGCGGTGGCATTCCCGCTTTTTCTTGGCTCTCCCGTGCGGCAAATCACAACGGCAACATCTCCGCTCTTACCGTGGGTAATCCAGTTCTTGGTTCCGTTTAGCACCCAATCATTCCCGTCTTTAGCCGCGGTACATTTCATGTTTCCTGCATCACTTCCGGTATTGGGCTCGGTCAATCCCCATGCCCCGATCCACTCGGCTGTTGCCAGTTTGGGTAAGTATTTTCTTTTTTGTTCTTCATCGGCAAAGGTCAAAATATGACCTGTACATAAGGAATTGTGCGCGGCCACACTCAGACCGATGGATCCGCAAACTTTTGATATTTCTTCGATAACCACTTTGTATTCATAATAATTCATCCCTGCGCCGCCATATTCCTCGGGAACTAAAACTCCCATCATTCCTAGCTTTCCTAATTCTTTAAAAACATGAACAGGAAATTCCTGGCTTTCATCCCATTCCATTATATGGGGCCTGATATATTGTTGTGAAAAATCCTTCGCGGCATTGGCAATCTGCAATGTTATTTCTGAGGACTGAAAATTCATAAAATAGACTTAATGAAATTACGATGCCATCTCATCCAATCATAATCGGTAGAGATGGCATCACTATAATTCATATTAGCAAGCAACCGTGCTGTAATTATTCAGCAATATGGCAATCGTTAAAGGCCATGCAATGTAAGGGAATTTTTTTCATGCAAACAAGCGGAGTAAACATTTTTTTCACATTTCCATGTTCAGGGTCAACCCGTCATAGGCGAGATGAATATTTTCTGGCAATTCAGTTTCAATGGTTTGATGTAGACCCAGCTGGTGCGAGATGTGCGTAAAATAGACCGTTGGAATGTTTAACCCATTCGCCAGTTCAATAGCCTCTCCCAGGCTAAAGTGAGAGACGTGGGCCTGTTTTCTCAGAACATTCACGACGAACACCTCGCTACCTCTTATCTTTTCTTTTTCCTCTTCATCAATACGGTTAGCATCGGTGACATAGGTAAACTTTCCAAAACGAAATCCAAGTACCGGCATTTTCATGTGCCACACCTGTATCGGGATGATTTCAATATCGCCAATGAAGAATGGATCCAGGGTAATGGTATTAAGATTGAGATCAGGAACACCTGGATATTTTTTATCAGAAAAGGCATATCCAAATTCTCTTTTTAACGCTTCTTCGGTAAGGGAGTTAGCATATATCTCTATTTTTTTTCCGCTAAAAAAATTGAAAGCCCTTACATCATCCAGGCCTGCAATATGATCTTTATGCGGATGAGTAAAAAGAACGGCATCCATATGCTTCACTTTTTCCCTTAACATCTGGTAACGGAAATCAGGTGTCGTATCTACAACGACAGTCGTTGTTCCCGATTCGATCATGACACTGGGACGTAACCGCTTATCCTTTGTATTCTTGGACGTGCATACTTCGCAACCACATGCGATCATAGGTACGCCCGTACTGGTACCTGTACCAAGAAAAGTTATTTTGAGATCAGGGTAAGCCATCCCTTAAAAATACGAAATGCGAGCTTTAGAAGAATTATGCAGAGAGCAAGAGGATCAGTTATTGTTCTCTTTTGTTTCCAGTTTCGAACTGATCTCTGAATGTATTTTTTTTGAATCTTCGGAGAGCGTGCCTGGTTGAATATCGAGCTGAGGTATAAGATCAATCAGCGTGTTGATGCGACCTTCTGTTTGTAGAAATTTATTCAACACCACGACCTTTTTTTGTTCAAGTATGCAATAACCGCTTTGAAAAGTTCCTCTTTCGTAACGAATGACATAGCCTGCTTCTCCTACAATTTTTTCAAGTTTGTCAAGAGTGGATTGTGTATACTTCATGGTCAATGGTGAATATTAAATTATCAATACTATCTGCAAATTTAAATTTTCTGCTAGGTCTGAGTAGCTTTCGCGCCACTTACTTTTCCACACCCATTCACCATTCACCACTCACTACTTACTCTGCATCTTTATCACCGGAACGATCATTTCTTCAAGGCTTACGCCCCCATGTTGAAACGTATTGCGATAATAATTGACATAATAATTATAGTTATTCGGATAGCAGAGATATCCATCTTCCCGCGCAAAAATGAACGATGAATTTACAGTGGGCACCGGCAGGCCCGCTTCTCTTGGGTCACGAAATGAAAGAACCTCCTTTGCCTCATAGGCCAGGTTGCGACCATGCTTGTAGCGAAGATTGGTCGTAGTTTGTTTGTCGCCCACAACCTTATAAGGCGTTTTCACTCTTATGCTGCCGTGATCGGTGGCTAAAACGATCTTGATGTTTTTATCAGCAATTTTTTTCAAGGCCTGGTGCAATGGGGAATGCTCAAACCATGACGCGGTGATGCTGCGGTAGCTCATCTCATCCCCCGCCAGTTCCTTCAACACTTCCATTTCAGTACGTGCATGACTGAGCATATCCACAAAATTATACACGATAACATTGATATCGTTGTTGAGCAAATTGTGAATATTATTGACAAGATCAAGTCCCGCCTGGTTATTTAAAACCTTTGTATACGAATAGCGAAGTCCTTCCTTTCCTAATCTTTTCAATTGCGTTCTAAAAAATAATTCTTCGTTCAAATTTTTGCCGCCTTGTTCGTCATCATTTTTCCATTCAGCAGGAAATTTTTTTTCAATTTCGATCGGCAACATACCCGCAAAAATGGCATTCCTTGCATATTGTGTGGCCGTGGGAAGTATACTATAAAATGTATCTTCTTCCAGTATCCTGAAACTTTCTGAAAATATGGGTTGAATAGCTTTCCATTGATCAAAACGCAAATTGTCAATCAACACAAAGAAAAGTGGTGTTCCTTTTTCAACATGGGGTAACACTTTGAATTGAAACAGTGAATGGCTCATTACCGGCCCATCTTTGCTTTTTGGACTTACCCATGATGCATAATTCTTCGAAACAAATTTGAAAAATTCTGTATTCGCCTCGCTCTTTTGTTGTTGTAATACTTCCTGCATTTCAGGACTATCACTTTTCTGCATTTCAAGTTCCCAGTACACCAATTTTTTATAAATATCCATCCACTCATTATAATCGGGGTTACTGTTGAGCGCCATGAATAAATTGCGAAACTGCTGTTGATAGGCCGTAGTCGTTTTTTCTGCCACCAGTCTGCGGTTATCGATGATCTTTTTCAGACTTAGCCACACCTGGTTAGGGTTCACAGGTTTTATCAAATAATCACTGATCTGGCTGCCGATCGCCTCGTTCATCAAATTCTCCGTTTCATTTTTTGTGATGAGTACGACAGGCAAAGAAGCATTTACTTCTTTTATTTTAGCAAGCGTTTCAAGGCCGGTAATTCCCGGCATTGTCTCATCGATCAATACAACATCCACCATATTCGCCTTCACAAAATCGATCGCATCAAATCCATTCGTGAGTGTCTGCACCTCGTAACCCTTTCCCTCTAAAAATAGTTTTTGTGACTGCAAGCTTTCGATCTCATCATCGACCCAGAGAATTTTCGGAACAGCCATTCGATTTCAGATTTACGATTTTAGATTTTTGATTTAAGTACCTGCCCCAGTGGGTAGATTTCTTATCGCTGTTTGCACATCACCTGTTTTCGTTGTAATGAATGTAATCAGAAGTTCAAATTTAGTTTATTAAATCCAGCTATTGTAGTTTTGTCAACTGCCTGCACAAGGGCTTTAACAAAAACACAACAACATGACGTTTGTTCGTAAAATAATTAATGATCCTGTGTATGGTTTTATTACTATCGATCACCCGCTTTTACTTAGTATCATTGCTCATCCTTATTATCAACGCCTTCGCCGTATTCATCAAATGGCATTTGCCCATCTTGTTTATCCTGGTGCAGTACACTCAAGACTTCATCATTCACTGGGTGCTTTTCATCTCATGACTTGTGCACTTAATGAATTAAAAAATAAAGGCACAGTTGTCACGCCAGAGGAAGAGCTTAGTGCAAAAATCGCCATTCTTCTGCACGATGTCGGTCACGGTCCTTATTCACATGCGCTGGAAAATGAATTAATTCATGGCATCGACCATGAAGCGATCTCGTTATTAATAATGCAAACCCTGAATGAAGAATATGATCAGCAATTGCAAACGGCGATTGACATTTTCACGGATAATTACCCCAAACATTTTTTACATCAGCTCGTTTCAGGCCAGCTTGATGTCGATCGAATGGACTATTTGTCACGGGATAGTTTCTTTACCGGAGTATCCGAAGGAGTGATCAGTTATGATCGTATCCTAAAGATGCTTGTTGTAAAAAATGATGAGCTGATGATTGAGGAGAAGGGGATTTATTCTATTGAAAAATTTTTGGTTGCAAGAAGACTTATGTACTGGCAGGTGTATCTGCACAAAGCAGTCATGGGGGCAGAAATGTTGCTGGTAAGAATTATTCAACGTGCGAAAGACCTTATCAAAAAAAATATACCTGCTATCGCTGCCACCGAGTCATTGAATTTTTTTCTCAATAACTCCGGGGATCCGAAATTCGTGGGACAGCACCTTGATAAATTTTGCAATCTTGATGATTACGATGTCATGTGTACCATTAAAAATTGGAGCTCTCACCCCGATAAAATACTTTCCGCACTATGCCGCTCTTTAGTTGACAGAAGATTATTGAAAATAAGATTACAAACAGAACCTTTCAACGAGACACTAGTAGAGGAAAAAAGATGCGAAGTGGCGAAATCCTTGCACATAAGTGAAAAAGAGGCTGAATATTTTGTGTTTACAGGTGAAGCGATCAACACGACTTATGATCCCAGTGATGAAAGAATAAATATTTTATTTAAAAATGAAAGCGTAAAAGATATTTCACAAATCGATAATGCACTTATTCATCAGCAGCTGTCAGGCCCTGTTAAAAAATATTACATTTGCTACTATCGGTTGTGATCAGCAAGTGACAAAAAACACAGGGACATGCAATTTTCGGCTTCGCAAATAGCACTACTAATAAATGGCAAAATAGAGGGAAACGTAAATGCCTCTGTTAATTCATTTGGAAAAATTGAAGAGGCAAAACCAGGGCAGCTTGCATTTCTTGCTAATCCCAAATACGAAGACCATCTATATTCCACCCGGGCTTCAATTATCATAGTCAATGAATCATTGCAGTTGAAAGAAAATGTTGGCGCCACGCTCATAAGAGTGCCTGACGCCTATACTGCGTTTGCTACACTGCTTTCCAAATACCAGGAAATGGTGACTCAGCAAATGAAGGGAATACAGCAACCCACTTACATTGCAGCAACGGCGCATTATGGTGAGAATGTATTTATTGGTGCGTTTGCCTATCTGAGTGAAAACGTGACGATCGGGAACGATACAAAGATTTTTCCTGGTGTTTTTATTGGAGACAATGTAACAGTTGGTAACGCCACCATCATTCATCCGGGCGTAAAAATTTATAAAGACTGTTTGATCGGTGATCGGGTCACCATTCATGCAGGTACCGTAATAGGGAGTGATGGTTTTGGTTTTGCACCGCAGGCAGACGGAAGTTTCAAAAAAGTTCCTCAAATCGGAAATGTTGTTGTCGAAAATGATGTTGAAATTGGTGCTAATACAACTATCGACCGGGCAACGATCGGGTCGACAATCATAAGAGCCGGGGCTAAACTCGATAACCTGATCCAGGTCGCGCACAATGTCGAGATAGGTAACAGCACGGTCATTGCCGCGCAATCGGGTATTAGCGGCAGTACCAAAATTGGCAAAGGCGTCATGATCGGTGGGCAGGCCGGCGTGGTAGGTCATTTGCAGATCGGAGATGGCGCCAAAATAAATGCACAAAGTGGAGTGAGCAAATCCATTGAAGCCGGCAAAGCGGTTACAGGCTCACCCGCACAAGATTACACGGCCGCTCTCCGAAGCCAGGCCATTGGCCGCAATCTCCCGGAGTTGGAAAAAAGGGTAAAAGAGCTGGAAGCATTGATAAAGGAGATTCTTAAAGAAAAAGCCTGAGCCACGAAATTTGCATTTCTAAAATAGGCCATTCCCCTCATTAAAAAGCAGGCTACTTGTAGCATAATTATCTCCTCTTTTTGTGAATCGTTCCATGTTTTGGCTAGTCACTTCTCCCTATCTTTGTTTGCATGATAACAGAGCCAAAAAAGAAAACCTATATTAATGAGAAGATGGCTGCAGACTTCAATCCGGATCGGCAGCATACTCTCCAATCGGAGGCAAGTATTTCCGGTACCGGTATTCATACCGGGGTGCAGGTGGATATGATATTAAAACCGGCTGCCCCGAATTTTGGTATCCAATTTCAACGAATTGATCTCGCGGATCAACCTGTTATTAAAGCAGATTGTGACCTTGTCACCGATACTAGCCGCGGCACAACGCTGGAAAGCAATGGAATGAAAATAAATACGGTTGAGCATGTGCTGGCCGCATTGGTAGGAATGGGTATTGACAATGTTCTTATTTCTTTGAATGGCCCGGAAGTACCCATCATGGATGGAAGTTCAGAGCCCTTTATTGAGCTGATTGATAAGGCCGGAATTGAGGAGCAGGATGCAGAAAAAACCTGGTATACGCTGGATCAGAACATTGTTTACAAAGACGATAAAAAAAATGTGGAATTGATCGCCGTACCGGCTGATGAATATTCCATAACAACGCTGATCGATTTTAACTCGCCTGTTTTAGGCACGCAGCATGCGGGGCTAAAACATATCCGCGATTTTAAAAATGAGATAGCTCCATGTCGGACGTTTTGCTTTTTGCATGAATTGGAAATGTTGCTAGATAACAACCTGATAAAAGGAGGAGACTTTGATAACGCGATCGTGGTCGTTGACAAGCCAGTTGGCGGCAAAGAAATGTCAAGGCTCGCAAAGGTTTTCGGCAAAGAAAAAATTGAAGTAAAGAGTGAAGGATATTTAAACAACATCGAATTGCGTTTTCCCAATGAACCTGCGCGGCATAAATTATTGGATATAGTTGGTGATCTTGCCCTGATCGGGTATCCCGTCAAGGCACATATAATTGCTAACCGCCCCGGTCATAGCAGCAATGTCGAATTTGCAAAAAAGATAAAGCATTACGTGAAAAAGAACAGGAACAATCCGGGCATTCCCTGTTACGATTTAAACAAACCATCCATCTACGATCTGAAATATATAGAAAGTAAGTTGCCCCATCGCTTTCCTTTCCTTCTGGTGGACAAGATCATTGAAATAAGCGACAAACACATTGTCGGTGTCAAAAACGTAACTTTTAATGAGTGGTTTTTCCAGGGCCATTTTCCTGGCAATCCCGTAATGCCCGGTGTTTTACAGGTCGAGGCGCTGGCGCAAACAGGCGGTATACTCGCTATCAACCTTTCCGGCGGCGAGGGCCAATATGATACTTACTTTCTAAAGATCGATAGCTGTAAGTTCAAAAATATGGTGAAACCTGGTGACACCTTACTATTGAAAATGGAATTACTATCGCCCATCCGCCGTGGCATTGTTGAAATGAAAGGAACGGTATATTCAGGTGGCAAAATCTGTACTGAAGCGGTAATGGTAGCGCAAATCGTCAAAAAATAGTTGTTCCATCTCCCTCATAAATACCACTTGAACGTTGCTGATCTCAGCCGGTTTTTGTTTGCAAAAATTTGACGAAAAAAGCTTAATAATTCTTCCTTAAAAGCCATTTAACCCCTCTCAATTTCGTACATTTGCAGGTCTCAATTTCTTTTCCAAAGAAGTCTCTTTGGAAGGATCAAAAATGATAGATTTTTCCCCCTTTATGAATGTAGATACAAACGAAAAAAAAATACAACCTACAAACGGTTATGGTGCTGAAAGTATCCAGGTATTAGAAGGGTTAGAAGCCGTTCGTAAGCGGCCCGCCATGTATATTGGTGACATTAGTGAAAAAGGTTTACATCACCTGGTATATGAAGTAGTAGATAATTCGATCGATGAAGCATTAGCCGGCTATTGTAAAAATATTATCGTCATTATTCATGAGGATAATTCCATTTCGGTACAGGATGACGGCCGCGGAATTCCGACGGGAATGATGGCTAAGGAAAAACGAAGTGCTTTGGAAGTGGTCATGACAGTGTTGCACGCAGGTGGCAAGTTCGACAAAGACTCTTACAAAGTTTCGGGCGGTCTGCATGGTGTGGGCGTGAGTTGCGTCAATGCATTAAGTAAAAAACTTCATGCCTTGATATACAGAGAAGGAGAAATCTTTGAGCAAGAATACAAAACAGGAATTCCGCAGTATGCTGTTCGCTCCATAGGCAAAAGTGATATAACAGGTACCACCATCCATTTCTGGCCCGATGATACGATCTTCACTGCTACTGTTTTCAAGAAAGATATCCTGGAAGGTCGTCTGCGTGAACTTGCCTTCCTCAATAAAGGCGTGCGCATTACTCTGAACGATCTCCGGGAAAAAGAAGACGAGAATATCGTATACTCAAAAACTTTTTATAGCGAAGGCGGCATTGTTGAATTTGTAGAAATGCTTGACGCGAATGCGGGTCGCAATCCTTTGATCCCAAAGATCATTTTTGTTGAAGGAAAGGATGAAACTACAAATGTTGCCGTTGAAGTAGCGCTCAATTATAACGATAGTTACAGCGAACACATTTATTCGTACGTAAATAATATCAATACGATTGAAGGTGGCACTCATGTTTCCGGTTTTCGCAGGGCATTGACGAGAGTTTTTAAAAGTTACGGTGATCGGCAAGGCATGTTTGATAAAGCAAAAGTTGAGATCGAGGGGGATGATTTCCGCGAGGGGCTTAGTGCGATCATATCCGTAAAAGTCCCCGAGCCGCAGTTTGAAGGACAAACGAAAACTAAGCTCGGGAACAGTGAGGTAATGGGTGTTGTTGATTCGACCGTTTCGAAAGTACTTGAAGCCCATCTCGAAGAAAATCCGAGAGAGGCAAAAAATATTATCAATAAAGTAATTCTTGCCGCCCAGGCAAGAGCAGCGGCCCGAAAGGCAAGGGAGCTCGTACAAAGAAAATCAGTACTCAGCGGAGGTGGGTTACCCGGAAAACTGGCGGATTGTTCTGACCGTGACCCCGAACGTTGCGAATTATTTTTGGTTGAAGGCGATAGTGCGGGGGGTACTGCCAAACAAGGTCGTGATAGAAGCTTCCAGGCTATCCTGCCGTTGCGCGGAAAAATTTTGAATGTAGAGAAGGCGATGGAACATAAGATATATGAAAACGAAGAAATCAGAAATATGTTCACTGCGCTCGGAGTGACTATTGGGACACCAGAAGATCCAAAGGCCCTGAATTTGAATAAGCTTCGTTATCATAAGCTCATTATCATGACCGATGCCGACGTAGACGGCAGTCATATTGCCACGCTGATACTTACTTTCATCTATCGCTATATGAAGGAGCTGGTGGAACAAGGCTATGTCTATATAGCACAGCCCCCCCTTTATCTTGTAAAGAAAGGAAAAGAGCAGGCCTATGCCTGGAACGAGGAGCAACGTAAAGCACTTGTTGAGAAAATTGGTGGCGGCAAGGACGAGTCCGTTGGGGTACAGCGGTACAAAGGTTTGGGCGAAATGAATGCAGATCAGCTTTGGGACACAACAATGAATCCCGACACAAGGACTCTGAAACAGGTAACTATCGAAAGCGCGGCAGAAGCAGACCGGATTTTCAGTATGCTCATGGGGGACGAGGTGGCCCCACGCCGCGATTTTATAGAAAGCCATGCTCGATACGCAAAACTTGACGTATAATCCTTGCAGATTAAAATAGGTCAAATCCGCGCACATTGATCGTTTTTAGTGGCTGTTAAAAACTTTCTCCCGTTTAAAACCTCCAAAATCAGTAATTTGAGGTA
>Ga0207689_10005428_pt1 | contig 11411 bp, 10 predicted proteins | sample KBSMisM52_FD_184312 | JGI IMG/M metagenome (GOLD analysis project Ga0207689, IMG submission 184312) | Miscanthus rhizosphere microbial communities from Kellogg Biological Station, Michigan, USA - KBS Miscanthus M5-2 (SPAdes) (version 2) | ecosystem: Host-associated > Plants > Roots >... | reverse complement strand
GCGAGGAAGAGCCCTCGATCGCGGTGCCGCGATCGGCGATTTCCATCAACGTCGAAAAGCCTCCGGAAATGGCACTGGCCAAGCATGGAAGGTCAAGCTCATCGCGCAGCCGATGGATGCCCTCACGGGTAGCCGTGAGGACCGACAACGAACTGGCGGCCGCTTCCCCGATCGGAATAAGGGCCGCACCCAGATGAAAGAGTTTCGACTTGCTGCTACGGCTGATGAACCCCGCTTGCACCAACGCCGTCAGCATGGGGTAGAGCGTGACCTTGTGAACGCCCAGCTTGCTCGCGATTTCCGAAAGCGAATGGCCAATCTGCGGATCGGCGGACAGCAATTTCAACAGCGCAACGATACGATCAGTCTGGGGGGATTGTCTCGTCATCGGCGGCCCTTGCTCCTGGCCGCTTTCTGAAGGGACCGGTGACGTCTGGCAACTCCTGATCGGCAAGCACTTCAGTAGCTCATTTCCATGATCTCGCGCGCGACCGCCTCGGCGACCTTGATGCCGTCGACCGAGGCCGAGAGGATGCCGCCTGCATAGCCCGCGCCCTCGCCGGCCGGGAACAGGCCGCGTACATTGAGGCTCTGATAATCCCTGCCGCGCGTGATCCGCACCGGCGAGGAGGTGCGCGTCTCGACGCCGGTCATGATCGCATCGGGATCGTCGTAGCGCGGAATCTGGCGGCCGAAGACGGGGAGCGCCTCTTCGCATTTGCCCAGCTGCATCAGAGTCAGGCCGAATTGATGGGTCGCTGATGGATCGCGCGGATTCAACTCCAGCAGTTTCCGATACATCGGCTCGGCTTCTCCGTAGCGGCCGGCGACAAACAATCTCCACGCGTCCGCGCGCATGAGCGCCCACTGTTTCAGTTGATCCGGGGTGATGTCCTTTGGTGTAAAGACGGGATCGAAGCGCCGCCCCCGGTCCTGCGAATGTCCATGAAAGACCGTCACGAGCGTATGAGCCGGCAGTTCCAGCGGCGAGCCCGGCGGGATGCGATCGAGGACGTATTGCACATCGTTCGCGGCGCCTTCGTAATCCAAGACATCGAAGCGGGCGCGTGCCAGAGCCAACCGCCATGTCAGCATCTCCGGCGCGAGAGTGACCGCCTGCTTGTATGATTCAAGTGAGGCTTCGAGTCGATCAAGCTTGCGGAGTTCGCGTGCAAGGCGAAAATGAATGAGAGGATTCTGGATGTCGATTGACGCAATACGTCGCAGTTCTTCAATCGACTCGTCTCCGTAGCCGGACCGAACCAACAGGCTCCACTTGGCCCATCGCACATCGAGGGCTGTGGGCTGCCGCCCAAGCACGGTGTCATAGGCTTGGAGAGCTTGCTGGGAAGCGCGAGAGGTCGCCAGGATGTCCCCGCGGAGCTTGTGAAGCGTCACCGCATCGGGATTCGCCTCGATGCCTTGATCGAGCGCTTCAAGCGCCGGCGTGATTGCACCGCTCTCCCAGTTGGATTTCGCCTGTTCGATAATTTGGCCATCGGAAAGGCCCTGGGCATCATCGGCGTGCACGACGATCATTCCAGCGAAGAGCTGAATCAGGCTGAGTGTTCCTACGATGCCTAAGAAACGTCGGGACATCATCACCTCATTATAACGTAAGTGGACCTATTTGCTGAGAGACCAAGTGGACCGAAAGGATTCGTGGGCCGTGCGGGAGGGGCCGCTTAGAGCTCTTTGGACCAAAACACGAAGAAGCCGTGGCGGCCTGGCAGGGGTGGACCACCCCCATGATCGCTGTAAATCCCAAAGTTGTAGCTGTAGTTAATTTCGACTTGGGAGCGCCACGGCGCTCCCGTCACGACGCCGCCGCCCACGGCGGGCATGGCGTCCATCTTGAATTGGATCGAGCCGTCAGGCTGAAAGCGCGCCTGTTCCACGAGGCCCCACGATCCGCGAATGTAGGGATAGATAAAAAAGATCGGTTCATAGCGGTATTCGAGATGGCCGATGGCATATTTTCGTGGATATAATTCATTGAAGGCGACGCTAGGCATCATGGGCAGGGCCAATGCTTCCCATTCATAGCCGGTCGGCCGTCCCGGCAGGCGGAACGTCGAAAAGCGGTCAAGGTGCTGTCCGATGCCCGCATAGACCGAGGTCACCAGCCGATGCCGTTCACTGTTGACGAAGGGCACGCCGGTTGCGCTGACGGCAAACACGCTTCCCATCAAGTACTCGTGCTCGTCGGATAGCCCTAGGGGAGGTCCTCCCCAGGCACTCCACTTGGCGCGGTGTCCGTACATAAAATCGCCGCCAAATGCAAAGCCCCGATGCGGGAGCTCCATGAGATTGCGTTCCAACGCGTCCCGGCGGATGCGCGCGTGCACGCGCCCCTCATAGGTATCCTCTGGCACGATGAAGTCCGGACTCGACTTGCTCGTGCCCTTGAACCACCGATAGCCCGGTTCATAGGTGAGGGACATCTCGAGCGCGTTGTCCTGATGGCCAGGATCCAACAGTCTCCGATAGGCAATCCCTAGCCCCCCGAAGACGTAACTCCATTCCACTTCGACTTCGCGGATGATTTGCCCTTCGACATATTCCGACCGGCCGAGTGGAATGATCATCGTATTCAGCGTCATCCGAAGCTCCCAGCCGCTGGATGAATGCGACCCGACGTTGTACGTCAAGTCGTTCACCGGGCCGGAAAAGGTTCCGCGAAAGCGCTGTTTCAAATCATCCGAATTGCGCCATACATACAAGGCGCCAAAGGGCAAGACCTGGTAAAACGTCGGACCGTTGGGAAGGTATTCCACTCCGAAGCTTGCGGCAGTGACATTCTTACGATCCCTGGCCGCCACCTTGACCGGCTCGCCCATGACCTCGGTATCGAACTCCTCGCCCGCCAGCGGCGTCGGTGTCTCTTCTTCCTCGGCATACGTCGGGGAAATCAGGACACACATCAAGGCCGCTGTCAGAAAGGCGACACGCGCCGGAAGTGTGAGCTTATTGGTGGTGTGCAGGTCTGGAAACAGCAGCTTGTTCATCGATTCAGCATCCGTTACGGTAGGAACTGCAGGCACTAGGGATCGCCCTAGGTGGGGAAAAGGCAGCCGGGACACCAACGGAGGGACAGCAGCATGATTGAGGTCATCCTCTATGAGCCGGAGATTCCACCAAATACGGGGAACATCATACGGCTCTGTGCCAACACGGGGGTGCGACTCCACCTCGTGAAACCCTTGGGATTCTCTTTAGACGATCGGCAGATGCGACGGGCTGGCTTGGATTATCACGAGTATGCGACGATCGAAGTTCATGACGATTGGCCGAGCTGCGCCGCGCACTTTCGGGCCACACGGCTGTTCGCGGTCTCAACAAGAGGTGCCCAGCGTTACGATCTCAATCGCTATGGCGCCGGTGACGCCTTTTTGTTCGGTCCAGAAACCAGGGGATTACCGGCAGAGTTGCTCGCACAGTTTTCCCCTGAGTGCCGTATCCGCCTGCCTATGCTGGCGGACAGTCGCAGTTTGAATCTTTCCAACGCGGTGGCGGTGATCGTCTATGAAGCCTGGCGGCAATTGGATTTCGGGAACGCAGTGTAATGACGATGGCGCTTCAAGACCCGATCGCGCGCGCGTCGGTGAGTTGGAACTGTCCTCGTGCGGTCACGGGATAGAGAGAAAAGATCGGCGTATGGGCCGGCACGACCGCCGTGGTCACATTCGGCAGCAATTGAAGATGCATGTTCACATAGTTGAAGCTCAGACCATCCTGCCATGGTTGACTGCCGGCTCCCGCATAGGCGGCGGTTTTTTCCGAGGCGTAGGTCCGCGTCAGTAACCCCGCTCCTCCCTCCAGCCCGTATTCATGCAAATCCGGCGCGCCCTGAACGAGTAAGCTGACGGCATTGGCATCGAACCAGACTTTGATGTTGCAGCCGATCTGGACGTAGGGGCCCAGCGAATTCGTCCCGTCAAGGAATGCGCGCGGCAGCCCGATCTCGTACGGAACGTCGTCAGGCATTGGGCGATCCACCTTGCCGAGATTGGTTTCCCGCAGGGGTCCCACCGAAACGAACAGCAGATGCGGATCGTTCATGTCGAGATCAAGCACCTGGTCGTCATAGTAACTGCAGAGGCGTCCCATGTCGTAGCGAAGTGGAAACGAGTATCCGATCTTCGCGTACCAGATGCGCAAGGCGGCGTCCAATGGATCTTCTGGAGAACGGCTAATTTTGAGATCAAACGGAAGCATCACATGCCAAGCCCCGGTTCTGGCGGCGACAAAAGGGGCGCAGGCGCCGGGAAACTCCTTCTGAACGGCCGTGGTCTCGGGCTCGAACTTGCGGGCAGCGGAGGTGAAATGTTGGGCGATCTTCGATTCCTTGGAGAGCCGATACTTTTCCTGAAAATAGGCGGAGGCTCGCTGCTGGGCGATGGACAGGTAATAATCCGGCATGTCGGTCTCGACGACGATCCGTTGGGGCGGACTGCCTGACGCCTGACGTTCAGGCTTCATTGCCGCTGAATACACGTCAAGCTCGGCCTTCAATCGCTGGATATCTTGCTGGAGCTGACGAGCCAGTGCGGGATCGAAAAAGCTGGTCCCTGGGAGGATGTCGAGGGCTTTCTGCAGGCAGTCCAACTTGTGGGTGTAGCGCTTGGGCTCATCGGCAAAGACCTCGGCGGTGGCGACGAGTAAATTGAATTGTTCTTCCGGTAAAAGACCCAAAGTATTCAGGTTGTGGTCTTTGATGAACGCAAAGGCCAATGGGCCGAAGGTCTCAGCCTTCCTGATGCACAGCGTCAAGAGAAAATTGTAATGGGCACGCGCCTCGTCCCGAGTCATGGCCGGCCATCATAACGGCCCACGTTGGGGCGGGCAAGGCCTCCCATGTGTGACAGCGGCGAAGACACGACCCCTCACGAGCTGGCCCGGCTGGCGACCATAAGAATCTCAAGAATCTCACGGAATCGAGTTCTTCTCGGGTACAAGGGATTCTCCGAGTGGGAGCGCACGAAGGGCCGCGGCATGCTGCGCCTCCATGCAATGGCAATGGGTGCTCCTCGTCCTCCTGGTGGCTTCGGGCTGTTCATGGTTTCCTTCGTTTGTGGTGCATCCCATCGCGATTGGTGAAATCGAGATCGATCCTGCCACGCTGCACACGGTCGGCCTCAGTCTGCCGGTCCTCGATGGCGATGAGGACTTCGATGCGTCCGTTCGGGTCGCGTACCGCGAGGTGAACTCTCCGACGTGGAAGGAGGCGCTGCCGCTGCAGCGCGTGCGCCCCGACACGCTTTCCCGTGCGGTTCCGAGTCAGTTTGCGATCGCCGAACAATTTGCCGGCAGCATCTTCGATTTGGACCCGAATTCCGTCTACGAGGTCCGGCTGACGATTGAAGACCCGGACGGCGGGACTCTCATGAGAACGGCTCGAGCGACGACGCGGGCAGTCCCTCCTGATGCTCCTGAGTCCCCGCATGTTGTAGACGTGGAATCGGGCGACGCCTTGGCCTCCGCGCTCGCGCAAGCCAAACCCGGCGATGTCATCACGCTCGCCAAGGGTCGCTACAACGGTCCGTTCCGCCTTGAACGGAGCGGGACCGGAGCGAATCCTATTGTCGTCAAGGGCCGCGATCGCGATTCAAGCATCATTGACTCTCCCGGTGAAGAATACGGTGTCCGCGTCACCGGCTCTCACGTTCATCTTGAAGACATGACGATTCGCTCGAGCACCTGGGGAATTGCCCTCACGAACGCCAGCGACGTCGTCATCAGAGGGACGGTTATCACGAACGTCCATTACGGCATCAATGGCAGAGGCGGTGCCAACCGAAACCTCTACATCTGCGACAATTTTCTGGAAGGCAGGGGTGTCCACTGGCCGGATACGAGCGGCCGGACGTGGAACTATGAGGGCATTGTCGTCACTGGCGCCGGGCATGTGATCTGTCACAATACGCTGGCAGGCTTTGGTGACGCGCTTGGGCTTTCACAGCCGGTGGAGATCCCGAATCGTGGGATTGATTTCTACGGGAACGACGTGCTCTGGGGCGGGGATGACGGCATCGAATTGGACTACAGCGAACGGAACGTTCGCGCCTTCCGCAACCGTTTTGGAAATGTCGCTATGGGAATCAGTTTCCAGCCGGTGTGGGGAGGCCCGGTGTACGCCGTCCGTAACCTCATCTATAACACCGCGATTGCGCCCTACAAACTCAACCAGGAACCCAGTGGGTTCTTCATCTTACACAACACGTCCATTCGTAGGGGATGGGCCTGGCTGCAATACGGAGCGTATGTGTCCAATTTTTCCTTTCACAACAATCTCACGATCGGGACGGACAGACCGGTCTATCTGACGCCCTATCTCCAGTTGGCCGGCATCGATTACAACGGGTGGAGTCCTGACGGGGAATTCAAGTTCGATTACAGCTGGAGCGACTTTGCGTCATTCAGCCGAGAGTCTCCATATGAAGCACATGGACGGCTGCTGACCGTTCCCGTCTTCGTCACAGCGATCGCCGTTCCACCGATGTTCGAGTCCTTTATGCTGCCGCCCACGCCGATGCTCGATGCGGGGAGTAATGCGGTCGATGCCGGCCGGAGGCTTCCCAACATCAACGACGACTTTATCGGTGAAGGGCCGGACATTGGCGTGCTCGAGCGAGGGTTCGAGGCTCCGCACTATGGAATCCGTTGGGCAGGACAGCGCTTCTAGAGTCCGGAGCGGCCGTCAATTCCCTCGGCTCTGATAGGGCGTGGGATAGAGGAGGTCCAAGAGCGAGATATCATGGTTCCAAAACCATGCTCCCGCAACGGAGACAAGCAGAATGGTGGGGAGGAGAAGCAGCGCCAGCACCGTGATGTCGCGGAACGACAACGGTCTCGTCAATAAGTCGCAGTGTCCGTCTTCGCCGCGTTTGATCGACCGGACCAGCAAGGCCGCATTGAGTTGATGGCTTTTGAACACGAATGAATAAAAATCGCCGAGGAGTGGAATGGCGCCGATCAGGCCGTTTTTGAGGAGATTGTAGGCCATGCGCAACTGCACCTCCCAGGGAACCTGCAGCTGCCGCGCCACGACCAGGATTGCGGCGCCGCCAATCGTCGCCATCGTATCGCCCACAATCGGAAACAGGCCGATCACCGGGTCGAGGCCGATTTTGGGACGCAATCCGGGAATGGTCATCGCATTGTCGAGCACTCGAGCGATGACTTCCGCTTGCACTTCCTTGTCCCGTACGTTCATCCAGACAGCCTAGGCCGTCCGGAGCGTAGGCTGACACTGGTCAAATCCCCAGGGAGAAGGTGATTACTTCATCCGGTTCGGATCCTGGTAAATCATCAAATGTGCATACGGACTGCCCTCGAACATGATGTAGACGCCTGACGGATTGGGAACGGTCGGCAATTGAGAGGCGGCGGGATCAAACGGCCACATAACCATCCAGTGCGGCGGTTCCTTGACCACCTTTGCACCTTCTCCTGCCATGACGACTTTGCCGTTCTTTTCAAGGTGAGATCCTCCCCGTGCCATATAGGCAATGCCCGGCACCGTATTGGTTGGCTTGGGAGCATTGTTCATGACGTCGGTCATCCATTGGTTGCTGGCCGCGTCCATACAAATGGGATCGGGAACCGGCAGGTTCATGACCGTGGGAAGACAGGTAAAACCATTTGTCCCCTTTTTCACTTCCGTCAGTTTGCCATCAGCACCATAGATCATGACACTGGCATCCTTCGAGATGCGGGACGGTGCCGCGCTGAGCGCCAACGCCGTCTGATCTTTTTCGGACATCGCCTTGACGTCCTTGACTGTGGATGTTTTGTGGGAGGGTTTGTCTCCAGCTGACGCAATTGCAGGGACAAGAAGCGAGCACGCCATCAAAAGGGTGAATGCCCACATGCGGATCATGTCTCTCCTCCTAGGCCGGGGTGAACTTCGTTCATCGGATGCTTGTCAGTGATCATGCGCTGTCTTGCTCGTGAGGCCGTACTTCTTGAGCTTGCTCAAGAGTGTTTTGTAGTCGATCTCGAGCGTTTTGGCGGCCTGGCTCTTGTTCCCGTCGTGTGCCTCGAGGACCCGTTCGATATGCCAGCGCTCGATGTCTTCGAGGGAGCGCTTGGCACGCTGACCGGTCTCGGACTCGGAAAGCGGCGCCGGCAGCATCGCTCTGACTTCCTCGCCTGAGATGGCGGCCGTTCCGGTTCCCATCAGCATTAACCGTTCGAGGACATTGCGAAGCTCCCGGATGTTGCCGGGCCAAGAGTAGCCGCAGAGGGCGGCTGTTGCCTCGGGAGACAACGTGCGTGTCGCAGATCCCGCGGCGCGAAGACTGTGGAGAAAATGCTCCGCCAGCCCTGGCACGTCTTCTTTGCGCTCTCTGAGCGCTGGGACGGAAAGCGTTACGGCGTTGATGCGGTAGAAGAGGTCTTCGCGAAAGCGGCCTTGCGCGACGAGCGTCGAAAGATCTTGATTGGTGGCTCCCACGATGCGAACGTCCGCGTGAAACGTGCGCGTACTTCCAACCGGTCGATACTCACCCCGATCCAGGAACCGCAGCAGACTGACCTGCATGGGAGCCGGCATTTCGGCCAGCTCATCGAGAAAGAGCGTGCCGCCGCCCGCCGCCGTGACGAGCCCGGTCTTTGCTCCAACGGCACCAGTGAATGCGCCTTTGTCATGACCGAACAACTCGCTTTCCAGCAGTTCGCGGTTCATGGCGCCACAGTTGATGGCGAGAAACGGCCCTTGGGCTCTGCCGCTCAATTCGTGAACGAGACGTGCCACGACTTCCTTGCCCGAACCGGTTTCCCCCTGGATGAGCACAGGGGCTTTCGAGCCTGCGGCTTTGCCAATCTGGGTGTTCAGTGCCTTCCAGGTCGGACTGGAGCCCTCGATGATGACATCGCGGGTGTAGCCGCCCCGGCGTGCGGCAAGGTTTTCCTGTCGCAAGGCGCGGACCGTCCGGAGTTTCGCCAGAGCCGCGCTCACGGCCGTGCCGTCAAAGGGCGTATCCTTAATCAGGAAATCCCAGGCGCCTTGTTTCATCGCCTCGACTGCCACCTTCACGTCGCCATGCCCGGTCAGCATCACCACCTCGACTTCAGGCTGGTGATCCGTTACCCATGCGAGCACGTTCAAACCATCAATGCCCGGCATACGCAGATCCGTAATGACGCAGTCGAACGTCTCGCTTTGAAGCGCCGCAATACCGGCTTTGCCATCCGAGGCGACCACGACATCGCAGCCTTCCTCCCGCAGGGTGTGCTCGAGCACGAGTCGCACATAGTGTTCGTCGTCGATGATCAGGGCCCGCATCACGAGGCTCCTTGAGGGAAGACCAGCGAAAAGGTACTGCCGCGCTCCGGCGCCGATTCGACCGTGACTCGGCCCCCGTGCTTGTCCATTACGAGTCTCACGATCGCCAAGCCGACGCCGGTGCCTTCATATTCGTGCGGACCGTGCAACCGTTCGAACAGCCCGAAGATCTTGTCCGTCTGCGCCACGTCGAATCCGATGCCGTTATCGGTAATCCGCACGATGCACTCCCCGTTGTTCCGCATCCCATCGATTCGGATGTCCGGTTTCGGCCGGTTCCGGGAAAACTTGACGGCGTTGTCCAGCAGATTGGCGACGGCCTGCCGGATGCTGACCGGCTCGCCGTAGAGATCGTCGAACGTCAACTCAACGTGAATGGCCGGCGCCGCCTGTTGCGTCGAACTCATCCGGTCGTTGAGGAGGCTGGTGATCATTTCTCGCACGTTGAACCACTGTTTTGGTAGGGCTTGCTGTTCCAGGCGCGAGTATTTCAGAAGCGCGTCGATCATGTGGGTGAGGCGCAATGCAGACTGCCGGATGACGCCGATATGATGTCTCACCTCGTGATCGCCGGTTTCTGAAAATTGCTTCTCGAGCAGCGAGGAAAATCCCTCGATCTCTCGAAGTGGGCCCTTGAGGTCGTGGGCGATCGAATAGGTAAACGCTTCCAGTTCCTTCGTTTTGCGGAACAGCGAGGTGCTGTGCTCGCGCAAGCTCTCGAGCATCGTCGTCAGCGAGCCTGCAAGCGTGCCGACCTCATCGCGACTGGGCCAAGACGGGAACTGCGCTGACAGATCGTGATGGGCCACGCGGTCGGCGGTGGCGGCCAACGCTCTCAGGGGGCGAGCGATGCGAGTGGCAGCGAGCGCACACGTGACCGCGATGACGACCCCCAACAACAGTGCGAGCGATAGGGCGGTCAGCCGGGCGCGGCCGACGAGCCGGTCGCCCTCGTGCTTCATCTCGATATCGATCTGTGTGTGCGCATCCATGAGCTGATCGAGGCCTTGAGTCACCCGCGTCGTGAGACGGTCGGCATCCGCCGTCTTCAGCTGGTCTAGTTGGGTCGCCAATGTACGAAGGGCCTCGCCGATGTCTTCGATCGCGCGATCTTCTTGCTCGGCCAGGTCGAGCCGATCATGGTCGGTCAGCATGCCGTAGAGGACCGGATGGGTTCGGGCCGCATGCGTCCCTTTGTAGAGACTGAGCGTCCGGCTGAGCTCCGACGTATGCCGTTCGAGGCGGGATCTCAGTTCACTCGGCTCCGACGAAATGCGTTCCGTCGATGAGTGCAGCGCCAGTTTGATGTCATACGCCTCGCGCCGCATGTTAGCGGCCGTGACGATCGCCGGTACCGTAATGCGTTTGTGTCGGTCGACATAACTGTTGATTTTGGCGAGATAGAAGAGAAGCGCCGTCAGGCTTAAGGCGAGGAGGCTGAAAATAAGTCCGAACGAAATGAGAAGCTTCTGGCCGATCGAAAGGTGGCGAAACCACCCCGTCAAAGAGCGGTTCATGGCGCTACGGTACCATGGAGAGAGATTGTGCGCCAGTGGAGAAGTATCGATGGTGACGGCGATTCTCTTCAGAGTTATGCGCGTTCGGTCCCCCATCGTCGATGCATGAAGCGTTCAGTGGGGGCGAAGAGTGATTTGTCGACCGCGAGGCCGATGAAAATGATGATCAGGATGACACCGATGACCTGGTCCATGGCATGGAGTTCTCGGCCATAGTGGAGGAGTTGACCAAGTCCGAAGCCGCTGAGGATCGTGACGTAAATTTCGGCCGCCATGAGCGAACGCCAGGCGAAGGCCCACCCTTGTTTCATGCCGCTGAGCAGGAAGGGGAGCGCCGCCGGAATCACCACATGCGTCCAGGTGTGCAGTCCGGTGGAACCCATGGTGCGAGCTGCGCGGCTGTAGATCGGCGGAATGGTCCGCACGCCGTTGTCCGTGGCGATGATCAACGACCAGACCGTGCCCATGACCACCACAAAGAGCATAGCGGCCTCCGTCTGTCCGAACCACAACAGGGCTAACGGCACCCAACAGACACTGGGGAGCGTCTGGAGGCCTAAGGCGAGAATGCCAATCGTGTCGTGGCACCAGCGGAATGAGGCGGT
>Ga0207689_10005417_pt1 | contig 11422 bp, 9 predicted proteins | sample KBSMisM52_FD_184312 | JGI IMG/M metagenome (GOLD analysis project Ga0207689, IMG submission 184312) | Miscanthus rhizosphere microbial communities from Kellogg Biological Station, Michigan, USA - KBS Miscanthus M5-2 (SPAdes) (version 2) | ecosystem: Host-associated > Plants > Roots > Rhizosphere... | reverse complement strand
AATCACCCAGCAATCCGGCCACGTTCGAGAAGTTGACCTTCTTGAGGGCCTCGTTGACCTGGTCCTGACCCACCCCGAGGGAGCCCAGCCAGGCTCGCAACTCGTTGGCCAGCTGCTCGAACTGGGCCTGGTAGTTGGGCAGGATCGTCGCGAGGCGGCCTACCGACAGCCCCAGCGAGATGGCCATGCCGAGGATCACCGCGATCAAGGCGAGCAGTGTGATCGTGACCGCCAGCCACTGCGGCGCACCGCGGCGGCGCAGGATCCCGATCAGTGGGTGGAAGCTGATGACGAGGATGAGCGCGAGGAGGACCGGTGCGACGATGCCTGCAAACTGCTTCGGCGCCGCACCGAAACCAGAAGCCCGGTCATGCTCAGCACGACGATCAGGCCACGCGGCAGCGGCCAGCGCGCATCGGCGCCCAACCCGATGTGGTCATAATTGAAGTCTCCGGGCGCTGGTACCCGCTGCGACCCGCCCGGTATGGGTGATGCCATCCAAGGCGGGCGGTGTCGGAACTGTAGGCGCGGACCAAGCCCCATTCGGCGATGTCGGGTGCGAGGATGTGGCGCCCGTTCCGGACGGCCCCTTCCGCGGTCGGCCTGCACCCTCACGGCCCGCGGTGATCTGGTCGAATCGGTGCGCTACCGAGGCGGCGGCGTGGCCCTGCTCATGCGAGTATCCGAGCTTTCTGGGCGTTGAACTCCTCGTCGGTCAGTATGCCCTGATCTCTAAGCTCCGCGAGCTGCTTGAGCTGCCCGATCATGTCCGGTTGGGGCGCGGGGGCGGGCGACGGCTCCGTATATTGCGCCTGCGGAGCCGCCTGCTCAGGGGAAGCCATTTGCTCCTCGTAGGCCTGCTCCCGATCGGCGGCGGTCTGCGCATCTCTGTCGGCGAACTTGCGCGCCTGGTGACGCTGGACCCGTCCGGCAACCGCACTGGCCGTGCCGGCAACAACCGCGGTTCGCATGATCCCGCGTAGCAATCCTGGCATGATGTCCTCCGCCCTCGTCAGCTGCTCTGGCCCGCTTCGAGCCGCTCCAGCGCCTCGATCACATCCCGCGCGGGGATCCGCTGGCTGGCGATCAGCTCCCCACCCGCGTCGCTGGCGGCGCTGACGAACGGCGCCGCCCACATGTTCTCGAACACGATCAGCGCCGCCATGGTGCCCGGCTGAACCACCTCGACTGCCTCTCGCACGTCATCGTCATGGATCAACCCGGAGCGGGCGCCCTCGAACACCGTGAACCCACCCACTCCGGCGGAGCTCACATCCGTAAAATCCACTCCGGAGTACGAGCCGTCGAGCGCCTTGCGGATCAGCAGGACGTCATAGAGGCGGATTACGTCCCGTCGAACCTGATCCATGATCGCGTCCGCACACGCCTTGGTGTCCGCCTCTTCAGGGAACTCCAACAACATGAAGTCGATCGGCCCATGGGCCGCTGCCCGATCCAGCATTCCATCACCCTCCCTTTACGTCGTGGTCCCGCGTCTGCGGCATGGGGATTTGGCCTCCTGAGCGTCGAGATCGCCCCGCTGGAGGTCGGCGCTCTGGTGATGCACCCAGCACAGCCCGAGCAATCCCACCCGGGGAACGGGGTTCCGTTCACGACGCCGCTGACCTCTCGACCTCAGCGTGCGACGCCTGCGCCGCGAGGTGCGTACTTGGCCAGTTCGGTCTCCCGCCACGCTCCGCCGCCCGCGCCTGCGGCCGCCTTGACCTGCTCCCACTTGAGCCGGGCCAGGTCTGTGGGTGCCAGGTCGGCTCGGCTGTACCAACGCTTGCATGCGGTGGCGAGCGCGGCGGCAAAGGTTGCCAGGCCTGCAAGCCCCAACAAGCTGGCAAAGCCGATCAGCAAGGCGGCGACGGCGAGCATCCCGCGTGGGACATCTTGCAACGACGGATCGGTCTGACGCGCTGGAGCGACCATGGCGAACTCCCCGTTAGTCGTCATCTCTTGCCCGGTCAATAGCGTGCTACCGAGGTTTCAGTGACACCCCTGCATGCGCATCGCCTGCGGAGGGTGACGGGCCAAGCGATTGCTGGCCGTGATCGGTGCCGAACTGACAGCGGGCGGAGCGGTGACCCTGGATCGCCGGTTCTGCCGTGGACACGGGCGCCGGGGATGGCGGCGCGACGGCGACGCTGGAGGGTGGGGCGGGCGAGGCGCACCCGCTCCGCACGCGGCGAGAGACAGCGCTAGCTTGCGCGCCGTGCGGCCAGCAGCCGTTGGACGGTGAGGGTCAGCGCGCCCGCCAGCACCAGTACGGCGATGTTGACCCCGAGGACGGCCAGCGCACCCAACGCTTCGGCCACCTCACGGACCCCTGCCGCAACACCGAGATACGCAGCGGCGGGGATCGTGGTGATCGAGATGGCCACCCCGATGGTAGAGCTCGCCCGCGTCTCGAGCGAGAGCATTCCCGCGACCCCTGCCGCGAAGGCGACCAGGACGGTCGACGCGTTGACCGTCGTCAGACCGGCGAGCGCGGACTCCCCGATCGCGAAGTGCGCGGGTAGCAGAGCCATGAGGTCGCCGACCCGCGCGAGCACCCACGCCGTCAGGCACGCCGCGCCCATGCCGACGGCCACCGTCAGCAGAGCCCGGTAGACCAGTCGGAAGTTGCGGTCCACCAGACCCACGCAGGCAGCGGTGATGGGAAGCAGATCGGGGCTCACGGCCATCGCGCCGACGATCAGGACGTCGTTCACCTGAATCACGCCGACAGCGGCGATGATCCCCGCCGCGACCATGAAGACGAGATAGCGCATGACCGGGCGGGCGTTCCGCCTGGCCTGTCCCAACATGTCGGCCCAGATGAGGCTCGCGGTCGTGCCGCCGGACTTGATCGGCCCGACCTCATCGAGCCGGGCGAGAATGATATCGTCCTCGGTCACACCGTTGCTCATGAGCATCTCGAGCACGGCGTCGGCCGAATCCGCGGGAACGTCCGCTGTGAGCAGCACGTGTCCGTCCTGCAATCCTTGAGCGAGCGCGACGGCCCGGACCGCACCACGAGCCTCCAGATCGCCGCCGATCGCGGTGAGCGAATCGGCTGGACCGTAGACCCTGAGGTGGAGCATCCGCTATAAGATCGGGTTGCGCCGAGCGCCTGTCCCGCCCGCGAGATCCTCGGGCGCGGGAACCAAGAGCATCTCGGAGCGCCCGACCGCTTCACGCCGGGGTTCGGCGATCGAGCACGCATTCCCGGCCATCGCGGTGCCGTTGCCATCCCTCACTGGTCGGCCTTGGTGTCGCGCAGCTCGCGGAGCAGGTCGCCGATCGAGGAGACCTCGCCGTGACGGCGACGGATGATGTCGGCAATGACGCCGGTCCAGCCGGTCTGGTGCGCGGCCCCGATCCCGGCGGCGTTGTCGCCGTGGAAGTACTCGGAGAACACGAGGTTGTCCCGCCACCGGGGGTCGTGTTGTAAGCGCTCCACACCGCCGAAGCAGGGCCTGCGGCCGTCGGGTCCGCGGAGGAAGATCGAGACCATCCGCTGCCACAGGTCGTGGGCGATCGCGTCCAGCGACAGGCGCTGCCCGGACCCCGTGGGGTATTCGAGGGTGTGGTCGTCGCCGAAGAAGCGGTGGTAGCGCTGCAGGGCCGCGGCGACGAGGTAGTTCAGCGGGAACCAGATCGGGCCCCGCCAATTGGAGTTGCCGCCGAACATGGCCGTGGTGGACTCCGCGGGCTCGTAGTCGATGGTGGCGTGGATGCCGCCGGCGTCGAGCAGGTAAGGGTGCTCGCGGTGGTAGGCCGACAGCGCGCGCAGCCCGTACGGGGACAGGAACTCGGCGGGGTCGAACAGCTTGTCGAACATCCGCTCGAGCCGGTCGAGGGAGACGACGCTCAACAACATCTGTCGGTTGCCCGGTACGCCGCGCAACAGTCCGAGCTTGCTCGTGTCCTCGCGGTCGCGCATGCCCTCGCGGTCGAGGAACCCGGCGAACTGCTTGCCGATGGACTCGACCCTGTCCAGGGCGGTCTCATCGGCGACGCCTGCGGCCAGCATCGGGATGATCCCGACCATGGACCGCACCCGTACCGGCTCCGTGCTGCCGTCGGGCAGCGCGAGCCGGTCGTAGAACAGCCCGTCGACCGGGTCCCAGAGGTTTTGGTTCTCGATCGCGGTGCGGATGGCGGCGAAGTGTTCGAGGAACTTCAGGACCAGGTCGTCGGCCGGCCGCTGCGCGGCCCGGTTGAGGATCATCGCGATGACCCCCATGGCCAGCGCGTAGGTGGCCATCCAGCCGGTGGCGTCGGACTGTTCGAGCACCGCTCCGGGCGGCAAGTGGGAGCGGTCGAGCGGGCCGATGTTGTCCAGGCCGAGGAACCCGCCCTCGAACAGGTTGGATCCGTCGGCGTCCTGGAGGTTGACCCACCAGGTGAAGTTGAGCAGGAGCTTGTCGAATACCCGCGACAGGAAATCCAGATCGCCGCCCCCGTCCAGGGCGAACACCTCCAGCGCCGCCCAGGCCTGCACCGGCGGGTTGACGTCGCCGAAGTCCCACTCGTAGGCAGGCAACGCGCCGTCGGGGTGTTGAAACCATTCCCGACACAGCAGCAGCAGCTGGTACTTGGCGAAGCCGGGGTCGACGTGTGCGAGCGCGACGCAGTGGAACGCCATGTCCCAGGCGGCGAACCAGGGGTACTCCCACTTGTCGGGCATCGACATGATGTCGAAGGCACTGAAGTTGCGCCAGCGTGCGTTTCGCCCCGTCTTCCGCGAGGCAGGCGGCGGCAGCTGGCCGGGGTCGCCGTCGAGCCAGCGAGCCACGTCGTAGTAGAAGAGCTGCTTGCTCCACAGCATCCCGGCGAACGCCTGGCGCATCACCATCGCCTCGTCCGCCGAGGCGGCGGCCGGCGTGAGCTCGGTGTAGAACTCGTCGGCCTCGGCGAGGCGCCGATCGCGCACCTGGGTGAATCCGTCGCCCAGGTCGGCCGGGCCGCCCGCCGGGTGCAGCCGCAGCCGCAGCTGAACCGTTTGGCCCGGCTCCACCGGCACCTGGTACCACGCCGCGCACTTGCTGCCGACCAGTTCCGGGTTGACCGTCGCCGCGCCCGCGACGACGTGGTCGTTGATCCCGTCCTTCGGGAACGCGGCGCCGGGCTGTCCGTACAGCCGGTTGGTGTTGGTCTCGTTGTCGCAGAACAGCAGGGCGGGCGCGGTCCCATCCGGGCCAGGCCCCGCGGCGAGCTCCAGGTCGCCCAGGAACGGATGCGGCACCGCGACCGTCTCCGCGCCGGTCGCCGAGAGCACCGGCGCAGCGGCGCCGGGATCCCAGGACCAGGTATTGCGACACCACAAGGTGGGCAACACGTGCAACGTGTCCCGGTCCGGACCCGCGTTGGTCACCTCCACGGTCATCAGCAGGTCGGTCGGGCCGGCCTTCGCATACTGGACCTCGACGACCCAGTACCGGTCCTCGTCGAACACCCCGGTGTCCAACAGCTCGAACTCCGGCTCCAGCCTGCTGCGGCGCCCGTTCTCCACACGCAGCCGCTCGTACGGGAACTCCCGCTGCGGGTAGTGGTACCGCCACCGGTTCCAGGCGTGGCTCGGCACGGCATCGAGGTACCACCAGTACTCCTTGACGTCTTCGCCGTGGTTGCCTTCCGCGCCGGTCAGCCCGAACGGGCGTTCCTTCAGGATCGGATCACGGCCGTTCCACAACGCCAACGCCAGGCACAGGCGCTGCTCGACGTCGCTGAACCCGGCCAGCCCGTCCTCGCCCCACCGGTAGGCCTGCGACCGCGCCCGCTCGTGCGGCAGGTAGCTCCACGCCTCCCCATCCGGGCTGTAGTCCTCCCGCACCGTCCCCCACTGGCGCTCGCTCAGATACGGGCCCCACGAGTACCAACCACCCGCCTGGCGCAGACCGTTCTCCAAACGTCCGAAGGACTCGACACGCTCACGCTCGGCACCCACAGCGGCTCCCTTGCCCCGATTGCTGGGCCTGTGCTCAGGCATACCGCAGCATGATCCGGCGTCGGCCGCCCGAATCACCTGGCACGGGCGAAATCGGTGCGCCCCGCATGCGGGCGTCATCGGTGCCGACGACGAAGCCGGATTCCACGACGGCAGCGGGGACGCGTTGGGAGCGCCCGTTCGGCGACACCTCCGACGACCTGGGCGTCTTCCCGGCGCTGCAAGTCGGCCTGAGCTCCCTGACGGCGAGCCAGGCTTCTCCCGTTCGAGGTCGATTCGACTGCCGTCAATGTGATTCCGGCGATCGATAGCACCAGGACGGCACCATGTCCACATCTCACCGGGATTGTTCCCGGTCCGGGTTCGGCATCGGGACCGTGAAGACCGTCGGGCCGAGCTGGCCGTGCGACCACGTCCGCGCGTCGTCGGCCGATCTGGCTGGTTCCCCAGATCGAGCACCATGTGCACGCATTGCGCTGCTCCGACCGACCCGACACCGGGGCGTTGCCCGACTGGGCGCCGCCAGAGGGGAACACCGACCGTCTGCCCGCTGGGCTGATCTCGACGGCCGCTAGCGGATCTTCACCGATCCCTCGGGCAGGCCTGCCCGTCAGGCGCGCGACCCGATGAGCCCGATGGGCGGGCGGTTGCGGGCTCAAGTCGTTGGCCTCAGTTCGCGAACTGGCCGGGGCTGGCCGGCCCACCGACCGAGCACAAGGTGGCGCCCTCGGACCTGATGACGGCATGATGCAAACCAGCGCCTCCCGCGAGCTGACTTACACCACGCGGCTCAGTGACCACGCTGGGAGGTGGAGCATCACCTGGACACGATGAGTTGTCTGCAGGACGATCCACCTACGTTGTACGTGATCAACCGATCAGGCCAAACTGTCGGCATCGGGCGGGGAGGCGGCAATGAGCGCCGGTGAGCTGGCGAGCTGGCGGGAGACGACCACCAAGCAGTCGATCGTGGACTTCGTCGCCGCCGTGACCGATCCCGATTCGCCGGATTTCGTCCCCGAGAACGACCGCATCGCGGTGTTCGACAATGACGGCACGCTGTGGACCGAGCAGCCCGTGTACGCCCAGCTGATGTTTGCGCTCGATCGGGCGGCGGAACTGGGTCATCCCACCAGCCTCGAAGCGCTGCAGGAGGGCGGAATGGCGGCATTGCTCGAGCTGCTAGCGCTCACCCACGCGGGCATCACCACCGAGGAATTCGACGCCGCCTGCCGAAGCTGGCTGGCATCTGCCCGGCACCCGCGTTTCGGGCGGCCCTACCCGTCGACGGTGTACAAGCCGATGCGGGAACTGCTCGGAATGCTGGCCCGCAGCGGCTTCTCTTGCTGGATCTTCTCCGGCGGCGGCACCGACTTCATGCGGACCTGGACAGTTGATGCCTACGGGCTGCCGCCGCACCGGGTGATTGGCAGTGTGGGGGAAACCGAGTTCCGCGTCGGTGACGACGGCCCCGAACTTCACAAGACCGCCAAAGTCGGGGTCATCGACGACGGACCGCAGAAGCCCAGCTCGATTCACCAGCACGTCGGGCGGCGCCCGATCGTGGCGGCCGGCAACACCGACGGCGATCTGGCCATGCTCCAGTGGACCGCAGCCAGCCCATACCGGACCCTGAAACTGGTCGTCCACCACACCGACGGCGACCGGGAGTACGCCTACGACCGGGACCCGATCCTGGGCAGCGGCACCGGTCAGATCCTCGCCGCCGCCACCGAGCACAAGTGGACCGTGATCGACATGGCCGCCGACTGGGCGATCATCCACCCGAACGCCGAGGTGCCGCCGCAGTACTAGATCCGACGCGGTGCTCCGCATTGCTGTTGGCCTCCTGGCGGGGTGGTGATCCTGGGCCCAGCCAACGCGACGTCGCACGCATCGACACCCATGACAAGCCGCCGGGCGTGGACCGCGTCCGATGTCATCGGAGAGCGATCGAGGTGGCACGCTGCCAGGGAGCTGATCATCTCTGAGAGCTGCGTTCCTGAACCGGGAGAGGCTCGATGTCCGAGGACGACCCGGCGACCCGGGGTAGCGTGGTGTGTTCACTGCTCTCACCCACAGAGGGTGATGACGTCGTGGTCATGGAGGAACAGGCTCCCTGCCGATTGCCGAAGGAGAGGGAGCCTTCCGATGTCAATGATCGGTGGAGAAGCCTACTGGCCGATCCTTCGGTCCTTGACGGCAGCTGGCGGCCGCCGATCCTCCGATGCTCCCGAACTAACCGCGACGGTGTACTCCGGATAGCTCAGGTGCTACTCGATTGGCCATGTGGCCCATTTGGAACCGAATTCAGCGCGGTCAGTCTATGACGGATTCCGTTGGTACGTGACAGGAGAATCCGTGGTTGCGTCCAGCGAAACTCAGTCCTGCGAGGAGTCATCGTGCCGAGCGGTAAGCCGAACATTTTGGTTATCTGGGGCGACGACATCGGAATCTCGAATGTGAGCTGTTACAGCGAGGGGCTGATGGGCTACCGCACGCCCAATATCGATCGTATCGCCGCGGAAGGTGTGCGTTTCATTGACTACTACGGCGAACAGAGTTGCACGGCGGGTCGTGCCGCGTTCATCTGCGGACAGAATCCATACCGGACGGGATTGACCAAGGTGGGTATGCCTGGAGCGAATCTCGGTTTGCAGCCGACTGACCCAACCATCGCAACGGCGCTCAAGCAGCAGGGCTACGTCACCGGGCAGTTCGGCAAGAATCACCTTGGCGACCGGGACGAGTTTCTTCCTACCAACCACGGCTTCGACGAGTTCTTCGGCAACCTCTACCACCTCAATGCGGAGGAGGAGCCCGAGCAGTATGACTACCCGTCAGAGCAGGAGTTCCCGGATTTCCGGAGCAGATTCGGACCGCGTGGGGTGATTCATAGTTGGGCCGATGGCAAGATCGAGGACACCGGACCGCTGACCATGAAGCGGATGGAAACCATCGACGACGAGGTCACCGCGCAAGCCCGGCGATTCATCGAGGACGCCAAGCGCGACGGCACCCCGTTCTTCGTGTGGTTCAACACCACCCACATGCACTTCCGCACCCACACCAAGCCCGAGAGCCGCGGCCAAGCCGGTCGGTGGCAATCGCCCTACCACGACACCATGGTCGACCATGATAAGACGGTCGGCCAGCTTCTTGACGTGATTGATGAGATGGGCCTGGGCGAGGACACGATCGTCTTCTACAGCACCGACAACGGCCCGCATATGAACACCTGGCCCGATGCTGGGATGACACCGTTCCGTAATGAGAAGAACTCAAACTGGGAAGGTGCATATCGCGTACCGGCCATGGTGCGTTGGCCCGGAGTAATCCCCGCCGGGCTCATTCTGAATGGTATCGTCAGCCATAACGATTGGTTTGTGACGTTCCTGGCAGCGGCTGGCGAACCCGATATTGCCGATAAGTTGAAGGCTGGGCTTGAACTGAACGGCCGCAGCTACCGCGTGCACCTTGATGGTTTCAACCAACTCGATTACCTCAAGGGCGATGTGGACGTCAGTCCTCGGCCGCACTTCTTTTATGTCTCCGATGATGGGGACCTTACGGCGATGCGGTGGGACAATTGGAAGTTTGTTTTCCTTGAGCAGCGTGCCACCGGCACAATTCAGGTCTGGATGGAGCCCTACACCGAACTGCGTGTTCCCAAGATCTTCAACCTTCGTACCGATCCATTCGAACGGGCCGATATCACTTCGAACACCTATTTCGACTGGGTCCTCGAGCACGCATGGACCCTGATCCCTGCTCAAGCCTATGTCGCCCAGATGGTGCAGTCGTTGGTGGAGTTCCCACCCTCACAGACCCCGGCCAGTTTCACGATCAGCCAGGTCATGGACAAGCTCAAAGCCGGGCTGACAAGCGCCTGACAACCCTCCAATGCCGAGCTCCGTCAGCAGTTCGGGAGGCCCTCCCGATGATCCTGAAGGGCCTCGGACCTGCGTCTGGGTGACCGGTCTTGGGACCTTGCGCCAACGCGGTCATGCGCTCCGCTCCCGCCTCGAGCTTTGCTCAGCTACGCCTGTGCGGGCCGAGAACCCCGTCACCGTCTCTGAGCAGCACGTTTCCGGAAGCCGACCTCGACATCACCGTCGCGACAAGAGCCAGCATGATCGCCCGGTGTGGCCCTCGGACTCGCCTACCTGATGCTTGCTCGCGTGTTGAGCTGGTTGGCGCTACTCGCCCGCTCCGACGCTGCCAAGGACGTCGAAATCCTCGTGCTGCGGCATGAGGTTGCGGTGCTGCGCCGCACGAACGCCCGGCCAGCGCTGACCTGGCTCGACCGTGCCGTGCTCAGCGCGCTGAGCAGGCTGCTACCCGCCCCGCTGCGCCGGATGCGGCTGGTGTCACCCCGAACGCTGCTGCGCTGGCACGCCCAACTCGTTGCCCGACGCTGGACCTACCCACACCGATCGCCAGGCCGAGCCGCCACCACAGCGCCGATCCGGGCCCTCGTGCTACGGATGGCGCGCGAGAATCCCCGCTGGGGCTACCGAAGGATTCAAGGCGAGCTGGTCGGACTCGGCCATTCCGTCGCCGCCTCAACGGTCTGGAAGATCCTGAAGGACGCGGGACTCGATCCCGCGCCCCGACGGGCCGGTCCGACCTGGCGACAGTTCCTGTCCGCGCAAGCCCACGCGATCCTCGCCATCGACTTCGCCCACGTCGACACCGTGTGCCTGCGCCGCCTCTACGTCCTCGTCGTGATCGAGCACGGCCGCCGCCGCGTGCACCTCGCCGGGATCACCGCCCACCCCACCGGCGCCTGGATCACCCAACAAGCCCGCAACCTTCTCATGGACCTCGGCGACCGCGCCGACCGGTTCCGGTTTCTGATCCGCGACCGAGACAGCAAATTCACCACGGCATTCGACGCCGTCTTCGCCGGTGCCGACATCCGGATCATCCGTACTCCGCCCCAGGCGCCCCGGGCGAACGCGATCGGGGAACGGTTCATCGGCACGCTGCGCCGGGAATGCCTCGATCACATCCTGATCGCCGGACCACGCCACCTCGACATCGTCCTGCGCGAGTATGTCCAGCACTTCAACACCCACCGCCCGCACCGATCGCTGGACCAGCGCCCGCCCGCAGGCGACGCCCCGCCGCGTCCCGGAGCGGGCATCCGCGTGCTCCGACGGGATCGACTCGGCGGCCTCGTCCACGAGTACGTGCAGGTCGCATAGGTGACCCGGTTCTCGGCACCCACAGGTTGGGACCACGACAGCATCGCTGGTGCGTCCACCCGGCGGGCTCGACGAGCTGGTCCAGACCGTGATCGAGACCGCCACACGGGAGACGCTTGTGTTCTCACGCGGCGTCGAGGCGGTGATCACAACGGCCCCGGTAGCTAGCGTCTATGTCAGCAAGATCAGGCGGAACTAACCGGTTGGTCGGTTTCACGCACGACCGCTCGCCGTCCGCGGCTCACCGTCACCAAACCGGCCGTGCGTAGAACGG
>Ga0207689_10005415_pt1 | contig 11424 bp, 10 predicted proteins | sample KBSMisM52_FD_184312 | JGI IMG/M metagenome (GOLD analysis project Ga0207689, IMG submission 184312) | Miscanthus rhizosphere microbial communities from Kellogg Biological Station, Michigan, USA - KBS Miscanthus M5-2 (SPAdes) (version 2) | ecosystem: Host-associated > Plants > Roots >... | reverse complement strand
GACCCGGCGGGGGTCAGGTGATACGAAAAGCAATTGTGGACGAGATCGCCGGCACGGAATCCCGCGGCGAACATCGCGCGCGCCATCCGCCAGTAATCGTTTGCCGCGCCTTCGGGCTCGTAGATTCCGCCGGGGGACGCGAACACGCGCCGCGTCGTGCCCCATCGCGTCGTCGCGACGCCGCCGAACGGACGCTCCGCCTTCTGCAAGTCGGCAAGCGCCGATTTGCGCACCACCGGCAGCTTGGCAAGCGTTTCCCGCGACGTGACGGCGACGCCCGCCATGAGGCGCAGGGCGCGATCGAAACCGGCGACGAGATCGTCTTTCATGGCGCTGCGCAATGTTTGCGCTCGGGACGCATATGTGAGCCCGCTTAGAAGAAGTGGGCCATCCCGAAGACGATGCCTCCGGGCTTGCCGCAGGCACCGTTGGGGTAGGTGTCGCACAGGATGGGATACGGGTCGTGGTTGAACGTGTAGGCCGCATTCGAATCGTTGCGGATTTTCACGATGCCTCCGTACACCAGCGTGCGCCCCGAAAGCACGTAGGTATAGCTCGCTTCCCACTGCGTGGAGCCGGTGTTCACGCCCTTGGTGAGGCCGCCGAGGCGCGTGCCGTCCTCGGCTGAGCCGGTGCCATTGCCCGCGCGGCCGACGAAGAGGTACAAGAGGCCCGGCCCGACGTCCGCGGTCGCGCCGACGCCGAAGAAATTCCGCTTGAGCTGCGTAGACGTCGTGGCGTCGTAGTTGAGCCGCTCGTAGACGACGCCGATGCGCGCCAGCTCGAACTGGTAGGCGCCGGCGACCGAGAGCGCCCGATCGGAAAGGGGTGCGGTGGGCGTGCCGCGGATTTTGTCGTGGACCTCGTACGCGATGCCGAGCTGCAAGGGGCCATTGGCATAGAAGGCGCCGGTGCTGATGGCATAGCTGTGGGGGCGCACGATGTCGTTGTAGCTCGCACACTGGAGGGCGGCGTTGAAGCCCGAGATCGTCGGCGTGTCGTAGCGGATCGATTGCCGCAAACGGTCGTCGAAACCGCCGTTCTCAGGGGGTCCCAGGAAGCCTTGAGCCCACAGCGACGCCGTCGACAGGATCGAGCTCGTCAGCGTCGGGACGTTGCCGAAGATCGGCAGGATGTCGTCGTAGGGGCCGAGGAAGTAGCCCATCTTGAACGTCCCCGGCGGACCGGCAAAGCCGACGTACGAGTCGCGTCCGGTCACCACGCCGCGGCCCAGAGTCGGAAAGATGCTGTTCTCGATCTGGAAAATCGCCGAGTAGCCGCCCCCGAGGGGCTCGCTGCCGCGCATGCCGAATTCCGACGAGTTGGAATTCATCCGATACACGTTGGGGTTCGGGCAATGGTCGGGACATCCTGTTCCCGTCTGCTTGCCGTTGACGACCTCCATGTCGAGATTGATGCGCCCGTACAGCGTCACGCTCGCCTCCTGCGCCCATGCAATCGGCGCGGTCAGGAGGCCGGCGACGACGACGGCGACGAGCTTCGTTCTCAAGTAATTTCTCCGCTCGCGCATGATATCGCAGTGGAAGGGTGTGCTTCGCGCATGGCCTCGCGTTCGCTCACCTTCGCTCATCTTCGTTCAGGCAGCGGGCAAAAAAACGGGCGCCCGAAGGCGCCCGTCTGTTGCGATTGTCCGGCTGCGGCCGGATGCACCGCTCCTTCGATCAGAAGTCGTGGTACATGCCCATCACGAAGCCGCCGGGCTTCCCGCCAACCGGGCTGCCCGGGCTTGCGCCGGCGCTGCCCGGATACGCGTTGATGTTGAAGTTGTAGCTCGCGTTCGCGTCGTTGTTGATCTTCACGTAGCCCACATAGACGCGGGTGCGGCGCGACAGATCGTACGAGTAGCTGACTTCCCAATGCGTGGCACCCGTGTTGTCGCCTTTGGCGAGACCGGCGACGCGCGAGATCTGCGACGACACGACGGCATTCGTCGTGACCACGGGTTGCGGTGTATTGACCGCGCTGCCCGTGCCGTCCGAAGCCTTGCCCCAGAACAGGAAGAGCTGCCCGTTCGCGCCGATATTGATCGTGGTGTCGAGGGCCCAGAACGAATTGCGCTTCAGCTTGTTCCTGACCATGGTCGCGGGGGTCAGGCCATTGGCAACTTCGTATTCCATCTTTTCGTACACGCCGGCGATGTTGAAGCCCGAGAACTGCCACTTGGCTGCAACCGAGAACGCCCAATCGGACAGCGGCAGCTGCGAAGTGCCGCGCTGGTTGTGGTGATACTCATACGCCGTACCGATGACGGCCGGGCCGTTGCGGTAGAAGAGGCCGTACGACTGCGCATTGGTGTTGCTCGACGGGAAGTTCGCGTTGGTCTGGCTGTTCGTGCCGCCCGTGGTCGAGAACTGCCCCTTGAACTGGAAGCCCGAATACGACGGCGTCTCGTAGCGGATCGACTGTTGCAGGCGATCGTCGAAGCCGCCGGTGGTCGGCTGGCCGGCGAAGCCCTGCGCCCACACCGAAGCCGTCGACAGAATCGACGTCGACGCCGTGTTGTCGTTGCCGAAGATGCCGTGGATGTCGTCGTACGGGGCGAGGTACCGGCCCATCTTGAACGTACCCCAGCCGCCGCTCAAGCCGACGAACGAATCGCGGCCCGCCAGGTTGCCGCCGTCACCCGTGGTCGGACGGATCGAGCCGTTCTCGATCTGGAATATTGCATTGAGGCCGCCGCCGAGGGACTCGGTGCCGCGCAGGCCGAAGCGCGACGAGTTCGACGCCACCCGGTAGACGTTCGGGTTGGTGTTGTTCGCAAGCCTGCCGTTGACGAATTCCATATCGATATTAATGCGACCGTACAGCGTGACGTTCGCGGTTTGCGCTTGTGCCAACGGGGCGGCCAACAGGCCCGCGATGGCTACAGCGACAAGCTTCTTGTTCATGGAGTCTCTCCTCTAGCGGATAAAATAGGCAAGGTAATCGTCTAGCAGGCTTGCCATCGGAACCTTCTCTGCGATGTCGAGAAGTTGGATTCATTGTGCCAAACCGGGCGCCCGCGAGGCAAGGTAAAGTCCGGGCGGGCGGATAGCTTGTAGAAGGCTGTTGCTAAAACGCGACACGCCATAGCGTTCATGCGAGCGGCGTCGCCTGCACCGGCGGATCGCAACGCACTCGAAAATCAGCCGCTAAACGTATGATCAGCCAACGGAAACTTGCTTTTCCCGACCGTTGGGCCGGTGCTAAAGCCTCCGGCATCGATTTTCAGGGGTTTTCCGATTTGGGCGGCTCGAGTTCGGCTATTTTGCGCAAATTCGCATGCGAAGGCGCAATGCGCCGCGGATGGCTGCCCGAATGAGCGTCTTCCCGTATTCGCCCTGGCTCCCGCCGGTCATTGCGGCTCTCCTTTCCTCAGGCGCGCTCGGTCTCCTGTTGCTGAGCCGCAGCCGTTTGCCGCTCGACATCCCCTCCGGCCGCTCGCTGCACGAACGGCCCATATCCCGGGTCGGGGGCATCGCCATCTGGACTGGCTTTCTGCCGGTGGCGCTCATGTCGCCCGGGCCACCGGGAGGCGATCCCGCCATGCTGCTCGTGCCTTGGGCGGCAGTGGTCGCCGTGTCTTTCGCGGACGACTGGTGGGGCGTGCGGCCGTGGGTTCGCCTGTGTGTCCACGGATTGGCGGCGCTCGCGATCGTCGTGGCGTTTCCGATGCGGGTCGATGGGGAAGGAATTTCGCCGCAGCATGTTCTCGCCGTCGCCGGCGTCGTGCTCGCCATCGTGTGGTCGGCGAACCTGTTCAACTTCATGGACGGCAACGACGGCCTCGCGGCGTTGATGTCGATCTGCGGTTTCGGCGCCTACGGTATCGCCGCCGCGGGGACGGGAATGAATGCGGACGTGTACTTCGCGCTCGCAGCGGCGACGCTCGCGTTTCTCGTCGTCAACTTGCCGCCGGCGCGGACGTTCATGGGGGACGGCGGTTCGGTCGGCCTCGGGTTTCTGGCAGCGGTGTTCGGGTATTCGGGAATCCGTGCGGAAATCTGGCCGGGCTGGTTTCCGCTGCTCGTTTTCCTGCCGTTCGTGGCGGACGCCACGGTGACGATGCTGCGCCGGCTCGCGCGCGGGGATCATCTTTTCGAAGCGCACCGAACCCATTATTATCAACGGCTGCACCAGATGGGGTCGGGGCATCGCGGCACGCTGCTCTTCTACGGCATCCTGATCTTCGGCACGTGCGCATCGGCGTTGTTCACGCTGACTGTATCGCCGAACGCGGGCTGGATCGTACTTGCGGCGTGGGTTGTCACGATCGGCGGGCTCTTTGCCGGCATTGACTATCATTGGCGCAGGCGGACAACAGAACAACAATGAAGCACCCCACCAATATCAGGGCGTGGCTCGCTTTCGTCCACGACCTCTCGGTCGCAGCGCTCGCCTGGGCCTCGATGTACTGGCTTCGCTTCGGCTTCGATTTTCGGGAGCCGTTCCTGGCCGACATGGGGCGGACGCTCGTCTGGATCCTGCCGCTGCAGGGGGCGATCTTCGTCGCCTTCGGCCTCTACCGCGGCCTCTGGCGGTTCGCAAGCCTCCTCGACCTGCAGCGGATCGTGCTCGCAGCCGTCGTGGGCGCGCTCTTGATCCCCGTCGGTCTCGTGATGCTGCAGATGCACGTCGTCGTGCCGCGGAGCGTGCTGATCTTCTATCCGGTGATGCTCATCTTCCTGATGGCCGGCGATCGCTTCGCGTACCGGATCTGGAAGGAGCATCGCCTTTACAGCCCGTTCGCCGCGCTCGGCGAGCCGGTACTCGTGATCGGCGCGGGCGAGGCGGGGGCGCGCCTCACGCGGGACTTCGCGCGAAGCCGGCAGTGGCGCGTCGTCGGGCTCGTCGACGACGATCCCGCCAAGCGCGGACGCCTGCTCCATGGCGCGAGCGTGCTCGGCCCGATCTCGAGCCTTCCGGCGTGGGCGAAGAAATACGGCGTGCGCCAGGTGATCGTCGCGCTGCCGTCGGCCGCGCACCGCGTTCGCCGCCGCGTCGCGGAGATTTGCGCCGACGCGGGAATCGAGGTGCTCACCGTTCCGTCGTACGACGACTTGATGAGCGGACGCTCGGCGCTCACCACGATCCGGACGATCGAATTGGACGACCTCTTGGGCCGCGATCCGGTCGTTCTCGACAATGCCGGCCTGGGCGAGTGGCTCGGCAATCGCGTGGTGATGGTCACCGGCGCGGGCGGCTCGATCGGCGCCGAGCTCTGCCGGCACATTGCCCGCTTCCGTCCCGCGAAGCTCGTGCTGTTCGACTTGTCGGAAGCAGCTGTCTACGCGATCCAGACTGCGCTCGCGGACGGATTCCCGCAGCTGCCGCTGGCCACGGTGGTGGGCGACGTCAAGCACGCGTCGCTCGTGGAACAGGTGCTGGCCCGCGAGCGGCCGAGCGTTATTTTCCACGCCGGTGCGTACAAGCACGTGCCGTTGATGGAGGAGACCAACGCGTGGCAGGCGGTGCTCAACAACTCCTACGGCACTTGGGTGGTGGCGAGCGCTGCGGTGGCCGCCAAGGTCGAGAAATTCGTGCTCGTGTCGTCGGACAAGGCGGTGAATCCCACGAACGTCATGGGCGCCACGAAGCGCTTGGCGGAGATCGTCTGCCGCAGCCTGCAGGGCCGCGGCACCCAGTTCGTGATCGTCCGTTTCGGCAACGTGTTCGGCAGCGCCGGCAGCGTGATACCGCGCTTCCGCGAGCAGATCGGCCGAGGCGGCCCGGTGACGGTGACCCATCCCGACATCACGCGCTACTTCATGTCGCTCTCCGAAGCGACCCAGCTCCTGCTGCAAGCGGCGCTCCAGGGAAAAGGCGGCGAAATCCTGGTCCTCGACATGGGCGATCCCGTGCGCATCATCGATCTCGCGCACGACATGATCCGGCTGTCGGGAGCCGACCCGAACCACATCCCGATCGTTTTCACCGGATTGCGGCCCGGAGAAAAATTGTTCGAGGAGCTTCTCACCGCGGAAGAGGCGACACTCCCCACGCCCCACCCCAAGCTCCGGATCGCGCTGTCGCGCGCCGCGAATTTCGACGTGGTCGGGCAGATGGTCGCCTGGTGCGAGCGTGACCGGCCCGCCGACGATGCCGAGGTCCGCGCACGGCTGCAGACGTGGATTCCCGAGTACGCGCCTCCGGCCGGCGCGCCCGTGCAGCCGATCCCCACCGCACCCGCCGACGACGCTGCCGTCGCCGCCCCGCTGCCGCTCCGCGCGCCGCGCCGGCGATAGCCGCTCGCAAAATGGGGCGAACGGGCCGAGGACGCGACAAAGCAATCGGCCCGTGCAGCCGATTCTGCGCTAGCGCTTGCCGCCGTACAGATACGGATTGAGCGCCGCGTCGTTGTACATCTTGAACTGCCGATAGACGCGCCAGAACGCCCGCCCTTCGGCGGCGCGGGCAAGGAGCGTGTCGAGGCAGCGCGACAAGTCGGCGCGCTGCAGCTCGAGCCGGGCGAGCTTCTCGCCGCACGCGGCGCGGTGCGCGTCCGTCGCGCCGGCGCGCGTCGCCTCGGCGCGCATGTGGAAGATCTTGAGGGAGAGGATCGACAGCCGATCGACGATCGAGCCGGCGGACTCCGAGTTCTGCCATGCGTCGGCGGCGAGCGTGACGCCGGCGAGGCGCTCGAGCAATGCCTCGTCGATCTTCTCGATCGCATCGTTGCGGCGCTGGTTGTAGCCGTCGATCGCGCGCTTGTTCGCCGCGATCGCGGCGTCCGCGACGTCCCGCCGCCTCGCGCGGTCCTCCTCGTCCCACAGCAGCCGGTTATGGCGATGGTTGTTCGCGATCCACGTCCAGACGCCGGCTTCGTGCGCCAACGCAGGCTCGCTCCCGCTGTCCCGCGCGAGCTCCGCCTCGTGAAACACGCGGATGGCGGCTGCTGCGACGTCGTTGAAATCGGTTCCGGTCATGGCGAGTGGTGGGGAAGATCGTGAATCGGATCGCGGGTGTCGACGGCAATCGCGGTGCCCGGCGCCGGCGATGCGAGCAGGTCCCGGTAGAGGAGCACCTGCTGCAGCGTGATCGCGGTCGGCGAAAACGACAACACCGCGCGGCGCGCGTTGCTCCCGAGGCGCGCGCGCGCCGCGGGATCGACAAGCGCCTGCATGTGCGCGGCGAGTCCCGCCGCGTCGCCTGCCGGATAGACGAGGCCGGCGTCGCACTCCCGCAGCAACTCGGCCGCTCCTGATTTCGTGCTCGCGATCACGGGCAGCGTCGAGGCCATCGCCTCGAACGCGACGTGGGGCGACGGGTCGTAGAGCGACGGCAGCACCAGCACGTCGGCAGCGCCGTAACAGGACTGCCGGTCGGTATCGGCGCCCGCGAGCGTGACGCGATCGCCCACGCCGCGCTTATGCGCGTGCGCGAGGGCGCGCGCGGCGGCGTTGCGCTCGCCCATGACGATCATGTGCGTCGCCGGGCCTTGCTGCGCGAAGGCATCGACGGCAGCGCCCACGTCGGTGCGCGCGAGGTCCACCGCAGCCATGAGAAAGACCGTGCCGCTTGCGTCTATGCGATGCCGCTCGAGCACGGAAGCGCGCGCGTCGCGTAGCCGTGGATGGAAGACCTCGCCGTCCACCGGGTTGTAGATGACGTGGAGCTTCGATTCCGCGACCCCGTAGTGGCGGCGGATCTCGTCCTTGACCATCCTCGAATTGCAGATCACCGCGCGCAGCCAAGGGGAGGCATAGAGACGCCGTTCCATCGCCAGAAGATACCGGTCGTGCGGCAAGAGCTTCGCCGCGATGCGCCCGGCTGCCGTCTTGTGCCTCTGCCGTTCCTCGGCCCACTCCGCGTGCACGCCGTCACTCGCACGATAGATGTCGCAGCAAAGGAGACGTTCATGAGACTCGACGAGGTTCGGCTGCGAGCGCCGCACGTGGCGGCACGCGGCGCGCGCGAAGCTCCAGTCTCGCCAGAGTGCGCCAACGTGGAACGGATCGACGACCAGCGGCTCGACGAGTTGCAGCCGCGTCTGCGGCCACGCCCGCGTGTAGAGAGAGACGGCGACGTTGCGCTCGAGCAGTGCCTCGAGCGCCCGCTCGGTGACCCGCTCCACCAGACCCTCGGGCCGGTAGTCCTGGCGGACGATCGTGAGGCGCATCAGGGCCCATTCATGGCAGGTCGGCGGGAGTTCGGCAGCAGCGGTGGGCGGCGACGGCGTGCCCGCTTCGCCCGTTCGGCGAATCCGGCAACGATAGCAAAGTTCGCCTGGCGCCGGCATCCAGCTCCAGGCTGGAGTCAGGGCTTACTCGTCCGCCGTGTCCCGTCAGGCCGCAATCCGACGCTCCGATTTGGCGGTCTGGCGCTTCCGGTACAATCGGTCGCGAGGTCCCCGTTTTCTTCCCCCAGCCTTCCTGTCATGCCAATCGACGCCGTCAATGCCGCCGTGAAGGCGCAGATTCTCGCCGAGGCGTTGCCGTACATCCAGCGCTTCCACGACAAGACGATCATCGTCAAGTACGGCGGCAACGCGATGGTCGAGCCGCACCTCAAGGCCGGGTTCGCGCGCGACGTCGTCATGCTGAAGCTCGTCGGCATGAATCCCGTTATCGTGCACGGCGGCGGCCCGCAGATCGGCGATCTGCTGAAAAAGATGGGCATCGAGAGTGAATTTCGCCAAGGCATGCGCGTGACCGACGAGCGCGTCATGAACGTCGTCGAAATGGTGCTGGGCGAGCTCAATCAGGAGATCGTCGGCCTCATCAACCAGCACGGCGGCAAGGCCGTCGGGTTGACGGGCCAGGACGGCGCTTTCATCCACGCCCGCAAGATGCTGCTCAAGAGCGACGCGCGCGACGGCGAGATGGTGGATATCGGCTTCGTCGGCGAAATCGAGCGCATCGACCCGGAGCTCATTCAGCTCCTCGATTCGCGCGACTTCATTCCCGTCATCGCGCCGATCGGAGTCGGCGCCGACGGCGTCGCCTACAACATCAACGCGGACCTGGTCGCGGGCAAGCTCGCCGAGACGCTGCGGGCGGAAAAGCTCGTGCTGATGACGAATACCGTCGGGGTGCTCGACAAGAGCGGGAATCTCCTGACCGGCCTGTCGGCGAGCCGAATCGACGCGCTGTTTGCCGACGGGACGATCCACGGCGGCATGCTGCCCAAGATCGGATCGGCGCTCGACGCGGTGAAGAATGGCGTGGCGAGCTCGCACATCATCGACGGGCGCGTCGAGCACGCGCTCCTGCTCGAAGTGCTCACCAACGAAGGCGTGGGGACGATGATCCGGGCCGACGCCACCGAGCCGGTCGGCCGGGCGCGCTGACCCCGCCGCCTCCTTCCCATGGCTACGAAGCCCGGCGAACGTCGCCTGCAGATCCTCCAGACGCTGGCGGCGATGCTCGAGAGTCCCCGCGCGGAAAAAGTGACGACCGCGGCGCTTGCGGCGAAGCTCGACGTCTCGGAGGCTGCGCTTTATCGCCACTTCGCGAGCAAGGCGCAGATGTACGAGGGGCTGATCGAGTTCATCGAAACGACGCTGTTCACGCTCGTGAACAAGATCGTCAGCGACACGGGCAACGGCGCGGCCCAGGCCCAGCAAATCGTCGGCGTCCTGCTCGGGTTCGCGGAGAAGAACCCAGGCATGACGCGCGTGCTGATCGGCGATGCGCTCGTCAACGAGGACGAGCGGCTGCAGGCGCGAATGAACCAGCTCTACGATCGCATCGAGGCGGCGCTGCGCCAGGCACTGCGCGTCGCCCAGGCCGCAGGCGAGTGGCCGGGCGACCCGAGTGCCGAGGCGAACGTCCTCGTCGCCTATGTGCTCGGTCGCTGGCAGCTGTTCGCAAAAAGCGGGTTCAAGCGGGGTCCCCAGGACGGCTGGGAGTTGCAGCGCAAATTCCTGTTCGGCTGAAACACCGGGGCGCAAAGCTGCTGCGCGTCGGGCTGCTCGCCGTCCGCCACGGTGTTCCGCGCGGAACCCTACGCGGCTTGCACCGTCGACGGAGCCAGAACGCAGCCGGCGATCTTCCAGCCGCCGTCCGGCTGTCTCTCCATTGTGTACAGCGCGACCCGCACCGTGTTGTCGGCGCCGATGAGACGCAACGGCTGGATCACCCTTCCCTCGATGACGGCGCCTTCGAGAAACTCCGAATAGCGGGCGGCGATCAGCGCGCCGTACGCGGTGCGCACCATGAAAAGGAAATTGTCGGGGGTGCCGAACTGCTGCCGGATGCCGGGCGCGGCATAGGTAAAGGCTTTGCTTCCATCGCCGGTCCGCAACGCTTCGAGCTGCTCCGAGATGATGGCTTTGATGGCGTTCCACTCGCCGTCCTGGAGACTCGCCGCGCCGCTTGCCGGTGCCGCGTCGGTCGCCGGCGCTCCTTCGGGCGCTGCAGAGGACGGCACGCCCGGCGCGAGCGCGCAAACCGCGACGAGCGCGACCGCGAAGCTCCTGGTCGACTGCGCAATGAATCTCGATGCGGTCGTGGAGTTCATACGAGCCGGTCAGGTCACCGTCCGCAGACCGGGCATTGCGGATCGCGCGGAACGCGTACCTCGCGCCAGGTCATCGTCAACGCATCGAGCAAGAGCAGCCGGCCGGCGAGCGGCAGGCCCGCGGCCGCGATCAACTTGAGCGCTTCAGCGGCCTGCGTTGCACCGATAATGCCGACGACCGGCGCAAAGACGCCCATCACCGCGCAGCGCGTCGCCTCGAGCTCCTCGCCTTCGCCGAAAAGGCAGTGATAGCACGGCGAATCCGGGTTGCGTGTATCGAAGACCGCGACCTGCCCGTCGAAACGGATCGCCGCGCCGGAGACGAGCGGCACGCCGGCGGCGACGCAGGCGCGATTGACCGCGTGCCGCGTCGCGAAATTGTCGCTGCAGTCGAGCACGACGTCGGCGCGCGCGACCAGCGATGCGAGCTCCGAGGGCCCGACTCGCGCCTCAAGGGCGTCGATGTGCACGTTCGGATTGATCGCCGCGAGGCGCGCCTTTGCGGCAGTGACCTTCGCCGTCCCGACGTCCGGCGTCGAGTACAGGATCTGGCGCTGCAGATTGGTGAGATCGACTGTGTCGGGATCGCAGAGTGTGAGCGTGCCGACCCCGGCGGCGACCAGGAACTGCGCGACGGGAGCGCCCAGTCCGCCCGCGCCGATCACGAGCGCATTCGCGGCGGCGAATTTTTCCTGCGCCTCGAGACCGAGCTCGGGCAGGAGGATATGACGGCTGTAGCGAAGGAGCTGCGCATCATCCATCGCCTCGGTGCCGCAAGCTTCCGGCGCGATCGACGTCGGTGTCATGGCGCAATCATAGTCCCTCGATATCCGCTCGAGCACGCGGGACGCCGGAAACGCAAACGCCCGGGAGCGCCGGGCGTTTGCGAGGCGGAGGCGTACGGCGTTACTGCGGTTTGGCTTGCGCCGAAACGGCCTTGGCGGAGGAGATCACGGGCAAGCC
>Ga0207689_10005413_pt1 | contig 11426 bp, 10 predicted proteins | sample KBSMisM52_FD_184312 | JGI IMG/M metagenome (GOLD analysis project Ga0207689, IMG submission 184312) | Miscanthus rhizosphere microbial communities from Kellogg Biological Station, Michigan, USA - KBS Miscanthus M5-2 (SPAdes) (version 2) | ecosystem: Host-associated > Plants > Roots >... | reverse complement strand
AAAGACAATTTGCTCAGTACCCGCCTCGGGCTCCCGCCCGGCAATCATCGGATGACGGTAAAAGCCTGGGACCGTCTCGGCCCCTATTCACAGATGGTAAACTTCACCGTCTCGGAAGCCTGTGTGCTCCCCGGCACCGATCGCACGGTGAAAATCTGTACACCCACAGCAGAAGGAATTTCCGGAAGCCCCGTGCAGATCAAAGCCACAATCAGCGATGCCAGCCCACTGAAATCAGCACAGATTTATCTGGACAACGTGCTTACCTTCAGAACAGGTTCCACGCATCTCGTGGATACCGCTCTGCCAATGTCATCGGGTAGGCACCGCATCACGGTAAAGGCTTGGGATGCCGCCGGACAGTTCTCGCAGACGTTGATTGTAAACGTGCCTTAGCTGCAGACCTAACGAAGACCCGTCGCTTTGTTCCTCAGCGCGGGGTTGGGCGCTGTCATCGTGAATAGTGGAATTCTGCCGCATCTGAGTGTGTACATGATGGAGCCTCGCTGCTCTCGCCAGTGTGCCGTGACCAAGAGTTTACCGTCCGTCTCCAGAAGCTAGCTGTTCATGATTGACGCGATCAAGCGTGGTTGTTGAAAAAGTCACTGTGATTAGCAGGCGGAGATGTGGGAGAAACATGTTACAAGGAAGAAATCTTGTACATGCCTTTCTGCATTTCCATTCTCGGAGGCCTGCTGATCATGATGGGGCAGCATTCCCGCGGTGAAGCGTTGTTCTACTACTTCCGTTTGGAAGATCAAGTTCCTGAAAACCATCTGCTGCGGTTGATCGACAAACACATCAGTTTCGAGTTCGTCCGGCAGCGATTGAAAGATAGCTACAGTGAGACCGGTCGGCCCTCGATTGATCCTGATCTGCTGCTGCGCATTCTGCTGATCGGTTATCTCTACGGCATCACCAGCGAGCGCAAGCTGGTGGACGAACTGCGCATGCACTTGGCTTGGCGCTGGTTCACTGGGCTGGGGTTCGATCAGGAGATTCCGCATCACTCGACGTTCTCCAAAAATCGACACGGACGGTTCCAGGAATCGAAGCTGTTCGAGCAGTTGTTCGAGCAGATCGTGCGGCAGTGCGTGGAAGTGGGATTGGTGCAGGGCAAGCACCTGTCGGTCGATGGTAGCTGCGTGGAGGCGAACGCGGCCAAACAGAGCCGCATTCCGCGCCAGCAATTGGCGGAGGCAGCACAGGTCCATCGCACCGTGCGCGAGTATTTGAAGGAAGTAGAAAAGCAAAATCCTGTGGAGGAGCCGGTGCATGAGCAGGATCAGGTATCGACGACCGACCCCGATTCCACCTACGCGACCCAAGGTGGAACTCCGGCACGGCTGGGATACTACGACAACTATCTGGTCGATAACGACAGCTGTGTGACGGTGGGAGTGCAGGCTACGGCGGCGCGCATGAGTCAGGAGACCGTCGCCGCGCAAGATATGCTGACCAGTTTCAGAGAGTGGCAAGGACGAGAACCTGAATCGGTGGCAGCCGCCACCACCTACGGGAACGGGGAGTTCTTACAGTGGTTGGCGGATCGCAACAGCACTCCGTATATGCGAACCCGCGACAGTATCCACAGAAAGAGGAGCCCATTGTTCGCTCCCGAGCGTTTCACTTACGAACCAGAACATGATCGCTATATCTGCCCTGCCGGTCAGCCCCTGAACTACGGTGGTCGAAGTCATCGCAATCACGCCTGAAGCTACATTGGCACACGGAAACGGTGTGGCCCCTGTCTGCTCCGACCGCAGTGCACCAGTGACCGGCGCGGCAACGCGCACGCGACTTAGCCAACACGCCTGAGTTTGCCAAAGCACAGCGGCAAAGAAAAAAGGTGGAAGCCTTCGCAGAGCTCAAGAATCAGATCGGACTGCGTCGCTTGCGCTTACGACGCATAAAATTCGTTCGGGAGCAGTTCTTTCTGGCCGCGGCGGCGCAGAACATCAAGCGACTGGTTCGCTTCCTAAGTTCACCAACCGCTCCGCAGGCCCTCACCACCTAGAAAAAAACAAGAAAACGAAAACTCAGCCGTACCACCCCAGCCCGCACAAGATCACTCCAAGCACTGAGTTCTTCAACAACCACAGGTGTTTACACTCACAACCACTATTCGGTTCAAAAGTGCCGGGATGGGTATGTCTACAAGTCCCTGAAAGCAGGGCACGATTTTATTGGTCGTCCCTGGCAGACGATTTTCGAACTCTGTGCAGCCTATTCAACTCAATGCCGCGGCATTAGCTTTCACATCATCGGCCGCTCCCCGGGTCGATCTGTGCCCGGATCTCTCCGCCCTGATGTACGGAGCTGTGCACATTCGCATATGCGCGACCCGCATGTATTGCGGCGACCAGCTCCGCGAATTCACCTGTTGTGATTCCCTGAACCGCGGGACCGATCACATCGGCGGCCGTGATGGTGCCCGCGATCGTCGCCGGCCCGGCAGGACATGCTTGCGTGCCGACAGGACCATTGCCTAGATTCGTGCAGAGGAACACACTGATGCCACCGTTCACTCCTGCCTGTCCGAAATGGATGTGGGCTTGCTGCACATCTCCTGCCAAAGCGGTGTAGCTGAGCTCATAGGTGATGGAAGGTCCGTCGTTGCTAATGCGGGCATGAAACGCACCACTTGCGCTGGTTGAGATCGCAGGCACTTCCTCGTAGCCGGTGAGAGTTTCCTGGAAATTCTTGACTCCGCCCTGCGCGAACATCGCACTGGGCAGTAGGGCGAGAGCTAGACACCAAACAGCAGGTTTCATGTTTCGCTCCATTTGGATATCTCCTGTATGTTGTTTTGCGGTTTAAGTGCAACCGCATCAGGCTTCGATCATCGTGGATTCGTGAGAAGGGCGGAACAACTGTCACTATGTACAGTTTCCATTCAAATCGAGGGCTTCGGTTCAGAATTTTATTGGTCGGCCCTAGCAGACGATTTTCGAACTTTTCTTACAGCGAACAGCGAAACAATTTTCCCGTCGCCCAGCATATTATTTCGATGGAACCGAACTTTAACTCCCTTGCACGCCTCTTTAAATAAGCATGCACGATCCAGCGCATTCGAAGGAGTCTCACATCTCCGACCAGACCCTTCTCGTCCTCCTCGCCCAGACCGGCGACCGGACTGCACTGGAACAGCTCCTTCGTAACTGCCACGCGCCTTTGCGCCGCTACATTACCCGATTAGCTGGCGCCGATCTCGCCGAAGACATTCTCCAGGAGACTTCAATCCAAATTTTCCGCAAGCTCCAGTTCTTGCGCGAGCCCGCTGTCTTCCATGCCTGGACTCTCCGTATTGCCTCGCGCATCGCTATCACCCACCTCAAACGCGCCCACCGCTGGCAAACTCTCGACGACGCTCCACTCGGAACCGCCACTCCCAGTTCCGACCTTGGTGAACCATCCGCCGCCTTCCTCTCACTTCTTGACAACGTCTCGCCCGCCAGCCGAGCTGTCCTGCTTCTCCACTACCAGCACGATCTTTCACTCGAAGAAACCGCAGCGATTCTCGATATTCCTGTCGGCACCGCCAAGTCGCGTCTCCACTACGGAGTCGCCACCCTTCGTAAACATCTCACTTTCGAAAGGAAACCAACATGAGCCCCGAACCCAACTCTGAGAACACGAACGCCGAAATCGCTTTTGTCCAACAAGCCCTTGCAGCCGCAGACAGATCAGAACGCTTTTCCCGAATCATTGTCGTCGTGCTTGGCATTCTCGCCGTCGTCGCCTTCTTCTGGATGCACCTCCACATGTTCCAGGCGGAAAGCTTCCACGGATTATTGCATTCGCTGCTTCGCGTCGATCTCTTCTTTCTCGTCCTTATTTTCGCCCTCACCATGTACGTCCGTCAGGCGATCAATCAAAGCACCCGCATCATCCTTCGAGCGCTTGCCAACACCCGCAACCGTTGACTTCACAGCAGACGAAAGCGCGGACAGCTCTGGTCCGCGCTGGAGGTGGCCCATTCAAGCCGGGTTTTGTGTTCAGTCTCATGACACTTTGTAAAGGGTGTCATGGGACTAGACACCGGTTTTGGCTTGAGTGGGCCATTTTGAATGCTCAGTATGGCCGGGTCTAGCAGATGAGTTAGATGTATTTGGAACTGCCGAAACCAATCACGATTGATCTGGATGTAGTGTTTCAACTTCTCGGGTAGATATTCCTCCGCGTAGATAGAACGAAGGGAAACAAAGCGTGGAGCCCACAGCTAAAGGCTTCTCTGTATGTTCGATAACAGATAGCTTTTTTACACTTCCCTGTAAGTCCCGCGAGTCCCAAAATTTTAATCGATCTGTTTCTGTACGATAACCCTTCTTGGGACAACGGAGGGAGCGGCTATACGTATGCATTCGACGCAAGGAGATGAGCGATGAAGGCGATTGTGGTGACGGATCAGGCTGCGGGAACGGCCGGGGCGAAGCTGGTGGAACGGCCCGAGCCGCAGGCAGCGATAAACGACGTCGTTGTTCAGATTCATGCGTCGGGATTCACTGGAGATGAGCTGACGTGGCCCTCGACCTGGACCGATCGCATCGGCCGTGACCGGACACCTTCAATCCCCGGACACGAACTCGCCGGAGTGGTTACCGCTCTCGGCTATGGCATGACGGGGCTGTCGATTGGACAGCGTGTGTTCGGCCTCACCGACTGGTATCGCGACGGCACGCTGGCGGAGTATGTGGCCGTCGAGGCACGCAACCTCACGCCGCTGCCGGGCGACGTTGACTTCACGGTGGGCGCGGCCCTCGTGATGCCGGGCCTGACCGCGTGGCAGGGACTGTTCGATCATGGCCGCCTTCGCGCGGGGCAGAGCGTTCTCGTGCACGGTGCAGCCGGCGTAGTCGGTTCGATGGCGAGCCAACTTGCACGTGAGGCCGGAGCGTATGTGATCGGCACCGGGCGCGCTGCAGCCCGTCAGACGGCTCTTGATTTCGGCGCGCAGGAATTCGTCGATCTCGATAACGACGCCCTGGAAGACGTCGGCAAAGTCGATCTGGTTTTCGATGTCCTCGGCGGCGACATCGCGAAGCGGTCTGCGGGCGTGATTCGCACCGGAGGAACGCTGGTGACCATCACCGGCCCGACCGAGTCGCGGCCCTCTGGCGGCCTGACTATCGACTTCGTCGTTGTACCCGATCACGCTCAATTGCGTGAGCTCGTCCATCGGGTCCGGCATGGTCTGCTGCGGACAAACATCGGCAAAGTGGCTGCCCTCGACGATGCCGTCGCCGCCTTCAATCGGACCGAGCGGATCAAGGGAAAGACGATCATCCGCGTTCGTCCGTGAGGATTCGGGGGTTGAGTAATTTTTTGATCTGAAGGGCAGACCACTTTAGCTGCTAACCGGAAGATCTACAGCAAAGTGATGCTAACCTGTCGTCCCTCGAGGTATACGTTAAAGTCAGTTCCGCGTTCGAACACCAGCGTTGTCGGAACCTCAGTTTCTGGAAGTTCGCAAGCCTTTACCCAATATGCAAGAGGGTAGCCCACCTCCGAACCAAGTCCTTCCTCTATATTAGAAAGCACGCGAGTGACTACCGCCTGCCGCTCTTGCGAAGGGTTCTCGGACAATATGAACTTGAAACGTTGTCCTATTTTAATTTCAGATTGCATTTGAACTCCTTGATTTGTTTTGTCAGCAGTGGAGAGATTGGTCGGCCCTGCACACGTTTGTAGAACTTTTCTGTACAACATCGACATTTTGAATTGCCGTTCAGAGAGTCAACGGCGGGCCAACGTTAACAATTCCATACTTCCGGCGCGCTATCTCTTTATCTTCGGGAGTGCCGTTGCCAAAGTACTGGCCACGACTCTCCAAGTCGCGAAAAAACTGTTCAATATTTTCCGCGGGAGTGAATGCCACGAGCAGGCGACCCGGGCCGCTGCCGTCATAAACAAACGCGTGCGGCACGCGCCGCGGCCCCAGCACGGAATCACCCGCGGCGAGCCGGAAACGTCTGTCGCCGATCTCGACCACATACTCTCCAGCCAGACAATAGAACCACTCGTCTTGCGCTTCGTGATAATGCTTCGGTGGGCCAGCTCCCCGCCGCGTGATCGGCTGTTCGGTCATAAAGAGCGCGCCTTGCGAATCCCGAGTGGAGACCTTCACGTTGACGAGATCTCCACCGGGCAGCTTGATGACATAGTTGGAGCGATCCACGCCAGCGGCCACCTTCGCAACCTCTGGGGTCGGCGACACAAGCTGCGCTTGCGCCGCCAGTATAAAGGGAAGAGTGAATAGTGACTTAGACAACGAACGACGTGAGATATCCGCTTTAGACATTAAAAATCTCCTTTGCGTCGCGCAGAAGAGTTCCTCGGGATAGGATGCGATACTACACCTTTATTCGCTGCGCAAAGCGGTCATAGGATGGACGCTCAAGGCGCGCCGTGCCGGGATGTAACCCGCCAGCATAGCCACCGCCGCAAGCAACAATGCCACACCAATCAGTGTTACCGGATCGGTAGGCTTCACTTTGAAGAGCAGGCTCACCATCACCCGTGTAAGCGCAATCGCGCCGACAAGCCCGAGCGTAATGCCCAACAGTCCAAGCTTCACTGCATCCTTCATGACCAGCCGTAGGACATCGCGATGCTGCGCGCCCAAAGCCATGTGCACTCCGATTTCGTGCGTGCGCTGATTCACGCGATACGCAACCATCCCGTAAATGCCCACTCCGGCCAGCACCACCGCTAGCACGGCAAAGCTCCCGAGCAACAACATGTTGAAGCGCTCTTGCGCGAGCGAGACCGCCAACAGATCGTCCATGGATTGAATGTCACTTAATGGGATCTGGCTATCTAAACTCCAGACCTGCTTTTTCACGTCCTCGATCACACCTGCTACCGGAACTCGCGTGCGAATCACCAGCGTCATCCACTTCCGCCATGCCTCGTCATTCTGGCTGAATGGCTGGTAGATGGCGGGATCCACTGGCTGGTTCAGCCCGGAATGCTTCACATCACTCACAACGCCAATGATCGTCATCCAGTCGTTAGGATCGTCAGCTCGCGCCCAGTTAATGCGGCTTCCAATAGGGTTCTGGCCGGGAAGAAGTTGCCGCACGAATGTCTCGTTGACGATCGCCACTCGCGGTTGTCCTTCGCGGTCCATCGCAGAGAAGGCACGTCCCGCGTGAATGGGAATCTGCATCACGCCGAAGTACTCACCCATGACCGATAGCACTTGCGCCATTGGTTCGGTTCCCACCGCGGTCGTGGGTACTCCGTCGATCACGACGCGATGGCCTACAAAATTTCCCGCCAAAGGAAGGTCGGTGATCATCGCCGCCTCGACTCCGGGAAAGGCGTTGATCCGCGCCAGCAACTCCCGCCGGAAATTCGTCTGCATGGGAATGTTCGGGTAGCGAGTTCCCGGCAACTGAAGGTACATGGAGATGACGTTCGACGAATTGAATCCCGGATCAACGGAGCGCAGCCGCAGAAAACCTTTGATCAGCAATCCCGCGCCTGCCAGCAGAATGAGCGCGAGTGCAAGTTCCGCAGTGACCAGGAAGCTACGCAAGGGGCTGCGCGAAACTCCGGTGGTCGTAGTGCGTGCGTTCTCCCGCAACGCTTCCGCAATATCACCGCGAGCGGCGGACCAAGCCGGCAGAAGTCCGAACAGCAACCCCGTCAGCAGCGAGATCGCGAATACGAACATGAACACCCGCACGTCCATCGGAATTGCGTCCATGTGATGCAACTCCGCCGGTTTCAATGCCAACAACAGCGTCGTACCTGCCTTCGCGGCCAATAGCCCTACAGCTCCACCAACCAGCGCTATCAGGGTGCTCTCAGTGAGCCTTTGGCGAATCAGGCGGCTATTCCGCGCGCCCAACGAAACGCGAATCATAAGCTCACGCTGGCGTGTCACGGCCCGCGCCATCAGCAGCATCGCGAAATTCGCACAGGCAATCAGCAGCACTAGCCCAACCGCTCCGAACAGAACCAGCAGCGCCGGGCGTACATCTCCCACTAGCAACTCACGCAGCGGTATTAATAAGGTGCCGCGCTCCCTCTCAGTGTCTGGAAACTCCTCTGCTAGCCGACGGTCGGCCTGTGCTATATCCGCTTGCGCCTGCGTGAGCCCCACGCCGGGCTTAAGCCGCCAATAGGTATGCATAAAATGCACGCCGCGCTCCGGCGCTGCCTCGGGATATCCCGTCCACAAGGAAACGAAGACATCTGCAAGTTCCCTCGGTAGAGCGAAATTTTTAGGCATCACCCCGATCACTGTGAAACTGTTGTCGCTCAGCCGGATCGTTCTGCCCAACACATCAGGATCGGCTCCCAGGAAGTCCCGCCAGAACGCATAACTCGCCACGACATTCGGTGGACCACCTTTCACATCTTCATTGGCTGAGATCCAACGGCCCAACATCGGCTGGACGCCGAGTGTTGTAAATAGACCCCCATCAACAAGAGCGGCATGCACGCGCACCGGTTCACCCTTCCCGGTGAAGTCCATAAGCGTGATATTGACACCACCGCTGCTGGCAAACGAGTTGGTCCGTTGTTGCATGTCTTTAAGATTTGGGAGCGCCTCGTTTTGCCTTGCAGCCAGCAACTCCTGCGGGTTGGAATATGGGAGCGGATTCAGCAAAACCGTATTGACTACGCTGAAGATTGCCGTGTTAGCGCCAATCCCGAGTGCCAGCGTCAGCACAGCGCAAGCAGTAAACGCGGGTGAGTGAAGTAGGGTACGAGCGCTGTAGTGCAAGTCTTGCACCAGCGACTCAACCAGGCTGACACCGCGAGCCTCTCGGCAGTCATCCTTCACCTTGTCGAGTCCGCCAAACTCCAGGCGGACGCGACGCTTGACTTCCGCTTCGCTCATCCCCGACTTCAAATATTTGTCGGTCTGTTGCTCAAGGTGAAAACGCAACTCGTCATCGAGTTCATTTTCCACGGCAGGATGCCGCATCAAGGCACGCAGGCGAAAGAGTAAGTCGTGTAGGAACACGCGGCCTCCTAAGCAGTTTCGAGGATCTGGCTAACGGCTGCCGTCAGCTTCTGCCAGGCGTCCTGTTCGATCTCAAATTCACGTCGTCCGGCTTTCGTGAGCTCGTAAAACTTTGCTTTGCGATTGTTCTCTGATGTACCCCAGCGGGCTTTGATCAAACCGCGGCGCTCCAGCCGATGCAGCGCGGGATAGAGCGAGCCCTGCTGCACCCGCAACACGTCGCTGGAGATCTGCTGGATACGTTCAGAAACAGCCCAGCCGTGCAGCGGTTCAAGCGACAGCGTGCGGAGGATAAGCAGGTCCAGCGTGCCCTGCGGAAGATCAATGAATCGAGACGGCATCACGCTCTCCCCTATTACTTCTACAAGAAGCTATCTCAGTTGTTGTAGAAGCGCAAGGGGAAAGAGGCTGATACGCAGGTGAGTAACCCGCGGTCAACGCTGTGATCTTCCGCAACTAACCTAAAATGCAGCCGTGAAACTCACGGAACCCGCGGTGTGATTATCGAAACTGTCCACCACCACAAAGCTGGCAACATGATTCCCACGCGTGAGCGTGACCGTTGCTTTCAACTGGTCTTCCAGGTTTTGTGCAACTTTCTTTCCATCGATCCAGAGTTCCATACGTTTTGCGATGCCGTTAAAGGCGCTGCCCGACCCCACAAAAGTAAAAGTCTGGCCGACAACCTGGCCGTTTCTCGCCGGCGCACAGATATGCACCACAAGCTGGTTCGCCGGAGGCAACGAGCAGTTCGTCGCTGTATTCGTGTTCTGCAACACCTCGATTCCTCCATCGTTTGGGGCGCCGCCGGTGTTCGAGAACTGCGTCCACGCCAAAGCAACGTCATGTCGCGAGTCCCCATCCAGATCGCGGATGAAAGGGAATACTGGGCCGGTAAAAGTAGGAATCTGCTGCGGCCCTATGAAGTTACCATTCCCTTTCCCAAGGAAAGCGCCCGCAACTTGTCCGTTAGAGGTCAGTGGATCAACGCCAACCAGAAATATGTCATCCAGGAGATCTCCATTCAGATCGCCTGCTGTAACCTGCTGATAAGGAATGCTGGCATTGGTCTGGAGAATGTTTAGACCTCGAATCAGCAGGCTGCCGCCTGAATACCGCAGCGTGTGCAGTTGCGTGTCATAACCTCCTTCTGATGTATGCGTGCTTGACAGCGCTACCAAGCCTTGAATGCGGGTTTGGAAAAAATCTCCGACCGCCAGTGAAACGACACCACTCAAGTTTGCAAAAATAGGGCTCGCGAAACCGCCAGTTTTCTGTCCGAGATAAAGCGCGACTTTATCTCCCGAAACCACGGCGAAGTCCTGATGTCCGTCAGCATTAAAATCTCCAGCGACAATGGGACCGCCGCCATCAGGCAGCGTTGCGCCCCGCGTAAAGGAGCCACCTCCGTCTCCAAGAAAAATCTGCGTATTGCACGGCGGGGTGCCAGGCTGGCTGCAGGCTGAAACTGCCAGGTCGGGCAGGTGGTCTCCGTTGAAATCAGCCATCGCGATTGACATAGCACCTTGGCCAACATCAAGCGATTCACCCTTGGTGAAGGTCCCATCGCCGTTCCCAATGTATATGTCCACACCACCGAAAAAGAGCATGGTGCCTATATGCAAAGGAAGCACAGCGAGATCAAGCTTCCCATGACGGCTGAAGTCAGCAGCCACGACTTGGCCAACGTTACCGTCGTTAATACCTTGGTTGACGGGAGCTGCATACCGTCCTTTTCCCAGGCCTTTGTAAAACGAAAAGCTGTGTTCATTAACGGTCACTAAATCAAGAATTCCGTCATTATTAAAATCTCCGGCGACAATACCGTCGACACTACTATCGCCAGACGGAACAATAGTTTGGGTAAAGTTAATTTGCGCCAGCGCTAAAGTGGGAACCACTGTGAGGCAGATTGAGAAGCAAAACATGCGGGCAAAGCGGAGCATGAGGATCCTCCATAAACGCAGCGGCATCATGGCCGCTGCGGGTTAGCAAACGAAAGAACGAATGCAGTCATTACTTGGATAAAACGGTGATTGCGCGTGGATTGTGAACGGAGTATGGCGAGCCCGCAGCCTGCTTATGTCCAGTCGCAGTGATCTTGAACACGTAAAGCAGACCGGCAGGGCTAATGCCGTACAAGTGATCGTGATTGTCCCAGAGTATTTGTGAAATGTTGTGAATGGCGAGCAATCCTGTGTAGGCCGTAATTGGATTAGCCCCGTTGAAGTGAAATATCTGCAAACCGCTTGTGCCTGCCAGCGCCAGCAAATTACCGGCAGGAGAGGCCACCGAGTTCCTGATGTCCCCCACGGCGGAAGTCACCATATTCTTGCTCGTGCTATTCGTGGAGAGGTTACCGGAATTGTCGACACTGTAGACAGCCAACCATGCAGGTGGGGCGGGCGGTCCCGAAGTATTGGTTTCGAGATACATGGCAACC
>Ga0207689_10005410_pt1 | contig 11429 bp, 14 predicted proteins | sample KBSMisM52_FD_184312 | JGI IMG/M metagenome (GOLD analysis project Ga0207689, IMG submission 184312) | Miscanthus rhizosphere microbial communities from Kellogg Biological Station, Michigan, USA - KBS Miscanthus M5-2 (SPAdes) (version 2) | ecosystem: Host-associated > Plants > Roots >... | reverse complement strand
AATGCGATGAACTGATGGAAAAGAAAAAGCAGTTTGAAAAGGAAGCGGATTATAACCGGTTTCAATACAGTGAGCTCGAAGAAGCTGCCTTCAGTGAAAACGAACTGGAACAAACCGACACTGAATTAAAAATGCTAAGCAATGCGGAAGATATAAAGGCGGCATTAAGTAAAGCGTATTATGAACTGGCCGAAAGTGATAACCCGGTGGTGCAGCAGGTGAAACTATTGTCAAATCAATTACATACTTATTCAGGATATCATAGTGGAATACCGGCGATATTGCAACGCCTGCAAGCCGCGCAAATAGAATTAAAGGATATTGCTGACGAAATAGATACAATCAGCACCCATATTAATTACGATCCAAAGAAAATAGAACAGCTGACCGACCGGCTTTCTTCCGGTTATAAATTACTGAAGAAGCACGGAGTGAAGACGACAAATGAACTGATTGCAATAAAAGATAGTCTGGAGCAGAAATTACAGGCTGTATTGGATATTGATGCGCAGATACAGGAAAAGGAAAAAGCTTCTGAAAAAATGTTCGCTGAGGCCAAACTGTTAGCCACTAAAATTTCTGAAGCCCGTAAAAAGCAGGTAAAGCCATTGGAAGATAAAGTAAACAAGTTATTGGCGCAGGTGGGTATGCCGAATGCTAAATTGAAAGTGGATATAAAGCAAGAGACAGTGTTTAATAGCTATGGAAATGACGTAGTTGAATTTTTATTTGATGCGAATAAAAGCGGGCAATTTCAACCCGTAAGAAAAGTGGCAAGTGGCGGTGAGTTGAGTCGTTTAATGCTTTGTATAAAATCGCTGGTAGCTCAATCTATAGATTTGCCCACATTAATATTTGATGAAATTGATACCGGTATTTCCGGTGAAGCCGCAAGACAGGTAGGAATTATCATGAAAGATCTTGCATCAAAAAGACAGGTGGTTTGCATTACACATCAGCCGCAGATTGCCGGGAAAGCGGATGCACATTATTTCGTGTACAAAGAAATTGTAAAAGACAAAGTTAAAACCAATATACGGCCGCTCACAACTGACGAAAGAATAACTACCATTGCAAAAATGCTGAGTGGTGAAAAACCAACCGCCGCAGCGATTGAGAATGCGAGGGAGATGGTAGGAAACTAGTATTCAGTTTCATTATTTTAAATCTCGTGCAATGGGATATAAATTTCTGGTTGTTCTGGCTGGACTGATTTTCATGTTCATCGCGGGTTATTACACATATACCTTTTTGAATAAAAAGCTACGGGAAAGTAATGGTGTTATCGCTCTATTGGTTTATGCTGTTGTGTTGTTTGTTGCATTAGGTACTGTGTATTTCGGTGGCTTATTTGTAATTGCAAAAGTTTATGGTTTTTTGATGAGCTCTGAATAATCAATAATTGCTATTTTTACCCGCATTTTCATAAAACCAATTGCTATGTCAAATAACTTATTGAAAGGAAAGAAGGGAATTATTTTTGGTGCGTTGGATGAGAAATCAATTGCCTGGAAAACAGCTTTGCGTTGTTATGAAGAAGGGGCCCAGATCGTGTTGTCTAACGCCCCTGTTGCTTTGCGTATGGGGGAAATCAACAAGCTGGCCCAACAATGTGGAAATGCGCCTGTGATAGGGGCAGATGTAACGAATATGGAAGACCTTAAGGCCCTCTTTGAAAAATCAATGGAACATTTTGGCAGTAAGCTGGATTTCGTTCTTCACTCAGTCGGCATGAGCCTGAATGTGCGCAAAGGGAAGTCATATACAGAGCTCAACTATGAATGGAACCAGAAGACACTGGATATATCTGCGACCAGCCTTCACCGTGTGTTGCGTACCGCATGGGACCTGGATGCTTTGAATGAATGGGCAAGTGTGGTTGCCCTCACCTATATCGCTGCCCAGCGTGTATTTCCCGACTATAGTGAAATGGCCGACGCCAAGTCGTTGCTGGAAAGTATAACAAGAACATTCGGCTATTATTATGGGGAAAAGAAAAAAGTAAGGGTGAATACGATTTCACAGTCACCCACCGTAACAACGGCGGGCAGCGGCGTAAAAGGTTTTGACGGATTTATATCTTATGCTGAAAAAATGAGCCCTTTGGGCAATGCTACCGGGGAAGATTGTGCGAATTATATTGCCGTTATGTTCAGCGATTTTACAAAAATGGTTACCATGCAGAACCTGTTTCATGATGGCGGCTTCAGCTTCACCGGCGTTACTACCGCAGTAATTGATTCAATGAAACCATAACTATCGGCTGTTCAGGTTTTTGGTAGTGTCTCAGTTTGAAATATATCTGTTCTAAAATGATTTTTGAACCACATAGGATCATAGGCACATAGAAATTCACATAGAATTTATGTGTTGACCTTATGTTTTCTATTTGACTATGTGGTTCAATTTTTTTCAAAATGAGACATTACCAGGCTTTTTATAACTTTCAAAGCTTCTTCCTGGTGTTCTTTTCCCCGGGTAAAAGAATCGAAGCGGAATACGATCTTTCCTGTTTTATCAACAACAAATGTTTCCCGTCCTGTAACGAAGAATTTATTTTTTACCCCGAATTGTTTTAAAATTTTATTCCCGGGATCACTTAAAAGAATAAACGGAAGGTTGTGGTGCTGTTGAAATTTTTTATGTGTTTCGACAGATGCCTGGTTTATACCGATTACAATAGCACCAGCTTTTGTAAATTCTGTAAAACTATCCCGGAACGAACAGGCTTCTTTTGTACAAACAGCACTTTCATCTTTTGGATAAAAATAAATAACCATGATATTCTTGCCAACATGGTCAGCACTGTGAAATGTATTGTTATCCTGGTCTTGCAAAGAAAAGTTGGAGATACTATCGCCCGGCCCCAGGTGTTTTTGCTGGGAATAACATCGATGACAAATGGATAAAACAAAAAGAGATAACAGCGCAAAAATTTTCATCAAGGACTAATTTCAATGCAAACTTAGTTCATTGAATTGCTCAATATTGCCATATAGTTGGAGTCTGCCTACCGGACAGGCAGGCGTTGCAACCAAAGCTAAACCGGAGTTACCTGAGTTTATACAAAATAAAAAAACCTCCAAGTGCAGAGGTTTTCAATATTATCAGGCTTACAGCTTAAGGCCTATAGCTTCTCTAATATTCATCTTCATTAAACAGGAAATCATCCTGCGTAGGATAGTCCGGCCAGATGTCTTCGATGGTCTCGTATACATCTCCTTCATCTTCCAGTTCTTGCAGGTTTTCCACTACTTCTATCGGCGCACCACTCCGGATAGAATAATCGATCAGTTCGTCTTTTGTCGCCGGCCAGGGCGCATCTTCAAGGTATGAGGCTAATTCAAGTGTCCAGAACATTCTTCAAAAATTTTAACTCCTCAGGCATGGTAAATTCGATGAAATGTACCTGCCCAATTTTCCGCAAAAGTAGTTTTATTAACGAATTTTCCAAATCATAGTTGTACAACCGGGCAGAATGATTTCTTAAAAAAATATTTATTATCCGTTTCTGTTTTGTTTACGGATGGTATTTACTGATATTTGATTTATTAAACCCTTCAAAGGCTGCATGTTAACAGGAAAAAATATTTACAAAACATACGGGGCTGTGCCGGTATTGAGGGGTGTAGACATCAGTATTGAGAAGGGTGAGATCGTAAGCATTGTGGGTTCATCGGGGGCCGGAAAGAGCACTTTGCTGCATATCCTGGGAACACTGGATAAAGCGGATAAAGGCGAGGTGAAAATGAATAACGTTCCTGTAAGTTCATTGCAGGGAAAAAAACTGGCGGCTTTCCGGAATAAACATATTGGTTTTGTTTTCCAGTTTCATCATTTGTTACCTGAGTTTACGGCTATAGAAAATGTATGTATTCCCGGCTGGCTTGCTGGCCGAAGAAAAAAAGAAGTAGAAGAAAAAGCCGCGGAATGGCTGAGTAATCTCGGGTTAAAAGACCGCACTGAAAACAAGCCCAATCAACTATCAGGCGGGGAACAACAAAGAGTAGCAGTTGCCCGTGCGTTGATCAATAATCCTTCTATAGTATTTGCAGATGAACCTACCGGTAACCTGGATTCTGTAAATGCAAAAGAACTGCACCAGCTTTTTTTAGACCTGCGCAAAAAATTTAACCAGACATTTCTTATTGTTACCCATAATGAAGAACTGGCAAAGCTTGGGGACAGGGTTTTGTATATGAAAGATGGTAAAATCGTTGCCCCTAACCCCTAAAGGGGGATTTACAAATCTTACATCAGAAAAATTTTGTAAAGAATAATTCAATGCTCCCCTTCAGGGGATGGGGCATTAAATCCTCGGTTTCCATGGAATTTCAGGGGCATTCAGTAAGTGCGCCGTATAACGTGCAAGCACAAACAAATAATCGCCAAAGCGATTGAGATACTTTAATATCAGGGGGTCTATTTCCAATGTTTCCAGTTCAAGCCGCACGCAACAACGCTCCGCACGGCGGCAAACACAGCGGGCTATATGTAAATAGGATACAGTAGGATGGCCTCCCGGCAATACAAAACTTTTCATAGTGGGAATAACATCATTCATCCTGTCTATTTCTTTTTCCAAAAGAGTAACATCTTCTTCTTTCAGGTCAGGAATTTTCATTTTGGGTTCTTTCACAGGATCGCAGGCCAATGAAGATCCGATCGTAAACAAACGGTCCTGTGTTTCCTGCAGAATTGTATTGACCGATTTATCATTTATTAAATCTTTACACAAGCCTATATAGGAATTGAGTTCGTCTATTGTTCCGTAAGCCTCTATGCGCAGATGGGATTTTGGAACTTTTGTTCCTCCAATCAGCGAAGTAGTTCCTTTATCGCCTGTTTTTGTATAAATCTTTGTAGACATTCAGTGCGAAAGCTTTGAAGTTGCCGGGTCATATAAGTCAAATTAGTCATTACACCATTTGACTTATATGACTGATTTGACCAGCTGCTATTTTCTATACGGGGACGTACTCATTCTTTGACGTCAAAGGTTTTTGTTTATCGCTCTCAATAACACCATCTCTCAAACGTACAATCCTGCGGGAATAATTTGCAATATCTTCTTCATGTGTCACCAATATCACTGTATTTCCTTTCTCATGTATTTCGCCAAATATTGCCATGATTTCGTGCGATGTTTTTGAATCAAGATTACCTGTAGGCTCATCTGCAAGAATAATAGAAGGGGTATTCACCAGTGCTCTTGCAATAGCGACACGCTGGCATTGTCCGCCCGATAATTCGTTCGGCTTATGATGGCTGCGGTCAGTAAGACTCACCTGTTCCAGCACATACATTGCCTTTTCAAGCCGGAGTTTTTTATTCATTCCAGAGTAAACTAACGGCAATGCTACATTTTCAACAGCCGATAAGCGTGGCAGCAGATTGAATTGCTGAAATACAAACCCGATTTCTTTATTTCGTACATCGGCAAGATCATTATCTACCATTTTGCTCACGTCATGCCCGTTCAGTATGTACTTGCCGGCGGTAGGAGAGTCGAGGCAACCCAGGATATTCATGAGTGTACTTTTACCAGAACCAGAAGGTCCCATCAGAGCCACGTATTCGTTTTTGAAAATGTCTAACGAAACGCCTTTCAAAACGGGCAGTTCCATTTTCCCCATCAAATAACTTTTGCGGATATCTTCCAGGTGTATAATTGAACTCATAGTACTCTTTTCCCGAAAGGGAAATTAATGGTTTATTATTTCAGTTTTCTCGATGTATGTCAAACTTAGTTTTTAAGCCTGCTTCTTAATCACTTTGGGAACTTTGAAGAATTGCTCATCATGCAAGGGCGCATTTTTCAAAGCCTCTTCACGGGTAATTGAGCCTTTCACCTCGTCATCTCTTAATACATTTACTTCATCAGTCATGTGCAACATAGGTTTAACACCGGTAGTATCCAGCTCGTTCAATTTTTCTACAAAAGCGATCATTTTCTGCAGATCAGATTTTATTTCTTCCTTTTCCGCGGTATCGAATTTCAGCTTTGCAAGATTCGCCAATTTATCTACCAGGGCGTCATTCACTTCCATCCGACAAATATATGAATTTGGAGATTTGGGATATAGAGATAGTTGACGGCCGGTAGCAGACAAATGTCATATCGGAAAAAGGTAAGTCAAAGTAGTTATATGAGTCAAATGGGTCAGTATGCCAATGACCTCCAGACCCGGTTGACAATTTTTTGATTTATATGACCTGTTTGACCTCTTTCACTCGCAGTCCTGACTTTTCTTATCTTCGCCGCCTCATGAAAAAGGAAACAGTTCTCAGCGGTATAAGACCAACCGGTTTCGTGCATTTGGGTAATTATTTCGGGGCTATGCGCAATTGGGTACGTATGCAGGACGAATTTGATTGCTATTACTGTGTAGTAGACTGGCATAGTCTGACCACTCACCCGGACACAAAAGAGTTGCAGGATAATGTGTTGCGGCTTTTAAGCGAACTGCTTGCATCCGGCCTTGATCCGGAGAGATGTGTTTTATATGTGCAAAGCCATGTACCGGAAATACCTGAGCTCTATCTTTATTTCAACATGCTGGCCTACAAAGGCGAATTGGAAAAAACTGCAACATTTAAAGATAAAGTAAGGCAGCAACCGGAAAATGTGAATGCGGGATTATTAACATACCCTGTTTTACAGGCAGCCGATATTCTTGTTCACCGCGCCACAAAAGTTCCCGTAGGAAAAGACCAGGAACAACATGTAGAAATGACAAGAAATTATGCTGAACGTTTCAATTACCGGTATGGAGAAGTGTTTCCTTTGCCAACTGCGTTTAGTTATGGTGGTGAGTTGACAAAGATCATGAGCCTGGATGGCAAAGGCAAGATGAGTAAGAGTGAGAACCACATGGCTACCCTATATCTTGCCGATAGCGATGATCTGATCCGGGAGAAGATAAAAAAAGCAAAGAGTGATGTTGTACCGACCGAACCCAATTCAGCAAAACCGGAATCTGTCGAAAACCTTTTTGGGTTAATGCGTTTGGTGAGCGCAACTGATACAGTAGATAAATTTGAATCTGATTTTAATAATTGTGTCATCCGTTATGGTGATATGAAAAAGAAGTTGGGTGAGGATATGGTGAAATTCATAGCACCATTGAGGGAAAAAGCAAAAGCAATCAGGGCAGACGAGAAGTACCTGAGGGAAGTTATGGGGATAGGTGCTGAAAAAGCAAGAAATAGCGCAAAAGCTACCATGGAGTTGGTTCGTGATGCAATGGGGCTTAAATATTTTTGAAATTAGTTTCAGGATATAAGATTTTAACTACTTTAGCCGTCCTGTCTTTGTGAAACGCAATCTGTAAAGAGAATCTGCAACGTAATAGATCTATGGCAAAAGCAAAGAAACCAAAGCATATCGCTATAGCCGGCAATATAGGCGCCGGCAAAACTACCCTTACAGAACTGCTGAGCAAGCATTATAAGTGGATTCCTCATTTTGAAGACGTGGACCATAATCCATACCTGATGGATTTTTATGATGATATGCCCCGCTGGAGCTTTAACCTGCAGATCTATTTTTTAAACACCCGGCTTCGTCAACTGGTAGAAATACACCGCGGCAGTGAAACTGTTATCCAGGACAGAACAATTTATGAGGATGCACACATCTTCGCCCCTAACCTGCATGAAATGGGATTGATGAGCAAAAGGGATTTTGATAACTATTTCAATTTTTTTCAGACATTAAAGCAAATGGTTCAGCCACCCGATTTGCTTATTTACCTGCAGGCTTCTGTTCCTACTTTGGTCGGACAAATACAAAAAAGGGGACGGGAGTATGAAGAGAATATCCGTCTTGACTATCTCAAACGGTTGAACGAATATTATAACAAATGGATTGATAGTTATAAAGAAGGCCCTTTATTAATCATCAATGTTGATAAGAATAAATTCCCCGAAAGCGAAGAACATCTTGGTGAAATAATACGGAAAGTGGATAGTCAATTGTATGGGCTGTTTTGATCATATCATGCCTATTTCTATAAATAAACTGAGCTTCTTCTTTTCTTATAAGTTTTGTAACTTTAAGAAAAAGGGTTTATGATTATTGATTCTGAGAAGAAGGAAATCATTCGTGAGATACTAAAAACAGATGACGAATGGATTTTAAAAGCCATCAGGAAGCTGCTGGATCTACGTATCGAAGATATTTCTGATGTTCATAAGCAAATATTAAACGAAAGAATTGCCGAGTATGAAGCTAACCCCGATAGTGTAATAAACTGGGAAGAATTAAAGGCGGAACTTTTGAAAGATTAACTATGCCTTTCGTAATAGTTGTTCTTCCTTCTGCAAAATCAGATTTACAATCAGCTGCTGATTGGTACGAAAAGAAACAATTTGGTTTAGGTAAACGATTCAGTGAGGAAATAATAAAAGCGATTGATTCAATTGATAATCCTGTGAAAGAGTATGGATCTGCATTTCTGAACTTAAGCAGGATTTTCGTGAAACATTTTCCATATATCATCTACTTCAGAAAGGACTTGTCACGACAAAGAATTATAGTATACGCAATACTTCATGACAAACAGGATAGAGAACTTATATTAAAAGAGAGATTTTAATTACTACTAATTGTAGTTTGAAAATTCCTCCGTCTCTTCCAGCATTTTCTGAATCTTCTTCAACCATTCTTCCTGCTTCGGTTTATTCCGGCTATAGTCAGTTTCATTATCGTACTGCTGCTGAAAGCGTTCTTTTTCTTTCATGGCATTTGTGTAAATATCCCTGAGATCGGTTTTATAACTGCGGTCATTGAATGTATACTCCTTTACGGTTTTATAAAATTTACGGGTAAATATTTCCGCTATATCAAAATGTCCCTGTTCATGAGAAAGGATATAATCATTTTTGTAACGGCCCCACGATTTTTCCTTTGAAAAGTAGCAGGTAATATTGAACGTGAGATTATTATCCCTTACATGGTATTCAAATCCGATTTGCGTGCTTGTGGAAGCTGCCGCACCTGAGCGGTTATCGGGTTCTGCCAGGTAATCGCGCCAGCTCAATTTTCTGTCCGCCGACCATTTAATAAGATTGGCATTTTGTGCAAACGCGAAAAAGGGAAGCAGTAAAATAATAAGCGGTAGCTTCTTCAATAAAATCATCATGTAGTAAACGGCAGGATGGTACAAAAATTTTACCCCCCTTAATCCATATGGTTAAAGAAAATAAAAAACCCCGCCAGCACGTGTAGCGGGGTTGTGGCAAGCAATCATGTGTGTGCCATTATGAAATTTTTGGGTACGCATTGGATACTTCTGGAGTAACACCGTCCGCAAATTTTTCAAAATTCTTTATAAATAATCCGGCAAGGTATTTTGCCTTTTCATCGTAAGCGTTTTTATCTGCCCAGGTATTCCGCGGGTTTAATATTTCTGAAGGAACGCCTTCACATTGCTTCGGTACTTCAAATCCAAAAACTTTATCCTTTTCAAATTTCACAGAATTCAAGCTGCTTTTAAGAGCAGCGGAGATCATCGCTCTGGTATAGCAGAGTTTCATTCTTTTACCGATACCATACGGACCACCTGTCCAGCCCGTATTTACCAGCCAGACATTTACCTGGTGCCTTTGCATTTTTTCACCCAGCATTTTTGCATACTGACCAGGGTGCAATGGAATAAAGGGCGCCCCAAAACAGGCACTGAAAGTCGGTTTGGGCTCGGTAACCCCGGTTTCAGTTCCGGCTACTTTAGCGGTGTATCCGCTGATAAACTGGTACATCGCCTGCGCCGTAGTAAGCCTGGATATAGGAGGCAAAACTCCAAATGCGTCGCAGGTTAGAAAGAAAATATTTTTTGGAATAGTTCCGATTGATGGTTCAGCCGCATTGCTGATATAATGTAAAGGATAAGATACTCTTGTATTTTCGGTAATAGAGGAGTCAGTAAAATCGATTTGATTAGTGCCCGGAATGAAACCAACATTTTCTACCAATGCCCCGGGACGGATGGCATGATAGATCTCAGGCTCATTTTCTTCAGACAGGTTAATTGTTTTTGCATAACATCCCCCTTCAAAATTGAAAACGTTGTTGGTGGCCCAGCCGTGTTCGTCATCACCGATCAGTTGGCGGTCAGGATCAGCGCTGAGAGTTGTTTTGCCGGTACCGCTTAGCCCAAAGAAAATAGCCGTATCACCATTCTTGCCAATGTTGGCGCTGCAATGCATGCTCAATACATTTTTTTGCAGCGGCAGCAAATAATTCAAAATAGTAAATACGCCTTTCTTTATTTCGCCGGTATAACCGCTTCCTGCTACCAGGATTATTTTATGTTTAAATGAAATAACGGAAGCATTGTGCTGGCGGGTACCGCATTCTTTCGGGTCCAACTTTAAACCGGGCGCAGAAATAATATGCCATTCAGGTCTGAAATGTTCCAGTTCGCCCTCCGACGGCCGAAGGAACATGTTATAAGAAAATAAATTGTTCCATGGCTTTTCATTAATAACGCGCATGTTTAAGCGATATCTTGGATCGGCGCACGCATATGCATCACGAACCCATATCTCAGGCCGGTTGTCGAGGTAGTTGATTACTTTGTTATAAATGATATCAAAATACCCCTCACTGATCGGAATATTGAATTCATTCCAGTTAACCGTATCTGCTGTCAGGTTATCTTTTACTATAAACTTATCTTTTGGAGAACGCCCGGTAAACTCGCCGGTATTAATTACTAAAGCGCCACTATCATTCAATATCCCTTCACCTCTGCCTATTGTTTCCATTACCAGTTCATCCGGAGAAAGCTGATAGTTAATGGAACCGATTTTTTTGAACCCGATTTTCGAAAGGTTCTCTGGTGCAATCGCGATGGTACTCGTCATACTCCTCTGCTTTTATGTTTGCAAAGTAATGAATAAATTTATTGAGTACAAACGTATGTTAGTATAAATTATTTTGTGGACTCCTGGTTTTTTGCACAGTGGCGGCACAAAAGGGAGCGACCGGGGCTTTTTTCTAAAAATGAGCGGGAGTGGGGAGGATCTAAAAAATTCTTCATTGGTTTAATTTTTTTCCACTTTTTATCATGATTTGCAGGTGGTTAACTATTCGGGACTACCTTTAAAATTCAAAGATCATTATGAAATACCTGCCACTGAACCCGGAAATATTTATCAAAAACAGGGAACGCTTTATAAAAGAGATGAAACCGGCTTCGATTGCCATTTTTACCAGCAATGATGAAGTACCCAGCAACGGAGATGCTCTTTACCCCTTTAAACAAAACAGCGACCTTTTCTGGCTGAGCGGGATAACACAGGAAGACAGCATGGTGATTTTATTTCCGGATAACCCTGATCCTAAATACAGGGAAGTACTTGTATTGGTCAGGCCAAATGAATTAAAAGAAAAATGGGACGGAAGGCGGCTACGCGCCGGCGAA
>Ga0207689_10005409_pt1 | contig 11429 bp, 7 predicted proteins | sample KBSMisM52_FD_184312 | JGI IMG/M metagenome (GOLD analysis project Ga0207689, IMG submission 184312) | Miscanthus rhizosphere microbial communities from Kellogg Biological Station, Michigan, USA - KBS Miscanthus M5-2 (SPAdes) (version 2) | ecosystem: Host-associated > Plants > Roots > Rhizosphere... | reverse complement strand
CGGGCGCTTGACTCGTTCACTCCTGCCACTCTCATTGTGGGGACTCAGAAAGTGGGACCTGCGCGCAGCCCAACAACCAAACTACTACATCGCGAATTCGCACCTGGTAGCAAAGCGGATCAAAGAGATCTACGGCCGCGAGGCCTTCGTTATTCCGCCGCCAATCGAGGTGGATCGGTTTCAAATGTCTTCAGTAGTCGATGACTACTATCTGGTTCTGTCGCGGTTAGTGCCTTACAAGCGAATCGATCTGGCAATCGAAGCTTGCAATCGTCTCGGCCGCCGTTTGGTGATTATCGGTGATGGTCCCGATCGAGCGCGGTTGGAAAAACTTGCCGGGCCGCAAACTCAGTTCCTCGGACGCCAGTCCGACAGCCAGGTAAATCACTACGCCAGTCGTTGTCGCGCACTCTTGTTTACGGGCGAAGAGGACTTCGGCATGGTGCCTTTAGAGGTAAACGCTGCCGGTCGTCCTGTCATCGCATTCCGAGGCGGCGGGGCCATGGAAACGGTTGTCGATGGAATCACCGGTGTCTTTTTTGATCAGGCGACCAGCGCCTCTCTTGAAGCGGCGATGGAAGACTTTGAAAGTCGCAGGTGGCACCAGCAATCGCTCAGAAAACATGCGGAGAAGTTTGATCGCAGCGTCTTTACATTCCGGATACTGCAGTTTCTCAGTTCAGTGGCGCCAGCATCCTGTGTCAGTGACCTTACCGCCGGTGCGCGCTTGCTCTCGGGCAACGTCGCCGCGCGCGCCTGGCCGCGTTTGGCAGTGGCTCGATGAAGGTAGGCAACTTTTGGAGTGCGGTGACCTGTCACCGCTTTTGCCCGCCGCGACCTGTCGCGGCCACGGCGGGACTTGAAACTGGAAACAGAGAAGGGCGTCAAGCCGCCCTTGACCAAAGCGGTGACAGGTCACCGCACTCCAAAATAGTTTGTGCTAACAAATAACGTGAGTAGTCTTCTCATCAATGAACCGCTTCTTGCGAACACTCCGCGGCGCCAGCTAAAACTCTGGCCGCTGGTAACGCTGCCTTTGTCAGCGCTCGCAGCCTGGGCTGTTAACACTGGCGGTGAAGCCCTGCGGTATGTTGGCCTCGGTGCAATTGCGTGGTCGCTTGCTTTACCGCTACTCGTCAGCCTCGAAGCCGGCCTGTTTGGAATGATGTTGTTTGAACCATTACGCGGCTTCCTCAGGCGCGCGCAATATCTGTTTCTTCCATATTCAGCAACCGATCCGATTCACGTCGTTACGCCGCTGATAACCCTAATGGCCTTCGCGATGCTCCTTCAGCGTCGCAAGCTGCAAATATTTCGCGCTACGCCTTTGGCAGGATGGGTATCTATTCTGGGATTGATCTACTTCCTTGAGATCTTCAACCCGCTGCAGGGCGGTGTCACTGTCGGTCTTTCGGGAGCATTGTTCATGCTAGTGCCCGTCGCCTGGTTCTACTTCGGTCAGGACATGAAGCCCGCTTTCATGGAAACGACTTTACGCCTGATGGTGGTAATGGGAATTCTCAGTTCGCTCTATGGCCTCTACCAACTCGCGTATGGATTTCCCAGCTTCGAGCAGTATTGGATCGATCACACGGAATTCTACAATTCAATTTCGGTTGGCAACGTGAAGCGCGCGCTCGCGACGTTTAGCAGCGCCGAAGAATGGGGCCGTTATATTGAAATCGGTGGACTGGTGGCGTTTGGTTTCGGCGCCTGCGCCCAGAATTACCGCCGGCGCGCCGGCTGGTTTGCCTGCGGCGGAGCCCTGACACTGATGCTGATGCTAACTGGTCAGCGTACCGCGATTTTTGGATTGCTCCTCGGTGTGTTCGTCTTGTTAATGTCAGGAGCACAAAACTGGCGTGGCGCTGTCAACCGTTTGCTGATGGCCCTGGCGCCGGTAGTGCTCGTGGCCGCGTTTGTGCAAGCACCGACCAATGACGACATGTTGAGCCATGGCTCCGACGACAAGATGGGCGCCGTGCTTTCGCATACGGCGCGGGGAACTCTAAAGCCCGGCGAAGAAGAAAGCCTGCAGGAGCGCCTTAAGAATTGGACTTTCCTCTTTACGGAAGTGATTCCATACCGGCCGCTCGGCATCGGTATCGGAGGCACCTCCGTCGGCGCCTGGATGTTTAATGCCGACCTGGATCTGCCCCCGATTGATAGTTACTTCATTTCCACCGTGCTTACCTGCGGCTTGGCTGCGGCGCTAATCTTCATGTGGATACTGTTTCGCGCTGCCCACATGAGCTGGCGGGCATTTCGTTTGGCCGAACCTGGTTCGAGCGAGGCGCGCATCTGGCGAATTGCCGCGACATTGATGCCGGTCCTAATCCTCAACAGCATGTTCGGTAACACCTTTACACTCTATTCAGTCGCACCCATTGGCTGGCTGCTGGTAGGCTGGATCAGCGCTGGCACATCCGGAAAAATGGAAGACTCGAGCGTTCGCCGCGACTAGAAGAGTCCCTGGCCCTCGCCGATCGCATTCCCTCCCAAGCTCTTCCCTGGGACCGCGGGCGTCCCGCCCGCCCGCGCACGACAAGCTCAAGCATCAGAATTGAATTTATGGTACGCGGGCGGGCGGGACGCCCGCGGTCCCAGGGAAGAGCTTGAGTGGTTCAACCTTCCCGTTCACCAGCCGTGAATTGGCAGCTGTCCCAACCCATGCAACAAAATAATTATGCCAAACGTAACTAACTGCATTCGCCCCGTTTGCTTCGTTTACGTATGGGCAGTGATAATCAGGATGGTCTCCCGAGGAAAGTTACGTATTTGAAAAGACTCCCATGGCATACCACGAAGCAAAGGTTTTCCGTTTAGTCATCACCCTTTCTCTCATCGCAGTTTCAGCCGCGCTTTTCACCAGCTGCGCGAACAAAGCCGCACAACAGGGAGGTTTTGAACGGCCACCGGCGCCGGTCTCGGTGAGTGCCGCCGTTGCCCAGGACGTGCCTACCTACCTCGACGCCATCGGAAAAACTGTCGCGCGCGAAGTGGTAACAATTCAGCCGCAAGTGTCGGGTCGCATCACCAAAATCCATTTTACTGACGGCGCGAACGTGAGGAAGGGCGACATGCTGTTCACTATCGACACGCGGCCGTTCGAGGCAAGTCTCAGCCAGGCCCGGGCGAACGTGGCGAAAGATCTGGCACTGAAAAAACAAGCCGAAGCGAATCTGGCCAGGGAACTCGCACAAGCGAAGTGGGGTTTGGTACAGGTCAACCGTTATAAGGTTTTAGCCGAGCAGGGCGTCGTGTCCCGCGAACAGTATGAGGAGTTTCGCGCGAACCTGGATTCGCTTAATGCGAACGTTGGTTCCGCTCAGGCTGCGGTTAACAGCGCGGCCGAAACCATAAAGGTGGATACGGCCGCGGTAGAGAGCGCGAAAGTTCAACTAAGTTATTGCTTCATTCGCTCGCCGATTGATGGCCGCGCCGGCCAGCGACTCGTAGATGTGGGAAACGTCGTCAATCCCGGCGGGCCGTCGGGCAACACAGGTTCCAATGGCGAAAGCGCCGACAGCGCCAAGGGTCTCCTGGTCATCGAGCGCCTGGATCCCATCTACGCAGACTTCACCATTTCCCAAAACAGTCTTGTTAGTGTCCAGCAGCAAATGCAGGCAGGCCGCCTGAGGACTGAAGTGCGGCTGCCTGATACTGGCGACCAGATGGTTATTGGTCAGCTCACATTTCTAAACAACGCCGTAGCGGATACAACCGGTACCGTGAGTCTTCGTGCCACGATTCCTAACGGTGGACATATTTTTTGGCCGGGCAGGTTCGTTAACATTCGGTTAGTCTTAAACACAATACATCAAGCCGTGCTTGTGCCTGCGTCAGCGCCGCAGATGTCTGCCAAAGGATCGTTTGTCTACGTGGTCAAGCAGGACTCGACCGCCGAACAGCGGCCGGTGACACTCGGCCAGCGACAGGGAGATCTAGTCGTAGTTGAAAACGGAGTTACAGCCGGTGAGAGTATCGTGATCACCGGTCAACTCGGTGTTACACCGGGTGGCAAAGTGCACATTGAGCAACCCGCGACTCCAACCGCGGCAAGCAATGCGGCGAAATAGACTTGGCCGCGGATTTACGCGGAAAGCCGCGAATCTGAAATGCAAAGCTTTCTGCTTGTTGGCTGTGGGATCTGGTCCGCGTTTATCCGCGTGAATCCGCGGCAGATATTTCTTCGATCATGAACCTTTCGGAACCATTCATCCGGCGACCAGTAATGACCGCGGTGCTGACGCTGTCGGTAATCCTGTTCGGCGTTTTGAGCTACAGGCAATTGCCGGTGAACGATCTGCCGGCCGTGGACTATCCGGTTATCCAGGTCACAGTAGGATATCCCGGCGCCAGTCCGGACACGATTGCCAACAACATCGCCACGCCTCTCGAACGTCAGTTCATGCAGATCAATGGTCTCGAGGTGGTCACCTCCAAGAGTACCCAGGGCGTTGCCACCTTTACGCTGCAGTTCGCACTTGAAAAGGACATCGATGCCGCAGCCACGGATGTGCAGACGGCGATATCGCAGTCCATAGGCAGTCTGCCTGCCGACCTGCCATCGCCGCCGACCTATTCCAAAAGCAATCCTAACGACCAACCGATCATGTACATCGCCATGACCAGCGATTCCGTGACGCCAGGTCAGCTTTACGACTATGCCAGCACGCAGGTGGGCCAGCGACTCAGTATTTTGCCAGGCGTTTCACGGGTGAACGTCTTCGGCACAAAGTCGGCGATTCGCATCAAGGCCGATCCGGCAGCGTTGTGGGCACGCGGTATTTCGATTGACGACCTCAGCGCGGCCGTCAAAAGCGGCACCAGTTACACCGGCGCGGGACAGTTGGACAGCAGCACCGGGACCTCGATACTGCGGCCGCAAGGTCAACTCGAAACTGCGGAGCAGTACAGCAATCTGATCGTCGGTGGTACCAGCGCCTCGCCAGTGTATTTGCGCGACGTTGCCGTGGTTAAAGATTCGGTTCAGGACGAGCGAGTCAACATGCGGTTTTGGGTGCGCGGTTACGAAGTACCGTCGGCGACCGTAATAGTAGCGGTCAATAGGCGCGCCGGTGCGAACGCTGTGGAAGTATCCAGAAGCATTCGGGAAGTCCTGCCCCAGGTAAGCAATCAGTTGCCGGGTTCCATTCGCGTGACGCCTATCTACGATCGATCCCTAAGCATTGTTCACTCAGTTACTGATGTAGAAACAACCCTGATCATCGCCTTCGTTCTGGTAGTCATCGTAATCTTTGCTTTCCTCGGGCGGGCCACTGACACGCTTATTCCCACTGTAGCGTTGCCGCTGTCACTGCTCATTACCTTCATCGCGATGAACGCTCTTGGCTACAGCCTCGACAATCTATCGCTAATGGCGTTGACGCTGGCGATCGGATTCCTGGTTGACGATGCGATCGTGTTTTTGGAGAACACGGTAAGAAGAATGGAACGCGGCGAGGAACCGTTTGCCGCGGCCATCAACAGCGCCAAAGAGATCAGTTTCACGATCATGTCGATGACGATCTCGCTGGCAGCAGTGTTTATTCCACTGGTTTTCATGACTGGTCTGGTGGGACGAATCTTCCGCGAGTTTGCCGTCACCATCGTAATTGCGATCTTCGCTTCGGGCGTGGTCTCGTTGACGCTGACGCCTTTAATGTGTGCGCGGTTATTGAAAGGGCGCGGTGAAGGCACGAAGAAGACCTGGATGGAGCGCGTGATCGGCGGCATAGAAAAACGAGTGTTGGCCCTCTATGGGGGATCGCTCTGGTGGTTCCTGAAGCATCGCTGGGTGTCTCCCCTGATTTGGGTCATCTGCCTGGCGGGCACCATCGTACTTTTCATTCTTGTTCCCAAGTCGTTCCTGCCAGCAGGCGACAGCAGCGTCATCTTTGGCGCTTTCATTGCGCGCGAGGGCTCGTCGCCGGCACAGATGCGTGAGTTGCAGAATCGGGTGGACCAAACTCTGCACCAGGATCCAAATGTGATCACCGATTTCACCATGACCGGGGCCACCGGGTTTCTGGCTGCGAATCAGGGCATCACGTTTACTTTCATCCGCCCACCCGATCAGCGCAAGCCGATCCAGGAAGTGACCGCGGAGATGATGGGTAAACTGAATACGATTCCGGGAGTGTTCACCTTCCTGCGTCCCTTTCCGGTTTTGGAAATCAGTACCGGGGTAACCAGTCAGCAACAGGGCCAGTATGCATACGCCGTCTCAGGCGCGAACCCTGAGCAGGTGTATGAGGTCAGCGAGAAGCTGATGGGCAAGCTCATGGCGTACCCGGGTTTCCTTACCGTTTCGTCAGACTATTATCACAACACTCCCAACATCAATATCGATCTGCGACGCGATCAGGCTAAAACGTACGGCGTGTCTGAGGCAAAAATTTTGACGATGCTGCGCAACGCCTATTCGCAAAACTATCTCTACCTGATCAAGAAGCCGGAGGATCAATATCAGGTCATACTGGAAATGGCAGACGAGGCGCGCGAAAATCCCGACGACCTGAAGAAACTCTACATTAGATCTGACGACGGACAGCGACTGGTGCCGCTGGGCGAGTTAGTTACCTGGAGGACGACGCTTGGGCCGCAGACAGTGAACCACTTGAATCAGTTTACGAGTGTCACGATCTTCTTCAACCTTAAACCCGGTGTAGCTCTCGGCGCCGCGACGAACTTCATCAACAAAACGGCGGCCGAGGTTGTGCCGTCTGGTGTGCGTGGGGAACTGGTTGGCGAGGCGCAAACCTTCTCGAACACCGTGACCAGCCTGACGCTGCTGATGGCGCTGGCAGTCTTCGTGATGTACGTGATCCTGGCCATACTGTATGAAAGCTACGTGCATCCCCTGACCGTTCTATCAACGCTGCCAACGGCGCTGGTCGGTGGCTTGTTGACGCTACTGCTGTTTGGCCAGGAGGCCTCGCTTTACGCTTTCGTCGGCATGTTCATGTTGATGGGCATTGTTAAGAAGAACGGCATCATGATTGTCGACTTCGCCCGCCAACGAGTTGACGCCGGCGAGTCAGCGGAGCAGGCGATTCACGACGCGAGCATGGATCGCTTTCGGCCAATCCTGATGACTACGCTCGCCGCTGTCTTTGGCGCGATGCCGATCGCGCTTGGTTTCGGCGCCGACGGCTCCTCACGTCGGCCGCTCGGCCTGGTAGTTGTCGGCGGCCTGGTTATTTCGCAGTTTATTACGCTCTACATCACCCCCGTGATTTATCTTTACCTGGAACGATTTCAGGAAGACGTCCTCGATCGCACTTCGTTTTTCGGCTCGCGTAAAGCGCGCAAAGCCGTCCCCAGCGACACGCTCGTTGGCGAATAGCCTCAAGTGATTTGCTGGGACGCGGGCGGCTCGCTCGCAAACGCGCCAAAGACGCGCAGTCTTTTAGAATGGTATCAATTCACTTTCGCGCTTCGCGCTCAATTGCGGGCGGGACGGCCGCGGTCCCAGCAAATCACTTCTGAGTTTCCAAGGTCATATCGAACTCGCCCTGTCTAGACGACGAGGCGTAGAATGACTGGCGCCGCGTCGAAAATAATCACATCTACACGCAAAAGGGGAATCTGAATGGACGATTCAAATCAGACCGAGGCCGAACCTGAGCAAAGCGAAATGTCTGTAGCGAAGACACAAGAGTTGCCACGAGGGCTGGCGGACATGATCGCACCGGAAAATGAAGCAGCTTTTCTGGCGGGACAGGAAAAGGTCCTTGAGTTGATTGACGCCAACGCGCCGCTCGGCGAAATCCTCACGAAACTGGTTTTACTGATGGAGGCCCAATCGCCAGAGATGCTTTGCTCTGTGTTGCTACTCAGCGACGATGGTGATCACATACGACACGGAGCCGCGCCCAGTCTACCGGAGCAATACGTGAAGGCCATCGACGGCGCTCCTATCGGGCCCAAAAAAGGTTCGTGCGGGACGGCCATGTGGCGCGGCAAGCCGGTGATTGTCACAGACATCCCGGCAGATCCGCTCTGGGAGGATTACCGCGATCTGGCTTCAGCGAGCGGCTTTGGCGCCTGCTGGTCGACGCCGATTCTGTCGGGGAAAGGAAAAGTCCTGGGCTCGTTTGCCATGTACTACCGGCAGCCGCGCGCGCCCACCGGTGTCGAGGCGCGACTCACGGAAGTTGCGACGCGACTTGCGGGAAAGGCAATTGAGCAACGGGCGGCATCGCGCAGGTGAACCCGGGGCTGCTGCACAAACGCGGAATGAGATATCCCATGTTACGCAGATTCACTGTCACGCTTGCCAGTTTGTTAATTGCGAGTTGTCCGGTACTCGTTGCCGCTAACACAACCATCAATAAGCCGCAGGTCATCAAGCTGGAGCGCTTCCGCAAGGCTCTCTGGAAGGTGCATGTCACCATCAAGGGGAAGCCTGGTGATTTCCTACTCGACACGGGCGGAGGCGTCACTTTGTTGACCGAGGAATACTCAAAAGGCATCGCGTGCAAGTTCTGGGGCCGCAACACGGGCTATAACATGTTTGGCAAACGAAGCGAAGGCCCACACTGCGACAACGTTCAGATCGAGGCAGGCACAGTCGCACTTACCCCAGTTAACGTTGGGCATATAGATTTCGGTGAACAATTTGCGGGAGACAAAGTGCCGGACGGCCTGCTGTCCCTTGATGCCTTTGATGGCAAGGCGATAACGCTCGACCAGGAAGCGGGCACGCTGACCATTGAAACGCCGAGAAGTCTGGCGCTGAGAACGAAGGCGATGAAGGAGCTGCCACTTCGTGTTTCCCGCGAATGCTCCGCCAGATGTCTCAGCGTCTTCCTGGGAGTTAAAACAGCGGAAGGGATGACCTGGCTGATCCTCGATTCCGGAGCCGGCGGAGTTTCGCTAATCGCCAGAGATTACGCCAGAGTGTTTGGTCTTGATCCAAACGCCAAAGAGCAGCGGCTAAAGTATCAGATCGCACCGGACGTGACTGTCGATAGTCCGGTGCTAGTGACCGACATGATCATGGACGGCAATCTTGGCCAGCCCTTTATGAGCCAGTACGTTATGACGCTCGACCTGGCCCATAGTCGTTTGTGGGTCGCCAAAAACCGCTAGCTATTCAGGCCACGCAACTCTCACAAATCAAATCGCCCGCGGCCCGCCGACTCCAATCCGCCTTTGCACAAGTCGTTCGACGTTCAGCGGTACGCCTTCAGCTTTGGCCTTGCGAATGAACTCAGCATCGATGTTGAAGATGCGCAGCTTCACACTGTCTTCAACCGAAAGGTCTTTTAAGCCTTCGTTGCGAACCTCAGCGAGGAATTCCGGTGTCACCTTAAAAATCCTCATCTTGACCAGACTCTCAAATGGTTCCTTGCCGAAACCCATTTGAGCTGCCTGGCGAACGAAGTCCGCGTCGATTTTGAAAATCCGCGCTTTGACGAGATCTTCCATGTCCATGTTTGGGTATCCCGTAGCTTTCATTTCGCGCATGAACGCGGAGTCGATCTTGAAAATCGTCGCCTTGAAAAGGTCATCCACGGTAAGCTTGCCAAACCCGGCCGACAGCAGGTCATCGGCCAGCGCCGTCGTAACGTTTAATGCCGCTGCGGTGAAAACTCTGTCTTCCGAAAGACCGTAATGCTTTCTCGCTGACTCAGCTTCGAAATCGAAACCTTTGCTCTTCATTGCAGCGATGAAACCCGGATTTCGGGTGAAGCGGAAAGTGCCTGAGCCTTTTCCATTTTGAAAACTGCCTTCACAACTAATCGTGCCGGCTTCGCGCGCGAGAGTGAACGCGACCGGCCCACCCTTCATTACCTGTTCGCGAGTTAGTCCTAATTCGGCAAACTCGTATGTCTGCCCAAACTGATGCCGGTTGCCTCTTTCACCTGATCGGTCGGTCTCCGAGGTCTGCCCGAAGGTTAGATTGATTCCGGAACCCTGTTTTTCGACCGAGGCCGTCCACTCGCCCGTTGATACTGGCGCGTTTTGGGCGGTGGCGACTGAGCTGCGAAGGGAAGTCATGAAGGCCAAACTGACCCCAATTACCAGGCTGCAAGCCAGGTGCATCCATGTTTTCATTGACATAGAATTGATCTCCTCTATTTAATTTCGCCGCGTGGTTAGTACTGATCAACCTTCAAACGCTGGGCGGAAGTTTTGGTTGCAGAAAGTTTTTTGTTAGCCGTAGCAACCCGGTAAGCAGGCGGATGGCTAAGCCAAGCCTGGGAAACTGGCAGCAATTTCCGAGAGCCTGCCTCGCATATGGCAGTTCATCTTGAGCCGCTTGATTTCCAACCCGCGAACGGCTTCACGGTTGCACAGTTTGGTCCGCCATCTTTTCCGGTGCCCGCAACGCGCGCTTCAAGCGCCGCTGACGAAGACTTCGCGGTCTGCGCGATCAATTCCCAAGTGATCCCTCTGAGCGGAATTTTCAGGCGCCGGCTCCATGGTGTGTTTGCTTGTCCGGCGCAAGTGCCGATATCGAGATAGACGAAGCGCTCGTGGGTGGGACCGTGAACAAACGGGCCGAGGAAATTCGGCAGGCCATCCTTTCCCTCGCGCACTCGCACGTCGAACTCAAACTGCAAGTCGGCAGACTTTGATTCTACAGTCTGCACAGTTTCGTAATTGCTGCCGCCGCCTTTTTGTAAACCGAAATAGACACCCGCCGGCGGGCTCTCAACCACAATTCGCAGTGAGATTTCACGTTCCATTTCTTGTTGGCCAGATTAACATGGAGAGCCGCTAGAATTCTTGCATTGTGGGACGGCGAATACAGAACCCCGACTGGTCAGGGTTCTGTATTTGTCGACCCACTACAAAACTCTAAGCTTGTTGTGCGTTTTCGAGGCAGGCTTTGAGTTTCGCAGCCAGCTCGCTGACGTGAGGTTCTTTGATCATGTCGAGGTGGCTTCCCGGAATTTCATGTACGTCCATGCCGCCGCCGGCCAACACGCGCCAACCGGTTACTAAATCAAATGAGGCGCGCACGTCTCTACTGGCCCAAAACAGCGTGACCTTACCGTCATATAAATGCGGAACGTAGCTGTGGGCCGCGAGCCAGTTAAACTCCTGGACATCACGCAGGGCACGCGGCAGGGCGCGACCGAGATTCTTGTAGCAACGGTAAATCGCTCGCCATGCCAGACTCTTGAACCTGATCGGGGCGTACTGCGCTTTCTCAAGAACGTACTGAGATTTTTCCCTGAAAGAGAAACCCCGAAGATTGGAAGCGTGAGCTCGTAATCTTCTAATCGTACGTCCTGCCGTGCCACTTAACGCGCCGGCATTTTGTTTCATTTTGCTGTAGCCAACCGGATAGGAATCGAGCAGTGCTAACAGGCTGACTTTCTGGCCAGCGGCCTTTAGCTGAGAGGCCATCTCGAAAGCGATCATCCCTCCCAGTGAACGGCCGCCGATAAGATAAGGACCCTCTGGCT
>Ga0207689_10005408_pt1 | contig 11429 bp, 10 predicted proteins | sample KBSMisM52_FD_184312 | JGI IMG/M metagenome (GOLD analysis project Ga0207689, IMG submission 184312) | Miscanthus rhizosphere microbial communities from Kellogg Biological Station, Michigan, USA - KBS Miscanthus M5-2 (SPAdes) (version 2) | ecosystem: Host-associated > Plants > Roots >... | reverse complement strand
GCGCGCGGGCCTCAATCATCTGGGACTGCAGGCGGAGTCGGAAAAGGAGCTGGCCGAGATCCGCGGGCAATTCGCGCGCGCCGATGAGGCAAGCCTCTACGACGAGCCGAATATTTCCTGTTGCTACGCGCGCGGCGACAAGCATTGGACGAAGGACCCGCAGGGCATCGCTTGGGAGGCCTTCCACACGCTGGACAGCGTGCCAATGTACGACGGTCAAGCGAGCGAAAGGGATGCGCCCGCCGCATGCGGCTCGAGCGCAACGCAATGCTGCGGCCCCAGTGAAGCAACGACCCAGGAGCCAACGGCCGCCCGCGCCGGTTGCTGCGCGTGATCGGGAAACGAGCGCGCTGGCGCGAATGGGAGGATTGCCGCGGCGAACCGTGATTTGCCAATCGACGTGATCGGAGGTATGTTCCCGCGAGCTTCCGCGCAGGCCGTTCGTCCACGATCGCACGCGACAACTTGACGCCACCAAAACAAGCCGCCCTGCTCTTTCTCGCGTGGGTGGCTGTCGGGCTCTTTCCCGCGCTCGCCGGCGCCCAAGGCGATGCAGTTCCCGCATTCAAGACGCTCGACTCGATCGAGGCGCGCGTGCAAGGTTGTGTGACCTGCCACGGCCAAAGCGGGCAGGGGACGAGCAACGGATACTTCCCGCGCATCGCGGGGAAGCCGGCGGGCTATCTCTATAACCAGCTCATCGCGTTCCGCGACGGCACGCGCGAATACCCGCCGATGAATTACCTCGTCGCGTACCTTCCCGACGCGTATTTGCGCGAGATGGCCGACCACTTCGCGAAGCAGCGCCCGCCGTTCGAAGCCAAGGATGCGGCACCTGCCGACGCCGCGATGCTCGATCGGGGGAAAGCGATTGCCACCGTCGGCGACCCACGCCAAGGCATTCCCGCGTGCGTGGCGTGCCACGGCGCGCGAATGACGGGCATGCAGCCCGGCATTCCTGGGCTCGTGGGGTTGCGTGCCGCGTACATCACCGCGCAGCTCACGCGCTGGCGCGTCGGCAACCGTCACGCCGCCGAGCCCGACTGCATGAAGCGAATCGTGACGCGATTGTCGGAAACCGACATCGCCGCAGTCGCCGCCTGGCTTGCGCGACAGGACGCGCCGGCGGACCTGTCTCCAGACTCGTCGAACCTCGTGCGGATGCCGCTCGCTTGCGGCAGCCAACGCTGATCGTGCGCCCCGGCCTCCGCATCGGACTCGTCGTCGCCGCGCTCATCGTCGTGGGCGCCGCAGTGCTCGTGCTCCTGCGCCCGCACGCGCCGACGCAAACCCAGACGCAGACCACCGTCGCTGCGCCGGTCGCCGCCAACGCAGCAACGCAATATCTGAACCGCGGGGAGTATCTCGCACGCGCCGGAGATTGCATCGCCTGCCATACCACGCCGAACGGCCGCCAGTTCGCAGGCGGACGGGCAATGGCGACGCCTTTCGGCAACCTGTACGTCCCCAACATCACGCCCGACGATGAAACGGGGATCGGACAGTGGACCGCGGACGAGTTTTACACAATGCTGCACACGGGCGTTTCCCGCAGCGGCGCGCTCATGTATCCCGCGATGCCGTTCGCTTCGTACACGAAAGTGACGCGCGAGGACTCCGATGCGATCTACGCGTACCTGATGTCGGTCCCGCCGGTCAAGCAGCAGAACCGGCCGCACGAGCTGCGCTTTCCCTTCAACAAGCGCGAATTGCTCGTCGGCTGGCGCGCGTTGTACTTCAAGGAGGGCGAGTACGTGCCCGACCCGGGCAAGTCGGCGCAATGGAATCGCGGCGCATATCTCGTCGAAGGCCTCGGTCATTGCGCGATGTGCCACACCGCCATCAACGCGCTTGGCGGGTCGAGCGAATCGAAGGCATTCGAAGGCGGTATGATCCCGAACCAGAACTGGTACGCGCCTTCGCTCACGTCCAATCGCGAGGCGGGTCTCGGCCACTGGAGCGAGAAGGACATTGCGGATCTTCTGCAGGTGGGGGTTGCCAACCGCGGCACCGTGTACGGCCCGATGGCGGAGGTCGTCTACAACAGCCTGCAGTACCTCTCCGACGAAGACGTTGCCGCGATGGCGGTGTACCTGAAGACGCTTCCGCAGGCCGACGCCGAGCCGCCGCCGACGAGCCAGGCGCGCATGGTGAGCCCCGGCGTCATGGAGCTCGGCCGCAGAGTCTATGTCGCGGAATGCGCGATGTGCCACGGCACGGAAGGCAAGGGCCAGCCCCCGCAGTTTCCGCCGCTCGCCGCCAACCAGTCGATCACCATGTCGTCCCCGGTCAATCCCATCCGCATGGTGCTGAACGGAGGCTACCCGCCGGGCACGAAGAAGAACCCTCGCCCATACGGCATGCCTCCCTTCGCGCACATCCTGAACGACGAGATGGTTGCCGCGGTCGTGACGTACATCCGCGTCGCGTGGGAAAACAGCGGCACGCCGATCACGCCTGCGCAAGTGAGCGAGCTGCGCAAACTTCTGCCCGAATGAAGAGGCCTGTCCGTGACCGACGAGCATAGCGAACTGGAAACGGACCGCAAGGTCGAGGAAATCGTGAGTCGCGGGCCCGCAGGCGCCTTCGCGCTGGCGGGCATCGCGACCGCCATCGTCGTGGTGCTCTACTTCGCGTTCTATTTCCTGGTCTACCTGCCGCGCGGAGCCGTGCAGTGACCACGGCGGCCACGCCCGCGGGTCAGCCGCCCGGCCACGCGCACGACGTCGCCGCCGCGGCCGAGCGCCGCTGGGCGTGGATCGTCGCCGTCATCATCGCGCTTCTCGTGGCCATGATGGTGTTCACCGGGCTCAAATGGTCCGCGATGCCGCCGTCGCGGGTGGAGACGATCGACCCGCGCACGCTGCACATCTCCGGGGAATTCGTCGAGAGCAACCTCGGCACCACCGTCGGCCCGGACGGGCGCGTGGTATCCCGGCTCATTGCCCAGCAGTATTCGTTCGAGCCCCAGTGCATCGTGGTTCCCGCCGGAATGCCCGTCACGTTCCGCGCGACCAGCACGGACGTCATCCACGGCTTCATCGTCGGGACCACCAATGCGAACACCATGCTCGTTCCGGGGTTCGTGGCGACGTTCACGACGACGTTCCAGCGCCCCGGCGAGCACTTGATGCCGTGCCATGAATACTGCGGCACCGGCCATGAGGCGATGTGGGCGCGCGTGCGCGTCATCCCGGCCGAGGAATTCCTCTCTCGCGCCAAAGGCGGCGAAAGGCTCTCCTGTGTTTCTCGCTAGAAAGCTCGTGCTCGCCCACTTCTGGGTCGCGTTCGCGGGGTTCCTGCTCGCCATCATCCTCGGCGAATGGCAGATGTACGTGCGAAGCCCGCTTCATGCGTGGGTCAACAATCCGGAGCATTACTACCGGTCGGTCACCGCGCACGGGACGGTGATGGCGTACGTGCTGCCGACGCTGGTGGCGATGGGGTTCGGGTACGCGATTACCGAGCTTTCACTGAAGCAGCCGCTGATCGGCGTCCGATGGGCCTGGGCGGGATTCTGGCTCGTCGTCGGCGGAACGGTAATCGCCGCCGGGACTGTCGCGAGCGGCCAGGCGTCGGTCCTCTACACGTTCTACCCGCCGATGATCGCGAGCGCCTTTTACTACATCGGCGTCGTGCTCGTGGTCGTCGGATCGTGGATATGGGTCGCGCTGATGTCGGTCAACTTGCGCGCGTGGCGCAATGCGAATCCCGGAGCGACGGTTCCCCTCGCCATGTTCGGCAACGTCACGGGGGCGTACCTGTGGGCGTGGACGTCCGTGGGCGCGGCCGTCGAAGTGCTGGTCCTCATCCTGCCGGTCGCGCTGGGACTGAAGGACACCATCGATGCCGGCCTGTCGCGGGTGCTCTTCTCGTGGACGCTGCACGCCGTCGTCTATTTCTGGCTGATGCCGACGTACATCGCCTTCTACACGATCGTTCCGCGCGCGATTGGGGGCCGGCTCTATAGCGACACCATGGGACGGGTGGCGTTCGTCCTGTTCCTCGTCTTCTCGATGCCGATCGGGCTGCACCATACGTTCGCCGATCCCCAGGTCGGAGCCGGCTTCAAGTTCGTGCACGCCGCGATGACGGCGATGGTATCGGTGCCCACGCTGCTGACCGTGTTCACCATAACGGCGTCGGTCGAGATTGCCGGCCGGCTCCGCGGCGGCGTCGGGCTCATCGGGTGGATAAAGGCGCTGCCCTGGGACAATCCGATGATGCTCGCGCTCGCGTTCTCGTTCGTGATGCTGGGATTCGGCGGCGCGGGCGGCATCATCAACATGAGTTATCAGCTCAACGAGAGCGTGCACAACACCCAATGGGTGACCGGTCACTTCCACCTCATTTTCGGCGGCGCGATCGTGATCATGTATTTCATGATCGCGTACGAGCTGTGGCCCCAGCTGACGCGGTGCGCGCCCCTGCCGCAAGGGCTGATCAAGGCGCAGCTGTGGCTCTGGTTCGTCGGGATGCTCGTGTTGTCGATGCCGTGGCATCTCGTCGGCCTGCTCGGCATGCCGCGACGCATGGCGTACTACGATTACTCGGACGCGGCGTTGCACCCTCAGGCGTGGACGGTGGTTGCATCGACGTTCGGGGGTGCCCTGCTCGTGATCTCCGCGATCCTGTTCGTGTACGTGCTGGCTCGCGCCCGCCCGGTCGGAGCCGCGGTGCCGCCGTTCACTTTCAGCATGACCGCGCACCCCGGTGAGCGGACGCCTGCGCTGCTCAACGTGTTCGGGCTGTGGGTGGCGATGATGATCGGCCTCACGGTCGTCAATTACGGCTACCCGATTGCGCAGCTCGCGCTGCTGAAGGACACGTCGGTGCCCGCAATCCGCATAGGGGGCCCGTAATGGCCGAGGAACGCCCGTATGCGTGGAGGAATCCGTGGTTCCGCTGGAGCATCGTATCGCTCGCGGTGCTGACGGTCGCATCGTTCCTGATCGGATTCATCGTGTTGCCGTCCGCGCAGCGCGATTTCACGACGGGCGACTTCTGGGAAACCATTTGCCGCGCCGCGGGCTTGCCGGCGAACTGGGGCACTCCGCCACCGTCGGGGGATCGTGCGCCGTCCACCACTGTGATTCTCGCCCCGGCCATGGGAGTGCGAGGCGCCGGCGATGCCGTCGGTCGCGGTGCCACGATTGCCGTGCAGCAATGCAGCATGTGTCACGGCGCCCAGGGCGCGAGCGAGGCGAATGCACCGAACCTCGCGGGCCAGTATCCGGAAGTCGTCATCAAGCAGCTGCTGGACTACAAGCACGGAGCGAGGAGCGGCTCGTTCATGCAGACCCTGGCGCGCAACCTGTCCGACCAGAACATCGACGACGTCGCGAGATACTACGAGTCGCTGCCGAAGGCGCGCACCGCGCCTGCGCGCTACGACGAGACCTCCGCGCCCGCGCTGGTTCGCGTCGGCGACCCATTGCGCAACATCGCGCCGTGCATCGGATGTCACGGCGGGACCGACCACAAGTTCGGCGCGCCGTGGCTCGAGGGAATGCCGAAGGAGTATCTCCTCATCCAGCTCAAGGAATTCCAGACGGGAGCGCGTCGCAACGACAGCCACGCGCAGATGCGCAACATGACGCGGCAGATGACCCCGGCCGAAATCGACCAGGTCGCCGACTTCTACGCGCGCAGAGAGAAGGGCTAGGGAGACGGAAAACAGGCACGGCGCGCCCGAGGGGGGCCGCTGAAAGCTTGGTTGCGGGAGGGCGCAACTTGCACACCGGGTCGTGCCGTGTTTCGGCGACCCATCGAGAAGGAGTCACGCCATGTCAGCACTGAAGCGTCTGATGATGCGGACCGTCACCCCTCTGCTGTGCGCGAGTGTCGTCACGGGAGCCCTGGCGACCGCGCAGCACCCGATGGATCCCCTCGAAGACACGGAGATACTTGGCGCGGCATTCGTACTGCTGGGTGCGGGAGCGGCGCTGCCAGGCGCGATCTTTCAGAGCATCGACCTGCGCGAGCCCTCGAAGGAAGCCGTGCTGGCCTTCCTGCCAGGCGATCCGATCCCGCGCGCGGCCACGGTCTACTTTCGTCAGGACAAGAAGAGCTACAAGACGGTCGTCAACCTCGACAGCGGCACGTTCACGCCGCCTGTGCTGATCCCGAAGACCGACGGCCAGCTCGGGCTCACGATTACCGAGGTCTCGGACTTCGGTTTCGCGTTCTCGAATCCGGCCTTTCTCAATGCGTTGGCGGCACGCGGGATCACGACGCCATCGCAGCTTGCGAATGTGCTGGTGACGCCCCTGACCCCGGGTTCCTTCGGGCTGCCGGAGGAGTCGCGGCGGATCGTGAAGGCGCAGATGTACTACCGCAATGACGCCGCGATCAACTTGTACGCGAAGCCTATCGAGGGCCTGCAGGCGATCATGGACCTGGACGACCGCGTGGTCCTGCAGGTGATCGACACCGGCGTCGTCCCACTGCCCGCGCTGACGCACGAGTTCGACGAGGCCGCCGTCAGCGCGCGGTACGGCCTGCGCCCGCCATTGAAGCCTATCGACGTGGCGCAGCCGCAGGGCAAGAACTTCACGCTCACGGGAAACTTCGTCGAATGGCAGAAATGGAAGTTCCACCTGCGCTTCGAACGTCGCGCGGGGACGGTGATCTCGCTCGTCACCTACGACGGCAGACCGGTGATGTACCAGGGCTCGCTCGCCGAGATTTTCGTTCCTTACCAGGATCCCGATACCAACTGGTTCTACCGGACATTCATGGACGCGGGTGAATTCGGCTTCGGCCTGCTTTCGTCTCCGCTGAAGCTCGGGCTCGACGTCCCCCCAAACGCGGTGCTGCGCGATGCGCTGGTATCGGCGGCGATTCCGGATCCCAGCGTGCCTGTGGTGCCATTGCCGTTGCCGGAGGTCGTGGGCATTTTCGAACGCCTGACCGGCAATCCGGCGTGGCGACATTTCGAGCTCTTTGCCGGTCCTGCTCCCGCGTACGAAGGACGAGCCGAAGTGGAGCTCGTCGTGCGCTCCATCTCGCAGCTCGGCAACTACGACTACATGGTCGATTGGGTTTTCAATCAGAGCGGCGCCATCCGCGTCGACGTGTCGCTTACCGGCATCGATGTCACGAAGGGCGTTCGAAGCACGTCGCTCGGTTCGGCTTCCGGCGGTGCGGATACGAAATACGGCACGCTGGTGGCCCCGAATCTCGTTGCGCCCAATCACAGTCATCACTTCAATTTCCGGCTCGATCTCGATGTGGATGGGCGTAACAACAGCTTCATGCTGAGCGAGCTCAAGACCAAGGACAATGTTCCCGGCCCTCGCAAGAGCGTGTGGGTCGTCGACGACAAGCGGCTCGACAGCGAGCGCGACGGCAAGCTGGACGAGGGCGAGGCGCTGTGGAAAGTCGTCAACCCGAACCGCACGAACGCGCGCGGCTACAACACCGGATATCTCGTCGAATCGCACAGCCACGCCGACCCGCTGCTCAAGAAGGCCGACTTCAAGCGCGCCGGGTTCATCGAGCACACGTTGTGGATCACCCGGTACAACGCCGATCAGCGGTTCGCCTCCGGCGACACACCCAATCAGAATCCCGGCGAACCTGGCATTCCGGATTATCAGGGCAACGACGAGAGCATCGTCAACACCGACATCGTGCTATGGCTGACCATTGGGCATCATCATGCGACTGCGGCCGAGGACTGGCCGGTCTTGTCGCGCGAAACCATGTCGTTCAAGCTGAAACCGGTGAACTTCTTCGACCGCAATCCCGCGCTCGACTTGCGTCGGGCGCCGTTCGAGGCGCCGTAAGCGAGAGCGTTCTCCAGTCCGCCGCGTGAGCGGACGTCGCCTGCGATCGCGTCGCAGGTAGTCACGACGGGAGTTCCGTGCCGGCCTGCTCGGCGACCATGTACGCGGCGTACCACTCAGGCCAGTTCGCGTCCCTCCCCTGGCCGATCCGGGCCTCGTACTTGCCATGGGCGGCCTCGGCACGCCGAAACGCCTCCGCCAGATCGTTCGCGGACGCGAAGCTGGTCACACCGGAGTCGATGCGCCCGGCCAGCCGGGTCGTGACCTCCTGGAACAGCCATCCGTTGCCGTCCGGATCGCGGAACGAGGCAAACGAGCGGTAGCTGCCGCGCGCGGGATCCGGATTGCTGGTGCGACGCCGCCCGAACAGATAGGGCTCGTCCGTGCCGGCGTACACGCCGTCGCTGTGGAACACTTCGCTGACCTCGACGCCGCGACCGCGGAGCTCGTCCCGGGCGGCCACGATGTCGGAGACGATCAGGTACAGCCCCTGGGCAGAACCTGGCGCCGCCGCCGTGACGTTCTTGCCGAAGATGACCGAGCACCCGGAGCCGGGCGGCGTGAACTGGATCACGCGAAAGTCGTCACCGCTCGCGAACTCGGCGTCGAGCCTCCACCCGAGCCTTGCGTAGAATTCCTTCGCGCGGTCGACATCCGAGACGGGGATAACGACGATCTCGAACTTCATGTCGTTGCTGCGGCCCTTCGTCGTGCTCATAGCGGCCTCCTGATTTGGGTCTTCGTCAGTTCAAGTCTTCGCCTTGACTCCCGGGGTCACTTTCTTGAAGAACTCGTAGATGCCGTTCTCGCCCATGTTCCTCGCATCGGCAAGCTCACCGTCCCGCGTTATGTAAAGGACCTGGTTCTTCGGTGAGAGAACGACCACCGCGGGAATGCCGTTCTTGAGCGGCACGCCGTAGGACTGCGCAATGTCGACGTTGCGGTCGAACCGGCCAACGTTGACTTTGACCACGTTGAACTCCTTGGCGACGAGCGGCGCGCTGGCGCCCTGCTTGATGGCCATGTCGAGAATCTTGCAGTCCGCGCACCAGTTGGCGCCGAAGATGACCAGCACCGGTACACCCGTCGTGGCTGCTTGGGCGAGCGCCTGCCTGATTTCAGCCCTTGCGTCCGCGGTTTCGTTGTACATCGGCTCGGCCGCCTGGCAAGTCAGCGCAGCCATGAGGGTGAGGATCGTGAGCAGCTGTTTCATTGTTTGATCCAGTCGAAATGAGAGGCGTGGAATCGTGGAAGGAGCGATTCGGTGCCGGGCGCTCGCGAATACGCTCAGCGATTCGGCAGCTTCATGTCCCGTTGCCGGAGCGAGCTCTGGATCAGGACCATGTCGCTCGTCGTCAATGGACGGCTCGACGCATCCGGCGTGACGCACGTGAAGTTGGCAGCGTCATTGATGTCGCCGGAGCCCTTGTACGCCGCTTGTGCCGGATAGGCGCAGATCGGCCGTTGGCGGACCACCTTCCCGTCCTCGATTCGCGAGGCAATGATCCGCTCGGGCGCAGCGCCCTGCTCGACCCATTTCATCAACGCGCCGACGACATGATGATCGGTGTCGCGCAGCGCGGCCGGCGGCTCGGCCGCACCGCCGCCAATCCAGCGCGGACCGGCGCCGCTCAGCGAGCAGTGCCCCATGCCCGGCACCATGAACAGCCGATGGTATTGGCGGACCTTCTCGAGCAGCGGTTCGGCCGACGCCGCGACATCCTGCGGAGTCAGCGTATCGACCGCGCGATCGAACTCGGCCTTCGGCAGGTTACGGAAGCGCTCGAATTGCGTGAGCGCATACAGGTAGTCGATCGAGCCGTCAGGGGTCACCACGGGGTCGTTCCACCCGTGGAAGTGGAGGAGCTTGCCGCCGCGACTCACGAATGCGGAGATGTCCGGGCTCGGCGCCGCGGTGAAAGGCGTGAGCTTCGATTTCGCTTCGTCGTAGACGTTCGAGAAATTCAGCTCGCGCCGCCAGTCGAAGCCCGGCGTGTGGCGCGAGTACACGAAGTGCTCGATGAATGCGCCGTACCCTCCGTTGTCGGCGAAGAGCGGAATCCAGTCGATCTCCGACCCGAGTTTCGCCCCCGGATATCGCTGCACGCCCGATTCGCTCCGCGTGCCGCCGTACATTCCCTTGACGACGGCCAGCTCGGCCGCGGTCAGCGAGTTGTCGCCCGCGGGCCCGAGCGAATCGATTTCGAACGTGCACGCGCGCGGATTGGTGATCTGGCCGTCGACGAGGCCATCCGCGGCGTCGCACTTGTCGAGGATGCGCCGGGTGATCAGTGCGCGCTTGGCATCGCTCAACACGGGCGGCTTGCCCGCTTCGGGAATCTGCTGCTTGCCCGTCCACAGCAGCCAGAACAGCAGGTCGGGATAGAACATCGACGGCGCGCCCGAGACGATTCCATCGAAGAGCTCCGGATAGTTCTGCGCCATCATCATCGCCTGGCGGCCTCCGTTCGAGCAGCCTTCGAAGTACGAATAGCGGACGGGCTTGTCGTAGTATGCGGCGCTCAACGCCTTTCCAGCCGATGCGACCGAGTAGTGCGCGCGCAGTCCCCAGTCCTTGACTTTCTCCGGGCGATTGACGGTCCATGCCGGCGACTCGCCGCCGTCGTGTCCCATGTTGCTGCCGGCGGTCACGAATCCGTCGCCGATGTCCTGCGCGAGCAGCGCGTAGGGAACGGCACCCGCATACCCGCCGGTGCCGTTGACCTTCATCCGACCGGTCCACTTGTCCGAAGTCGACGGCAGCCAGACTTCGAACCGGATCTCCGAATCGGACGACGGCCGCGCGACTCCTTCGACGCGGCAAATCGGAACGGCGACACGGGCCCCGCCGATTGTGGAGGGCCCCGACACGACAGACGCCGAAACGATCGTCGCTCCTTCCAATTTGACGTTGACGAGTCCCGCGCAATCCGTTGCGGCATGGGCTGATCCGGCGGCCCAGGCAATCGACACCGTGAGCGCCAGCGCACGCAGTCGATGACAAGATCTTGCTTCCATCCGACCTCCTCTGCAATCTCGAAAGCGGCCGTTCATCGGCGGTTTTACCCGAGCCCTGTTCGGGGCGCTTGGCCATCTTCCCACGATTTGCAGAGATTGCCAGCGGCTCGCAGAATATGACTTCCGGATCCCTGCGTATACCCCAATGCGTGAAATGCCTCGTACCTCGCCGCCCACCGGCGCGGTTACGTTTCTGTTCACCGACGTGGAGGGCAGCAGCAAGCTGTGGGAGGCTCACCCGGAGGCGATGCGCGCGGCACTGAGCCGCCACGATGCGCTGCTCCGACGGTCCGTCGAGGCGAACGGCGGCCACGTATTCAAGACGGGCGGCGACTCCTTCTACGTCGCGTTTGCCAGCGCTTCGGGTGCCATGGCGGCGGCGGTCGAGGCGCAGCGGGCCTTGCATGCGGAGTCGTGGCCGGAAGTCGCCCGGATTCGCGTTCGAATGGCACTGCACACGGGCGCCGCCGAAATGCGCGACGGCGACTACTTTGGCGCGACGCTGAATCGAACCGCCCGGTTGCTTGCTCTCGGCCACGGTGGCCAGTCGATTCTGTCGAAAGCGACCCACGACCTCTGTGGGGGCCCCCTCCCCGCGGAAACGACTTTCGTGTCGCTGGG
>Ga0207689_10005407_pt1 | contig 11430 bp, 12 predicted proteins | sample KBSMisM52_FD_184312 | JGI IMG/M metagenome (GOLD analysis project Ga0207689, IMG submission 184312) | Miscanthus rhizosphere microbial communities from Kellogg Biological Station, Michigan, USA - KBS Miscanthus M5-2 (SPAdes) (version 2) | ecosystem: Host-associated > Plants > Roots >... | reverse complement strand
TAATTTGTTAAAAAAAAATGATTGTGATGAATTTCATCTCTTTTTTAGACATTTATAGACGAAAAGGATGCTGCTTAGTCCCGACAAAATAACTTCTATCGCGCCACTTTACTACTCTATTTCCCTTAAACTCAATTACTGATAATAAGAAGCAAACCGTTATCACCGTACAACCTACTACAAAACCTACGCCATAAATCGATTTTTGTAAAAGACCGAAATGGGATTGTATAACTGCGCAAGCAAGTAACAAGAAAATTATTAACAAATTTATTGTAAGCAAGAGTCCTTTAAATTGTCCTTCTGGAATATAGATCAACGAAAGCGGCAAAACTAGGATTGGCTCCAATAAGATAAAGAAGATAAACGCTGTAGCCATTAATGCAGATTTTCTTTTTTGCGTTCGTAGAGGGATAATAATACGACGCAAGGCATGCCAAAGAGAACGAGGATCGCGAGCCCAAGTTGCTTCAACGAAATTTTCGCCTCTAATTAATCTTAATTTCATTCCTTGTTCTTTCACTCTACGTCCAAGAGCTCCATCTTCTACCAATTCCTGACGCACTTCCTCATGTGTACCGATTTTCTCATAATTCTTTTTAGATATTAAATAGAAACTGCCAAAAAAATACCCAATTTTGTTTTTCGGATTGTTTACTCGAAGTGGCGAGTATCTAGAATGTAGAAATACAGATAACACTGGTAATGTAAATTTCGTAATCAAATCATAGCATAATAATTTAGGGACAAGGGTAACGGCATCCAAATCATCATGCATCATTGTATTAATTGCAGAAGACAGCACATCCGATTTGTGGACGCTATCCGCATCAGTAAACAACAGGATTTCTCCTGTCGATTTTTTATATCCGTGGAAACATGCCCAATTCTTTCCAACCCAATCTTCAGGTCTTGGTGGTGATTTCACTACCATCAATCTATTATCATTTTCAGATAATTTTGAGATGATTGACAGAGTCTCATCGGTCGAAGAATCATCAATCGCAATTACTTCATAGTTATCGTAATCTTGTGATAATAACGACCGTATGCATTTTGATATCGACTTTTCTTCGTTCCTCGCAGGAACTATAATACTCACCTTGGGTTTTGATTCTATTCGAAATCGTGCGGACCATTCCAATTTCGGTGACCTGGAAATTGACCAGATTACAAAAATAAGAAAATAGGACCAACATGCAAGAATTCCAACATTAATTGGTATCAGAACTGCTACCAGCACTATATCAAGCAATTGCTATCGTTGATCAATTGGAAAATATAGACTATACGCTTTCAAAATAAAACTAATTATGATTAATGCTTTCATGAGTCGATTTTTTGTGATTTCAGTTTGGTATCCAATCAAAATAGAAAATAAACTATACACCCAAAATCTGCTTTAAAAGTGCTCTATAGTCCACATTTTCCCTACTTCCACCAGGAGCAGGTAATTCAAAAATCAGCGGAATTGGACGTTTTGCTCTAATGCTTGTTAGTTGATTTCTAATTTCTTTTCCAATGTCCTCGCTTATTAGAACAAGTCCTACATCATTAACATTATCAAGGCCATTGATATGATGAAGAGCTTCTGATGCAGATTCAACCTTGACACCTTCGACACCTGCTAATTGAAAGCTTGTAACAAATATCCTACTCCCAATAGCCATGATTCTCAATTTATATTAAACACCTATTTCCTCAGTTCTTTTTAATTCTTTGTGTAAACAAATTCGCAAAAAAAAGAATTACAATAATTGACATTACAGATAAATCATAGTCTCTTTTTCTCTTCAAGCATTGTCTGACAATCAGGATTTAAGCATATTGTATGTTCTACTTGATGGAATAGGGGACTTGCCTAATCCTAAATTAAATGGTCAAACTCCTCTTGAGGCAGCGAAGACTCCTAATATTGATTCTCTGGCAAGAACGGGAAAAATGGGTCGAGTTATTAGTGTAGGAAAAGGGATATCTCCGCAATCAGATATTGCTGTCTTTAATATGCTTGGATATAATTTTGAGGGGAAAAAGTATGCTGGAAGGGGAATTGTGGAAATAATCGGATCCGATATTGATTTCCGAGATGGAGATCTTGCACTAAGGGGAAACTTTGCCACTCTAGATGTCAATAAAATAATTGATAGACGTGCAGGGCGGGATATAACAAAGCAAGAAGGCAGTAACATCTGCTCATTTCTAGAACAAAATTTGAAATTTGATGATCCAGATGTTTCAGTTAAGATAAACCCAACTATTTCTCACCGTGTAATTATCAAATTTAGACATAACAAAAAACTTCTTTCTGACAAAATAAGCAATACCGATCCTGCTTATGGTAAATTGAACGGAATTGGGATCGCCAATACTGACGTCCAGAATATGGAAATTCAAGAGTCTCGGCCAGAAGATGATTCTGAATCATCCAAATTATCTGCCAAAATTGTCAATGAATTTACTCAAAAATCAATTGTCTTGATGAAGGAACATGAAGTTAATATTGCTAGGATATCAGAAAACAAGAAAACTATGAATGTAATATTGCTACGGGATGCAGGTAATGCTCTACCGCACCTCCAACCGATTAATGAGAAATTTGGAATTTCAACCTCTTGCCTCGTGGATATGCCGGTAGAAATTGGAATAGCTAAAATAATCGGAATGGATCTATTTCGCTCACAAAAAATAGATGATTATAAACAAAAGGCAAAAGAAGTCCTAGAAATTTTTGACTCTTACAATCTTGTTTATGTTCATATTAAAGGACCAGACGAATTTGGACATGATGGTGATGCATTGGGCAAGAAATCCAATATTGAGTCAATCGATGAAAATTTTTTTGGCACGTTTTTGAAACGCGTAACCAAAAAACATGTCGTAGTAATTTCTGGTGATCATTCCACACCTTGCATTAAAAAATCTCACACCGATGACCCAATTCCATTATTGGTATCTGGGGTTGGTATCAAAGGCGACGGAAGCGAACGCTTTACTGAATCATGGGCAAACAAGGGATCTATTGGAATGCTGAAAGGGTCAGATGTTATTCCAAATGTCTTGAAAATGATGCGAATGGAAAACCTGAAATAGTATTTCTATTGTTAACGGTTATTTACTGTTTGGTACCAGTAAGGGTAACTTTGCACTGTTCACATACTTTCTCATCAATATTTCTTTCAAGACTGTGATGTGCATCGCATATAATCAGCGAGTAGCGCATATAATTGCAGAGTGCAATAAATTTGGATAGTGTCTTTGCTGTGTACGCCCTATTTGTAGAAAGATCATCACGAATTTCTTTTATCATGCTCATGATTTCACTTAAAGATAATAATTTTGCTATTAACTCGTTATCGCCCCTAGTACCTCTTAAATAATTGCTTACTGCCGCTTGAGTTATACCCAGCAATCTGGCTACTTCCTCTTCCTTTAATCCTTTTTCGATTACGAGCTCTTTCGATAATATTGCTCTTATCGCAGGAATTAATAATTTAGATTCAATTTCTGATGGAAGTAGCATTAGGTGAGCCTAAATATGGCTTCTTAAATATATATAGTTTTTTCAATATCTGATACAGCGCAAATGCAGGAATAAAATTCCTATAATTTTCACATTTAGTTCAATCATAAAAATTCACAATTACACTCGAAAACATCTTTTCCTCAATAATTCATCGTACTTTTTTGCAATGTGTTATTTACTCATTAATCGATTACAAAATTACGCAAAAACTACATTTATTAGTACTCTGATTATTATTGCTAGATATTGCAAAAATTCGACGATTTAGACATGAAAATATTGTCGGAACTATGTAAGAATGCTAATATTTCGGTGCCTCGATTAAGTAAACTCTTATCAACAAATTCATCCGTCCTATATAGCAGAATTAAGCGTCTTTATAAAAGAAATTTGATTCAAAAATCGACCATTATCGTAAATGAACCTCTTTTAGGTATAAATGTCAAGGCTGTCGTAGGAATAAATAGGGATCCCAAATTAAAAAGAGAAATACATGCTTCATTATTGAAAATATTTCAAATAATATCAATTTCTGAGGTTACAGGTAGGTTTGATATTTTGGTAACTATTAGTGCTACCACGCTGGAAGAACTTCACAATGTTGTCATAAAACAAATTGGCAAGATAGAAGGAGTTCAAAATACTGAAACATTTGTTGAGATGCAAAGAACAGAAAAAGATCGCGTATTTACTTCGTAATTTAGCTATTCGCTCCTCCGAAAATCAAGCTGATTTAACGAAATTCAATATACTAGTATAAAGTAACATAATACTGAGCCAAATTCACACTTTGGTGATGAGGTCTTACTCCGGAGTACATCAAAAATGATGAAGTGAATTCTGACATCATATAAAGACAGGAAAATTGAAAAATGTCTTATTTTCTTCTAGAGAGTTAATAGTTATATGACATATTGGTAATTTTTGCTCTCGATTATCGTGCGAATCATAACAACTGTCAATAATTCTAGTGTTCTAATAAAAACACGCTCTTGAATTTCGATAGATTCAAATATTGCAGTAATGCGATAAAATTTGGAATTTTTGTCTTTCATACAACACAAGGTCGTAGAAATAATTCAAACATTGAAATTAGCAAAAAAAACCAGCAAGGACGACTATGTGACTCACCTTAGGCTAGTGTTGTTGGGTATAGGATTCGTAGGCGGTATTGCTTTTGTCATAAAACTGATTGCAGAATTTCTAACGACCTCTAGCAAATAACTGGCAAATTTCGGCTAAATAGATAAAATTTCGAATAATATTAATTTCCTAGTCTTAGTAGTTCCATACGGTAGATAATTTTGACAAAGATCATTGGAACTTTAGGATCTCATTGTTCACTTCAGGTATTGAAGGGCGCAAAGGACGAAGGATTTAGAACGCTTCTTATAACGGAAAAAAAGCGTTATCACGTTTACAAAAGATTCAAATTTATTGATCATGTTATACTGGTAGATAAATTTAGGGATATACTGGAAACAGATTTCCAAAAAAGATTGAATAAATTAGAATGCATCCTGATCCCTCACGGCACTCTCATTTCATCCTTAAGCTCCGGAGAAATAGAAAATATTAATGTACCATTTTTTGGTAATAAACTCATTTTAAGGTGGGAGGCAGATAGAAACCTTAAGGAAAAACTCATGATAGAGTCAAAATTAAGTATACCCGCAACGATAAGATCCAAGTCTGAAATCAAGGACCTTTGTATTGTAAAATTACATGGGGCCGCCGGGGGCAAAGGATATTTTCTTGCATCAGATCCGGATGGCTTTGAAGAAGGAGCCAATAAGCTATTAAATGCAAATATCATAAAGGATGAAAAGGACTTATATATTCAAGAATATGTTAAGGGAGTTCCAGTATTCCTACACTACTTTTATTCTCCAATTTCTGGAGATATAGAATTCATGGGCGTAGATAGAAGATATGAATCTGATATTGATGGAATTTCTAGAATACCTTCAAAACATCAACTAAATGTTCCTATGGAGCCTACCTATAACGTAGTTGGGAATATTCCTCTGGTTCTCAGAGAATCGCTCCTTGATGAAGTGTATAAGATGGGTGAAAATTTTGTGAGAGCTTCGGAAAGACTAGTACCTCCAGGAATCCCTGGGCCATTTTGTTTGGAAGGGGTGTATACAAAGGATGCAAAATTTATTGCATTTGAGTTTTCTGCAAGGATAGTTGCTGGCACAAATCTCTACGTTTCTGGGTCTCAATATTCAGATTTACTTTTCGAACATGACATGAGTATGGGCAGGAGAATTGCCTATGAAATAAAAAATGCAATAAATAAAAGAAAACTAAACAGTGTAATTACGTAGCGGAACGCTCGCATTAATACTCAAAACACTCACCCACCAATCACTTGGAGCTCATGAATTGAGATGATAATCATAAAATAGATTCTATTGTTTAATAAAATCAATAGAATTAATTAATCCATAAATCGGACTTTTCAGAAAATGTTCAACAGTTTTTTCATCTTTTATATCAATCATTATTACTTTTGAATTTATGAATGATACTGTTATAGGAACGTTTTCCCATTCTAATACTCCATTTGTATATACATCCGCATTGCAATCAAAACCAGAGGAGTTGGTATTCTTATTTTTAGAAAATGTCCCAAGTTTACCCTGGTTCTCTTGACTTACAGATTGGTTTGAAATTGGCTTATAGACTATCGTATGATAATGAATATTGCGGCCATCAGTTTCAATCATTGTGAAGTTGGTCTTAAAATACGTCACATTGTCCTTCAAGACATCAACTCTCCATTTCCCTCCAAGCACATACTTTGAGGACAGGTTTGCATTGATATCACTAATTACTGGATGTGTGTCATTGGATTTACCTTTCAAGAACAAGATGGTATTAATTGTTCCCTCAGCATTGAAAGAAGTATTTGATGTTTCAACATTCAGATTAGGAGATTCAGTAACGGTTGTTTGTCCATAGGCATACGTATCGAAATCAATAACCGGATAAAAAATAAAAATCTCAAAAATAACAAGCACTGCACCCAAACTTAAAATGGAAATAATAAACCAATATCGAGTTAGTATCATTACTCAAAACTAGAAATTAAACATAACTTAAATTTTACTTCACTAGCCATCGTTTATTATCGTTTAAGACCAACTTAAAAAAAATAAACAAATTTTTACGGAAATTCAAGTACTATAATTAATATAGTCACCAAAATTCAAAGAAACAGATGCTTGATGTTTGTGTGGATAGCTATGGTATTTCGGTAGACAATAAAGGTAAAAAATTATACCTGGATCCACAAAGACAACCAGATTCTGATCTTATTTTTATTTCTCACGCACATACAGATCATCTATATAAATGCGTTAAGGAAAGCGGTAATAAAATAATCACATCAAAAATAACTCAAAAAATTGCAATGCATCGCGGATACAAATATGGAGAAACGTTTGAAGAACATGGTTTTGAATTACTAAATTCAGGACATATTCTCGGTTCTAACGGATTGCTCATAGAAGATCAAATGTATTACACGGGAGACATATCAATAAAAAAAAGAGCATTTATGGATGCGGCAGTAGTGCCCAAAGCAAAAATTCTGATAATAGAGTCGACCTTTGGACATCCCGATTACTTTTTTCCAAATTTTGAAAGTACTGTACACAAGGCTAATTTGATAATTTCAGAGATGTACCACCGTGGTATTCCAGTTATCTTATTAGGCTACACTCTTGGGAAGGCTCAAATCCTAACTAATGTATTTAGACATTGGAAACCATTAATCGTGCATGATTCTATAGCTGAGATGAATAAACTTTATTCGGAGTTTGGGGTCAGTATGGACAATTATGTAACCTTCTCTGAGGCAGAAAGATCCGACATGCTTTCTTCTCACAAACCATGGTTATTGATAGCTCCTATTACATCATGCAAAAATGGTTTTCTAAAATACATCAAGCAGAAATATGGTGCCATATCGATAGGATTTAGTGGATGGGCAGTAAAGCCATATTACAAGTATTCATTAGGACTGGATCATTGTTTACCACTCAGTGACCATTGTGATTACAATGATTTAATATCTGTAGTGAAAAAGTGCAACCCTGAAAAAATCTATACTTTTCACGGTTTTGCTGAAAGTTTTGCTGAGAACCTAAGTCTAATGGGATTTGATGCGGAGCCGCTTGTTCGTAAGAAAGGAAAAAGAATTAAAACTATAATCAAGCTAGATTCTTTTCTTTCTAAATCAAATCCTTGAGTTTATTGTCCTGTCTTTATTCGATGGTTCGATATTTATCTTTACTATAAATAAGTACTGTTATTTTTCCTGCTCTCTGAAATAGGGAATTACCTTTTTGCCAAACATTTCTATGTTTTTGAAATATCCATCACCCCAGAATCTAATTATGAAGTGATTTGTTCCTGCATCAATAAATCGTTCTAGCATTTCTATCACATCATCTGGTTTGCCAACGCCTATCGCACTTCTTGCAACGTCATCTGGAATTTGCATTGCAGCTCTTTTCATTTGTTCCATTAATTCTGGCTTGTTCATTGCATACTCGGTAAAATATCTGCGGAAATCAAATTCTGAATCCTGTTGTATATTGTGAACCTTCAGCAGCTCTGGTTTGTATAAACTAACCTTTACTGCATTTTTCATCTTATTCCATGCTTCCTCACCATCATCTGTAAAGTAGACATCTACGTCATTTGCGAATTGAAAATCGCTTATATCTCTTCCAGCTCTTTTTGCGTGGTCTTTGATAATATTTGCATGATGTTCGAACAGCGCGGGAGTATACCCTATTGGTATCCATCCATCTCCATAAATTGCACAAAGTTCCAGGGTTTTTGGAGCGCCTGCTGCGATGTATACTGGAGGTCTGGGTTTTCTAATGCTCTTGGCCTGCAAACAAGCATTAATCAATTTGTAGTATTCACCATCATAATTTACCCTGTTGTCAGGATCGGAATCGAAAAGTGACTCTATAACTTCCAGTTGCTCTTTAAATTTAGTTACTGGCTTTTTGAACTCAATTCCAAAATCCACTACATTTTGTGCTTCTCCTGCACCAATACCCAAAATAGCTCGACCGTTAGTCAGTCTATCCAATGTAATTGATGATAGTGCAATAGTGGAAGGATGTCGCCTTATGGCATCAGTTACGCACGTTCCTAATTCGACGTTTCTTGTAACTGCACCAATTGCCGCGAGTAACAACCATGCGTCATTAACAACTGCATTTTTCCACTGAGGTACGTTAGAATGATCCATTGACCAGATAGAATCAAAATCAATTCTGTCGGCGATTTGACAAGCTGTCATAATTTGTATTTCATCCAGACCTAGTCTGGCAATATTTAGTCCTTGGGTAAAGCCGAATTTGGTCCTCATTTTATAATGGAATTATGCATATCACTTGAGTATATAAGGTTTGGACAAGTTACGTCCTAAAGAAATCTAGTAGAAGATTTAATTTCATATTCAAAACTTTTCGTTGAATATATATAAAATAGAATTAATCAAAAAATATTGTGAGTTCCAGGGACAATAATAACACAACTAGAGACAACAACGAGATTATTTCTGCTCGATTGTTAATTGCCGGTAAAGTTCAAGGTGTTTATTTCAGGTTAAATTTGCAGCAAATTGCAAAGAAAAATTCAGTGGTAGGCTGGGTACGAAATCTACCTGATGGGGGGGTTGAGGCTTTATTGAGTGGAAACAAAATTGATGTTAACAATGTCGTGGAATGGAGCAAGATAGGCCCTGAGAATTCCAGAGTAGATGAGGTAAAAATCGAATACGGTGAACGTCGTGAGGAATACCGTGATTTTGTTATACAGCCAGACAAAACTTAGCCCAACTGAAATTTCACTCAATAAAATTAAAAGCCAGAGTATTCTCAGTAGTCATTATCAATGCGTCCCATACCTTCTCCGAAAACAATCAATCACATAGCTATTAGCGTTCCTGATTTAGAGAAAGGTATGAAATGGTATCAAGAAGTAATGGGTTTTACAGTGGTTAGGGGCCCTGCGGAGCTAAATACCTCAGATAAGGCCGTTGGTAACGTTCTTCGCAATATTTTCGGCTCTAAATTTAGGCGATTAAGGATTGTGTGGATGTCCTCAGGGAATAATATAGGATTTGAAATTTTCCAATTTGTTAATCCCAAACAAGAGACCAAAAATCAACGAATTAAATATTGGGCTGGTGGGATTATACATGTGGCCATCACTGAAAGAAATATTGAGGAATTAACTAAGAAGATTGTTGAAACTGGTGGAAGACAACTAAGTGATATTTGTGAATTGAATCCGGAAAAACATCATAAACTGGTATTTTGCACAGATCCTTTTGGAAATATTATTGAAATCTATTCGCATAGTTTTGAACAATTTCATTCGAACAAGTAAGACAACAAACTACAAACTATCTATCTTGATAGGGACTTATTTTTCAATCTACTATTCAATTAATCTATTGTCTTTTACCTTAAGCAGTTGTTTCAAATTCTTGAAATATTTGATTGTTATAGTTGACTGTCAACCAGCAACAACATTCATCCAATAAACACCTTATACATTCTAGGAGAGATATACTTGCTCTGCAGTCATCATGACTACAACCGCATTCTGAACATTTCAATACTATTCTTAATCAAAATCACTAATAAAATAGGAACATCAGTTTATTAAGAAACAAGCATAAAATAATAATCGGTTCATCAAACTTTTCATTCTTTTCTAACCCAATTATCGCCTTTTTTATATATTTGTTCTTACCCGCCGCCCATGCTGCCTTGTGGGCGACCTCTTCAGCACTCTGACGCGCGCCCCTCGTCTTTTGACCGGATTCTTGTATTGTTCTTTTTCACTGGCATGTGCCTTGGTAAAAATGTGCTGCGCGTGCTCTGGTAAAGAATCAATTTGTTTTTTTAGTCCTGCTGGATAATATCGCAGACTTACCCGGCGGCTTCTTACTTGAGGATTTTCTTTCCTTAGACATTTGATATCCACCAGCACATAATCCTATATATCTGGAATACAAGATTTGCTTGGCATGATTACTACAAAAATTAAGAAGGCAGTTATGCAAACATTCCTAATTGCCTACTTGACGGGTATCCTTTGGTTGAAAAGGAATCCATTATCCTTGATTTTTTCTGCCATCAGTCCGTTCTCTTTATTGTTTATTTTATTTATTATAAGTGAGGGTAGGTATTTACCACTCTCTATTACCGGTAGCCTGGTAATGGCATTAGTCGGATATGGTTTATCGTTAGGCCAAGATATCTCTTTTTACAAGAACGAGTACAAGATTCAGGATGTCTTTGTAGCATCACCGGTATCTCCAATTACTTACATGATAGGCCTAGCAATTTCTCAAATACTTTTTGGACTTCCAGCACTATTGGTATTGATAACATTAGCTACTTTCTTCTTGTCATCTTCCATTTACATCCCTCTGCTACTAGTAACAATATTTCTCGTATGGGGTTCGATGTCATCAATTGGCTTCTTTCTGTCCTCACATATGCTACACATGCGAAATGTATCACAGATAATTTCGTTTGTTAATGTGGTCCTTTCTATAATACCACCAGTTTTTTATAGTATTGATAGATTGCCCATTCAACTTCAATATGTATCTTACTTTGTACCGACGACCCATGCCTCCCTGATTATTCAAAGTACTATGGGTATCTCTACTCCAAAAGAATGGTCAATTGAGCTTGGACTTTTTGTTCAAGTATTGTACTTGCTCGGTTTCGTGTTTTTAGCTAAAGCAAAGGCTTTGTGGCGAGAGCCATAAAATCGGCATTTTTAATATGTTTTAGAGTACCTTTTATTATTAAGAATTTAATTGTGATTGTAAATTTGTGTAAGTACCAAAA
>Ga0207689_10005406_pt1 | contig 11431 bp, 9 predicted proteins | sample KBSMisM52_FD_184312 | JGI IMG/M metagenome (GOLD analysis project Ga0207689, IMG submission 184312) | Miscanthus rhizosphere microbial communities from Kellogg Biological Station, Michigan, USA - KBS Miscanthus M5-2 (SPAdes) (version 2) | ecosystem: Host-associated > Plants > Roots > Rhizosphere... | reverse complement strand
TGAGCTCACTTTAACCCTGCTGCTTTTGGTCGGGTTGTCATTGCTCGCGACAGTCGATATGGCCTTTGGCCAGTTGAGCGACGTCGGCCTCCGTCGCCTGATTACCGAAGCCGAAGAGCGGGCCAAACTACGCTCATCAGCCTTTCTGAAGCAGGTGCTAGAGAATCGTCCCAGGTTCAGCTTTGCTATCTCGGCGACAATTCAAATTCTGCTGGTAATAATCGCCGTTCTTGTCACTTCAATCTCGCTAAGCGAGTTTCAGCAGGATCGTTTTGTATTATTCGGTCTACTCGCCGGGTTGGTGCTCGCCGGCATCTTCCGCCAAATCATTCCTCTGTTCATCTCGACGCGCGATCCGGAAGGAACGCTGCTGTTTCTTTTGCCGGTGATTCGTCCGCTCCTGCCGTTGATGGCTTTTGCTGCCGATCCGTTTCATCGCTTGTTTGATCGCTCGCGCCGCAAGGAACAGGAACTGGAAGCTGGCGAAGAAGACGAAGAGCAGGATGCCGGCGACGACATCCAGGCGTTTATTGACGTGGGCGAGGCAGAGGGAATACTCGAAGAGGAAGAGGGTGAACTGATCCAATCGATCCTCGAATTTGGCGACACCCGGGTCAGTGAAGTAATGACGCCCAGACCGGACATCGTTGCGGTGTCGGCTGCGGCGACGGTCCGCGAGGCCCGCGACATAATGGTGGAATCGAAGTATTCAAGACTGCCGGTGTATCGCGATCAGATCGATAACGTCGAAGGCCTCATTTACGTCCGCGATCTTCTGCAGCGTTGGGCGGAGGGAAATGAAGACGGACCTATTTCGCCGCTGGTACGCCCGGTTTATTTTATCCCCGAGACCAAACCGGTTGCGGACCTGTTGGAGGAAATGCAGAAGGCTCACGAGCAGCTCTCGATGGTGATCGATGAATACGGCGGCGTTTCAGGTCTGGTAACCGTCGAAGACATACTCGAGGAAATAGTTGGCGAGATCGAAGACGAGGACATAGCCGGCGAAGAGTTGAATGATATCGTCGAGCAGGACGATGGTTGTTATGAAGTTTTGGGTTCCACGGAGATTGGAAAGATCGAGCGGCTGTTTGACATGGAAATTGAGGCCGACGATTTCACCACCATTGCCGGGCTCGTCATCAATGAGTCAGGAAAGGTGCCGCAACCCGGCGAGCAGCTAACCTTTCGCGGACTAGAGCTGGAAGTATTGGAAGCAGACGAGCGGCGCATAGGCCGCCTACGCGTCAAGAGAGCTGAAGGCGGGAACGCAAACGGTGCGAGCCAGGCGACATAACGAGCAGCGAACTAACAGACCATGGCAAAACGAACAAGCAAATTTCTAAAGGGACGAAGGATCGACCCGGCGCCCATAACTGCGAACACAACTATCGCCGAGTTGGTAGAGGAATCATTTCTGGCTTACAACGGCGCGCGCCTGCGTGAAGCTTGCCAGCTCTTCGCCCTGAAAATGCTCGAACCGGATGTGACTATTGGCATGTCCATCACCGGGGCCCTAACGCCTGCAGGCCTCGGGATGTCGGCGCTGATTCCATTGATTAAGGCCGGCTTTGTGGACTGGATAATTTCCACCGGCGCGAATCTGTATCACGACACGCACTTTGGTATCGGATTAGTGATGCGCGAAGGCAATGCGCAAATCTCCGACATAATCCTGCGCCAGGAAGAAGTCGTCCGCATCTACGATATCTTTTTCGACTATTCCGTATTGCTCGATACCGACGCATTCTTTCGCAAGATGATCACCGCGAAAGAGTTTCAGAAAACGATGTCTACCGCGGAGTTTCACTACCTGGCGGGACGCTACGTGCATGAACGAGAACGCGCGCTTGGCTTAAAAGACAAATCTTTGCTGGCAGTAGCTTACGAGTATGCCGTGCCGATTTACACTTCTTCTCCAGGCGACTCTTCTATCGGCATGAACGTCGCGGCAAAGGCGCTCCAGGGCAACAAGCTTGCGTTTGATCCATCGTTGGATGTGAATGAAACCGCGGCGATAGTGTTGGCCGCTAAGCGTAGTGCGGGCCCGGCAAAGGCCGGGCGGGGTAAAGCTAATAAGAAACCGGGCCGCTCCGCATGTTTCATTCTTGGTGGTGGTTCGCCAAAAAATTTCCTGCTGCAAACGGAGCCGCAGATTCAGGAAGTGCTGGGCATTGACGAACGCGGACACGACTATTTTCTCCAGGTAACTGACGCGCGACCTGATACTGGAGGTTTGTCCGGCGCCACCCCCGGCGAGGCTGTCTCCTGGGGCAAAGTCGATCCCGAGCGGCTACCCGATGCGGTGGTCTGCTACGTCGACTCCACCGTGGCCCTTCCAATCATCACAGCGTATGCTCTCGCCAAACATCCGCCTCGTGAACCAAAGCGGCTGTACGATCGGCGTGACGAGTTTATGAGGTTACTCCGCTCTGAGTATCGGAAATCAAAGCGACGGTGAGTTTTCGGAATGCGGTCGCCGCACTCGAGGGGTTTAGAGGAACATTTCGAACATGGGCTCAATACCAGCCACCATTAACAAAACGCTTAAGTATGACTGCGACAAGTGCATCGCTTACTGCTGTTCGATCTACGACCGTGTTCAGGTCAATCCCCGCGATATCCGACGGCTCGCAACGCATTTTCGCGTCGAGCCTGAAGTTGCGAGCCAGCGCTTTACGAAATTGTTCGGCAAAGAAAGAATTCTGCGTCGCAAAGCGGATCGGCTGTTTGGACAGGCCTGCACGTTTCTGGATCAGGACACGCGGAAATGTACTGTCTACAACGCGCGACCGCTTACCTGTCGTGAGTTTCCCACTACCTCACGCTGTGCCTATTACGATCTAATAGAATTTGAACGCGAGCAACAGAACGACCCGGACGTTATGCCACTTGTAAAGATTACTTTTAAGAACGGCAGTGATTGAGACAGACTCCTTTCTGTCAAACGTCCAAAATTGACAGGCAGGAGCGCCTGGCCTACATTGGCTGAGTCATGCAAACAATCCTATCTAAATTATTGGGTAAGAAAATAGACGTTTACTGTGGTGGAGCCTCGAGCTTGCGCGGCGAGGTTTTAAAAGTGGAAGAAGGAGTGCTTCATCTAAAGGACAGTGACGACAAAACGTGTTACGTCGCGATAGATAAAATTCTGGTGGTGTGGGAAGCCAGAGATGAAGAACATCGCGCCGGCTTCGTGCCGTCACAGTCTTCGTAGAAGTGACTTTGGGAAATGACTTTGCATAGTCCGACGTCAAATCGGGCTTGAGGGATCTAACACAAAAACGCCGGCGCTATAGAGTAGCGCCGGCATTTTCGTTTTAGGTCGATCGTAGTCCGAATAATCAGTGCTCAGCCGGACCTGCACCTGAGCCAGCTGCGAGCAGTGTCGAGTGGCCGGTTGATGGCGGCGCCGTTACAGGAACTTTACGGAAACCGTCAATGCGCTTTAGCCAGTATTCATTGAAAGGCGAGTACACCACGCCATGATGACGGGAGGCGTGATAGAAGCCATGTTCATCGGCAACGATTCCGACGTGCGCAAGATTGCTGAAGAAGACTAAAGTGCCAAACTTGTACTGTTCTTCCGGGTCCGGCGCGGCAAACCGGGTCCACAACGTTCGCGCACTGGCGCGTTCAAAACCTAATCCCGCCGATTGATAAATGCTCCAGACAAAACCTGAACAGTCGAAGGACGACGGTCCGGTAGCGCCCCAGCGATAGGGCGAACCAAGTCGTACCTCGATAGCGGATGACAGCAGTTGCTGGTATTGGAGTCCGCCGGTTTTTGCAACCAAAGGCTTCGATGCCTTTATGTCTTCCGCTGAGGCCAGCGAAATGATCACAGGCTCTTTCTCCATCACTGGCGGTTCGTAGGTTTTGAGAACTGGCTTAACCAGACGCTGGCGAGCTTCGCCAGTCTGTGCGGCGGCCACCAGGGGAAGCACGAGGGCAAAGCAGGCCGCGAGTGCATAGGGGAACAGTTTTTTCAGCAGCAAAGGGGTCAAACGCTCCTTAAATTTTTTCTTCGGTGAGGGGGGTAGTGCCGGGAGGCAAGAAGGATTCTAGTTGCCGGTACATCAGCGAACAAGCGGCAATGTGACTGTTTCGTGACGAATCACACTAGATAAGAACAATGCGAACCAAAAGAGGTCACGGGGATTCAGGGAATAAGTTGGACTTATACAGGTGGTAATGTCTGAAGATGTTTTCTCTTCAAACATGATCAGTCAATGTGAAGGCAAAATCAGCGGGCCTTTGGCAGACTTCGAAATAGATTTAGCGCGAACAGCAGCGTGAGAGCTAGCGTCATGGGGCAAATTCCTTTCGTTTATGTTGTGAATAAGAAAAACATTCAATCGGCGGCGACTTCCCACTAATGCCAGCGACTATCGCGCTGCCGCGTCTTTCTTCAGCTGCCGTGCGACGCAGCGTGGTAGTTCAGTCCGACAGTGATTATTTTTTGTAGCAGTTGATCGTAAGGCAGGCCGCTGTGTGCGGCCGAGTCGGCGAAGTCTTCACCTGCGGCGATCTGCGGATTGGGATTCGCTTCAAGCAAATAAAACTGTCCTTCTTCTGTGAGGCGGTAGTCCAACCGCGCATATCCGCTAAGAAAAAGATAACGATAGATTCGTTTGGAGAGCCGTTCGAGGGTCTTGTGTTGCTCGGGCGTGAGTTCGGCGGCTCGCGTCTTGACTCCGACTTTTTCCTGATATGCTGGATCCCACTTGACCTTGAGCGTGGCAATATTCTCGGAGCCTTCCGGCAGCTTCTCCATCACCAGTTCCCAGGGTGAATAGGTTTGGACGTTCTGGTTCCCAATCACGCCCACGTAAATCTCGCGTCCTTTTATGTATTGCTCAGCGATGGCCGTCGTCTTGTTCTGGCGATGTATAAACTCCACTCGTTGCGTTAGTTTCTCATCGTCGTGAACAACGGATGCCTGCGAAATACCCACCGAGCCCTCTTCGCTGATTGATTTCACCAGCAAAGGAAACTTCAAACGTTTCGCGCGTCTAACCTTTCGGTTCATGGGAAACACGCCGAAGTGCGGCACTTGCAGGCGATGATAGGCCAGGATCATTTTGGTGAGCGCCTTATCGTGAGCCAACGTCATGCCCCGCGGATTGCAGCCGGTGTACGCCTGACGCATCAACTCCAGATAACTAACCACGTGCTGATCGTAAAGCGGATAGCCGTGGAACTCCTCGAGCAGATTGAAGGCGATGTGCGGCTTATGTTCCATCAGCGCGTCGCCAATGACATTCAACTGATTGTAGAGCCCGATGGGATAGACCTCGTGACCCATTTTCTTGAGGGTGGAGATCACGTCGTACTCAGTCTTGATCTCGGCCTTCTCCTTGTCGTTCAGACCGTCAAGTGAGTCGGGAGGCACCAGGTCCTGATGCACCAGCACGATGATGCGAAGCTTTTTTTTCGGTTCGAAAGTCTTAGAGCGTTTCATGGCGATCAAAGGGCGATGCGATGATAACCCGAATGCAGCACGTTCATTACCTGAACTGTTAAGACAATCATCACGCGGCGACGCGCCTCTCTTTTCGGCTTGGCCACACGCAGCTTCAAATCCTTGCAACGGTCGATCATATTTTCCAGTACATGGTCGATGGTGTACTGGTGCACACCAGTTCCTTCGGCGACGATTTGTCGAACCTCTCGGCGCACCGAGCGAAGGAAACTGGCGGCGCTCGGCTTGGAACTATGACGCGGATCATCTGAGAAGATTCTAAGCAGGTCGCGATCGTAAACTGCGGGCCAGTCAAAATTGTACTTCTCTCGTTTGCGCCGGTAGTGTTCGCGCAATGTAGTCCTTAGTTCCGAGATTGGTTCTACTTTTGTGCGCGTGCGGTTCCGGGGCTTCGTTCCCGCCACGTCCAGCATCAGGTCTTCGATGTATTCGAGTTTTTGCAGCGCTGGCCAACCCTTGTAACGACGTCGCCAACGTGAGCGAGGTGTTAGCCAAACCGCAAATGTTTCAGCGAAGTCCTCGGCAGGATGTGCTTGCGCATACCAGGCGGGCAGATGCAGAACAAACTTGCGGCTCTTCGGTTTTGGCTTATAGAAATCCGGATAACGTTGCGCAAATGACCCAAACAATTCACGCCAGGGACGTTTGAAATGGAGACGGAAAGCGGTGTCGAGAGCATGGCCGGCCTCGTGGCGAAGAATGCGCATGCACTCGGGATCGGTTCCGCCTTCGACCTCCAACATTTGCTTGCGCTCGAGCTTCATCAGACGCGGATGAGCGAGATAAAAAGGGATCGCAATGCCGGGGACGCCGTCGGGCGAGAACCATTCTTCGGAAAGCCAAACGTGAGGTTTGAAACGAATGCCGCGCTCGTTGAGCTCGCTGTAGAGTCGTTTGATATGTGGTTCGAGAAAGGAACCCTTGATCTTGAGCGTCAAATCACAGATACGCAGATCGAGCAGGTGCTCGTCAGTCAAACGATGCCAGGGAAAGCGATAACTCACGCTCCGACTCCATTTGCCGACCCGGTTACCCCGCCGACGAAATCAAGCGTTAGTCCAAAAAAGTGGGAAATTTGGCCGAAATTTCGGCAAACAGCGACGGGCATGGAGCCTGTGGATGACGATTCCGAATCAGTATAAGTGGAGCGCGCTCATTGTAGCGGCGTTCGCTGCTATGCGCTAGCAGGGTGGTCCTACGAGACTGTCGGGTTCGGTAGAAGGGGTTTCCAGTTGACTCACTCAACCAGGAGGTGGCACACCAGTTTTTAGAAACGAGGAGGGACAAAGCTTTTCGATCACGCATTCAGCGCAGAGCGGGTTGCGCGCTTTGCAGATCGCCCGACCGTGGGAAATCATCAGATGCGGAAAAATAACCCACTCCTTTTTCGGAACAATGGCTATCAAGTCCTGCTCGATTTTTTCTGCGGTCTTTTGTTCGGAGAGCCCCAGCCGGTGTGAAAGTCTGGTGACATGCGTATCAACCACTACGCCCGCGCTCAAGCCAAAGGCATTGCCTAGCACAACGTTTGCAGTTTTGCGGGCTACTCCCGGCAGCTCCAGCAATTCATCCATAGTCTGCGGAACTTTGTCTCCATATTGCTCATGTAAGACTTTGGCGGCGCCTTGAATAGAAGTTGTCTTATTGCGGAAGAAGCCGGTGGTGCGAATGTCTTGCTGCAATTCCTTAGGCGAAACGTTGAGATAATCTTCAGGCTTGCGATATTTGCGAAAGAGATCCTGAGTGACAATGTTCACCCGCGCGTCAGTGCATTGTGCCGATAGGATTGTCGCAATCAACAGCTCAAAAGCGTTTGAGTGATTCAGCGAGCACTTAGCGTCCGGATATGCGCGCTTCAAAAGGCGAATGATCTTCCGCACTCTCTGTTTCAGTTCTGCAACCATATTTCTTGCCGCGAATTTACGCGGATAACGCGAATCTGAAGAAATCCACTGGTTCAGCTGCTAGTTGTCTTTTCATCCGATCCGCGTTCATCCGCGGCTAGATCATCTTCGCCCGTGTGCAATCTTCACCGCTTCCGGCAGCGCACGCAACCGCAGCATCGCGAACACGCCGAGGAACGGTCCTGGGGCCAGCGTCGCAAATGCATATCGCCACCCTAAAGCGTTAACGAAATAGGGGATGAGTTCGATCGAGATTGTGGTTAGCAGGAAACCCAGGCAGGTTTGCATGGTCAACGCTGTGCCGACGTATTGCGGATCGCCAAGTTCTGTAACGCAAGCGGAAAACTGGGCGGAGTCGGCCACCACCGTTGCACCCCAGATGGCAGCCACGAACAACAGGAGGAACGGGTTTCCTCCGAACAGAAAACCGATCAGCAGACAACAACTGCCGCTAATCGCCATCGCCCATGACGTAACGACTGTACGTCCTACGCGATCTGCGACCAAACCAGCTGCGACACAGCCGACCGCCCCGCAACCAATAACCAGAAATGAAGCAACCTCCGCAGCCCAGGGTGAAGCTTTAGAAATAACCAGACTCGCTCGAATCATGACCGGAATCCAGACCCACATCGCGTAGAGTTCCCACATGTGTCCGAAATATCCGAAGCTGGCAAGACGTACACCACGATTCCGAAAGACTCCGATAGCTTGCTGCCAATCAAACCTCGCTGCCGGTAAGGCATGCGGTCCGTCTTCGACAAATAGAAGCACAATCACACCGGCGGCTATTGCGAACAACGAAATGAAGTAGATATTTTGGCGCCAGTTTTGACTTCCCAAACCATTAACTAAATACGGCGAGGCCTTGCCGAGTGTTAAAGCTCCTACCAGAGTTCCCAACGCCATACCACGCGATCGCACAAACCAGGTGGCCATGATCTTCATACCAGGCGGATAAACTCCGGCGAGAAACATCCCGGTCAGGAAACGAAGGGTGATTCCGGTCTGAGCATTGTGTGCGAAGGCGCCAAAGGCTGCGTTGGTTAGGGCACCAGCCAAAGCGCAGGCCGCGAAGAGATAACGAACTCTCAGCACGTCGGGCAGGTTGAGAAATGCGCTTAGCAAGGTTCCAAAAACAAAACCGACTTGCACGGCAATCGTTAGCCACGCCGCGCTTGAGTAGCTCAAGTTCCACTCGACGCGAAGGGCAGGAACAACCGCCGAAGCACTAAACCACAGCGACATGCCGAGAAGTTCCGCTAACGACAACAACACCAGTGCTCGCCACCGACGCGGTGCCGGAGCGGAAACTGTTACTTCCGAAGTTTGAGGATTAAGGGCGCTCATGAATTGAGCGCAGAGAATACTACAAAAAGCAAAACGGCAGGTCGCAATCCCTGCCGCTTCGGAATTATTTCCAGAATGTTTCTGAAGACTAAGCCACAGCCATGCTTGGGTGGTCGACCGTGGCTTCGGACAATCGCAGACCAGTGTCCTCTTTTCGTTTGCTTCGCTTGTTTTTGTACATGACCATGTCGGCCAAAGCCATCAAGTCTTCCATTGACTGCGTGCCGTCGTCATCGCGCTGAACTACGCCGATGCTGATTGAGAGTTTGTAAGGGACGATACGCAAAGCGTTGTACTCGTCAAACCGCTGTTGTAGGCGGGCAACGAGTCTCTTCAAGCCACCTTCCCGATCAACTACGGCGAGGGCAGTGAACTCGTCACCACCCAGACGAGCGAGAACGTCTGAGGGCCGGAAGGTTTCCTTCATCAATTCGGCTGTTTTTACTAATGCGCGGTCGCCCTCTTTGTGACCATACGAGTCGTTGATTAATTTCAAGCCGTCCAGATCGGCGTAGACCACTACAACGTCCTTATTGCCACGATGAATGGAACTAAGATGCTGCTTGGAAAACGCCAGGAACCCACGACGGTTATAAAGGCCCGTCAATTCGTCTGCCAGCGAGAGCGTTTGAATTGCTGCTTCCGCACGTTTGCGTTCGGTGATGTCCTGAATTTGAAAGATGAAGTGAAGTGGTTGACCTGGCGCATCACGAACCAGGGATACGTTCGTCGACGCCCAAACATAGTGGCCTAGTTTATGGATGTAACGTTTCTCCAGCTGGCAGGTGAGAATTTCACCAGAAATCATCCGGTATATCTCTGCGAGGTCGTTGCCGAGATCTTCCCGGTGGGTGATGGCCTGGAAGTCTGAGGCGAGCAACTCGGCTTCGGCGTAACCCACGATGTCGCAGAGTGACCTGTTTACGCGTAGCCAGTTTCCTTCAGGCGAGACGAGGGCCATGCCAATCGCCGCGTAGTCAAACGCATTGCGAAAGTGTTCTTCACTCTCGACCAGCGCCTGGCTGATTCGCTCCTGTTCGGCAATGTACTTATTGAGCTCCTCAACGTGGCGCTTAGCCTGTTCGGCTTGAGCGGCAGAGGTTTCCACATTGGCGAGATAGGTTCGGTAAGTGAAGTAAACGATGACGATGATCGGGGCAAACGCAGCAAAGCCGAAAAGTCCCAGGTTCTCGCTCAACTTTCCGACGATTGCCGCACCGACAACTCCCGCGAAGTACGTGAGTGAACTCCATAAGAAATTCGCGCGCCAACTCTGCCACACACCCTGATTAGCCTTAAGCGCGACTCCCACCGCAATCGGTCCGGTGTTACAGATGTATTGCAAGAGGGCCATAACACAGAGACCAACGAAAAGGTTTGGTGAAAAGCCATCGCGCAGGTTGATACCCGGAAATGCGAGGTAAAAAGTGGAGGCGGTAATGAAGGTTGAGAGCGCCATCACTCCGGCATTGAAGAAGAGAGTAGAGGCTTTCCTGCTGAAGCGCACGGATGAGCAGAACGCTTCGGCGGCGGCCAGTACAACTGCCGCTTCGACGCCAAATAACAGGATGGCGAGAAAGATGAAAGTATCGGAAACGGCAATTTGACCTCGGGCACCTGGGATCTTGATAGTGATCTGGGATCCGACCAGCAACGTTATCAATGCCAGAGCGGCAAACTTAGAACCCAGTAGCGAAAAGGGCATGCGACAGACACAAAGCAAAGTAACGGCAGCACCGATCAGTGCAACCGAGAACATGTACCACTTTCTGAAGCTTTGTTTGTCTACCATTTTCAGTCTCAAGTCGTCGCTTTTTGGGTCGTTGACTCTGGGTTCGAGGCCTTGTAGCCGGCGGGCGCGATGACTTAGGGGTTTCCCCACCTTCCGCGCAGGCTTGACTTGGCAATTTGTATTCCTCTGTTCTCTGCTCTCGAGTTGCGAATTAATCAACCAAACTCTCCTGTATTTGCAACAAGATCGCTACGGTCGGTCAAACTATCTGTCATTCTGGAACAGGCTTTTCAATTTGACGGAAACGCGGTTTTGGTTTGACAGGGATGCTGTTGTAGCGGGCAAGTGAGCCCCTAATAGCATCGTCATTCATAAAGCGAAATCGAAACATGATATTCTGAGGACCCCCTTTAATCTGTCTGAGACTCTTAGCTGGTCGTGTGTTCCAACGCGCTCAATCCTGGGAACGTACGAGAAGCTGAAATCTATGGACATCCGCGGCCAATGCTGGAGAGTTGAGCTACTCACAACGCTATGAATGAGTTCTTCGGGTCTTTATCGGGTACGTTTGGCAAAGCAACGGGCTATGCCGATGAACAGCCGGTTAGAGCTGAAATCTATAGCGTAGAACGTCTTGAACAGTACGCGCAGGCGCTCGCGGCCGAGCATAAGACAGTCACCAGGAAAGGGCGCGCTCAATTGCTGCCGCGCCTCGAAGACAATGGTCGCAAACTGGTGGCTGCATACCACACGCTGGTTGAAGCGATCCGGAATGGGCGGCCAATTTCGCCGGCGGCGGAATGGCTGGTTGATAATTTTCACATTGTCGAGGAACAGCTTCGCGAGATTCGCGAGGACCTCCCGAAAAGTTATTACCATGAGTTGCCCAAGCTGGCTGAAGGTGACTCCAAGGACTACCCGAGAATCTACGCTGTCGCCCTCGCCCTTACTGCGCACACT
>Ga0207689_10005405_pt1 | contig 11432 bp, 7 predicted proteins | sample KBSMisM52_FD_184312 | JGI IMG/M metagenome (GOLD analysis project Ga0207689, IMG submission 184312) | Miscanthus rhizosphere microbial communities from Kellogg Biological Station, Michigan, USA - KBS Miscanthus M5-2 (SPAdes) (version 2) | ecosystem: Host-associated > Plants > Roots > Rhizosphere... | reverse complement strand
CGAAGGCTCGGTCGTCAGCCAGGGCCAGACGCTCTACCAGATCGACCCGAGCATCTATTCGGCACAGGCCGCGCAGGCGGCCGCGAACCTGCAGAGCGCCCGCGCCAGCGCTCAGGCGGCCCGGACCCGTGCCGCGCGCTATAAGCCGCTCGCCGACATGGAGGCCGTCTCCAAGCAGGACTACACCGACGCGCTCGCCCAGGCGCGCCAGGCCGAAGCCTCGGTCGCGCAGAACAATGCCGCGCTGAGGGCCGCGCAGGTCAATGTCCGATTCACCCGCGTCCCGGCGCCAATTACGGGCCGCATCGGCCTGTCGAACGTGACCGAAGGCGCTCTGGTCACCGCCAACCAGACGGACCCGATGACGACGATCACTCGGCTTGATCCGGTCTTTGTCGACATCCAGGAATCTGCTGCCGACCTGCTCGCGTTGCGCAAGGCGCTGAGCCAGGGCGGAGCGGTCCCGACGGCCGCGCAAGTGCGCCTCAAGCTCCCCGACGGCAGCGATTATGGCTTCAGCGGCACGGTTGAGTTCAGCCAGGTGCTGGTCGACCAGGCAACCGGAACGGTGACCCTGCGCGCGCGGTTCGCGAACCCCCAATCGATCCTTCTTCCCGGGATGTTCGTGACCGCCCGCTTCGCCCAGGCGGTCGACACGAGCGCCTTCCTCGTTCCCCAGGCGGGTGTCTCGCGCGATCCGCAGGGCAATGCGACCGTATGGGTCGTCGGGCCCGGTAACAAAGCGGTGCAGCGAGTCGTCGTCGCGGACCGAACTCAGGGCCCTTATTGGGTCGTGACTCAGGGCCTCGCGCCCGGTGAGAAGGTCATCACCCAAGGAACGGCGAACCTGAAAGACGGCGCTCCGATCAAGCCGGTTCCCGCGTCCAGTCCGCAGCGGGTCAAGGCGCCGCCGCCCGACGTCCTCAAGAAAATGAACGCGAACCGGCGCGGCGGCGGCTAGCGCATGTCGAAAATCTTCATCGATCGCCCGATCTTCGCTTGGGTGATCGCGATCATCATCATGTTGATGGGGATCGGGGCGATCACCGCCCTCCCCGTCGCGCAATATCCGGACGTCGCGCCGACCCAGATCAATATCCGGGCGACCTATCCCGGCGCATCGGCGGCGACGCTCGAAAGCAGCGTAACCCAGATCCTGGAACAGCAGCTGACGGGAATTGACGGGCTGCTCTATTTCCAGTCGTCGTCGACCGCCCGTGGGCAGGTGAACATCAGCGTCATCCTTGCCAAGGGCGTCGACCCCGACATCGCGCAGGTCCAGGTCCAAAACGCCATCCAGGCGGCGATTTCGCGATTGCCTCAACAGGTCCAGCAGCAGGGCGTGCGGGTGAGCAAGGGCTCGCCCGACCTGCTGCTGATCGTCGGAATCTACGACGAAACCGACAGGAGCACGAACTTCGACGTGTCCGACTGGCTCACGACGAACATGCAGGACGAGCTGTCGCGCATTCCGGGTGTGGGCGACGTCAACGTGTTCGGTTCATCCTACGCGATGCGAATCTGGCTCGACCCGCACAAACTCTCGAGCTTCAACCTGATGCCGAGCGACGTCGTTACGGCGATCCAGAACCAGAATACGGAGGTCGCCGCGGGCGAGGTCGGCGGGCTGCCCCAACCCGAAGGGCAGATGCTGAACGCAACCGTGACCGCTCAGTCGCGGTTTCAGACCCCCGAGCAGTTCCGCAACATCATCGTCAAAGCCGACCCGACCGGTGCTCGAGTGCTGCTCAGCGATGTCGCCCGGGTGGAGCTCGGGGCCGACAATTATTCCGCAAGGATCCGCGCCAACGGTCATCCCGGTGCGGGCATCGGAATTTCGCTCGAGCCCGGCGCCAACGCGCTTCGCACCGCCCAGCTGGTCAAGGCGAAGGTCGCGGAAATCGCACCGCGCATGCCGGCCGGTTACAATTATGCCTACGCCAACGACACCAGCGATTTCATCAAGCTTTCCATCTACGAGGTCCTGAAGACCCTGATCGAGGCGATCATCCTCGTCGTCCTCGTCATCTTCATATTCCTGCAGAGCTGGCGAGCGACCCTTATCCCGTTCATCGCTGTGCCGGTCGTGCTCCTCGGCACGTTCGCGATCCTCTACGCGCTCGGCTTTTCGATCAACACGATGACCTTGTTCGGGCTGGTGCTGGCGACCGGCCTGCTCGTCGACGACGCCATCGTCGTGGTCGAGAACGTCGAACGGCTGATGCACGAAAATCCGGACATGACACCGCGCGAGGCTACCATCGCGTCGATGGGGCAAATCCAGATGGCGCTGATCGGCATCGCTTTGTCCCTTTCGGCGGTCTTCCTGCCGATGGTGTTTTTCGGCGGATCGACCGGGGTCATCTACCGGCAGTTTTCGGCAACCATCGTCTCGGCGATGGTCTTATCGATCTTCATCGCCCTGACCTTGAGCCCGGCGATCGCCGCCAACCTCCTGAGGCGCACGCATTCGACAGTCGAGGAAACTTCGTTCGGCCGGCGGTTCCCGCGACCCGCGCATCTGCTTGAGCGCGGACGGCTCAAGTTCAACGAGACCTTCGACCGGCTCGTCCATTGGTACGTCGGGACCGTAAGCCGGGTTGTCGACCGGAAATGGCTGTTCCTCGGCATTTACGGCGGGGTTTGCGCGTTGCTGATCCTGCTGTTCTTCCGGCTCCCGACGGGGTTTCTTCCGACGGAAGATCAGGGCGCTGCATTCATCCAGTTTCGCCTGCCCGCGGGCGCGACCCAGATTCGTACAGTTCAGGCGCAGCGACAGATCGAAGACTATTTCCTGCGCGGACCCGAGAAGCGCAACGTGAAGACCTATTTCACGGTCGCCGGCGGCGGCCAGGGCGCGGCAGGCCAGAACACCGGCCAGTCGTTCATCAATCTTGCCGATTACGACAAAAGGACGAGCGGCAAGGATTCAGCGGATTCGATTGTCGCGCGCGCGTCCGGCGCCTTTCGCGGACTTCGCGACGCCCAGGTATTCGCGCTCGTTCCCGGCGCGATTCGCGGTCTCGGCCAGTCAAGCGGCTTCACCATGGAGATCCAGAACACGGGTGGCATGACGACGGAGCAATTCGCGGCGGCTCGCGACAAGCTTCTCTCAGCAGCGACGGCGGAACCGTCGCTCGCGTCCGTCCGCCTTAGCGAGCTGCCCGACGTCGCCAGCCTGAAAGTCGACATCAACCAGGAGCGCCTCGCCGCGCTCGGGCTGGGCTCCGGCGACGTCAACAGCACCATCTCGACGGCCTGGGGCGGGCGCTACGTCAACGACTTCATCGACCGCGGCCGGGTGAAGCGCGTCTATGTCCAGGGTGACGCCCCTTACCGCGCTAATCCCGACAACATCGGCCAATGGTTCGTTCGCAACAACCAGGGCGATATGGTGCCCTTCTCTTCCTTCTCGCAGAGCGAATGGATGACGACCCCGACCAGCCTGTCGCGCTTCAATGGCTATTCGTCCTTCGAGTTTTCGGGACAAGGCGCTCCGGGAGTTAGCTCTGGCCAGGCCATGACCACCATCGAAAATCTGGCTTCGCAGATCCCCGGGATCAGCGTCGCCTGGGCGGGGCAATCCTATCAGGAGCGGTTGTCGTCGGGCCAGGCGCCGATCCTTTATTCCGTCGCCCTGATCGTCGTTTTCCTGTGCCTTGCCGCACTTTACGAGAGTTGGTCGATCCCGGTCGCCGTGTTGCTCGTCATTCCGCTCGGCCTCGTCGGCTCGATTTTTTTCGTGACCCTCCGCGGGCTGCAAAACGACGTCTATCTGCAAGTGGGCCTGATCACGACGATGGGCCTCAGCGCCAAGAATGCGATCCTGATGGTCGAATTCGCCGAGCGGGCCGAGCGCGAAGGCAAGCGCGTGATCGACGCTGCAATCGAGGCGGCGCGGATCCGTCTCCGCCCAATCCTGATGACAAGCTTCGCCTTCATCTTCGGGGTGCTTCCCCTTGCTCTGTCCACGGGCGCCGGGGCGAATAGCCGGATCGCGATCGGCACCGCCGTCGTTGGCGGAATGCTGACCGCCACGATCCTCGCGATCTTCTACATTCCCTTATTCTTCGTGCTCGTTCGCCGAAGCGTTCGTGACGGACTGGCAAAGCTGAGAATCCGGATGGAACGGCGGCGGGAGGCGAGCGCGTGAGGCGCCTCGCCGCAGCACTTGCGGTACTGGCGGCGGGCTGCATGTCGCTGGAGCCGCATTATGTGCGTCCGGACCCAGCCATTCCGGCCTCCTGGCCGACCGGGGACTCCTATCTGCGGCAGAGCGAAGCGGCGCTCCCCGCCGTCACGTATCGCGATATCTTCCGCGACCCGCGGCTCCAAACGCTGATCGGCCAGGCGCTCACCAACAACCGCGACCTGATGGCCGCCGCCGCGAACATCGCCGCCGCGCGGGCGCAATATCGCATCCAACGCGCCAACCAGTTCCCGACCGTCAATGCGGCCGCCGGCGTTACCGCGACCGGCGACAAGAGCTCGACGGTTGATGCGGACTACCAGGCCGGTCTCAGCATCCCCTCCTTCGAGCTCGATCTGTTCGGACGACTGCGCTCGCTCAGCCACGTCCAGCTCCAGAAATATTTCGCGAGCGAGGCGGCGGCGCGCTCGACCCGGCTCGCCCTGGTTTCCGACATCGCCCGCGCCTGGCTCACTTATGCGTCCGATTCGAGCCTGCTGCTGATTTCACGGCAAACCGCCGCGAATGCCGAAAAGAGCGTCCGTCTCACCGATGCTCGTCTCAAAGGCGGAATCGCCCCTCGCACCGACCTTCGCCAGGCCGAGGAAGTCCTCACGGCAGCGCAGGCCGACCTTGCTCGTCAGAGGACAGCTCTCGCCCAGGACATAAACCTGCTCCAGCTGCTGGTCGGGGCTCCGATCGACGCCAAACTGCTTCCAGGCTCGATCGACGAGGCCGCGCCGACCGTCGCCGAACTTCCGGCCGGCCTCGATTCCTATGTCCTGCTGCGCCGTCCCGACGTGCTTGAGGCCGAATATCAGCTCCGCGCCGCGAACGCCCAGATCGGCGCGGCTCGAGCGGCCCTGTTTCCGCGGATCTCGCTGACGGGCCTGCTTGGATTTGCGAGCGGCGCACTTGCCAAGCTTTTCACCGGCGGAGCGTTTGGCTGGCAGGCGTCGGCCGATGCGACCTACACGATCTTCAACTCGGGGGCCGGACGGGCCAATGTCCGGCTAACCGAGGCGCAGCGCGCAGCCGCGATCGCGGCTTACCAGAAGGCGATCCAGACCGCGTTCCGTGAAGTCGCGGATGCCCTCGCTCGGCGCGGGACGATCGAAGATGAGTTATCCGCCCGGCAGCGGCAGCAAGCGGCCGCCGCGGATGTCTATCTGCTCACCGAGGCACGGTACAAGAACGGCATCGACAGCTTCTTGAACAGCCTCGATGCGCAACGATCCTATTATTCGGCACAGCAAATCATGGTGCAGGCCAAGCTCACGGCTGCCCAGAACCGAGTCGACCTCTACCAGTCGCTCGGCGGAGATTCGTTGCTCGAGCCGCCTTCGGCCTAACCGGTTAAGTCGGTGGGGATTGCGAGCGGGTTGTGCCGCTGCGGCTTGGGCGTGAGCAACCCGAACTGCCCGGCAAAGATCAGGGAAGCACCGGCGGCGATGGCAATGCCGTAGGGGATTCCCTTGCTTTGGTGCTTCTTACCGGCGCGAACCCGCGCCAGGCGCACGGTGATATAGATGACCGCCAATATGCCGCCGGCGATGAGGGCGCTCGCCACCAACCAAACTCCGGCATTGATGTTCACCCAAAGGCCGAGGCACGCCAGCAGTTTGACGTCTCCGCCACCCATTTTCCCCGCCGCGAACAGCGGAGTTCCGGCGGCAAGCAAAACCAGGAACACCGCCGCATTTTGCCACAGCGCGAGCGGAAATCCGTTCAATCCCATCGCGATCAGCGCTGTCACGAGGACGGCCAGGCAGGTGATGTTGGAGATCTTGAGCCGGATGAAATCCTCGATCGCGGCCGCAGCCAGCGCGGCAGAGAGCAGTAACACCAGCCACGTTGGTGAATTCGGTATGAGGTTCATCGGCTGTTCGCAGCTTTCAAATTGTTTGCCGCCCGGTCGTACCAACTTCCACTCGCTTCCAGGGCCTGGGCAAACGCCGCGACGGCGCGTTGCTTGTCGCCGAGCAGAAGGGCTGCGACTCCGGCATCATTGAGGCGCGCTGCCCACGCCCGGTCATCTTCGCCGGGCCTGCGCTTCGGCAAATCGCTCGCCAATGCCGCGCGCGCAAGCTCCAGATTGTTGGCGATGCGCGAAGACTTCGGGTCCCGCGCCGCGGCTTTCTCAAACTGTCCCGCCGCTTTGGTCCAGTCTCCGCGAAGTAGCTCAGACCAGCCCTGATTGTTGGTGACCTCCGCCTCGTCGGGCGCGAGCTCGGCGGCTTTCGCGTAGGCCCTGTCCGCTTGAGGCCAGTCGCGTTGCATATCGGCAACGACGCCCCGTGCGTTCCACGCGTGCCAGGAGGCATTTGGTGACTTCGTCGCTCGCTCGATCAACGCTGCGGCGACGGCCACGTTTCCGAGCCTGATGGCGGCGATTCCGGCGCGTTCGGCCAGCATCGCATCGTCCGGCGCGATGGCGAGGAGCCGCTGGTAGCGAACCAGCGCTTCGTCATTCTTGCCCTGGGCGAAGGCGAGATCGGCGAGGATCAGGTCAACCTGGGCGCCCTTGACGCCCGCGGCCATCGCCCGGCCAACCATCAGCTGCGCCTGCTCGAGCCGGCCCACGCGAATGGCTTGCTCGATATCGCTCAGCGCCGGAGGCGGCAGAACAGCTGGAGCTGCTGCCCCAACGTCCAGAGCGAGCAGGATCGGTACGATCATCCTCGGGTTGGCGCCGCCCTAAGTCCGGCGGAATCGCGTCCGAGGACGACGACGAATACCTCGCTCGAATCCGTCGGTTGAGCCCGGAAACCGAACTGGGCCGCAAGACTGCGCCCAAGCATTGGACGCATCGCGGGATAGAACACGATACTGCGCTCGCGAGTTGCGGTCGCGTCGCCGATCTCGATTTTGCGCCAGCCCCGATCGAGCAAATAGCTGCGGTTGCGGGCAGCAAGCCCCTGGACCCGCGCGGCATTGAGCAACCGGATGTTGGGCCGCACCGCCGCGGTCGTCACCGGAACCCAGCGGATCGTCAGCTTCTGCGGAGTTCGGGCTACGACCTGGCCGCGCCAAACCGGCCCGCCGCCGGTCAAGAGCGCGACCTCGCCGAGCGACATCCGCTCCAACCGAGGTGCGAGTTGCGTCTGCAGGCCGGCCACGACGTTCACCTTGGCTTGATCGTTCAGGCGCGGCGCAGGGATCATCGTCGGCACCGGTTCGGAGGGCATAGCCAACTCCGGCGCAAGCTGCCCGACCGATACCGAATTGAGCCGCGGCGCGAGACCCGCGACCACGTTCACCTTTGCCTGATAGGTCAGTCGCGGCCCCGGAATCATTGTGGGTACCGGCTCGGCAGGCGCATTGATGACGGGCGCGAGCTGTCCGACCGACATCGGGTTGAGGCGCGGTGAAAGGCCGGCGAGCAGGTTCACCTGCTCAGTATCCGTCAGGCGCGGCGCCGGAATTGGCGTGGCCGGTTGCTCAGCCACCAGCGCTGGAAGCGCGACAGGCCCGCTCGCGGTCAGCTTCGGCGCAGGGATCGTGACCGACACGGTCTGGGCAGGCACAAGCGATGCTGTCGCGGGCTGCGGGTCGGGCTCGGCCTGATCCAGCGCTGCGGATGCAGAAGCGATCTGCGCGATCTCGCCGCGAACTTCAGCGGCGGCATCGGCCTTCCCCTGTTGATCGAGCGAGGCTGCTAGCTTGGCCAGCAGCGCTGTATTGCGCGGCGCGAGCGCGAGTGCAGCCTGGTACTTCGACTCAGCCAGGTCGTAACGTCGCATTGCCTCATAACAGGCCGCCATTCCGGCGAACGCCTCGGCATTGTCGGGATAGTCGCGGGCAACCTTGCGGAATCCTTCTAGCGCGAGCCCGACATTGCCGACAGCAAGCTGGCCCTTTGCATCTGCGAGCCCGTCAGCACCGGGCCTGAGCTTGGATGAGGGATCGGCAATCGGCCTTATCTCAACCCCGTTCGGTGCAGCAGCGCATCCGGCAGCGGCGAAGCTCGCAGCGACCAGTAGACCTTTGACCCCCCCGTTCATGGTCAACCTCCGTGGTGTTGAAGTGCCGGTAGAACAGCCCGAACTACTCGAATTGCCGCCGGTAGCATGAGCACTCCGATCATCACCGGAAGCATGCATCCAACGAGCGGAATAGAAATAAGAACTGGCAAACGGTGCGCCTTCTCCTCGGCCCGCATGCGCCGTTTCTCGCGCATCTCGGACGCGTAGGTGCGCAGCGTCTGCGCTATCGACGAACCGAGCTTGGTCGATTGGATGAGCAAGGTCGCGAAGGCCCGAATCTCGTCGGCTCCAGCCCGGTCTGCCATGCGCCTGAGAGCGTCTTCGTGACTCCTGCCGGCGCGAAGTTCAAGCACGACCGCGCCGAATTGCTCGGCGAGGCGCGGATGCGACGTCGTCATTTCCATGCCCACCCGCGAAAACGCCGCTTCGAGGCCCAGCCCCGCCTCGACGCACACGAGCATCAGATCGAGCGCGTCGGGGAAGCCGTTGATCAGATCGCGCTGCCGCCGGTCCGCCTTCGCGCGGACAAACAGATTGGGGATATACAGTCCAAGGGCTGCAGCGATGATCAGTGAAAAATAGAGCTTCACGACGCTCGGGCTCGAACCGGTCGTCCAGAACAAGGCGAAAACGACGATCGGCAGGCCGATCACGAGCACAAGGCGGATGAGGGTGTACATCCGGGGAGCGTAGCTGGCCGTAAATCCCGCGCTGGCAAGCCTTTGGCGGAGCGCCTCATCCTTGGAATCGACGAGGCTGAGGCCGGATTTTTCGATCGAATTGACGAGCTTGAGCCAAGCGCTCTCCGCGCGTTCGGACCTGAGCGAGCCCGCGAGCGGAGTGCCTCCCCCGACCCGGGGCCCTTCCTCAAGTAGGCGCCGCCTAGTCAGCTGCCTTGCGTTGATTACCTGCGCGACGAAATAAGCGACAACTGCGACCGACGCGAAAAGGAGCGCCAGCAAGAGCAGGCGAAGAACTGGATTTTCGGCAATCAGGTCGAGCATCCCGTTACACCTTCAAGTCGACCATCTTCCGGATCGTGAGGAATCCGGTCAGATACATGGCAAGCAGTATAATGAAGCCCGGAACGAACCACGGATCATTCGCAACATCCAGGAAGAAGCCCGGGCTCAGCACGAACAACAAGGTGAACGTGAAGAGCGGTAGGATCGTCAATATGACCGCGGTCATCCGGCCCTCGCTGGACAGCGCCCTCACCTTCATGAACATCGATTGGCGCTCCCGGATGACCTTGGTCAGATTCTCGAGGATCTCCGCGAGGTTGCCTCCGGTCTCGTTCTGCACCGAGAGCGAGACGACGAACATGCGCATGTCCTCAAGGTCCCAGCGCTCGGCCATGGTCTGAAGCGCGTCCCGAAGCTCGGCGCCATATGTGACTTCGTCGACGACCAGGCCGAACTGGGTCCCGATCGGGTCGGGCATTTCGACAGTCAGCAGGTCGAGCGCGGCGGCGATCGGGTGGCCGGCACGAAGCCCGCGAACGAACACGTCGAGCGCGACCGGGAATTGCTCCTGCATCTTCTTGCGGGTGCGCGTGGCTTTGAAATTCAGGAACATCAGCGGAAGCGCCGCGCCGATTGCGCCGGCAAAGGCCGCGCTGATCAGCAGCCGCCCAAAGCTGACACCCATTCCGGCGGAGACCATGAACACGAGCAGCAGGAAGAAGATTGCCAACGGTGCGATCAGGATCGCCAGCATCAGCTGGCCGGTCGGGAGAGTCAGCTGCGCCTGCATCAGCATCCGCTCGAACTTACGGGCCCAACGATCGAGCATTGGCGGCAGGCCCTGAGGCACCAACGAACCCGCTCTGCGCAGAAGGTTCATCGTCTCGCCGCGGGTTCGGCCCTTGCCGATCATCTTCAACCGGAGGTTGATCGCTCTGCCCTCGGCACGGCTGCTCGCCAGCCACCGGACGAGCACTTCTGCGGCAAGCACGACCGCTCCGAAGATGCAGACCAGGGCCAGTGCGCGGAGCCAGATAGGGTTCATCAGTCGAACTTCGCATCAGGCCGGAACAACTCGGCCGAGAGGGTGATTCCGTGCGCCATGACCTGATCGAGGAAACGCGGCCGGATGCCGGTCGCCTCGAACTTCCCGATCACCTGCCCTTCGGAGCTGACTCCGGTCTGGCGGAAGCGGAAGATCTCCTGCATCGTCACCACTTCGCCTTCCATTCCGGTCAGCTCGGAGAGGCTGATGAGCTTGCGCCGTCCGTCGGCCAGGCGCGCGACCTGGACGACCACGTTCATCGCCGATGCAATCTGCGCGCGCGATGAGCGTGGCGGGATGTCGATTCCGCTCATCCCGATCATCTGCTCGACGCGCGACAGCGCGTCTCTCGGCGTATTGGCGTGAACCGTGGTCATCGATCCGTCGTGGCCGGTATTCATCGCCTGCAGCATGTCGAAGGCTTCGCCGGCACGGACCTCGCCGACGATGATCCGGTCGGGCCGCATGCGCAGCGCGTTCTTGACCAGGTCGCGCTGGACGATTTCGCCCTTGCCCTCGATGTTTGCGGGTCTCGTCTCGAGCCTTACGACATGCTCCTGCTGAAGCTGGAGCTCGGCAGAATCCTCGATAGTGACGATGCGCTCCCGGTTGTCGATGAACGCGGACATCGCGTTGAGGAGGGTCGTTTTGCCCGATCCGGTGCCACCCGAGATCAGCACATTGCGCCGCGATCCGACGACTGCCTTCAGGACTTCAGAAACCTGAATCGGAATGCTGCCGATCTCGATCAGCCGTTCCATGCTGATCGGAATCCGGGCGAACTTGCGGATCGACAGCATCGAACCGTCAAGCGACAGCGGCGAGACAACGGCGTTGACGCGGCTTCCATCGGCGAGACGGGCGTCGACCATCGGCGATGATTCATCGATCCGTCGGCCGACAGCCGACACGATCTTCTGGATGATGCGGATGAGATGCCTCTCGTCCTTGAACCGCACCGGGCTCAGCTCGAGCACGCCGTAACGCTCAACGAAGACTTTCGAATAGCCGTTGACCAGTATGTCGGTGATCGTCGGGTCCTTGAGCAGCGGTTCGAGCGGGCCAAGGCCCAGCAATTCGTCGAGGACGTCGCCGACCAGCTGCTTGCGCTCGGCATGGTTCAGCGCGTGATTCTGCTTGCCCAACTCCTCGGCGACGATGTCACCGACTTCGGCCTCGATCTGCTCGCGCGACATCTTTTCGAGCGCCTGGAGGTTGATGAGGTCGAGCAGCCGCTGGTGGAGCTC
>Ga0207689_10005404_pt1 | contig 11435 bp, 9 predicted proteins | sample KBSMisM52_FD_184312 | JGI IMG/M metagenome (GOLD analysis project Ga0207689, IMG submission 184312) | Miscanthus rhizosphere microbial communities from Kellogg Biological Station, Michigan, USA - KBS Miscanthus M5-2 (SPAdes) (version 2) | ecosystem: Host-associated > Plants > Roots > Rhizosphere... | reverse complement strand
CGGTGGTGCCTATTTACCCATTATGAGTGATGAGACTTTAATGGTGGAAGGCGCTTCTATTTATTTAGCAGGTCCCTACCTGGTAAAAGCCGCGATCGGCGAAGAAGTCGATACTGAAACTTTAGGCGGTGCCGTGACCCATACCGAAATTTCCGGCATTGCGGATTATAAATTCAAGACTGAAAAGGAATGCATGGACCATATTAAAAAGATGATGTCTATGCTCGGTGATAAGTCTAATGCAGGATTTGACCGCATATCTTCAAGAACCCCGAAAAAAAATCCTGAAGAACTGTACGGGATGTTTGCCGCTGATGGAAAACCCTACGATATCATCGACATCATCGAACGAATGGTTGATGATTCTGAATTCGAGCAATTCAAAGAAGATTATGGTAAAACTATTGTTTGCGGATATGGACGGATAGATGGATGGGCTGTAGGTATTGTTGCAAACCAGAGAAAAATTGTGAAGAATAAAAAGGGTGAAATGCAAATGGGTGGTGTTATCTACAATGACAGCGCTGACAAGGCCGCACGTTTTATCCTTAATTGCAACCAGAAAAAAATTCCACTTGTTTTTTTACAGGATGTAACAGGTTTCATGGTAGGAAGTCGTAGCGAACAGTCGGGCATTATAAAAGATGGAGCAAAAATGGTGAATGCGGTTGCTAACTCTGTGGTGCCAAAGATCACTATTATCATAGGTAATTCTTACGGCGCCGGGAATTATGCCATGTGCGGCAAGGCTTATGATCCGCGATTTATCTATGCATGGCCTTCGGCAAAAATTGCGGTCATGGGTGGCGACCAGGCTGCCAAAACGTTATTGCAGATCCAGGTATCTGCCATGAAATCAAGAGGCGAAGAAATTGCTTCCGAACAGGAACAAAAACTTCTGAGTGAGATAAAGAACCGTTACGATGAACAAACCACACCTTACTATGCGGCTGCAAGATTGTGGGTAGACGCGATCATCGATCCTGTTGAAACAAGAAAAATTATTTCAGAAGGAATTTCCGCTGCGAATCAAAATCCTGATATTGCGGAGATGAAGCTGGGTGTTTTCCAGGTGTAACGTGATGTCCAGAATAAAATAACACGGCTACTGATTTACCTGACCTTTGTGATCTATTTGACCTTGACTGCTTTGACTACTAATCAATGACCTATTCCATTCAAATGTACACAGATGGTGCAGCCCGTGGAAACCCGGGACCCGGGGGCTATGGCGTAATATTAATGAGCGGCAACCATCGAAAAGAACTTTCACAGGGCTATCGCAAAACCACGAACAATCGCATGGAATTGATGGCAGTGATCGCAGGACTCGGAGCCTTGAAAAAAGAAGGAATGAATGTCACAATTTATACGGATAGCCAGTATGTGGCTAAAGCAATACAGGAAGGATGGCTAAAAAATTGGATCGCGACACAGTTCAAAGGCGGCAAAAAAAATAAAGACCTCTGGATGCAATATCATGAACTTTCGCAACAGCATCATGTGAAATTTGTTTGGGTGAAAGGCCATGCAGATAACCCCCTCAATAACCGCTGTGACGAACTGGCGACAGCAGCGGCCGATGGAACAGACCTGTTGATCGATGAAGAATATGAAAAGGATAAAAATTCCTTGCTGGAATAATCAGACTACGATTTCTCCAGCGCCTGCAAAATATCATTCAATACATCATCAGGATGCTCGAGTCCAACAGATATACGGATCAATCCGGGGGTTATGTTGACAGCTTGCCTCTCGGCCTCTGTCAATTTTGCGTGGGTAGTACTGGCAGGATGCGACGCAATACTTTTTGAATCGCCCAGGTTTGCTGTCAGAGAAAGCGTCTCCAGTGCATCCAGGAATTTTCTTCCGCTTTCAATGCCACCTTTTAGTTCAAAACAAACAATACCTCCTCCATCTTTCATTTGTTTTTCTGCGATCTTGTATTGAGGGTGATTCGGTAAAAACGGATACCTGACGCAGGAGATCTTTGGATGATCATTCAATGCGCGTGCTATTTTTAGGGCATTCGCGGCATGACGCTCCATTCTCACCTCCAATGTTTCCAAACTTTTACTTAAGACCCACGCATTAAAAGGAGAAAGCGCGGGCCCTGTGCTTCTGCAAAATAAATAAATGTTGTGTATCAGTTCTTTCTTGCCAACGATCACACCTCCCAGAACTCTGCCCTGGCCATCCATCCATTTTGTTGCTGAGTGCACTGACAGGTCAGCTCCAAACTCAATGGGTCTTTGACTAATCGGGGTCGCGAAGCAATTGTCGACATTTAAGATCAGGCTATGCTTTTTTGCCAGTGCAGACACAAATTCGAGATCAATGATATCAAGCCCGGGATTTGTTGGTGTTTCCAGGTAGATCATTTTCGTATTTGGCCTGATCGCCGTCTCCCATTCTTCCGGTTTATTTGCAGACACATAGCTATATTCAATTCCATACCTTGGTAAAAATTTGGTGATAACCGTGTGCGTGCTTCCGAAAATGGAACTGCATGAAAGTAAATGATCGCCTTGTTTCAGTAATGCCATGAAAGAAGCAAACACGGCACTCATCCCTGAAGCGGTGGCATAGCCTGCTTCTGCTCCTTCCAGCACACAAACTCTATCCACAAATTCTTTTACGTTCGGGTTACTAAAACGGCTGTAAATATTATCGTCGGTTTCATCTGCAAATGCTGCCCGCATCTCCTCTGCATTGTCAAAACAAAAACTGCTTGTTAAAAAAAGAGGGGATGAATGTTCCATTTCATCGGTTCGGTCTGTTCGTGTGCGGATAACTTTTGTGATTGGGTGCTGTTCCATTATTTTTATGAGAAGTTTTTACAAATTTAACTGATGCAAGCCTTTACTTTGCTGCCGGTTTTGGAAAGTTTAAGGATTTAATTTTTTGTTTTGAATTGGACCTCACCATGCAATTATTTACGTATAATGAACCTTTTAAGTTGGAAAATGGCGCTGTTCTCCCGCAGATCATCATTGCTTATCACACGTACGGCAAATTGAACGACGATAAAAGTAATGTTATATGGATCTGCCACGCGTTAACCGCAAACTCGGATGCAGAAGCATGGTGGCCAGGCGTTATCGGCGAAAATGGATTCGCTGATCCTTCGAAATATTTTATTGTTTGCGCTAACATAATCGGCAGTTGCTATGGAAGCACCGGGCCACTGACAACGGACCCGCTGACAAACAAACTTTATCTCAGCAGTTTCCCGATGGTCACTATACGAGATATGGTGAATGCCCATATTCTTTTGCGGAAACATCTTGGTATTGATAAGATCCACCTGCTCATGGGCGGCAGCATGGGTGGTTACCAGGTATTGGAATGGGCCGCCATAGAAAACGACCTTATTCAAAACCTGTTTTTGGTGGGAACATCTGCCACAGAAAGTGCGTGGGGCATTGCTGTGCATACATCCCAGCGGCTTGCTATTGAAGCTGATCCAACCTGGAATTCGAATGCGCCTGGCGGAGGGCAAAGAGGCTTGAAAGCTGCACGCGCCATCGGCGTAATAACTTACCGTAATTATGGGATCCTGGTAGATAAACAAACTGACCCTGATGCTGAGAAATTAGATAACTATAAGGCTTCATCATACATAAACTACCAGGGCGATAAACTAGTAAACCGTTTTAATGCTTATAGCTATTGGCTGCTTACAAAATCAATGGACTCGCACCATCTTGGTCGTGGCCGCGGGGGAAGACCAGAAAAGGTTTTGCAGAAGTTCAAACAAAAAACTTTGATCATTGGAATTACGACGGATATTCTTTGCCCTCTTCATGAGCAGGAATTTCTCGCCGGGCACATGCCAAACTCGACATTGATAAAAATAGATTCTCCTTATGGACACGACGGATTTATAACAGAGGCAGCAAAAATTTCAAAGGCGCTTAGAGAATGGTTATGAAGTGAGTGGTGAATGGTGAAAGGAAGGAGTTCAGCATTTCTTTCTGAGAAGGATCATTCTCCAAATCCAAATTCGCAACCAAATGCTTGGCAAGAATATTGACATCAATTGACTTCGACCAAAATCATCCGATGGATATTAAACTTTATTCAGGCAGTCCCTTTCCTTTGGGTGCTAACTGGGATGGACAGGGAGTTAATTTCGCTTTTTATGCAGAGAATGCAACCGGGGTTGAACTCTGTTTATTTAATTCAAAAGATGAGAAAACGGAATCTTCGAAAATAAAAATAGAAGAGCGAACACATCACGTCTGGCATATTTATATTTTGGGTTTAATGCCAGGCCAATTATACGGTTACAGAGTGTATGGCCCATACGAGCCACAAAACGGTCATCGTTTCAATCCTAATAAATTTCTTATCGATCCTTATGCGAAAGCCATTTCGGGTCCTGTACGGTGGCACGATTCATTATTTGGATATGAAGTAGGAAATCCCGATGCAGATCTTAGTTTCAGCAGCACCGACAACGTTTCTTTTATGCCTAGGTCAGTTGTGATCGACTCAAATTTTGATTGGGAAGGCGACAAATTTCCGAGAATACCTTATCACAAGTCTATTATTTATGAAATGCATGTAAAGGGATTTACAAAATTACATCCCGGTATTCCCGAAAATTTGAGGGGGACGTATTCAGCTATCGCGCATCCGGTTGCTATCGATTATTTAAAAGAACTTGGCATTACCGCCATTGAATTGATGCCCATTCATTTTTTTATTTCTGACCGCCATCTCCAGGAAAATGGAAAGGATAATTATTGGGGATACAACACTATTGGTTTTTTCGCGCCTGAAGTTCGTTATGCAAGCAATGGTACAACCGGCGAGCAAGTCTTTGAATTCAAGAATATGGTGAAAGAGCTTCATAAAGCGGGCATAGAAGTAATTCTTGATGTGGTTTATAATCACACCGGTGAAGGAAACCAGATGGGACCGACTCTTTCATTCCGCGGCATTGACAATGCTTCTTATTACAGGCTTGCCTATGACCGCCGTTTTTATATGGATTATACAGGAACCGGTAATACACTAAATGCACATTTGCCCAATGTGTTGCAGTTGATCATGGACAGCTTGCGATACTGGATACTGGAAATGCATATAGATGGTTTCCGTTTTGATCTCGCTTCCACGTTGGCACGGGGGCTTCATGAAGTGGGTCGATTGAGTTCTTTCTTTGCCATTATCCACCAGGATCCCGTTATATCGCAGGCAAAATTAATAGCGGAACCCTGGGATATTGGTGAAGGTGGCTATCTCGTTGGCGGCTTTCCGCCGGGTTGGGCTGAATGGAATGGAAAGTATCGCGATTGCATGCGTGATTATTGGCGCGGTGCTCATAGCGGATTATCAGAATTTGCACAGCGTCTTACCGGGAGCTCTGATCTGTATATGAATGACTACCGGCATCCCACCGCAAGTGTAAATTTTATCACTGCTCATGATGGGTTCACACTAAATGACCTGGTATCATACAATGAAAAACACAACGAACAAAATGGTGAGAATAATAATGATGGAGAAAATCACAATCGCTCCTGGAATTGCGGCGCGGAAGGTCATACTGAGGATCAAGCGGTGATCGATCTGAGAAATCGGCAGAAAAGAAATTTCTTGACCACACTTTTTCTTTCACAAGGAGTGCCTATGTTATTGGCGGGTGACGAGTTCGGCCGCAGCCAACATGGAAATAATAATGCGTATTGCCAGGACAATGAAATTTCCTGGATCAACTGGGAAAAAGCAGATCACGAATTGCTGGAGTTCACACGAAAATTGATACGGTTGTATAAGCAGCATAACGTTTTTTCAAGAAGAGATTGGTTCAAAGGACAACCCATCAAAGGAAGAGGCTTGACCGATATTGCCTGGTTCTCTCCTGACGGGAAAAGAATGACGGAAGACAATTGGAGACAGGATTTCGCAAAATGCCTTGGGGTATATCTTGACGGGCATGGCATCCATTCACTGGATTATGATGGAAGCCGGATCCTTGATGACAGCTTTTATGTAATATTCAATGCACACACCGAACCGGTAGGCTACAAATTGCCAAACAGGAGATATGGAAATAAATGGATCAGGATCCTTGATACAAGTAAAAATTTTGTTTCTGAAGAAGGAAATGAAACTTATAAGGCCAGTACAAAAATTACAGCTGAGAGTTTTTCGATCATACTGTTGAAACAGCCTTTGCAAGGCTAGATGAATGGTGGGGACCAAATTAATTTAACCTTTTAATATGGAGTTCCCGACAGAGCAATCCAAACATCTTTTCCTATCACAGTATTCTTTTTTTAATTCCAGCAAGGCCTGTGAATCAAAAGCGTTTTTATTTTCAATACCCAATTGCAGAAAACCTTTTGTAATGGAGTTATTTTCAGCAGGTGTTTCCTCAAGCCAACTCAGGGCTTTTTGCTTGTACCCTTCTTCATGATGGTAATTACCGAAAGCAAAAAGCATTGGAACAATTGTATTGATAATAATATTGTCGGTCATGGAAATCCCAAGTCTTTTCTTTTTGAACCGGGAAGGCTCATCGAAACGGTAGTGATAATGCCAGTAATCATTGGCAGTTACTTCAAACCGTTTCTTTATTTCATTGACCGAAACCGCCTCTTTGACCTTTGAGAACAGATGCGCAGAGTCAAATATGAGCACGGCCAGCTGCGCCACGCGGATGGTTGGAAAATTTCCGGGGCGCATCCTCAAAAAGAAAGGTAGTCTTGCAATAGGCCTGAGACCATATTTCTTTTTATAAAATTCATATTCTTTTTTCAGCATTTTCGGATAGTCTTCTTCAAAATTCCGGCTGAGTAAATTCAATTGCCCCAGTAGCAAGCACTCAAGCTGGTGGATCTGGTTTTTGTGTTTGGCAAGAACTGCCAATGGTAGGGATTTGGCCATTTCTTCGAACGCATCGGCATTTACTTTGATCCCGAAATTGCGTGCTAACAACCACCAGAATACTTCTTCCCAGTGATAATTTGATTGCTGCAGGTACCTCTCCACTATTTTTGATTTTTTTATCAGGCGCTCAGCGAGTAGTCTATCCTTCCAACTTTTCCATGTAATGTCCTTTATAAGATCAATACTGTTTTCGCACGGTATAAAATTGGTCGTTTTTATCAACTCATCATATCTCTCCAATAAAATTTTTGAAACTCTTTCTTTTAATTCCAAAACAGGAATTGAATTTTGAGGTGGCAGGTCATGTTCCCACACTACGTGAAGGATTACATTGTTATAGTTGTCGTCCTGGTGATGTTTGTGTTTTTCCCAATCTGAAGTTTTAAAATGAAGTTCGACGTTTCCCGCCCACGTAGTATTGCCGATCCTGATCTTTGCTTCCAAAAAATCAGGACCCTGGTTTGTGTTGTATTGCCCGGGAGAAGTGATCAGTAATCTTTCTCCCTGGAGAGTCGTGAGTTCGCCTTTATTAAAATACTGAAATTGCCAAATGAACTGAAGCAGTCGTTCGGTCATGCGCGGATAGGTTAATGGTCAATTGTTATTTCAATTTACAGCCATTGACGAGAACCTTCCAACGGTTAAACAACTACTGATTTATGTTTTTTAATTCTTTCACGACCCGGCTCACAGGGAGACCCATCACGTTATAGAAATCGCCTTTTACAGATTTGATGCCGACAACTCCTATCCATTCCTGTATGGCATAAGCGCCAGCCTTATCATAGGGCTTGTATTTATCCACATAAAACCCGATCTGCTCAGAGTTCAGGTCGTGAAAATAAACATCGGTGCTATCGGAGAAAGAAACTTCTTTTTTATCCTGCGCTATCACTACGCCGGTTATTACCCTGTGTTGACGACCAGACAGATCAGATAAAATGTTTATTGCATCCTCCCTGTCTTTTGGCTTGCCAATGATCCTTTCATTCAAAACAACGATCGTATCGGCCGCCAGGATAATTGAATCCTTATCCACAGCCGACTGAACGGCCAATGCTTTTTGCCTTGCAATATGAATGGCTACTTCTTCCACTTTTAGCCCGGCAGGATACGCTTCATTCGTTTCCTTCACCATTATTTCAAAAGGAACTTCCGCCCATTCCAGCAATTGTTTTCTTCGAGGTGATCCTGAAGCGAGAATTATTTTGTTCATAGATAAAAATAAAAGAATCCCATTGATAAAATACCGGTCAGCATCACAGTTTTGGTAATGCTACTCAAATAATGAAACTCTGCGGGAGTAATAGCTTTGAACAATTTAAAAAAAGTATAGGCCAATGGCAGAATAATTAAAACGGTGCAATAGAGTATGGGCCACCACCATTGAAACCGGATGATGTATACCTGGATGGTCACCACCAGCGCCAATAAAACGATCATCCATACGGCCACATAAACTTTTGCTGCGGGCACACCCCATACTATCGGCATGGTTTTGCTGCCATACCGGGCGTCTCCTTCCATATCCTCCATGTCTTTAATAGCTTCCCGGATCAGTGTAAGGATAAACGCAAACCCTGCATACAGAAACCCGAGCCGCATGATCTTGTTCTGCGCAACGAGCCAATTACTATCAACCGGTTCCGGGGAAAGCCGAAATTCAGATAAGCATAAAATTAAAATGACCCAGGAAGTAAGCACCGAGATCAAAATATTTCCTGAAAGTAATTTTTGTTTTAGCGAGATCGAATATCCAAATAATAAAAAGGCACACGCGAAATTGGCGAGCACGATATACCAGAGACCTGTCTTCCACGATATGTACAAACTCAGCAAGACGCCGATCCCACTCAATACAAAATGCCAGAGGATGGCCCATCTTCTGGAAACAATGAGATCGACGACATTTTTTTTGGGCTTGTTTACCTGGTCGATGTTCACGTCGAAATAATCGTTGATGATATAACCAGCAGCCGCGATCAGCACCGAAGCCAGAGATAATAAAATAAATTGTAACCGGTCAATTTCAGCGACGGCACCGGCAGATCTTAACAAAGGAAGTAAAATGCAGTAGTAAAACAGGAATTGGGTAAGAACAATAAAAAAGAGATTCGGCAAACGAACTAATTTCAAAAATGCCGCTATCAATCTCATGAGTTAAATTTAAGCTTCAAGATACAAATCAGAAGAGGCAAATAAAGATCAAATTAAAAAAGAAAAACCTGGCATTGGATTCAGCGCTTCCCAACTTATTTGGAATTTGAAATCTGCATTTTGGGATCTTACCTGGAAACAACGTCATCATGAAAAATCCATTTATCCTGCACTCTCAGTACTTTTTCAATGACATCTCTTACACATCCAAACCCACCATTCACAGGAGAAATATACTTCGACAGCTCAAGTATTTCAGGCACTGCATCAGCGGGGCAGCACGGCAAACCAACCGTTTTCATCAGGGCGAGATCAGGAAGATCATCCGCCATATATAATATCTCTTCCCATTGCAAATTATTTTTTGCTCTATACTCGTCAACAAATTTTTTTTTATCTACTACAGACATATGCACATCTCCGACACCCAATTTTTTCAAACGCTGCGCGACAGGGTCTGAAACACTCCCCGAGATAGCGAGCACGCCAAATCCGTTCTTGATCGCCATTTGCAAACCAAGGCCATCCTTAATATTCATTCTTCTTGCCTGTAATCCATCTCCCACTAAAAGCACTGTGCTGTCGGTGAGCACACCATCAATATCAAAAATAAATGTGGTTATTTTTCTAAATTCAGCAAGAACGTTCATTGAATTTTAGATTTTTTCCGAAGAAACTCTCCCAAAGAGTTATTTGACCCCGGAGGACTCCAGATCCGGATTTATCGAAATTCTAATTCCCAAATCCGAAATCTGAAATTAGTGTAAAAGCCTCACTATATACTTTTATCCTGGATACTTTCTGTCATCATCTCATATATTTTTTTCAGATGCGGGTATTTTGCCAATAAACTAAGATGTTGTTCGATGGTCGGTTGATCGTGGCGAATGGCAGGGCCTGTTTGCACGTCAGAAGGAGAAGTAGTTTTTAATCGTTGCGCAGTTTCTTCGATCAGCGGGAGCAATTGTTTAAAATCGAGACCTTCCTTTTTACAATAATCTTCGGCGAGCCTGTATAAATGATTAGTGAAGTTGCTGACGATCACCGCAGCCACATGCAATTTTAATCGCTCTTTGTCGTCGGCCAGGATCACTTTTTCCTTCGAAATGGATTGTGCAAGTTCCTCCAATTTTTTCCTCGTCGCCTCGTCACTTGCATCAATAAATACAGGAATATCCGGCAATTCATCCACTTCTTTTCGCAAACTCTGCAAAGGATAAAGAACACCGTAGTGGTGCGACATGGGTTTTAATATATCTTTTGTCACAGAAGCAGCGGTGTGTGCCACTAGTTTACCGGGAACGTGCACATGTTTCGCCACCTCAGCAATGGCATCATCAGCAACCGCCACCAGGTAAAAATCTGCGCTCTTCCTGATCACGGACCAGTAATTGGTAGATTCCGTATCAAACTGGTAAGCAAGCTTGCTGGCGGCGGATGCATCCCTTCCAAAAACCTGGATAATGTGATGACCAGCCTGTTTAAATTTTTTACCCAACACCGTCGCCGCGTTTCCTGTTCCGATGATTACTATATTCATACCGTCAAATCCGCCTAAAGTGGATCTATTTTGATTTTAACGACTATCGTCGCCATAGGCTTGGCCGCCGGAGCCTTGCTCATTTGAATGGTTAAATCGCGCATGAATGTAAAACAAAAAATAGCAGTGGCTTATATAAGGTTCAAATTCCGCTTGCTTTCGGCCATCTCAAAAAGAAAGGCAGCGGCAAGTGCGCTCGATCTTTTCCGCACACCGCAGACACGCAATACAAGATTGCCGTCGGAGATCTTTGGTAAAGCAGAGAAGTTGCAATTTGACATAGATGGCATTATCGTTCATGGTTATTCATGGAATCACAATGTTCGAAAGAAAGTGCTGATTGTTCATGGCTTTGAATCATCCGTTGTCAATTTTGATCATTTTGTTTTTCCTCTCATGGATAAAGGTTACGGAGTACTGGCTTTCGATGCACCCGGTCATGGAAGAAGCGGTGGCACTGCAATAACAGCACCACTCTTTGCAAACATGATCATGATGATCTGCGAGAAATATGGGCCTGTTCAATCGTTCATGGCACATTCTTTCGGCGGGCTTACATTATCGATGGCGCTGGAGAACATGGAACATAGCGAGAGTTCTAAGGTTGTCTTCATTGCACCTCTGACAGAACTCAAAACTGCCGCTGAAAACTTTTTTCATTTATTAAAATTGGATGAGAAAGTTCAAAAAGAATTTGATGAACTCATCACCGACATGGGAGGGCATCCGCTTGAATGGTATTCTATCCGCCGGGCAATAAAAAATATCAAGGCACAGATCCTCTGGTTGCATGATGAAGATGATGATCAAACCCCGCTACGGGACGCGTTAAAAG
>Ga0207689_10005402_pt1 | contig 11436 bp, 12 predicted proteins | sample KBSMisM52_FD_184312 | JGI IMG/M metagenome (GOLD analysis project Ga0207689, IMG submission 184312) | Miscanthus rhizosphere microbial communities from Kellogg Biological Station, Michigan, USA - KBS Miscanthus M5-2 (SPAdes) (version 2) | ecosystem: Host-associated > Plants > Roots >... | reverse complement strand
AAGACGATTAGCGAGATTTTCATATTGATTGCATAAATATGAATTTGGAATTTCTTTTTCCAAACGCCTTGCAACGGAATAGTAACTCCTGGGATCTTCCGGTTCTACATTAGTAGGGCACACAATTACTTCAGCACCCAATGCCTTTAAAATATCAGCTTTTTCTTTTGATTGTTTATCGGTAGTTGTGAAAATGCATTTATATCCTTTGACCACGGCAACCAGGGCAAGCCCCATTCCTGTATTGCCGCTTGTACATTCAATGATCGTTCCTCCCGGTTTTAGCTTTCCTTCCTTTTCCGCCATTTCAACCATTTTTACGGCCATCCGGTCCTTTATTGAGTTGCCCGGGTTGAAATAGTCCACCTTTGCCAGCACCGTGCAAGGAAAATCTTTGGTGACCTTGTTCAGTTTTATCAACGGAGTGTTGCCGATCGTTTCCAGGATGTTGTTCTTGATATCCATATCTTTCTTTGTAATTGTAAAGTTAAGAGTTTGGCAGGTGAAGGATCAATGCTGAGTGGTGAATGGTAAATAGGAACGGGCCTTTAGCTCGTTAAGAATTTCGATCTGCTTATGAACCCCGCCAGGAGTTCAAAGCAGATGAACAGAATTCCCGAACGGTGCAGTGAGTGTCCAAAGGACCCCTTCGGAGAGCAACAGAAGTCAGATAGTAAAGGAAAGCTCGCCTCCAACAGACAAAAAAGAAATAAAGCATAGAGATTAAATCAATCGGGGTAATCAGTGCCCATTCAAGGAACCAGTAATTAAAAAAGCCCCGACGATAACGTCGGGACTTACCGGACCTGATGATAAAATCATCAAGCTTCTTTCTGCAATTTTTTCTTTTTGGCCGCGAGATACCTGTCCAGCAGCATCAATCCCAACACCACATTGATCATCATGAAAACATTTACGTATGTGTTATTGAAAAATTTGCCGTAGTTGACCTTACTGATATCAATAGGTAAAGTATTATCATTGGCGTTCCAATCTACCTGTCCAAAGCCATATATTAAAAATCCAATGATCAGGGTGATAAAAAAGATCCCAATGCCCCAAATGATCTTGTTGTTAATGTAAGCTTTTGCAGCGGGAGCAATCTGGTATTTCGCAATCTCTTCCATCACATTTTTGATAAACCGCAGGGATGGTTCTTCCAGTGTTGATGATTGGACGAGTTGATGAAGTTCAAGCAACTCGTGATATTTCTCCTTCCATTGCTTGTTTGTTTCGATCAAGTTCTCAATGGCAGATTTTTCTTCCATGGAACTTTGTCCATCGATGAACTCCCACAACCTGTCATCAATATTATTTTTATTTGCTTCCATATTTAAATGGCTTTTATCAGTTTAATGAAGATCTTTTATTTCTTCTGTAAAATATTTTTCCATTTTGTCTTTCAATCTTGTCCTGGCCCTGTGCAATCGAACTTTAGCTGTGTTGACTTCCACTCCAAGAATCTGGCTGATCTCTTCAAGACTTTGTTCACTCTTATAAAACAAAGTTATGATCTCGGCATCATCAGGATTCAGCATAGCAATGGCCTGGTTCACCATGTTCTGTCTTGACTTTTGTTCTACCAGGTTGGCCCTGAAACCCGAGTCCTGGCTATCTGCAACCTCAAACGTCCTTTCATCATCTAGTGATCTTATATCTAAACGCTTTTTCCTTAAAAAGGTGATACACGTTGTATTGACAATAGTATAAAGCCAGGTGCTGAACTTTGCGGTCCCTTTAAAATCTGCCAAAGAACGATAAGCCTTAACAAATATGTCCTGCGAAACTTCTTCTGCATCTTCCCTGTTTTTGGTAAAGCGCAGGGTAAGTGTAAACACATACGACTTATACCGCTCTACCAGTAACGCATAGGCGTTATGGTCGCCTTTCAGCACAAGGCTGATGATTTCACTATCTGAAGGTCCGGTCGACATTCTATACTATAAGACTACAGGGCAACTTCGGGGGTTACATAACTAAGGTACAAGGTTAAAAGGAGAAGATGTGACCTCTATATAGTTGAGTTTTTTTGCATTTATTGTAACCAGGCGGAGCCAGCTGTGGTCAAACTTCCAGTACACTGATTCGAAAAAGTTCTTTTAAAACGGTAACCAGATTTCCTGGCAGGTAGTCAAAGAATGAAACGAACAAAATTCATTAACTGATAAAAACTTATTTTATGCACGGAGAATTTTTAATTCCAATTGTAATGTTTGCCGGAGGGTTTGCTATGGTATTTGGCATCGTTTACCTGAAAACGCGCCAAAACCTGGCCATGATCGAGAAGGGGATGAATCCCAAAGAAAAGACCCGGAGATCAACACCCACTTATCTTAAATGGGGCATGCTTCTCATAGGAGCAGGTATAGGATTGCTTGCAGCTTTCCTGATAGACACCCTGATGATTCCGAGAGAAATTGAGCCTGTCGCTTTGTATTTTTCACTGATCGCAATTGGAGGCGGAATCGGGTTGGTGGCTTCCTATCGGATAGATAGAAAGGAATTGTTGAATGGGAATGATTTATAATCCTCAATAATTATAATGTCAGAGAGTTTCATACCGGCAGTATCAACAAAATCTTCTCAACTTGAAAAAAAAGTGGAGGGGTTTTGTTTAATTATTGCTCCCTTGTTATTTGCTGGTTCCACTTTCTTTTGGCAGGACGGAGAATACGGAGTGGAAGCGGCGATCCTGATCATCTTTTCAATGTTCTTATGGATCCCTTCGCTTACCGGTCTTTTTTCTCTTTTAAAAAATGAAATGCCCCGATATGCGGTGTGGGGTTTGTGGATCGCCGTGTTTGGATGTATTAGCGGCGTCTGTTTTGCTTTTCTTGGGTACCTGGCAACAGTTTTCAATATTTCACATGAGCAATACCTTAAGTTATTGTCGCATTATCCTGTTACTTCTCAAATATTATTGTTCGGGTCTGGGCCATTGTTCCCCCTGAGCATCTTAGTTCTTGGCATCAATTTGATGTTGAAACGATCTGTGCCCGCCTGGATTAGTATTTTGTTTTGCCTGGCTGCCATTGCTTTTCCATTGAGCCGCATGCCGCGCATTGCCTGGATCGCACATGTTGCCGATTTGGCCTTGTTTATTCCTTCCTGTGCCATTGGTTGGGAAATGCTCAGAAAATCGAGTGCTTATATTAGTCCTTCAAAACGTCAAGGGCTTTTTTGATCGTTGCATCTTTCATGTTCAGGATCTCATAAAATCCCTCAGTTCGCCATTTATAACGGGCGAGGTAGGCTTTCAATCTTTCTTTAATTCCTTCCTGGTCTTGCTTCGAAATGTTTTGTAAATAAATAGTATCCCTCTTTGCGTAATTCACCAGTTGGTTCCATACATTGTTAATATCGGGAAATCTTTGTGCAAAATCAACAGCAGACTTGTATTGATCGAGTTGCGGGAGGTTATGAATATAGTAGTTATAAACAAAGCTGTTAAAGGTCGTTTCCAGGTAGAGTTCTGTTACGTTGTGTTGGATGTTATTGGTGTCAATGGGTACAAAAACATCAGGCATGATGCCTCCGCCGCCGTAGACTTTCTTTTTGTCCTTTCCAAGTGTGGTGTAAACCTGCCCTTTGTTTATTTTGTTGGAGTCAGCATGCAACAGTTCGCCGTCCTTGTATCGTTCCCAGATGTCTTCCATATAAACCTTTCTTCCTTTTTCGTAGGACCGTTGAATGCTTCGGCCGACTGGTGTGTAGTAACGCGCCACCGTCAATCGTATGGCGGAGCCATCACTAAGTTCATATTGCTCCTGCACAAGTCCCTTTCCAAAGGTTCTTCGGCCGACTATAGTTGCCCTGTCCCAATCCTGCAAGGCACCTGAAACAATTTCGCTCGCGCTTGCAGAAAGTTCATCAACCAGCACTACCAATTTTCCCGTCTCAAAGAGACCCGGGCGTTTTGCTGTATATTCTCTTCTTCTAATATTAGTTCCTTCTGTATAGACGATCAGTTTATTGTCATCGAGAAACTCGTCTGCGATCTGAACAGCCTGGTCCATAAGCCCTCCTCCATTTCCACGTAAATCAAGTATCAACTTTTGCAAGCCCTGCTTCTTTAGGTCTTCCAGGGCATCCATAAACTCGGCATAAGTATTTTCGGAAAACTTATTTAGTTTAATGTATCCCGTATTCTTATCGATCATATAGCCTGCGTCAAGAGAGGGAACCGGAATGCGTCCTCTCGTTACACGAATTGTGACAATTTGGTTGTTCCGTAAAATGGTCAGGTTTATAGAACTATTTCCAGGCCCGCGTATTAATTTCTTTACATCATCACTTGAAATCCTTTGTCCCGCAATAGGCTTGTCATTGACTTTTAATAGGCGGTCAGCCACATGCAAACCTGCTTTATCGCTCGGACCTCCCGGCACAACATACAGCACGTTCACAGTATCTGAGAAAATATTGAATTCGACGCCAATCCCTTCGAAATTACCGGCAATATCATCATTTACGTCCTTAAGGCTGCTGGCGGGGATGTAGACAGAGTGCGGGTCAAGGCCACTCATCATTTGCTGAATGGCTCCTTCCTCAAGTGTATCCATGTGTACAGAATCGACATATCTCGATTTGATCAGTTCAAGCGCTTCTTCCAGTGAATTTCGTTTAGCAAGAGCAAAAAAACTTTTGGTCGTTCCAGTTTGCTTATGAAGATTAAAACCGAAAAACATCCCGGCGATCATGACAACGGAGAAGATCAGTGGCAGCCAAACCTGTAATTTTTTATTATTCATCTCTTTGCTTTCTTTGTAATTTGATTGCAAAATACTGGATTTGTATCTAACGATTTGTGAGGCAAACTTATTACAACAAAACTTTTAGCTTCCGGTTGAAAAAACATGACTTCGATTAAACTAATTGCGGATAGTGGTGCCACAAAAACGGAGTGGTGTCTCCTTAGCGGAGGCCGAAAGAAGGCGGTCCTGACACAAGGAATCAGCACATATTTTCTAACTCCCGCGGAAATTGAAGAGCTTTTGATAAAAGAACTCAAGCCAAAAATAAAACCTGAAGTCAATGAAATTCATTTTTATGGTACTGGTTTGTTTGATCCGGCAAACCGAAAAATAATGGACCAAGTCCTTAAGAAAGTTTTCCCTGGAGCAAAGGCAAGTATCAATGATGATATTACTGGGGCGGCGAGAGCTTTGTGCGGAAATCAAAAAGGAATTGCCTGCAACCTGGGCACAGGAACTTTCTCCTGTTACTATGATGGAAAGAAAATTGTGAAGAGCAGACCAGGGCCGGGTTATGTTTTAGGAGATGAAGGAAGTGGCGCGTACCTGGGTAAAAAAGTGCTTCAATACTATTTGTATGAGATTTTTGACGAGGACATAAAGTATTTGTTCGATAAAAAATATAATACCAACAGGGCGGAAATACTACAAAATGTTTACAGAAAGCCATTCCCTAATCGTTACCTGGCCTCGTTTGCATTGTTTCTTGCCGAAAACCGCGGACATTTCATGGTCGAAAACATACTCGAAGATGGGTTAAACGAGTTCTTTTTCTATCATCTTATAAAATATCCTGAGATTTGGAAATTACCGGTGAACTTTGTCGGAAGTATTGCGTTTGGATTCAGGGATGTGCTGGAGCAACTTTGCAATAACTACGAGTTCGACCTGGGAAAAGTAATAAAAAGACCAATGGAAGGGTTGGTTGATTTTCATGGCCGATAATGAATTATATGGAAGATTTTTTGAAAATTACAGAACAAGCTTCGGAGTATCACCACCTTGAAAAAATGAGCGTGTTTGAGATCCTGAGCCACATAAATCAGGAAGACCAAACTGTTCCGTTTGCTGTTGCAGAAGCGGTGCCCCAAATTGAATCCCTGGTGCAGGCTGTTACTGACAAAATGTTGATGGGAGGACGCCTCTTTTATATTGGAGCGGGCACGAGCGGTAGGTTAGCAGTAGTAGATGCAAGTGAATGTCCCCCAACGTATGGGGTTCCTTATGGATTGGTTGTGGCAATCATTGCAGGCGGTGAAAAGGCAATTACTAGCGCCGTTGAATTTGCCGAAGATGATAAAGAACAGGGCTGGAAAGATTTGCAGGCCTTTAACGTCTGTGATAAAGATGTAGTTGTGGGCATTGCCGCCAGCGGAACAACACCTTATGTGATCGGGGCATTGGAAGAATGCGGGAAAAGGGGAATCATAACCGGGAGCATTGCATGTAATCCGAATTCGCCCATCAGTGCAGCAGCTGACTTTCCGATCGAGGTGGTCGTAGGTCCCGAATTTGTTACAGGGAGCACAAGGATGAAAAGTGGTACGGCTCAAAAGCTGGTATTAAATATGATCTCTACGACGGTGATGATCCAATTAGGCCGGGTGGAGGATAATAAAATGGTGAATATGCAATTAACGAATGAGAAGTTGGTGGATCGGGGAACAAAGATGGTAATGGAGCGAACGGGCATGAAGGATTATAATCGGGCAAAGGAGATCTTGTTACAATTTGGCAGTGTAAAAAAAGCTGTAGAAAATTTGAAAATGTAAGGTTCCAATGATCATTTTCGAATGGAGAAAATGTAACCTATGCACGATATCGAACCTTTTTATAACTGGCGTCATATTTATGTAAGTGAGGACGACGAACGCTCACCATTTTTTGGCAGAACTTATTCTGAGTTTGAATACACGCACACAATTTACAACTACTATATCCATCCTCAATGGGACGATTTTGGTTCCCGAACACTTTATCTGAAAGTGCTGATCGCGGATTATGATGAAAAATATGCTGTCATCGAATTAATGGGTGAATGGAACGATGCCATCGAAAACGACATCATGGAATTAAAGCGGGAAGTGATCGATGTGTTTGAAAGAGAGGGAATCTTCAAATTTGTCTTAATAGCAGATAATGTTTTAAACTTTCACAGTGACGGCAAAGAATATTACCAGGAATGGTATGAAGAGGTGACGGATGAAAATGGTTGGATCGTCATGATAGACATGCCTGAGGCCACGCAACACGATTTTAAAAATGCGAAACTCAATCAATATATTGAACTATACGACCTTCCAAACTGGCGAACTTATAAACCCTTTCATCTCTTTAAGAAAATCGACAATGAACTGATGGCAAGATTAAAGATGTAGCCATTATTATAACGCTTAAGTACCGGAAAAGTTTTCTCTTTCATTTGGCGTTCCGATGCTATTTTTGCAGCGCCAAAGGCGATACTTTGGATAAATTTTTTAGCTCCGCATTGATTTATGAAATGGTCTGAATTCTTCACTTCGTCTGTCGGTAAAAAGTTTGTGATGGCAGTAACGGGTTTGTCCCTGATCTTGTTTTTAATCGTGCACGTTACCGTAAATGCCTGTATGTGGGCTGTTGTCCTTGTTCCGGGTGATAACGGGGAGGTGTTCAATAAAGCAGCTCACTGGCTTGGCCAGACATTGGTACCCCGCGTTCTTGAGATAGGATTGTTTGTTTTTTTTATAATCCATATCATTCAAGGCTATGTGCTGGAAGTACAGAACAGGAAAAGAAGAGGCATCAACTACAATGTTCCAATGGGTTCCCGGGGAAGTGCATGGTATCGCAAATCAATGGGCTTGCTCGGCACCCTGATTTTTTTATTTCTGATTGTTCACATAGCCGATTTTTGGATACCATCAAGATTCGGCGGATTGGATGAAGTGATGTATGATGATTCACCAGGAAAGGCATACCATAATCTTTATGCTAAGATGGTCGTAGTTTTTCAAAATCCGTGGATAGTGGTCTTATATGTCATTGGCTGTATTTCATTAGCCTGGCATTTGATACATGGATTTCAAAGTTCTTTCAGAACGTTGGGAGTTTCGAATAAAAGGTACCTGGCTATTCTGAATGGAACGGGTTGGGCATTTTCAGTTATTGTTTGTCTTTTATTCGCCTTGATGCCTGTGAGCATGTTTTTGGGCTGGGTGGGGTGATGAGTAATCGATAATGAATAATCAGTGAGTAGCAACGGGCTTCAGCCCTTTGAACAAAGATAGCAACGGGGTTTTAACCTGTTCATAGGATAAAAAAGATATAATCATTTAAATCAAATCAATCAGAGTAATCAGTTCTATGTTAGATTCTAAAATTCCGGCTGGGCCGTTGGATCACAAATGGACGAATTACAAAGGGCATTGCAAACTCGTGAACCCGGCCAACAAACGTAAACTTGAAATAATCATTGTGGGAACAGGATTGGCCGGCGCATCAGCGGCTGCATCGTTGGCTGAGTTAGGTTATAAAATAAAAGCGTTTTGTTTCCAGGATTCTCCCCGACGTGCGCACTCCATTGCAGCACAAGGAGGGATCAATGCAGCAAAAAATTATCAGAACGATGGAGACAGTGTATATCGCTTGTTTTATGATACCATTAAAGGGGGTGATTATCGTTCCAGGGAAGGAAATGTTCATCGCCTGGCAGAAGTAAGTGTAAATATTATTGATCAGTGTGTGGCCCAGGGAGTGCCATTTGCAAGAGAGTATGGTGGTCTGTTGAGTAATCGCTCGTTCGGTGGCACACAAGTACAAAGAACTTTTTATGCTGCTGGTCAAACTGGTCAGCAATTATTGATCGGCGCATACCAGGCATTGGAAAGGCAAGTTGCGCTTGGGAATGTAAAAATGTATTCTCGTCATGAGATGCTGGATATTGTGAACATTGATGGAAAGTGTCGTGGTATTATCGTTCGTGACCTGGTGAGCGGCCGTCTTGAAAGACATTCTGGTCATGCGGTGTTACTATGTAGCGGCGGTTACGGAAATGTTTTTTATCTCTCTACGAACGCAATGGGCTGTAACGTAACGGCGATCTGGAAGGCTCATAAGAAAGGTGCATATTTTGCCAATCCCTGTTTTACACAGATACATCCTACCTGCATTCCGGTTACCGGGGATCATCAAAGCAAATTGACATTGATGTCCGAGTCGCTTCGCAATGATGGACGGATATGGGTGCCCAAACAAAAAGGAGATACCAGAAAGGCAAATGAGATTCCTGAAGATGGGCGGGATTATTACTTGGAAAGAAGGTATCCTGCATTTGGAAATTTAGTTCCGAGGGATGTTGCTTCAAGAGCGGCGAAAGAAAGATGTGATGCAGGGTATGGTGTAGGAACATCAAAGCAGGCTGTGTACCTGGATTATGCTGATGCCATCATACGTTATGGAACGATTGAATGCGGCAAACTGGGAGTGGAAAAGCCGACCCTCGAAGATATTCGTCATCATGGCAAAGAAGTGGTGAAAGAGAAATACGGGAATCTTTTTGATATGTATGAAAAGATAACAGGAGAAAATCCTTACGAGGTACCGATGAGGATTTATCCGGCAGTGCATTATACAATGGGTGGTTTATGGGTAGATTATGAATTAATGAGCAACCTGGATGGTTTATATGTATTGGGTGAGGCTAATTTCTCCGATCATGGAGCTAATCGTTTAGGTGCTTCAGCATTAATGCAGGGGCTGGCAGATGGATATTTTGTGATCCCGTACACAATCGGGAACTATTTAGCAGGAGAGATCCGCAATCCAGTTGTGGCGACGAGTCATGAAGCCTTTGATGAAGCAGAGAAAAAAGTGTCAGAACGAATCAATCAATTGATGAATATCAAAGGTTCTCAATCCGTAGAAAGTTTTCATAAACGTCTCGGAAAAATTATTTGGGATAAATGTGGCATGGCTCGTAATGCGCAGGGACTTGAAGAAGCAATAAAAGAAGTGAGGCAACTGAAAGAAGAATTTTGGAGAGATGTAAGAGTACCAGGGGAAATAAATGAGTTCAATCCTGAACTGGATAAGGCACAAAGAGTAGCAGATTTTATGGAGCTTGGTGAATTGATGTGCATTGATGCGTTGCAACGAAATGAAAGTGCTGGAGGACATTTTCGGGAAGAGTATCAAACGCCAGAGGGAGAAGCTTTGCGGCGCGATGATCAATATATGTATGTAGCGGCGTGGGAATATAAAGCAGAACATGAATGGGCGCTGCACAAGGAGGAGTTGAAGTATGAGGAGGTGAAGCCGACTCAAAGGAGTTACAAGTAATTTGAAAATTTGAAAATGTGGTAATTTGAATAAATTAAACCAACCACTAAAGTTTCAAATTATGAGAAATGACAAAGACCAATGTCTTTGAGGCTCAGAATGCTGAAAGTAAAGCCGATTTCATTCATAAAATGAAGATTGCGGCAAAAGAGGCAAGTGAAACTCTATATTGGCTGATTTTGTGTGAAAGAAGCGAGCGTTATAGGTTTGACACGAGGCTGAGAAATGATTTAGATGAAATAATAAAAATTTTGTCAAAAATTATTTCATCGTCAAAAGGAAAAAACCCGGATTTATTTGGGGATTGATCTATACATTTTCAAATATTCAAATTCTCAAATTAATAGATTAGAGTATCAATGGAACATTATACAATGAATTTGACATTAAAAGTCTGGCGTCAGAAAAATGCTGATAGTAAGGGAGGTTTTGAAACTTACGAGGTAAAAGATATTTCTTCTGAAATGTCGTTCCTGGAAATGTTTGATGTTTTGAATGAGCGATTGATCCGTGAGGGAAAAGATCCTATCGCATTTGATAACGATTGTCGTGAAGGAATTTGTGGGACTTGTTCCATGTACATTAATGGTCGTCCTCATGGTCCCTGGCATGCAACCACCGTTTGTCAGCTTCATATGCGCGCATTCAATAATGGCGATACGATCGTGGTTGAGCCCTGGAGAGCGAAGGCATTTCCGGTCATAAAGGACCTTATTGTCAATCGAAGCGCTTTCGATCGTATTATCCAGGCGGGGGGATATGTATCAGTAAATACCGGCAGCGCCGTTGACGGCAATGCAATACCAATCGAAAAAGAAAACGCAGATAAAGCATTTGCAGCGGCCGCCTGTATCGGCTGTGGTGCCTGTGTTGCAGCCTGTAAAAATTCGTCCGCTATGTTATTCGTTTCTGCCAAGGTTGCCCATTTGGCCCTGCTGCCACAAGGTGCCCCTGAGAGGAAAACGAGAGTAATTTCAATGGTTGATCAAATGGATAAGGAAGGATTTGGTAGTTGCACCTTTACTCAAGCCTGCGAGGCGGTTTGCCCGAAAGAAATTTCTATCACAAATATCTCCAGATTAAAAAAGGAATACCTGAACGCAAGTTTCGGGAGTGATCAGTGATACGGCTTAGGCAAGGTCGTAAGTAGCTTGACTTAGCTCAATAACAAATGGCTCTGATGGTTATCCCAAATAACCTCGTCAAAATGTAACCAACCTGCCAAGGCTTTCAGGCAATAAAAACCCGATTTTTACGCTTTTACCCTAAACCCACTGCTTTTGAACCAATTGAGCCGAATAGTGCTGCTTTTTTTGGTGTTTCTGCTGACCATCCAGACCAGGGGGCAACTGCCTGCCCCAAATGG
>Ga0207689_10005392_pt1 | contig 11445 bp, 11 predicted proteins | sample KBSMisM52_FD_184312 | JGI IMG/M metagenome (GOLD analysis project Ga0207689, IMG submission 184312) | Miscanthus rhizosphere microbial communities from Kellogg Biological Station, Michigan, USA - KBS Miscanthus M5-2 (SPAdes) (version 2) | ecosystem: Host-associated > Plants > Roots >... | reverse complement strand
AGTTCACCCAAATTTATATACGCGCATGTTTATCTTCCCCATCCTCCTTTTTTCTATAATGAAAATGGCTCGGAAAACGACCTCAAAACTATTCTGAATGAGGAATCCCAGAAAAGCAAATCACTGTTTTTATCCTATTTAAAATATACGAACAAGGTAGCGATCAAAATAATTGATCGGATAATGCAGGCATCCGGAGGCAGCGCGTTGATAATTTTGCAAAGTGATCATGGATTCAGGGATTTCCCATCCTACCCCCCGGCGTATTTCAAAAACTATTCGGCTTTCTATTTTCCTGATAAAAACTATAGTGCTCTTTATGATACCATGAGCAACATAAACACCTTCCCGGTTATATTCAATAGATACTTTGGAACGAATATTCCGTTGCAGCAGGATAGTACAGTGTTTTTAGCTCCGTAATGTGAACACGGGCATAAGGAAGTAGCTTTCTATAAACCCATGTAACACAAAAAAACAGGAAACAAGTATAGAAAAAACGGCCATTTGCCCGGTTTATTAATTGGTTTAGTGATCATTTCCTATTCGATTTTAAATTGCACAGAATGCCCTGCTCCGCGTAAAATGCGCTTTAATCCACAATTGCTGACGAAACCCCTATTTCAAAAGTACCCTATATGCATTGACACACCTGTAATGAGCCGTATCTCCCGACAAAAAAGTTGTTTGATTGTATTTCTTCAAATAGTATTCATTTAAAGAATTAAGTGTCACCCCGACTATAGCAAGATCATGCCGTTTTAAAATATCCTCCGGGATATTTCTTAACTCCAGCTGGTGCCTCTTTTGATAATAAACAGTCTTTGGAAATTGTCCAACCGATATAAAGTTATTGATCTCAAAATTTTGGGGATTATCTATAACCGAAAAATAATCAATTGGGAAACTCTTATCACTAGCAATATGAATGGTGGAAAAATTTTTCCGGAGGTCATTAAAACAACAGATCCACCTGTTGAACTTTTTAATATTGCCCGAATTCATTTTATAGATCCGGATAGACATCCAAAAAAAACAAAAAACAAGCAACGGGATAAATATTAGATATGTTCGTTTAGAGGAAGTCGCCCTTTCCACCGTGGAATACAGAAGAGTAATGATTAGCCAGTTAGTTGCAATCAGTCCAATAAACATAGATCCGGTGACCTTTTTAAAAATCATCAAATACATGTAAAGCAAAAAGCTACTGATTAAAAAAATAGAACTTTTTTTCAAAAGACTGAACTCCTTTTTTGCAAACAAAAAAAGTACTGTTATAAGAATACAAAGTAAGTAAATACGAGTATTGACAAATGTCCAATAAATGACGCTCCAGTCGTTATCCTGGGAAAAATCTATTACCCTTTTTAATCGGGAAGTAATTTCCTTAATGCGCTGATCAGTGAAAAGAAGACTATCATAATAAAAACCACGCTTGAAAAATTCTTCCTCTACCGAATCCTTAAAAACACCAGATATACTCCCTTCACGATGGGGCGAGTTATTAAAATTAATCAATGTGGCCGATACATATTGCTGACGCTCCCAGCCGGGAATTCTTTTCTTATAATACTCCTGGTGAATAAAAAAACACAGCAGCAATAACGCCAATAGCCCGGATTTAAAAAATAAATACGGAACAGATTTTTTTCGGGGAAGCAAAAAAATAAACAGCCCAAAAATTAATTCAACAAAGAGCCAGGCATGAAAGCGTAACAGTCCCGAAACAAGTAAAACGAAAGATGGGAGGATGAATAAAGATGCCTTTAAGTCTCTTCGAAAAAACCGGTCCACTAGTAATACATTTCCCACCGCCGCACAAATAATGGACGAATTTGTAAAATTCAGGAAAAAAAGAAAGGTCACTTCAAAAAAAATGAAAAAAACAGCATAAAGGAGAAATGCGAATGCAGGTCTGAACATTCTTAAAAAAAAATCCAAAACCAATACACACGACAAAAAATGAATGGCCAACAAAAAAAAACTGTACCAGTTAAAAGAGGGAACAGCAACAAATAATCTCTTTATTAAGAGGCCCAACAAGAAATGCCACCCCCAGCTGTAATCAACCAATTCAGTGGGTGGTATGCCAAAAGATCCACTAAAGGAATACATCAAAACGGCATCGTCGCCTGAATTGTAAAGAGGCTTAAAACAAAATAATACAAAGAAGAAAAGTAAAAGGTTTACGACAAGACACAATGCAAATATCCTCTTATACAATAGGTTTTTGCTAATTATCCCCTTCATTAAATAAATTTAATCTTAAAGGAGGAGTCGAATGAAAAAAGAGGTATAATTATTAAAATTGCAGCAAGGGGAATATCAACAAAGACATTACGAGAAATAATCGTTCGCATTTTTTGATCTTACTCCGAAAGACCCAAATTTAAGGACCCGAAATTTCGAAAACAAAAAAACCAGATAACCCTGCTACCTTTATTTTTTACGGGATTTAGCTTCTATACTTAATAATGCTATCGTTGTGAACCAGGTCATGGAGATGGTTATCACGGTTAACACATCCAGGCCGCAATTGGAAGGCACCATCGACGAATCGAGTGTTATCGTAAATACCGACAGAAGAGCAAAGGCCCAAAGATCGTTATTCGTCCAGTTTTAAAACAGCAAGAAATGCCTCTTGTGGCACTTCAACATTTCCTATTTGCCGCATACGCTTCTTTCCTTCTTTCTGCTTTTCCAACAATTTTCTCTTTCGGCTTATATCACCACCATAGCATTTTGCTGTAACATCCTTTCGCAAGGCGGAGATAGTCTCCCTGGCAATGATCTTGGCCCCGATTGCCGCTTGTATAGCGATCTGGAATTGCTGACGCGGCAATAACTCTTTTAGTTTTTCGCAAAGTTTTCTTCCAAAATCCTGTGCACGGCTGCGATGGATCAAAGCACTCAAGGCATCTACCTTGTCACCATTTAGCAGAATATCCATTTTTACGATATCACTATCGCGGTAACCAATGGGATGATAATCAAACGATGCATAACCGCGTGTTTGAGATTTTAATTTATCATAAAAATCGAAAACGATCTCGGTCAAGGGCATTTCAAACATCAGCTCTACTCTTGTCTGCGTAAGATAATGTTGATTCAATAAGATACCCCGCTTGCCTAAGCACAAGGTCATGATGTTGCCAATGTATTCAGGTTTGCTGATGATCTGTGCCTTGATATAAGGTTCTTCAATGCGATCGGTTTTAACAGGATCAGGGAACTCAGTCGGATTGTTGATGATGACCTTTTCTCCCTTTGTAGTATAAGCGATAAAACTAACGTTGGGGACTGTCGTGATCACGGTTTGATCAAACTCCCTTTCGAGTCTTTCCTGGATGATCTCCATATGAAGCATCCCTAAAAAACCGCAACGAAAACCGAAACCAAGAGCCTGCGAGGTTTCCAGTTCATACGTTAACGACGCATCGTTCAGTTGCAGTTTATCCATGCAATCGCGCAGCTCTCCAAAATCATCTGTGTTCACTGGAAAAATCCCTGCAAACACCATTGGCTTCACTTCTTCAAAACCTTGTATCATTTGCGGATCAGGATTACTTGCCACCGTGATCGTATCACCTACCTTAACTTCTTTCGCATTCTTAATCCCGGTAATAATATAACCTACATCCCCGCAACCAACTTCAGGTTTTTCCGTCATTTTTAATTTCAGTATCCCGACTTCATCTGCTTCATATTCCTGGCCTGTTGAAACAAACTTTACTTTATCTCCCTTTTTTATACTTCCATTTAAAATGCGATAATAAACAATGATGCCGCGAAAGGAATTAAATACGCTATCAAAAATTAATGCTTGTAAAAGTGCATCAGGATCACCTTTGGGAGGGGGAATGCGATCCACGATCGCCTCCAGTATGGCGTCCACTCCCAACCCCGTGCGGCCACTCGCCAATAAAATTTCTTCAGGTTTACACCCGATCAGCTCGATGATCTGGTCCTTGGTTTCTTCGATCATTGCCCCATCCATATCGATCTTATTGATCACCGGAATAATTTCCAGATCATTTTCGATCGCCAGGTACAAATTTGAAATAGTTTGCGCCTGTATACCCTGCGCAGCATCAACCAGTAGCAAGGCGCCCTCGCAGGCGGCAAGAGCACGGCTCACCTCATAACTAAAATCCACATGACCAGGAGTATCGATCAAATTCAGGATAAATTCTTCACCCGCTGAAACTTTAGCGGAGGCGGACCTTTTATAGTTGATCTGAATGGCATGGCTTTTAATTGTGATCCCCTTTTCCCGTTCCAGGTCCATATCATCCAGCACCTGGTCCATCATATCACGTTCACTAATGGTATTGGTTGTTTGTAAGAGGCGGTCTGCCAGGGTGGATTTTCCATGGTCTATATGGGCAATGATGCAAAAATTCCGGATGTTCTTCAATGATTTTTCTTTTAGTGCGCAAAGGTAGTTAAAAGCTGCGAGCTGATAGCTATAAGCTACAAGACTTTGATACGTTAACGCACAAGCTTTATTCTGCTCTTTAAACAATTTTCACATTCATTGGATCGAGCAAATAGACGATATGGTCCTCTATTGCTTTTGCTTTTTCGATGAGAGTCTTATCGCGAACATATTTATCGATATTTGACGGCCGGTGAAGCAATTCCTTTTTGAAAACGCGGGCAAAAGGTGAATAATGAAGGGAAAAGTGCCAATCAAGAGTCAGCTTTTTAAAAAGTTCAGCATCGTTATAAACCAGTTGCCGGTAATGAACAAACATATATTGTTCTTCTGGCAAAAGTCGTACATGCCTCAGGATCGTTTTATAATAATATATCCAAATTTTTAAAAACTTTTCCGTATGAACCTCGAAAGGTTTTTTAAGCCTTTTCATTTTAAACAATTTCCACATCAATCTTGACACTCCTTTCTTGGATTGAAATTTTCTTCGGTCCACCTGCTGTTGCAGCATCACCATGGAATTTATGGTGGCTGTATAATCTCTGACTATTACAAGATAAAAAGCGAAGGGTAGTATTCGTTCGTAAACATCAAGAAACAAACAGGTCCTGGCATCTTTCCAGCCCCATTGCTGATGTTCCTTATTCCTCCTTTCAACCAGGGCTTTCAAGTCCTCTACTTCTTCATCGGTAAGTTGAGGAATAGGCCTATCTGTAAGACCAGTCGTTGAATAATGTCTTTTTTCAAGCAGATGCTCATGCATCTTCAGAAAATCAAAATCCTCGACCTGGCCCTGGATATTCGCGGGATCAGAACCGATAAATCTTTCGCCAATAAATAGGCCGCATCGTTGAAGCCACTGGGTAATGAGAGAGGTTGTGGAACGATGCATTCCTGTTATGATCAGGATTTTTGGATTCAGTTCATCATCCAACAATCCCTTTGTCGTCGTCGTTTTCATGAAAAATCATAGGGCACGGTGTTTCACATGAAAAAAAAATTGTTGAAAAAACCGAGCAATTTGGTTTTAGTATCGCCATGTCGGCGTAGTGAGCATTCACCCTTATGGTCCGCGGCAGCAAACGGGATGATATTAAATTTTTCTTTTTGAGAGTAAAAATGCAGCAGATAACATTTGAATCAGGTTCATTGTATGACGACGGGAGAAATTAAAACTTTCTCATCGCAAATATTTTATTTTTTAGTGGCAAACTTTCCTACAAAAAGCTGCAAGCCGTAAACTACACGCTACAAGCGGGAGCAAGATCTCGCGGTAGCAGGAACTGATCTTATAACGTAAGGTTTGAAACTTCAACTAGCCAAATTAAACCAAACAATACGACCTTTTAGCTGCATGTTCTTATTCGTCTATATAAAAGAGCTTTTTTGCAACTTGGAAAATTCGTTAATTCGTCATCATGGAAATCTTTATACGCACTATCACCTGGCAGGACGCGGAAGCGGTCAATGCACTTTCAACTCAGCTGGGTTATGCAATGCCTCTGGCACAGACCCTGGCAAATATTAAATCGGTATTAGGAACCGAAGGACATAACACCTTTGTTGCCCTGCATGAAAACAAAGTTATTGGATGGATCGGCGTGGCAGAGGCCCTGCAAATCGAATCTGCTCCATTTTGCGAAATAAGAGGTCTGATAGTAGATGAACGATACAGGGGACGCGGAATTGGAAAATTGCTTATCGAAAAAGTGAAGCAATGGGGCAAAGAAACCCAAAAGAAAACGCTACGGTTAAGATGTAATATAACCAGAAAAGAGGCGCATTTATTCTACCAGCATCTCGGTTTTAAAGAGATCAAGGAACAAAAAGTTTTTGAGATGGATCTAAATTCCCAGTTTCACTCTTAGCTTTCTTGCGAGTTTACTCCTTATTAATTCATAACTCCGCGTAACATAAACTTCCCACTCCTTTTTATTCAATTTTGAAGGATCGGTAACGAGTACCCATTTTGCCCTCGCCATATAAGGGGCCGGGGTGAAACCATTTTGACTACTTAGCTCATCAAATTGATCATCGGGAACCTTGAATGAACATGAAAAAGGAGGCTCCAGTGAAGCAACGCAAAACATCTTGTCACCAACTGAAAATACCAGGTCATTCCCCCATTTTATAGTCTCGGTAACCGCAGGCAGTGAAGAGCATATCTTCCGCAGCGCTTCTATATTCATCATTCAAATAATTTTATGATCGCAACAGGGTCCGATTTCGAAATTGAGCATTGAACAGTTTTTGATTCTTCAATCATTGCAATATTCAATAATCAATATTCAACGCTCAATGTCCAATAAATCTTAAATGTCACTATTATATTTGATCACTTCCATCTTTCCATCTTCATATCCAATGATCGCCGTTTTTGCAATATTTATAAAGAGCCCCGTTTCCACAACTCCAGGGATCAAATGCAGTGACGTGTTTAAGGCAGAAGCATCGGGGATATTTTCACAATCGCAATCAAGGATATAATGACCGTGATCCGTAATAAAAACGTCGCCATTCTTTTTTCGCAAACTTATTTTCCTGCAAGATCCCGCTGCAATAATTTTCTTCGCCACCTGTTTATATCCAAATGGAATCACTTCGACCGGCAAAGGAAATTTCCCCAATTGCTTAACTAATTTGGAACCGTCGGCGATAATGATCAGTTCGTCGGAAGCGGCAGCTACTATTTTTTCCTGAAGCAAGGCACCACCCCCGCCTTTTATCAAACGGCCCTGCGGATCAATTTCATCAGCACCATCAATCGTCAATAATAACTTATCAATAGCGTTCAGATCAGAAACCGTGATACCGGCTTTAGCTGCGAGTTGTGATGTTTCAAAAGAGGTGGGAACGACTGTTATTTCCAAACCCTTTTTTACTCTTCTTCCCAATTCTTCAATCAGCCAGTACACCGTGCTGCCGGAACCAATACCAATGGTCATTCCCTGTTCTACAAGATCAGCAGCATATACACCCACTTTCCTTTTTATTTCGTCCCGGTACATAAATTAACTTCCTTTTTGCTGATCACTATAACCATCCGGAACGCCTGAAAAGATAATAGATAAGAATACATAGTCCAACAGTTACCAGCAATACTGCATAGAACCCAAAAGGCCATTCTGTCTCCGGGATAAATTTAAAGTTCATACCATAGAAGCCGGCAACCATTGTAGGCACGGCAATAATGGCGGCCCAGCCTGCAAATTTTTTGGAAACGTCATTTTGTGAAATGGATATCAGCGAGAAATTCGCTTCCAACGCCGTATTCAGTAACTCTCTCGTGTTTTCCACCATTTCATTGATGCGAACTACATGGTCATAAATATCGCGGAAGTAAGGTCTTGTTTCATCTGAGATACATTTTATATCAAACCTCATTAACCGGTTACAAACATCAACCAATGGAGATACGGCTCTTTTTACCTCGAGTAATTCTCTTTTTAACTGGTATATCTGTTCAGTTGTTTCGCGACTTGGTTTTTCCTTGAAAACTTTGTCTTCAATTGACTCGAGCTCCATTTCCATTTGATGAACCACGGGGTAATATAGGTCAACGATAAAATCCATGACAGCGTAGAGTGCAAATCCCGGTCCCTTGTTTAGCATTTGTGGCGAGCTCTCACATCGCGAACGAACATCTGCATAAGAAATTGATGAACCATGACGAACGGTAACGATATAATTGGAACCTGCAAAAAAATGTGTTTCGCCAAATTCAATATGATGCTCCTTGTTTATTTGCGCAGTTCGAAGTACCACAAAAAGCGAGTCACCGTACATTTCAACTTTGGGGCGCTGGTGCGCGTTGTGTGCATCTTCAACGGCCAGGTCATGCAATCCAAATTCACGCTGCACCTGTAGCAAAACTTCTTCCGAAGGCTCATGCAATCCTATCCACACAAACTGGTTAAATTCCTTGAGAACTTCATGAACATGGCTAAGGTCGACATCGGCTTTACGCCGGCCACCAGAATAGGCCACGCAATTGACAATTGTCTTTGACGGAGTTTTACTGTAGGAACCGACCTCCATATCTGTGGATTAGCTTTATTAAGGTAATTTTTTTTATTAAGTAATTCGCTTTTTTATGTGAAAATAATCATGGATGGTTCAATGCCTTCTATAAGTGGTGACTACGAATCCATTTAGTTTTCGGAACTTTAAAACAAAAACCATGAACCGTAAAAAATTCCTGCAACAAGCGGCCCTGACCAGTGGTGGCATCGTTACCGTTCCTGTTTTTGCATTTGCTCAAAATAAACATCCCGGCGATCCGTTGCCGCCGGAAAAGGTAAAAGAATTTGTAATAGCCGGCCATGGCAATTTTGATAAAGTAAAAAGCATGCTGAACGAAATGCCAACGCTCTTATACGCTACCTGGGATTGGGGAAATGGTGATTTTGAAACAGCCCTCGAAGGGGCAGGCCACGTAGGTAATAAAGAAATTGCCAACTACCTGATCGGTTTAGGCGCGAGAACTAACTTGTTTGTTTTAACCATGCTTGGCAAAACAAACATTGTGAAAAATTTCTTCGACACGTTTCCTGAATATTTAAAAGCAAGAGGCCCGCATGGCCTTACTTTTTTCCACCATGCACAGGCAGGCGGCAACGATTCAAAAGAATTGCTCGATTACTTCCAGTCCAAAGGATTAACGGAAGATAAAATGGCCCTATGATAGAAAAGATTATTAAAAATAAAATCAGCTAACTTTAGCATCTCTTCCTATCCTTATTATTTCTTAAACTAAAATCGGTCTATGAGGAAACTAAGTTTATTTACCGCCATTCTGCTTTTTGCCTCGCAATTTGCATTGGCACAAAAAGATTACAAGGTCGTTTTTGATCTTACCAGCGGAGACACTCTTTCACAACAAACTGCCATACGCTGGGTAAATGAAATTATAAAGGCTGAACCAACCGCACAGGTGGAAGTAGTCATGTTTGGAAAAGGCTTGCCACTGGCTGTAAAGGACAAATCGGCCTTAGCCAATGATGTTATGAACCTCGCCACCAACAAAAATGTTGCATTTAAAGTATGCGCCATAGCATTGGCCAACCAAAAAATTGACAAAAGCCAGTTATTGACCGGTGTGCAGACAGTACCCGACGGCATTTACGAAATTGTCAGTAAGCAAAGGGAAGGCTGGGGCTACATCAAAGTAGCGCACTGACAGTTTGAAATGTGAGATTTGAGCCTTTGAATTTTATCTTCGTTCATCACTCAAATCATAATCGGAAATCATAAATTATTGTGGCATTCCTGCATCACGCCATTGTTTGAAAATGGCTATGGTGCTGTCGCTAAGTTTCGCGTGCATAAATGGCATAAATCCCTTGTCCGTGGGATTTAATTCAATACGACGAATAGCATCATCGATACTGGATTTCAAACCATCATAATTATCCAGCGCTTTTTTATTGCCACCTTTAGCGGGTATATGACAGGGAGAGCAGTGATCGGCAACGATTGATTTCATATTTACTTCATAATTGACAGCAGAAGGATTTGTTGTAGCATTAGCTGTCGGCTCCGTCATAGCTTTTTTCTTGCTGTGACAGCCTGCAAATACAATTACTGAAAGGCTGATAACACCTACCGGGATCAAGAATTTTTTCATTGGTTTCTAAATTTGGGTTTAAATATATTTAATAAATGAACGTAAACAACTCTTTCGCGCCAAATTTATATCGTGGAGAGTGAGAAAATGGTTGACCGGCGTTATATTTCAAGGCTATTTTTTTAGATTTGATAAAAACCTATCATGAAAGCTATTGCCTCCAAACTAAATAATATCATTGACGATCATTTACCTTCTTTGCGATCGGTTGGCCAGGAAGAATTTCATTTCAAACCTTCTCCATCGAAATGGAGCAAGAAACAGATCCTGGGTCACCTGGTGGATTCCGCACAAAATAATATTCGCCGGTTTATTGTAGCACAATATGAAGACCGGCCGAAAATTGTTTATAACCAGGACCAATGGGTGGCGATTACAAATTACCAGCAGTACCAAACCACAGACCTCATTGATCTTTGGTATCTGCTTAATAAACACATTTGCCAGGTGTTGACATTTATGCCCGTTGAAATGAGTCAACAACAAGCACAAACCGAGGATCTCCATGACTTACGGTGGCTCGCAGAAGACTATATTAAACACCTGCTCCACCATTTGCACCAGGTGTTGGATCGTGAACCAGTAGTCTATCCATAAAGATCCAGCAAAGAGAATTGAATCAGGCAAATTTTTTGTCCGCTTAGTTTCATAAATTACATCTATGTTTCCAATAGGTGATGATAATTCAGACCGCACAATAACTCCTTATGTGAATTACATTATCATTGCCCTGAACATTATTGTATTTGTTTTTTTCCAGGGGATGAGCGGTGATAGTGCCTTTACCTATGCATTTGCTACCGTACCAAAAGAGATACTTACCGGAACAGATATAGCCACTACGCAGATCTTATCCGACCCTCTTGGCAACCAGGTAGCATTACCATTACAACCTACACCGGTCCCTGTCTACTTCACTCTTCTAACCTCCATGTTCATGCACGGAGGCATAGCACATATTGCTGGCAATATGCTTTACTTATGGATATTCGGCGATAATATTGAAAATGCCCTTGGCCATAGACGATATTTATTTTTTTATTTGTTCTGTGGGATCATTGCTTCTTTGAGTCATGTCTTCGCAACAAAACTCCTGGGGCAAAATCTTCTTATTCCAAGTCTTGGAGCCTCTGGCGCCATCTCAGGCGTATTAGGCGGCTATATCTTATTATTTCCAAGAAGGAGAGTTACAATGTTTTTTGTGCGGTTCATCACACATGTATCTGCTCTTTGGGCCATCGGTATCTGGATCGTTTTTCAAATAATAAGCGGCCTTGGAATGCTTGGCGGAACTGATACTGGCGGTGTTGCATATGCGGCCCATATTGGAGGATTTCTTGCCGGCTTGATACTTATCAAATTTTTTATCCCACGTACCAGG